>Ga0315286_10001985_pt1 | contig 18878 bp, 9 predicted proteins | sample YL17G10_0_MG_FD_205038 | JGI IMG/M metagenome (GOLD analysis project Ga0315286, IMG submission 205038) | Sediment microbial communities from Yellowstone Lake, YNP, Wyoming, USA - YL17G10_0 | ecosystem: Environmental > Aquatic > Freshwater > Lake > Sediment | place: USA: Wyoming | collected... | reverse complement strand
TGCTCGGCCGCTCGGGCGAAGCGGGACGAGATATCGAACTTGTCTATGAGAAGATGCAGGACCCGGAACAGTTCAAAGCATTCCTCTATGATCTCGTCGACAATCTGGCCCGGAAGTACGATCTGCCCGGCTGGGATCCGGCCACAAAATGGACCCTTAAGCGAATGGCAGACCTGCTCCTGGCGAAACGAGCGGTGATACTCGAGCGAAGGGACGTGACCTGTCCTCTCAGTCCCAAGATCGAGGAGGGCCTGAAATGGTACGTCAATGGCTGTTTGAGAGAACAGATCCTCGGCGAGCGGACCGGCAACATGCCGTCTCAAGTCACCTTTGCCTTTGGCCACACGCACAAGCCGTTTGCGCAAGACTTGCAGACCGGGCAAACGCCCCAATGGATTGATGTTTACAATACGGGCGGTTGGGTGGTGGAGAGCACCGATCCGTACCCGCTTCACGGCGGCGCCGTGTTACTGGTCGATCGGGCTCTCAACAGTACTCTGGTCCGTATGTACAACGAAACGGAAGACCCGGCAAGCTCCGTGGTGAAGGTGGAGGAATCCTTTCACACGGGCGAAGCGGAGAATCCCTTCTACAAGCAAATAGCGGCCCTGGTCAATCCCGTGGCCGAACCGTGGAGCACGTTCTCATCTCTTGTGTCACAGGACATAGAAGTGCGGCGCCAGAACCTTCACCGCCGAATACATGACAAGGGATAGCGGCGTCTCCTGAGGCATACCAGTAGATCGGGAGGAATGCGAGGGACTGCCACGAATGGCGTTTCTCTGAAGAGATGGGTAAGCCGGGAATGTCGGTTTCTGAGTCAGAAACGCGTATTCGCAACGTGGAAACCGCCCTAAGGAACCGCGATTCGGGACCGCCGGTCATCGGTAGCCGACTGGAGTCCGGAAGACGAGGACTATGCCAGGCGTTCTACGTGCTGTCGGGAACTGAGACCGGAATTCGATCTCATCTCGAGACCATACAAGCGGAGGTCATCGTCACTCGACTGGCTGCATTGAAGCAGCTTGCAGCTACATTCTCTCGGTATCTCTCGAGTTCAGTGCCCAAGGCCATCGCCGGAAGATATGCCGGGCTTGTGATGGCCGCCACTGGACGCGTCATTTTAGCACAAGCATGATACCCGTTGGTCCACAGGGCCGCCGGTGAGTCGCGCAGTCATTCCATCCACGTCTTCCCGGTCATCCCCAGCGAGTTCTGCTCTCCGGCAGCCCGATTTCACTCCGCCGCTCAATCACAACACGCTTCGCATTCCTTTCCTCGTCTCCCCTGATTCGCTCGGCCCGCGGCCGCCCGCTGGACTGCCGCTGCTGCCGCCATATCTGGCCTGGCGGACAAACAGAGAGAGTATACCCCAATCGATACGGGGATTCCCTGCGGGGTCCTTCGGTTTCCTGTGGCAGGCATGTCTCTCCCTCCGCTCCTTGTCCTTGAGAGATGCTTGAGGCGCTTCCAGGCTTCAGGTATACTGAGCCGCGTCGCACCACCGGCGTGTGAAAGGACAGGTAATAGTACGTTAGAAGAGGGGACTGCTTATGTCGAATGAATCTGCCTGCAACCAGAATCTATCTCTCGGCCGTCGTCAGTTTCTTGCCGTTGGTGCCGGATCAGTCGCGGCGGCCGTCGGTGGCGAGGGTATGGCTCCGGCCGAAAACGCGGCGGCCTCGCGCGTTGTGACTCCGCCTGCGGGCAAGCGCATTCTGCTGGCCTGCAAGCTGGGCATGCTGCCGAAGAAGCTTGAAGGCAAGGAGCTATCGCTCGCAGAACGGCTGCGCCTGGCGGGGCAGGCCGGGTTCGACGGCGTCGACTTCGACCAGGCCGGGGACTTCACACCGGGGCAGGCCCGCGACGCGGTGCGCGAGTCGGGGGTGTTCGTCCATAATGCGATCAACCACGCTCACTGGCAGCAGCGGCTCACGAGCGCAAAGGAAGAGGAGCGCAATCGCAGCCGGGCGAACATCGAGCATTGCCTGCGGGTTTCGCACGCCGCCGGCGGTGGCGGCGTCCTGATCGTGGTGGGCCAGGGCTCCGACGGGCCCGCAGACATCATTGAGGAACGGTGCCAGCAGGAGATCAAGAAGCTCATTCCCATCGCGGCCCCCCTCGGCCAAATGATCCTGGTCGAGAATGTCTGGAACAAGATGTGGTACGACCATGACAAGCCGCCGGAGCAGACGCCCGAGCGGTTCATCAAATTCATCGACAGTCTCAACAGCCCGTGGGTCGGGATGTACTACGACGTGGGCAACCATTGGAAATACGGTCAGCCGGGCGACTGGATCCGGGCGTTCGGCCGCCGCTGCGTGAAGATGGACGCCAAGGGCTTCAGCCGCGCCAAGGGCAAGTTCGTCGAGATCACGGGCGAAGACGACGATCTGCCGTGGGCCCAGGTTCGCAAGGCGCTCGATGACATCGGTTTCGCCGGCTGGGCAACGGCCGAGGTCGGCGGCGGCGACCTCAAGCGCCTGACCCTGGTCCGCGAGCAGATGCAGAAGGCCTTCGGCGCGTAGCAGGCGATTCGAAGCACGAAGGACGAGGCTCTCAACCGATCCGAATCCCGACGGATACGGACGGCCAAGGTGCCCGGCATCCGAGGACGAAAGATGACTGCGCCGGAATGCGGCAAACATGATGGGCAGACCTCGCATACCACCGGGAACGGCCCCCGCGGTAGAGCACACACCAAGGATCGTCAGGGCCGGGGCCGGAAGAAGTGGTACGAGAGAACCTCCGTGACCCTATGCGTGGCGGCCGCCCTGGTCGCCGTCGGGTTCGGATTCATCCACGTAATCACCGGCGTCACGTCCTCCTATGAGCTGCCTTTCGATCTCGTTCTCAAGGACCGCTTCGGGTATCGCGAAACGCTGGTGCATGCGAATCGAATCCAGGCCCTTCCCTATGCCGCGGCCACCCGAAAGTACCCCCTTGGCGTCAAAGCGCTCCAGAAAGCAGGCTACATGCCTTCCGGCATCGAGTTTGAGGCAAAAATGATGGCCGAGCAGCGGGAAAGCATGCAGCAATGGCAGGCGGAGTTTGAGAAGGCACTCGGCCGGCCGGAGATCCGTTGGCAAGACCAGTTGCAGGGAGAAGGCCAGGTCTCTCCCGGAGATCCCGAGGATGCTCGCGCCTACAATCATCGGGGAGCTGCCTTTGCCAGGCAAGGCGAATACCAGGCAGCCCTCGCGCAGTTCACCCGAGCGATACGGAGAGACCCGACCTGCGCGGACGCCTTCCACAATCGGGCGCTGGTCTATATGGCGATTGGAAATTTAGGTTCGGCGGCATCCGATTTCGGCAAAGTCGTGGAGATCCGGCCGGACTTCGTCGAAGGCTACCTCCATCAAGCTCGCCTCCAGGCGGCGCTGAACGAGCACGACCAGGCCGTTGCCGGCCTCACCAAGGCCATCGAGATCGACCCGCAGTGCGCAATCGCATACTTCCGGCGGAGTCTGGTGTACTACACGAAGGGCGCCTACGAGGAGGCGTCGGACGACGTGCGTGAGATTCAGGGCCTCCGCTGGCCGGTCCCTTCCGGATTCCTCCAGGCTCTCCGGGCCGCATCGGGAGCAGACGAGGTGAAAACGCCACGATCCGCCTGGCGGTGAGAAACGGGTGGCGCGCAGGGCGACAAACACCTGGTAGCCGAGCGGTTCCGTCGTACTCTCACGCAGGGAGACTTTGCCCCGGAATGGACGAAATCCGCCAAGGCGGGGATAGGACGCTCGGAGCCGCATCTTGGCACATGGTTGTCGTTCTTATCGGACAACAGCACGCCCTGCATGCCGAACAACTTGCAATCCAGACCGAAATCGGCTATAATGCCATGATGATCTTGCTTCAGTCGATCGTGGTCGTCACACTGGTCTCGGTGCTGTATCTCTACCTGAGACAGTCCAACCAGGATTAGCGAGCCGGGCCACGCCGGCTGGTGCACTCCCCCGATCCCCTCCCCCATCGGCCGCCGACTGTCATTTCCACGCATCCAACGACGAGACGTCCATTCGCAGACCACCGCGCGAATGACACGCATGGGCCTCGTGGGTCATGGCGAGCGAAGCGCGGCAATCTCAGGCACACGACCTCGGACATGGGGTGCTATGCCGCCTTGCCGCCCATGAGCCGGATGAAATCCTCGAACAGGTATTGCGAATCGTGCGGGCCGGGGGAGGCTTCGGGGTGGTATTGGACCGAGAACGCGGCCAACTTCTCGCAGCGGAGGCCCTCGAGTGTGTCGTCGTTGAGGTTCATGTGCGTGAGCTGCACGTCCTTGTCCGCGAGCGAGTCGAGGTCCACACAGAAGCCGTGGTTCTGGCTGGTGATCTCGATCTTGCCGGTGTCGAGGTTCTTGACGGGGTGGTTGGCGCCGCGATGGCCGAACTTGAGCTTATAGGTCCGGCCGCCGAGGGCCAGGCCCAGAATCTGGTGGCCAAGACAGATTCCGAAGATGGGCACTTTGCCCAACATGGTCTTGACCGCTTCGACGGCGTAGGTGACGGCCGCCGGATCGCCCGGGCCGTTGCTGAGGAACACGCCGTCAGGCTTTCGGGCCAGGACCTCCCCCGCCGTCGTCTGGGCCGGCACAACCGTGACCTCGCAGCCATGGGAGACCAGAAGGCGCAGGATGTTCTGCTTGATGCCGTAGTCGAAGGCCACGACCTTGTATCGGGGCGCTGGCACCGTCCGGTCGCGGCTCACGACGTCGATGACGCCTTCCTTCCATGCATACGACTGACCGGCCGTGACATCCTTGACGATGTCCCTGCCGACAAGGCCGGGATACTCCTGGAGCTTCTGGGCCAGCTCTTTCGCGTCCACCTCGGTCGAGGAGAGGATGCCGCGCATGGCGCCCTGGGTGCGGATGTGCCGGACGAGCTTTCGCGTGTCGATGCCCTCGATGCCGACGACGCCGCTTTTCTTGAGGTACTCGTCAAGCGTGGCCCCGTTGCGCCAGTTGCTTGGATAGGTGCAGTTCTCCTTGACCACGAAGCCGGCGGCAAAGAGCTTCCGCGACTCCCAGTCCTCGGGGTTCGTGCCGTAGTTGCCGATGAGCGGGTACGTCATCGTGATGATCTGTTCGTGGTACGAGGGGTCCGTGAGGATTTCCTGGTAGCCGGACATGCTTGTATTGAACACGACCTCGCCGCACCGCTGGCCGCAGGCGCCGAACGCCCGGCCCTCGAAGAACGTGCCATCCTCTAAGAGTAACGCTGCTTTCACAATGCCTTCCCCATTTGTGATTTACTATTTACGATTCGTGAAGGACGATTCCCGTCATCCTAATTCAGTCCGCATCTTCCCCTCTCAATCATAAATCGTAACTCGTAAATCATAAATCATCGATAATAAAGCTGAATCGGTTTGACCGTGATCTTTTTCGCCCGGAGGGCCTCGATGGCCTTGACGACGGCTTCGGCCCCCCGCATCGTCGTGACGTACGGGACTTGCCGATCGACGGCGCTGCGACGGATCGAGAACGAGTCGATGATCGACTGCTTGCCGACGGCCGTATTGACGATAAGGTCGATCTGCTTGTTGATGATCGCATCGACGATGTTCGGCCGGCCCTCGCTCATCTTCAGGGCAAACTCCGACGGGACGTTGTTCTTGATGAGCTCGATACAGGTGCCCTTGGTGGCGATGATCTTGAAGCCCAACTCCCGGAGCCGCCGGGCCAGGCCCACCGCTTTGGCCTTGTCGGCGTCCTTGACACTGAACAGCACGTTGCCGGCGGTCGGGAGGCTGTTGCCCGCCGCGATTTGGGATTTGGCGTACGCCGTGCCGAAGTTGTCCGAGATTCCCATGACCTCGCCCGTCGAGAGCATTTCGGGTCCGAGCAGCACGTCCGTGCCCGGGAACTTCAGGAAGGGAAACACCGCTTCCTTCACGGCGTAATGAGCCGGCACGATCTCTTCCGTGAATCCGAGTTCCTCCAGTGTCATACCCGCCATGACCTTGGCCGCCAGCTTCGCCAGAGGCACGCCGATGGCCTTGCTCACGAACGGGACGGTCCGCGACGCCCGGGGGTTCACTTCGAGAATGTAGATCCGCTCGTCCTTGATCGCGTACTGGATGTTCATCAGCCCCTTGACCCGCAACTCCTTTCCCAGGAGCTTCGTCTGCCGCTGGACCTCTGCGATGATCTCCTTCGTGAGATTGACGGGCGGGATCGAGCAGGCGCTGTCGCCGGAATGAACGCCGGCCTCCTCGATGTGCTCCATGATGCCGCCGATGACCACACGATGGTCGTCGCAGATCGCATCGACGTCGAGCTCCGTCGCGTCGCCGAGGAATTTGTCGATGAGGATCGGGTGCTCGCCGGAGACGTCGATCGCCTCCTGGACGCAGGCTTTGAGGCTGTCCTCGTCGTGGACGACGCGCATCGCACGGCCGCCCAGAACGAAGGACGGGCGAATCAACAGCGGGAACCCCAGCTCCCGTGCAATCGCCAGCGTCTGGTCGTAGCCGGTCGCCGTGCCGCTTTCGGGCTGGAGCAGGCCGAGCTTGCTGACCAGGTGGTTGAATCGTTCGCGGTCCTCGGCCAGGTCGATGCTGTCGGGCGAGGTACCGATGATCTTGACACCCGCCTTTTCCAATGGGACCGCCAGCTTCAGAGGGGTCTGGCCGCCGAACTGGACGATGACGCCGTCGGGCTTTTCCTTTTCCACGACGGACATCACGTCCTCGAACGTCAGCGGCTCGAAGTACAGCCGGTCGGACGTGTCGTAGTCCGTGCTGACCGTCTCCGGGTTGCAGTTGATCATGATGGACTCGACGCCGATCTCCTTCAGGGCCATCGCGGCGTGGCAGCAGCAATAGTCGAATTCGATGCCCTGGCCGATGCGGTTGGGCCCGCCACCCAGGATGATGATCTTGCGGCGGTTCGTCGGGTTCGCTTCGCACTCGCTCTCGTAGGTCGAGTAAAGGTACGGCGTGGCGGCCTCGAACTCAGCCCCGCACGTATCCACCATCTTATAGACGCAGTCAATGCCGAGCGACTGGCGGTGCCGGCGAAATTGAAGCTCCGGCACACCCGCGACGGAGGCCAGGTACTTGTCGCTGAAGCCGTACTGCTTCGCCTGCTCCAGCAGGGCCTTCTCCGGCAGCTTGCCCTTATCGGCGAGGAGCTTCGACTCCAGCTCGATAATGTCCTTGATGTTGTTTAGGAACCACGGGTCGATCTTGGTCAGCGAAAAGATCTCCGGGACGGGCATGTTCCGCCGCAGGGCCTCGGCGACGTACCACAGCTTGTCCCAGCCGTTCTTGCGCAGCTTATCCTTCAATCGATCCGGCGGGAGCGACTTGTCCACGCGTCTGTCGTCCAGGCCGCACCGGTCGATCTCCAGGGAACGGATCGCCTTCTGCATCGCCTCCTTGAAGGTCCTGCCGATGGCCATCGCCTCGCCGACCGATTTCATCTGGATCGTCAGCTCCGCCGGCGTCTGCGGGAACTTCTCGAACGTGAATCGCGGCCACTTGACCACGCAGTAGTCGATCGTCGGCTCGAAGCACGCCGGCGTCTTTTTCGTGATATCGTTGGGAATCTCGTCGAGCGTGTACCCCACGGCCAGCAGAGAGGCGATCTTGGCGATGGGAAAGCCCGTGGCCTTCGAGGCCAACGCCGAGCTGCGGGAGACGCGAGGGTTCATCTCGATCACATAGAGCTTGCCGTTGTCGGGATGGACGGCGAACTGGATGTTCGAGCCGCCCGTTTCCACGCCGATGGCCCGGATGATCTTCAGGGCCGCATCACGCATGATCTGATACTCTTTGTCGGTCAGGGTCTGGGCCGGGGCGACGGTGATGCTATCGCCCGTGTGGATGCCCATCGGGTCGAGGTTCTCGATGGAGCAGACGATGACGACGTTGTCCTTGCGGTCCCGCATCACCTCCAGCTCGTACTCCTTCCACCCGATGACGGACTCCTCGACGAGCACCTCGCTCTTCGGACTGAGGCTCAGGCCCCAGTGGATGTACTTGTCGTATTCCTCCGCGTTGTAGGCGACGTTGCCGCCGGTGCCGCCGAGGGTGTAGGAGGGGCGGATGATGGCGGGAAAGCCCACCTGCTCGACAATCCGCTTGGCCTCCTCCCAGGTATGGGCGCATCCGCTGCGAGGCACCTGCAGGCCGATGTCGAGGATGGTCTTTTTGAAGAGGTCCCGCTCCTCGGCCTTTTTGATGGCCCGAAGATTGGCCCCGAGCAGTCGGACGCCGTATTTCTTCAGCACCCCCCCTTCGGCCAGGGCCACCGCCGTATTCAGCCCGGTCTGCCCACCGAGCGTCGGCAACAGACTGTCCGGCTTCTCCCGGCGAATCACCTTCTCCACGATCTCCGGCGTGATCGGCTCGATATAGGTCCGGTCGGCCAACTCCGGGTCGGTCATGATCGTCGCCGGGTTGCTGTTGACCAGGACGACCTTGTAGCCTTCCTTCCGGAGCACCTTGCAGGCTTGCGTTCCCGAATAGTCGAACTCACAGGCCTGGCCGATGACGATGGGCCCCGACCCGATGATCAGAATCTTATGGATATCCTTACGTTTGGGCATACTTCTATCCTGTGGCGCATCCGGTCCGGATGCGCCTACACACCGACCACCTCGCATGGTCCTCGTGTACGGTGTGGGACCCACACCCTACCCGCTGCCTGTGGCCTCCTGCTGCTCTACGGAGCGGGCGGGCAGGGAGTTTGTCGCGTTGCTGGGGGTTCCCCATGTGGCCCAGCCGCCCTCGGCTGGGTTCAGTCACCCCCGAGGGCGGGGGTACCACACTACTTGCCCTGACGCAACCAACAGTCCATTGCCGCCGCCGCCTCGCGCCCGCTGTCGATCGCCCGGACCACCAGCGAGGCGCCACTGATCGTATCGCCGGCCGCGAATACCCACGGCTCACTTGTCTGGTAACCAGACACTATTACATTCCCTTTTGCGTCAAGTTGCAAGCCTAAATCTTGGACCAGACCCTCGCGGGCAACGTGCAAAAAGCCCAGGGCGAGCAGGACGAGATCGGCCTTCAGGACGAACTGGGTCCCGGGCAACTCCTTGAGCTTCCAGTTGCCGTCCGCGTTGATCCATTCCACCTCGCAGCCGTGCAGCTCCTTGACGTTGCCGTTGTCGCCGGCGAAGGCCTTCGTCAGGACGGACCACCGCCGCTCGCAGCCTTCCTCGTGCGAGGAGGATGTCCGCATGATTCGCGGCCAAGTCGGCCAAGGTGTGTCCACCGGACGCATGTCGGGCGGCTTCGGCAGGATCTCCAATTGGTAGATCTTCTTGGCCCGCTGGCGCCGCGCGGTGCCCACGCAGTCGCTGCCGGTGTCGCCGCCGCCGAGGACGACGACGACTTTGTCCCGGGCGGTGATTCTCGGCACGCCGTCCAGCGGCTCGGCGGCACACAGCTTGCTCTGGGCAGTCAGATAGTCCATCGCGAAGAAGATGTTGCCCCGCTCCCGGCCGGGCACAGCCACGTCCCGCGGCTGGCGGGCTCCCATCGTCAGGCAGATGCAGTCGAACATCTTGCGAAGGTAATGGGCGGAGATGTCCTTGCCGACGAGCACCCCCGTTTGGAACTCGACGCCCTCGGCCCGGAGCTGCGCGAGCCGCCGGTCGATGATGGATTTACCCAGCTTGAAATCCGGGATGCCGTAGCGGAGCATGCCGCCGGCCTGCTCATCCTTCTCGAAAACGACCACGCTGTGGCCGGCCCGGGCCAACTGCTGTGCGGTGGCCAGACCGGCCGGTCCCGAGCCCACGACCGCCACACGCTTGCCCGTCTTCTTCGAGGAGGGCAACGGTTTGATCCAGCCTTCCTGGAAGCCACGCTCGACGATCTGGTACTCGATGTGCCGGATCAGGACAGGCTCATCGCTGATGGACAGCGTACAGCCTGTCTCGCACGGCGCCGGGCACACCCGTCCGGTAACCTCGGGGAAATTGTTCGTCTCGTGCAGGATTTGGCAAGCCCGCTCCCACTGGCCTTTGTAGACGGCCTCGTTCATGTCCGGGATATTGTTGCCGAGCGGGCAGCCGGCCCCGTGACAGAATGGGATGCCGCAGTCCATGCAGCGGGCCGCCTGCCGGCGGATCGCCTCCGGCGTCAGCGGCAGGTCGATCTCGTTGAAATCGTGAATCCGCTCCTCGACCGGCCGATGCCCGACCGGCTGACGTTTATGCTTGAGAAATCCCTTGATCTCACCCATGATACACCTCGTGGCACGGCGGTAAAACGAACATCCTCGCTCGCCCAAGAGGGTCGTGCGAGGACGCATGACCTACTTCGGCCCACGGCACAGTGCGATATCTCGCAAGTCTCACGACTATGGGGGGTAGATTGCCGCGCTTCGCTCGCAATGATACACTACGCCTGTTCCGGTCATTGCGGCCGGGTGGCAGCGTCAAGGCCGAAGGCCTTGGCGATGGCTCGTTCGCACGTCGACAAGACCATCGCCAAGCTGCGCTTGACGATGCCACCCAGAGGCTCGGATTGACTATCTGAGACCCACCCAATGCATACAATGCCCTCGCTGCGAGAATTTCACCCATGGAACACCTCTTCCGTCGCCGGCGTGGTCTCGGTGTCGCGGTGCTCGACGGCCCGCATTCGCTCGAGTGCCTTGCGATAATCGATCGGGATGACCTTGACGAACTTGCCGATCATGTCGGGCCAGGCCCGCAGGACGTACTTGGCCCGCTCGCTGCCGGTCCACTGGAGATGCCTCTCGATCAGGTCGTAGAGGACCGCCTTGTCCTGCTCGTGCCAGACGGTCTCCAGCTCGACCATGTCGAGGTTGCACAGCGTGTCGAACAACTGCATCTCGTCGAGCACGTAAGCTAAGCCGCCGCTCATGCCGGCCCCGAAGTTGCAGCCGGTCTGGCCGAGGATGACGATGGTCCCGCCGGTCATGTACTCACAGCCGTGGTCGCCGACGCCCTCCACGACGGCGGTCACGCCGCTGTTGCGGACGGCGAACCGTTCGCCGGCCATGCCGTTGATGAAGACCTCGCCACTGGTGCCGCCGTAGAGCAGCGTGTTGCCGACGATGATGTTCTCATGCGCCACGAACGGCGATTTTTGCGGCGTCTGGACGACGATCCGACCGCCAGAGAGTCCCTTACCCAAGTAGTCGTTGCTGTCGCCGATCAGACGCAGCGTCACACCCGGAGCGAGGAACGCCCCGAAGCTCTGGCCGGCGGAGCCATGCAGGACGACTTCGAGCGTGCCGTCCGGCAGCCCTTTCGGACCGTGCTTCTTGACGATGCGATTGCTGATAATCGCCCCAACCGCCCGATTGACATTGCGGACGGGCATCTCAATCTGCACAGATCCCGGCGCCGTGCCAATGCCTGCGCGGGCATGTTCCACCCCATCAATGGCCGGACCGGCCTTTTCGAGGATCTGCCAGTCCAGGTGGTCGGCGAGCCTGTCTGCTTGTGGGACGAGGCATCGTACCGCCCGGCCGTCCGATGTATCTGGCCGGTGGAAGATCCCGGAGAAATCCAGGCCCTTCGCCTTCCAGTGCGAGATCGCCTTCTGCGTGCGGAGCCGATCCGACCGGCCGACCATGTCATCAAGTTTGCGAAAGCCCAGTTCGGCCATGATCTGCCGGACCTCTTCGGCGACAAAGTGCATGAATCGCTGAAGATACTCGGGCTTTCCCGCGAATCGTTTGCGAAGCTCCGGGTCCTGGGTCGCAATGCCGAAGGCACAGGCCCCCTCGTGGCATTTGCGGAGCAGCGTGCAGCCAAAGGTCACGAGTGCGGCCGTGCCGAAGCCAAACCGCTCGGCCCCGAGCATCGCCCCCACCACTATGTCGCGCCCGGTTCGCATTTGACCGTCCACCTGGACGCGGATGCGGTCGCGGAGATTGTTCATCACGAGCACCTGTTGCGTCTCGGCTAATCCGAGTTCCCAGGGGCAGCCCGCGTGCTTGATCGAGGAAAGCGGGCTGGCGCCGGTGCCGCCGTCGTGGCCGCTGATCAGGACTTCGTCCGCATTGCCCTTGGCCACGCCGGCCGCGACCGTGCCCACGCCGACCTCGGCGACCAGCTTGACGGACACTTTCACGCCCGGATTGCTGCACTTGAGGTCGTAGATGAGCTGGGCCAAGTCCTCAATCGAGTAGATGTCATGATGCGGCGGCGGCGAAATCAGGGTCACGCCCTGCGTCGAGTAGCGAAGCTGGGCAATCTCGGCCGTGACCTTGTGGCCGGGCAACTGGCCGCCTTCGCCGGGCTTGGCGCCCTGGGCGATCTTGATCTGCAGCTCCTTCGCGTTGGCGAGGTAGTGAATCGTCACGCCGAAACGGGCGCTGGCAACCTGCTTGATGCCGCAATTCTTCGAATCGCCGTTCGGTCCCGGCAGATAGCGCTGCGGATCTTCGCCGCCTTCGCCCGTATTGCTCATGCCGCCGAGCCGGTTCATGGCGATGGCCAGGCACTCGTGGGCCTCTTTGCTGATCGAGCCGTGGCTCATCGCGCCGGTGCGGAATCGTTTGAGGATCTCGTCGGCGGGCTCGACCTCCTCCAGCGGCACAGGCTGACCGGGTACGAATTCGAACAATCCCCGCAACGTGCAAAGGGCCTTGGACTGGTCGTTGATCGCTTTGGCGTAAGCTAAGTAGGAATTGCGGTCACTGTTCTGGACCGCGTGCTGCAGTTTCGAGATGGTCGTCGGATTCCACAGATGCCGCTCACCCGAGTGCCGGAAATGATAGTCGCCTCCGAAATCCAGGTCCATCACGCCCGGCGAGCGATGTTGGAAAGCGGACTGATGGCGTTCGAGCGTCTCCCGGGCGATCTCCTCCAGGCCGACGCCCGCGATGCGCGAGCTGGTGCCGGTGAAGTACGTCTCCACGACCTTACGATCCAGCCCGATGGCCTCGAAAAGCTGGGCTCCCGAATAGCTGCGAAGGGTCGAAATACCCATCTTGCTCATGGTTTTGAGGATGCCTTTCTTGACGGCGGCGATATAGTTGTCCGCGATCTGCACCGGCTCCAGGTCCGCCCCGAGCTCGCCCTGCCGTTTGAGCTCGTCGAGGGATTCGAACGCCATGTAGGGATTGATCGCGTTGGCGCCATAGCCGCACAGCAGGCAAAAGTGCATGACCTCGCGGGGCTCGCCGCTTTCGACGATCAGCCCGGCCTCGTGCCGCAGACCCTTGTTCAGCAGTGCGTGATGGACCGCCGCGGTCGCCAGCAGCGAGGGAATCGGTGCTTTCGACTCGGACACATCGCGGTCGCTCAGGATCACGAACATCGCGCCGTCTCTGACGGCCTTCTCGACCGAGGCAATCAGCGCATCCAGGCCGCGGCGCAGGGCCTCGCCCGGACGGGCAGGATCAACCTCGAACAAAGCGGGGACCGTGACGACCCGGAAATCCTCGCGCTGGACCGACCGGAGCCGTTCGAGATCCTCGTCCGTCAGGATCGGGTGCGGCAGTTTGAGCTGGCGGCAGTGCCGGGGCGTCTCATCGAGCAGGTTCAGCTTCTTGCCCGTAAAGACCATCAGGCTCATGACCAGCCCTTCGCGCAGCGGGTCGATGGCCGGATTCGTCACCTGGGCGAAAAGCTGCTTGAAGTAGTTGAACAGCAGCTTCGACTTGTCGGAGAGCACCGCCAGCGGCGTGTCATTGCCCATCGAGCCGACCGGCTCCTGGCCATTGGCCCCCATCGGCGTCAAAATCATCTTGAGCTCTTCCCGTGTGTAACCGAAGGCCCGCATTCGCTGGGCGATGGTCTGCGGGTCGCCCTTGACGAGCTTCGGGGCATCGAATAGGCCGCGCAGCTCGATGCGGTTCTCGTCCAGCCATCGGCGATACGGCTTCTGGCGGGCGATCTTGCTCTTGATCTCGTTGTCCGAGATGATCCGGCCCTCGCCGGTATCGACCAGGAACATGCGCCCCGGCCGAAGCCGGCCTTTGACCCGGATCTTTTCCGGCGGGAACTCGACCACGCCCGCCTCGCTGCCGATGATCGCCAAACCATCGGTCGTCACCAAGTACCGGCATGGCCGCAGGCCGTTGCGATCCAGCGTGCCGCCGATGATCCGCCCATCGGTGAAGAGCATGGCCGCCGGGCCGTCCCAAGGCTCCATGATCGAGGAGTGATACTCGTAGAACGCCCGCTTGTCGGTGCTGATATGGTACTTGGCCCCGAACGCCTCGGGGATCATCATCATCATGGCGTGGGGCGTGCTCCGCCCGGCCTGAACCAGCAGCTCCAAGGTGTTATCGAAGCAGGCCGAATCGCTGCCCCCCGGTGCCAGGATCGGAAACAGGTCGCTGATATGCTCGCCAAACACGGGACTGGCCAGCTTCGGCTCGCGGGCCCGCATGGCGTTGCGATTGCCGCTAAGCGTGTTGATCTCGCCGTTGTGGGCGATGCAGCGGAATGGCTGGGCCAGCCGCCAGTTCGGGAACGTGTTGGTGCTGTACCGCTGGTGCACAATAGCCAGGGCCGATTTGACTCGCTCGTCCGCAAGGTCCGGATAATACGCGAACAACTGCCAGGCCATGAACATGCCTTTGTAGCAGATGGTCCGGCACGACAGGCTCGCGACATAGAAATCCTCGGCCTTCTCCCCGAATTGTTCGCTGACAAGCCTCTCCGCCCGTTTGCGGGCCAGGTACAGCCGCCGCTCCAATTCCTCCGGCTCGAAGCCCCCGCCATCGACAAAGACCTGCTTGATGGAAGGTTCGACCGCCAGGGCGATCTTGCCCAGACAACCGCTCGACGTCGGGACATCCCGCCATCCGAGCATCTTAGTCCCATAATAGGCGAGTGCATCTTCAAACACGCGTTCGCACTTGGCCCGAAGCTCCGCGTCCTTCGGTCCGAAAATCATCCCGACGCCATAGCTGAAAGGGTCCGGCAGAGAAAAGCCCTGTACGTCACACTCGGTGACAAAGAACTCGTGCGGGATTTGGAACAGGATGCCCGCCCCGTCACCGGTGGTTTCATCCGAGCCCGCCGCCCCGCGGTGCGTCAGGTTGATGAGAATCTGCTTGCCGTACTCGAGGATGGAGTGGTCGCGCGTGCCGTTGATATTGGCAACGGCCCCGATCCCGCACGCATCGTGCTCGTACTGGGTTTCGTACAGACCTTGATTGCGTAGTCGCATATCCATTGGGTTCCTCGAATCCGCCAGCCGGCACGTACCCGCCGTGCCGTTGGACTGGGGTCTACCCATATCATACGGCACTACGCCCTCCATGCTACGGCAGTTCCCGTAATACACATCATAAAATTCGCTTATCCCATTATCAGATACGCTTATCAATGGACTTCTTCGTTCCTTCTTCGCCGCGACCGGGATTTCGCTTGCATTTCAAGCTGGAAAATGGCATAATTATGTAAGCTACGGAATGTAGCCGCGCAGACGACCATGTTCGTCTGGACGCGAATGGAGGTGGACCAAGCGCGGAGCCTACATGGACGGCTTGAGGTAAAAAGGTGAAGACTGGGGTGAGACAATGTCTTATGACATGGAGGCTTTGAGGGAAGCCAAGGACGCGAAGGGACTGATCCGGGCGCTGCGCCGTGGGTGTCCGACGGAGCAATTAGAGGCGGCAAAGGCACTCGGATCCCTGAGAGCCAAACGGGCGATCCGCCCCTTGGCCAAGGCACTGAAACACGGTGATTCGGCGCTTCAGGCGGTCGCGGCCGAGGCGCTCGGAATGATCGGGGGGCGCAAGACCATTCGGCCTTTGTGCAAGGCCCTCAAACATCCTGACGGCGCGGTAAACAGGGCGGCGGCCATCGCCCTTGGGACGGTGGGCGATCCGGCGGCGATCGATCCGTTGTGCGAGGCGCTGGCCGGAGGCGATCGGTACGGGCTCGTCGGGGCGGCCGCCAAGGCCCTGGGGATGATCCGTGATCCGGGCCTGGTTGGTCCTCTGCGCGAGGCCCTGGGTCTCGTCGGGCCAAGGACGGTGATGGTGATCCATACCCTGACGGAAACGGACAATGAATATGCCTTCGAAGCCCTGGCGGTATTCTCAAAGAACCACCCCTTGCCCATCTGCGAGCAGTGGTTGAGGGAAATGGAGAGCCGAATCCTGAGCGGAAAGCGAGATCCGCACAGGGACGTGGACGCCGTGACAACGGTCTACGCGAACGAAGTAGCCTGACGAGAATGGCGCCATCGACCGGGAGGAAGACCCCGTCGCTCTGACGGCAGGGATTGCCAGGATTCCCGTGGCTCTGCACAGTCGCCGAATGAGGACGGAGACGCGAAAGCGCCTGCTGGTATCCCCCGCAGGCTCGCCCGGTGCCGCCAACGTCGACGCCGGTGTGAACCCGTGAACCACCGCCGGCGCTGAGCGAACCGCAGTGTAGTGAGCTCACGGAACGACCCCACGCCTTCTTTGAATCATCGATGCAAGGGCTGGGATTCACCACGATTCCGAAAACAACTACCCTAAAGCCGATGGAACGACAGAGCCGCAAGCATTTGCGTTGCATCTGAACGCTCCGGTTCAGCGGCGGGCCGCGTAGCGGACCGTCCGCTGGAACCGGTTGTTAGACGGCATGCTCCATTGCCGTCAGTAGCAGTCCATCATTCCCATCACCGCTGACGAACGCCACGACGGCTCTGCTCGGCAGCGTGAGCAACACTTCGCACGACGGATGTGCCGCCCAGAGATAGTCGAAACGCGAGCGGTCCACCAGAACCGACGCGCCCGACGACGCCTGAAGGACCAAGTGCTCGGCATCGTTGGGTATTTCGCCGACTTGCGTGATGGGGACATGGTTGGCTACTCGTCCTACGAGCCGTTCCAACTCGGCCAGCACGGCCTTTTGATCGTTGATTCTTTCTCCCAAGGCCACGAGTGCCGCGGGCAGGTTCTCACTCGATTCGGCGAAATCGCCGCCTAAGAAACAGAGACTCCGCTTGAGTTTCGGGTCCGGGTGCGGTCCGACGCGGAAGCGAATGCCTTCTGCGGACCGCAACGCTGGAACGAGTCTGTCGAGCGCCTGCGGAATCGGTGTCGCGGGCCAATTGGCCAGCGGAACAAGGCCAACGGTTCCACGGTTCGAAAGAGGCGTGAATTCCAAACTGGCGAGCACGGTCCCGAAGAACGCCTGGTTTGCACTCTCGAATCGTTCCTCGGAGGTGCCGCACGTGACAGTAAAGCCCCGCCCCTCATGCTGGAATGTGAGCTGCCGCAATTGCCCATACACTTGGCCCTTCTCAAAAAACACGTGCTCGACTGCGGGTTTGTCATTTTGCCTGCCCACCTTGCAGAACACGACCGAAACTCTCTTGTATCTTGGAAGCGGCATTTGTGGCGTGCGATCCAGCATGGCCTTGAACTCCACGAGGTCGCCCTCCGAAACGCCGTCGGCCACCTTGATCTTCACGTTCTCGTAAGGCAGCGACGGGTTGACCACAACGATCGGCGTCTCCGCTGAAACACCGTACTTGGACGCGCCGGGGGTACCAGCCGTGTACAGCTTCGTCCCGGCAGGCACGGTGAAGGTGAGACCGTACTCCTTGCTCGCATAGTGACTTGCTGGCAAGTCGTCCGCTCCCGGCGCCGCGGTGGGGCTTGCAGGCCCGCCGAGAAGTCTCTTCCAAAAGCTCATGTTGTGTCCTTTCTTCGTGGTGGTGCACTGCCGTCTAACAGTAATTAGACTGATCCGCATAAGATGCGGAGTTCTGGTTTCCTGTCCGTATAACACGGCGTGGGAATGGCTGCCAGAGTTGCGTTAATCCCCTTATCTTCTGTTGGTTGCGCTCTATCTTGGTCAAGCCGGCCTTCACGACCGCCTCCCGCACAGCTTTCTGAATGAGCGATTCATCCGTGTGGTGGCGTCCTTGTTCCTTGGTCTGTGGAGCAACCGCGTGCGCCAGAGGCGCTCGGCTCGGATCGTCTGTCTCACGCATTCGCACCATCCGGGTCTCCGTCACTTGCAGCAACGATCTTAGCACAGGGCGTCAGGCAGATCAACGGTGTTGTCAAAAAATCTCATCTTGGGCGATTCTTCCCGGTCTGAAGCCGCCACGGCACGAAACAAAGCCAATGTGCCGGCCCGCCGGGTCGTGAAGGGCCGTGGTACAGGATTCTCTCGTGAACCAGCTTGCCGCCGGCGACCTCGTCGGCCATAATGTCACCAGCCGAGACGACGATGCGCTCGGAGATTGGAGGATCAAATGGATCGAAGGACGTTCACGTCGAATGGGATCACCAGACGGCGACTGATGGGGACCGGGGCGGCGGGGCTTTGCGCGATCGCGCTCGGTGCGAGACTGCCGGCGGCACAGGACAAGAAACGGCCCAACGTGCTGATCATCACCACCGACCAGCAGCGCGTCGACGCGATGAGTGCCGTGGGCAACAAGTGGGTCAAGACGCCCAACATGGATTCGCTCGTGGCCAACGGCGTGTACTTCACGAACTCGTATTGTCCTTATCCGCTGTGCAGTCCCTCGCGGTCTGCCCTCCACACCAGCCGGATGCCGCACGAGTTCGGCGTGGACCACAACGGCATGGCCGTCGACCCGAAGACCCCTATCTCCGGCCAGATCTTCCGCGAAGCCGGCTACGACACCGGCTACGCGGGCAAATGGCACTGCCCGACTGTATACCCTACCGAGGGCTTCGCCGGCTACGAGGCGCTCAACGCCACCACGCGGCCCGGCAAGCTCGCCCAGGCCGTGGACGAGGCGACGATGAACGCGGGCATCGAGTTCATTCGGCGAAAGCGCGAAAAACCGTTCCTGGCGGTCGTATCGTTCATCAATCCGCACGATATCTGCCTGCCGGCGGGCGGGACCAGCCCCATTCTGGACGAAGTCTGGAAGCGCTATCAGCCGCCGGCCGGGGCCGAACTGCCGCCGCTGCCGGCGAACTTCGGCGACACGCAAGA
>Ga0315286_10001984_pt1 | contig 18878 bp, 19 predicted proteins | sample YL17G10_0_MG_FD_205038 | JGI IMG/M metagenome (GOLD analysis project Ga0315286, IMG submission 205038) | Sediment microbial communities from Yellowstone Lake, YNP, Wyoming, USA - YL17G10_0 | ecosystem: Environmental > Aquatic > Freshwater > Lake > Sediment | place: USA: Wyoming | collected... | reverse complement strand
TCGAAGTGCATACGCCGGGCAAGCCGCCGAACACCGTTGATGCTGAAGGCATGCGAGCAGGCGTGCACGTGGTGCGTAACCCGCGCATCTACACGCGGCTCGCGGACGCGGGGCTCGTGACGCGCGCGGGAACCGGCGTACGGCGCATCATCAAGCTCGTTCGTGACGCGACGGGGAAGGACGTGGAAATCGCGGTTCGCGGCTTCGAAACGCTGCTGACAATCCCCCGCAAGACAGCCCCTGGTCAGACACCGTCACCGACGAGGAAGCTTCGCCTCGACTTGATCAAGAAGCCGGAGCCAGGCGCATGACATCATCGCGGGGCCGTGCGGTCAGCGGACGTTGCGTGAGGGACCGTGACAGAGACAACGGCCAAGCAAGGCAGTGATAGCAAGTGAGCTCGTACGTCGACCAGGTGGACAGCGCACGATGACCGACGACCGGCGGCTGATCGAGGATTACATCCCGCTCAAGGCGATCTCGGAGGAGGCGGCGCGGGAGAAGAAGGACTCGAAGGGGAAGATTGCGGCGATCCACCAGTGGTGGGCGCGGCGGCCCGTCACAGCGGCCCGTGCTGCGGTCTACGGTGTGCTTGTGCCGGCGCCGGAGGGGAAGAACGGGCGTGGCGGACGCCGCATCGAAGTGAAGGGCCGCATACGTGGGCAGCCGATCCGACTCACCACCAATGAGTGGTACAAGGCCATGCAGCTCGGCGATACCTACTGGCCGTACGTCGTGTGGGACCCGCTCAACAACCCGGATCCCACGCCAGTGATGATCCAGAACCCAGCGAAGCACCTCGATCACGCCAAACGAGAGATCGTTTCCGCGCGCTACTACGACCTTGCCGCCGACGCCATCGAGCAAGTTGCTCGGCGCCAAGAAGCATCGGACCAGGGTCCCGTGCTATGACAGCATTGGGTATGGAGCACGTGACCTCACGGCGCGAGATGATCCGGTTCTTCGATGGGTACTCTGCCGAACGAAAGGAAGAGCTGGACGAGCGTAAGACGAAACGGCCGCTTGTGAAAAGCCATCTTCTGGAGATTCTCGACAGTGTCAGCGAGCGTGGCCCGGACGGGCTGGTCAACATCTTCGAGCGTCGAGGTCTGGGGTTGAAACGAATTGACGACGACCTCTACCAGGCGCGTAGCCAGTCGGGTGACCTCGTCGGATTCCTGGAGCCGTTGCGGCCGAGACTTATTGCCCTGTACAGCAACTGGGACGCGAGCTCGCTCGGCGCGCTGGTTCGCAATCTCGTGCTCCGTTCGCCGGAGATCGACCACGTGTGGCTCAGCGGATTGACCTTCAACGTTTTGTGGGAGGTTGTCACACGCCTGAGCCATCGCAATCGCTTCGCTCGGCTCGTATTCACCCACGACAGTGTGTACGAGGTCGACGGCATTCCGCAAGCCGCTGCGGATGCTGAAGAAGAGGCTTCGGACGGCGAAGAGCAGGATCCGTCGGATGACGTTCACGTCATCGCGGAGAGAAGGGCCGCCCGCTTTCAGCTCGTCGACCGCGTTAGGGTCGTGAGCGAGAAGCTGGCACAGCTCCAACAGACGTACTCGCCGCTGTATGCGATCAGCCAGCTTCGCTTCCCCTCGCCGATAGGCCGAGGCGGCCATGACTTCTACGACAACGGAAAGGTCACTAACTGCAGCGAGAGCTTCCGTGACCATCGAAGCCATCTGCTTTTCGTGCTGAGGATCTACGAAGAGATGCTGCGTCGGACGGAGGAGCAAGCTTGGTACGGCGTAAAGACTTCCGTTGCTGTTCCCCGGGAGTTTCGTCGGATTGTGGGTGCACCACTCGTGATCCAATTCGCGGAGCCGCTTGAGCCACGCGTGTTCGACTACTGGATCGAATCGACCTTCGGACGACAACGCAACCGCTTCCGCCTGTGGGGACACCCGATCCGGCTTGGCCCAACGAAGGTGCACGTCTACGGGCTGGACCGTCATCTGTGGCATCCCCTGTTCCTGGAACTCACGGCGCGCGGATGTGTGGCGATCATCCCAGACCGGACCTGTGGCAACACCATCCATCGGCTGGTGACAAACATTCAGCGCTTCATCGATCCCGGCGCAAAGGCGTACCTCGGAGACCAACCCTACGCTGCGATGGTCAGGGACTCATCGAGGGACATTCAATATGTCGACGCTGAGTGAGCTACTGCGCGACCCGATCTTCCAGCTCAACAGCGTCCTGTGGCTGGTGCAACCGCTCCCTTCTGGTTTCGAGATCAAGCCGGTGCTTCGGGAAGCCGGCTTCGAGGTTTATGCGGTTGCCCCGCCACTGGCTCCACCGCCCGACGTCCTTCTCGCACTGAAGGACTCGGGGTTAGCTCATCAGGATCGGGTGCTGCCGGATGTGGTGCTCCACAAAGGGCAGAATCGCCGCTTCGCGCTCGTTGAATGCAAAGCCAGATCCTTCGGGCACAGATCGACCACTGCCTCTCAAGCGCGGACGCTGATCGTTGTCGCCGGGCCACGCGTCCACGAATCGTTAGGTGTCCAAGCGAACGAGGTCAGCCAAGGGGCTACGGTTTTCGTTCTCCCGCAAGCAGACGCAACACAGATCGAAGCGACGCTCACGGAACTGCGCGATGAGCTGATCACTGCACGCCTTCCGTGCGGTGCGACAATGGCTCTCGGCCTCGATGTGCAACCCGATGCGCTGATTCTTTGTGCGCACGAACCCGCGCGGCGATTCTTCGATCTTCCGTCCGGTCACGAGCCATTCGTGCAACTCGAGGAGGGAACCGATCCGCGTCCCCTGTACCTCATCCCGTACGATCCGGACTGCAACCAATCTGAAGACGAGCGAGCCTTCTGCAAACGCGTGCTGTTCGAACGGCTTCACGCAGCGGTCCTCGGCGCGGCGGGAAGAGCTGTACCACCGACCACTCTCACGCTTCAGGCGGAGACGCTCCTGAACGAGGCAACCTGGGGCATGTACGATCTGTGGGAGAACCGCGAATCCAACAAGCATATGCGCCGCTTGGTCCGAGACCTCTTGGGCAAGCTGGCGAGAGTAGCGAATGCCGAATGCGGCAACACACTTCGAGAAGTGCAAGGCATGGGATACGAGCTGCAACTGCTTGACGACGAGACGCAGGCAAAGGTTTGCACAGTGCTCGGACGGTTCTCCTGCGAGACGATGGACTTGCGGCGGGAACCTGAAGCGAGTCTGTTCGACTAAGGCCGAAGTGGGGGCATCGTGAACGACGACCGGCGCCTGATTGAGGACTACATCCCGCTGCGGGCCATTTCGGAAGAGGCGGCGCGGGAGAAGGGTGATCCGAAGGGCAAGATCGCCGCCATTCATCTTTGGTGGGCACGCCGACCGATCACGGCCGCACGGGCGGCGGTCTACGGCGCGCTTGCGCCAGCACCGGAGGGTAAGAACGGTCGCGGTGGGCGCAGTCGCTTCGTAACCGAGCTGTGTCGCTATCCCGGCGACCCGGCCAAGTTCGCCGCAGCGGAAGACCATATCCTCACCGCACACGCGTTACGGCTTGCGACGATGCCCCACGACGTCGGCAAGAGAACCGCACGGCCGCGTGTGCTGGACCCGTTCGCAGGCGGCGGTTCCATTCCGCTCGAGGCGGCGCGCCTCGGGTGTGACGCGTATGCGCTGGAACTGAACCCGGTGGCGCATCTGATCCAACTGGTCACGCTCGACTACGCGCGCCAGTACGGCCCGGCGCTGGCCGATGAGCTATCGCGCTGGGGTGAGATCATCCTCCAACGGGCGAAGACGGAAATCGGGGACCTCTATCCAACGCCCTCATTGGCAGCCCCAACCCCAGAGGAGCGGGGTCAGCTACGACTCGAAGGCGGCATGGATCACAAAACCGGTGAGGTACTCGCTCCGGTAGCGTATCTGTGGACGCGGATAGTGCGCTGCAAGCGCCCCAACTGCGGCGGCGAGGTGCCGCTCGTCCGCCAGACCTGGCTCTGTCGCAAGAAGGGCCGAATGGTTGCTGTGCGCGCTGAGGTTGACGCCGCCGCGAAGATCGTCCGCTATCACATCGTGGAGGCCAAGACGGAAAGCGGCCTTGGATTCGACCCACAAGAAGGTTCGACGGGCGGCAACGCGACTTGCCCCTTCTGTCGCACGGTCACGGACAGCGAACACGTCAAGGCGGAGGGTCGCGCGGGACGGCTTGGCCGCACCCTTCTCGCTGTGGTCTGCACCAAGCCAGGCTCGCAAGGGAAGGTCTTTCTTTCGCCGGAGCAGGGCGGCCCCGCTGCCATCGTTGACGACAGCAAGATCGCGCAGCGAATTGAGACGCTAACGCAAGAGACCGGCATCACACCACCGGAAGAAGCGCTGGAGAACGATAGGCGCAACCTTTGGCCACAGCTCTACGGCCTGACGCGCTGGTCTGACCTTTTCACGCCACGCCAACTACTTTCGCTGCTGGTCTTCACGAAGCACATTCGGAAGGCGCACGCAGAGATACTGCAGTCGGGCTACAATGCCGATCGTGGGCGCGCGGTCGCTGCGGCACTTACCTGCGTTCTCGACCGGTTGGCCGACTTCAACTCAAGCCTCTGCCGCTTCGCATACATAGACGGCGAACGCGTGGTCAATACCTTCAGCCGCGGCGCGCTGCCGATGACATGGGACTTCGCGGAAACGAACCCGTTCAATCCAAACTCCGCGAGCTGGCCGGCAGGCATCAAGACCGTCGCCGCTGCGCTCGCGAATGTTGGACAGGGCTCTCCGGTAATCGTCCTTCGCGGCTCGGCTACGGAACTCCCGTTTGAGGCAGAATTTTTCGACGCGATCGTCACCGATCCGCCGTACTATGACAACAATTTCCTACGCCAACCTTTCGGACTTCTTCTACGTCTGGGCCAAGCGAGCGATCGGTGACTTGTTTCCCGAGCACTTCACTACACCGCTGACCCCGAAGCGACGCGAGGCCATCGCTGAACCCGCGCGTCACGGCGGCGACAAGAAGGCCGCACGGCGCGAGTACGAAGCGATGATGGCCAAGGCGTTCGCGGAGATGAACCGTGTGCTCAAGCCCGGAGCGCCGCTCGTCTGCGTCTACGCCCACAAGACCGTTGCCGGTTGGGCGACGTTGATCGCCGCGCTCCGCAACGCGCGCTTCGTGGTCGTCGAAGCATGGCCGCTCGATACCGAGAAACCCGGCCGCCTGCGCGATCAAAACAGCGCCGCCCTGGCATCGAGCATCTTCCTGGTTGCGCGCCGGCGTGAAGGGAAGGCAACGGGTTCCTACGAGCGCGAGGTCCGTCCCGAGTTGGAAGCCATCGTGCGAGAGCGAACCGAGACGCTGTGGAAGGAAGGCGTGAGCGGTGCCGATCTCGTCATCGCGGCGGTGGGTGCAGGGCTGCGCGCCTTCACCCGCTTTGACAAGGTGGAGTTCGAGAACGGGCAAGAAGTCCCGGCCGATGGCTTCATCCGAGAAGTCGAGGGCGCCGTTTTGGAGACGGTGCTGCGGAAGGTCGGCGTCCGTGATGCCGACCCGACGACGAAGTTCTACCTCGCGTGGCGCTTGCAATACCGGACCGCCGAGCTAGACGCCGGCGAGGCCATCGTGTTCGCCTATCCGCTCGGTGTGGAACTCGACGGTGCCGATGGTCTCACTGCTGGCACACGCGCCCTAGTCGCCAAGAAGGGCAAGAAGATGCGGTTGCACGACTACAGCGAGCGCGGCGAGCATGAGAAGCTCGGTCTTCCGGGCGAAGACGGCGTGGCGGCGTCCCTCATCGATGTCCTGCACCGAGTCCTCTGGCTCATGGAGAATCGTCCGGGACGGCTCAGAGAGTTTCTCGACAAGGCGCGGCCCGACGGTGAGCGGTTACGTCTCATCGCGCAAGCGCTGGCTGGCACAGCACTGCAAGGCACAGGAGAAGAGCTGCCCAGCTCGCCGAGTGCGGAGCAGTCCGCCGTGCGCAAGCTCATCGCCAACTGGCGCGCCGTGTTCGAGGAGTCTCTGTTCAGCGCGCGATCGAGGAGCTGACGATGTCGACCGGATCGAAGAAGCCACGCGAGCGAGCGCACTTGGAGCGGTTTCGATCGGTATTCCCGGGCTTCCCTGTGGGCGTGATTTGCGAGACGGAGGAGCCCGATTTCATCGTGCGGACCTCGACCGGGAACTTGGGTATCGAGCACACTGAGTTTCATTCGGACGACCCTGGCGAAGGCGGGTCCGAGTTGAAGACGCAGGAGTCGCTTCAAGAAAGGGTCGTGAACGCGGCGGTTCGGCTGTATGAGTCGAGAAATCTCCCGAACGTGGACGTACGAGTACACTGGCATCCGGGTGTGCAACTCTCCAGGAGAAGCGTGCGGGAGCTACCGCAGCAGTTGGCCGATCTGGTCGCTGGACATCTTCCAGGACCGAACGGATCGGTTTGGGCCGACGACGTGAAGCAACGGCGTTCGCATCCCCGCGAGATCATCACGGTGGGGATCGCGCGGCTGGGCGATCCGACGGAGAACCAGTGGTTATCAACTCTGAGCGGTTGGATCCCCACCATTGATGGGGAGACTCTCGCGTGGGTAATCACAAAGAAGGAATGCCGACTCCAGTCGTATCGCACCCAATGTGACGAAATCTGGCTACTTATCGTGGCTCACGGGTTGGCCCCATCGTCATTTGGGCAACTGTCTGCCGCGGTTTCTAACTGTGAGTTCCAGACCCGCTTCGACCGGCTGTTCTTCTTTCGCTACTTCGACGGCGATTACGTCGAGCTGAGGCGCAACAGCGGGTGACATGGAAAGTAGAAGGGGCCGGAGTCTGATTCGAGCGATTCGTGGATGAAAACCGTCACCGACTGCTTTGGGCGCCAGGTGCGCATGACAGACGAACGGCTCGCGCACGTTCTCGAACACGCTGAAATGACCGGCATGGAAGAGGCCATCGTGCGCACCTTGCAGCGTCCGGCCGAGGTCCGACGCTCCCGCACGGATGAGACGGTGCGGTTGTTCTATGAGTTCCAGCCCACGACACGCGTGGGCGAAAAGTGGTTGTGCGTTGTGGTAAAGTACCTTCAAGAAGACGCCTTCGTCGTCACCGCGTATCTAACCGACAAGATGAAGGCAGGGGAGCGCGTATGGCCGACAAAGTGAAAGTGTGGTTCGACCCGGAGGGCGATTTCCTCGAAGTCCAGTTTACGGACGCCCCCGGTTACATGCGGGAGACCGCCAACGATGCGGTCATGGAGCGGGTGGACGACCACGGCCACATCATCGGCTTCAGCGTCCTTGGCGTCAGCCGGTTTCGGAAGGACCACCCTCTCGAAGCGGAACTGGTGGCACGGTGACCGGTTGCCGGCGGCCCTCGCCGAACGGGAAGGAGAGCACCGATGAAGATCACCTATGACCGTGAAGTGGACGCACTCTACATTCGCTTCAAGGAGACGACCGTTACGACGAAGCACCTCGCGGAGGGCATCGCGGCGGACTACGATGCCGACGGGCGACTCGCCGGTATCGAGATCCTCGACGCGAAGAAGCGATTGGGCGACCCCGCTGCCTTCAAACAGGTCATCCTCGAAGACGTCGCTGTCGCGAGTCCGAGTTAACCGGAGCGGAGATGCGCCGCCGGCTGTAAACCATGACTTCCACACCCCTCAAACCCTGGCTTGAAAACGTCCAACTGCACCCGGACGTTCTTTCGGACGCATTCTCAGAGGATATCTTCGCCTTGGACCTCGGTCCGTTGGCTGACTGTCTGCTGGCGGAAGAACTCCGCCTCTCCACGAAGGACCTCCCTGCCGTTCCGGCTGTGTACCGTGATCCCGAGCACTTCTTCCGGGCTTCGTACCTCACCACCGGTCTGCGCGCGCTGCTCGCTGATGCGCTCGATCGCCTCGGCGGCGGTCCGGGCAATCGCATCCTCAAGCTGGTCACCGCCTTTGGCGGGGGCAAATCACACACGCTCGCTGCGCTGCTCCATGCCGCCCGCAGTCGCAAATCTCTCGACCTCATCCCCGAGGGACGGGGGCTCCCGGAGCCGGGTAGGGTGCGCGTCGCTGTCTTCGATGGGCAGTTCTTCGACGCGAAGACCGGCAAAGCCGTGCCCGGTCCTTCGACAGGCTCAGGACAGGCTCTCCGCGCTCGCACCATGTGGGGCTGGATTGCCTGGTCGCTCGGTGGCACGAAGGGCTACGAAATGCTTCGCGAGCAAGACGAGGCCCGCGTCGCACCCGGCGCCGACGCACTGCTCCCGCTGCTCAAAGAGGGTCCCAATCTGATCCTGCTCGACGAGGTGCTGGAGTACCTCATCAGCGCCGGCGGCGTGAAGGCCGAGAAGACCACGCTACGGGACGAAACGCTTTCGTTCCTGAAGCGTCTGACGGCCGCCGTGGGAACGGCGCCGAACACGGCGCTCGTGTTCTCGCTCCAATCGAGCAAGCGTGAATCGCTCAAGTACGTGAACCTGCTTCAAACCGTCGACCATCTTGCGGCCCGCAAGGATCAGCGCCGCGAACCGGTTGAGGGCAACGAGATCCTCGCCGTTGTGCAGAGGCGGCTTCTCGCGAAGCTGCCCGAGGCGGAAACCGCAACGCTGGCGGCGACTGCGTATCAACACGTCGTGACGCAGATGCGCCGTGCCTACGCGCGCAGCGCGTCTGAACAACAACAGGCCGAAGAGGAGGGCATCGCGCTCCGTGACCGCATCCGCGCCGCGTACCCGTTCCACCCTACCCTCATCGACCTCATGCGTGAGCGCTGGGCTGCCATCCCAGACTTCCAGCGCACCCGCGGCGCGCTTCGGTTCCTCGCTGCTTGCCTTCGCGCTGCCCATCGCGACGGGAAAGCACGCGCGGTCCTCGGGCCGGGCGATGTTGCCATCGCCGACCCTGAAGTGCGCCTCGCCTTCTTCAAGGAAGTCGGTCAGCAGTCAGACTTTCAGGCCGTGCTGGAACACGACTTCACTGGCGCGAACTCTCGCACGCGCAGAATCGACGAGCGCCGCGCGAAGGAGGTGCCCGGCGAGGCCGGCAAGCGGCCGGCTACTCGCCTCGCGACGGCGGTTCTCATGTACTCATTTGGCGGACTCCGCCGTGAAGGCGGCGGCGATGGTGACCTCCTCCCGCCCGGTATCACCGAAGCCGACCTTCTCAGCGTGTGCGTTGGGCCTGATCTGGACAGCACCACCGCGCAGGCGTGTTTGAAGGAACTCAAGGAGCAGTGCCTCTACCTGCACTACGACGGCGTCCGCTACTGCTTCAAGAAAGACCCCAACATCACGCTCCTTATCGAGCAGGAAACCGACTCGGTCGCCCGCGATGAAAACCGCGCCCGTGCTCGCATCAAGGAGATGCTCGAAGAGCGTCTCGCCGGCCAGCGTACCGCGCTCCTGTGGCCCATGAAGTCCGGAGAGCTAGACGACCACGACCCCTCATTTCTGGTCGGCTACTTACCCTTGGAGTTTGGCACCCGCGGTACCACACGGGAGAGCGAAGCGCTCGAGTATTTCGAGAAGTGCGGTGGCAAACCACGTGACTACCGGAACGGCATCTGCATCGCCGTGCCGAGTGACGATCAGATCGAGACGCTCCGGCGTGCCGTCCGCTATTTGATCGCGGTCGAGCAGGTTCGCAGCAAGTGGAAGCAGTTGAACCTGACCGACGCACAGAAGGACCAACTCAGGGAGAGGGAGTCCACCGAGAAGTCCGCTGCGGAATCAGCACTCCTCAAGCTCTACACAGAGGTTTGGCTTCCGCGTGTTGACAACGGCGGAGTCGGCATCGACAAGGTCGCCGTTGGCGGCCGGCCGCTGCAGACAACCCTCGACGAGAAGAAGCGGGCGCTCATCCACCAACGCGTCATGGAGCTCATCACCAACGTGCAGCCCAAGGTCTTCGGCACGCTCACTCCGAGCAAGGTCGTCGACCTCTTCAAGCTCGGCGACGCCGTCGGCGAGGGTACTCCACCCCGCTTCGGTATCCGCACGGCGGATGTTGTGAGCGGGTTCTATTCGTTCCTCGGTTTTCCGCGGCTCACATCGGAGACCGTTATCCGCCGCACCGTCGCCCAAGGCGTTGAGAAGCGACTCTTCGGTTACACCACCGGATCCCCGAATCTCGGGGCCGACGGGAAGTTTCAGATCGACCCTGCGAAGATCGCTTTTGATCGTTCTATCACCGACGATGAAGTAGACCTCCAGGCCGGCTTCTTGATCATGCCTGCAGCCTTGCCGCTGCCGGCACCGCAAACCACCACTCAAACAGGCTCGCCGCAGCCAGCTGAGCCGAGCGCCGCGCCGGCCATGAACGACCCCGCAACACCAACGCCCCGGCCTGGCAGCCCTACACCGCCACAGCAGCGTACGGTTGAGTTCGCTTTTAGCGCCGATCGCAACCAGTTGTTCACTGCGTGGAACGCCCTCGCGAACCTCGCTGACCTGGCCGGCAGGGTGACGATCAGCGTGCACGCAGACTCGGAAGCTGGATTCGACCAGAGCAAACTAGAGAACGGTGTGCTTGAGCCGCTCAGGGAAACGAAGCTGATCGACTGACAGGCGATGTTGGCGTCTCGCACGACCGGGAACGGTTCCCGGTTTTTGGGATTTTGCGGGATTTTGCGGGACATTCCGGGACGCGCCTGAGGCCACTCAACCCAATGAAAACGCGATATTTACTTTAGTTTCCGCGGAGATCCCGAAGCGCACCGTTTCACCTTCCCAAGCTGGACCTCACCGGTTCGACCCCGGTCGCCCGCTCTTTGCCCAAGCCACCGACTGTGCGTTCGTTTCTCAACGCGGCGCGCTCTGCGTGAGACTGCCAAGGTTCCCGGGGTTCCCGGTTGGGGCTGGACGTCGGCTTCGGGATTATCGTGCATGCAGGCGTGGTCAAATCGAACCGGCCCTGTCGTATCCCCAACGTTCCTTGTTTCTGCTACGAGGGAGCGCTGACGTATCGGAGAACTACCTGATGCATGCGTTGCGTCCCATACCACCTCACACTGTGACGGAGTGAATTCCGCGTGGCTTCCGACCACACACTTGTGCGAATCCGAGGCCTCGTGCGACACAGCCGCTATCGGCTATCCCTCCACGCCGAGCGCGAACGCGATGCTGATTGCATTCAGATGTCTGAGTTGGAGGAAGCGCTCTTGTCTGAGCGTTTGGAACTGATCGAAGATTACCCCGAGGATCCGCGCGGTCACTCGCATCTTTTGCTGGGCTTCACGCAGGCGGAGCAGCCGATCCACGCGGTGTGCTCCGAGCATGAAGCCGTGTTGGTGATCATCACGGTGTATCGCCCGGATCCGAAGTTGTGGCAGGATTACCGCATCCGTAAGGAGAAGATATGAAGACGTGCTACTTCTGCAAGGGGCCGCTCCGCGTTCGGCGTATCGAACACATGCATGAGTGGGGCGGCGAGCGCTTCCTCATTCGGAACGTGCGCAGTGAGGTCTGCACCCAGTGTGGCGAGGCATTCCTGGCGCCGGCAACCCTGAAGGAAATCGATCGATTGGTGACCAAAGGCCGGCCGAAGGAACATGTCTCCGTGGCCGTGTTCGATTTGAAGTCCCGCGCGGCTTGACCCCCCCCAGTGGAGGCCCGCAACCGTTTTCGTCAATCGACGAAGGCCATGTCGCGTGGGAGAGCCGCGAGTTCACCGGGGCACCGGCAGGAGCACTTCACTACGATAGCCTCGGTGGCATTAGTCGGAAGTGTACATTAGCTGAACCATTCGCGAGTGCGGTGGTCGCGAGAATCACTGCTGCTGTGTCGTCGCCAGGCACCCCCGATCTGCCGAAGGGCGAGACTGCGCGCCTCAGGACGGTGGTCGCCTCAAGACCAGGGCCTCCAGTCACTGGTACTGAGCGAACGTGAGTGACGGCAATGTCGTTGATTGAAGGGTAGTGAATCGTCTCCAAACAGAGCTGCTCAGAGGCACACCCGTGCACAAGATTCGCTGCACTTGTTTGAGCGATCAGCTGGGATTCGACCGGGAGCCGTTCCCGGTTTTTCGGGATTTTGAGGGATTTTGCGGGACAATCCGGGATACGAGCAAGGCCACTTAATCTGCTGAAAATATGAGATTTACTTCAGTTTCCGTGGGGATCGCGGAACGCGCCATTTCACCTTCCCAAGCTGGACGTCGGAGGTTCGACCTCCGTCTCTGCACGCCGCGACCGCCGCGATGAAGCGGCCCGGTTGACCTTGCGGGCACATCGGCGTTCGTCTTCCGCGATCATTTTCGCGAGCGTTTCCGCGGACGAGGGCTTGCCCTGAAGGTTCTTCAGGCCGAGCTGACTGAGCCGTTCGGCGATTTCAGGTGGGCGGAGTCCGTCGGCACTTCCCAATTGGGCACACTTGCGATAACCCCAGCGCATGCGCCGCTTGCTCGTAGTGCACGGCTCCACTGCATGGCTGGGATGCTTGGTACTTCTTGCCGGAGTGGCCACCCTCGCCGGCTGCGATGATGACGATTCGGACATCATCTTCCGGCAGCCAACCCACTGCGCGCCCGACCAGTTTCGTGGCTGCCGCGCCATCCACTCGCGCGCGACTGGCCATTTCCGCACTGAACAGATCGGCGGAGTCTGGTGGATGATCACGCCGGAGGGCAACGCCTTCTTTTCGGCGGGGGTGAACCACGTCAGCCCGGACGGCGACTACGCGCCGGCGCTCGGCCGTGCACCGTATCACGACAACATCATCGCGCGGTACGGCACGGAGGCTGCCTGGGCCGATGCCGTCGTCAACCGGTTCGATACGCTCGGATTCACGACGGTGGGTGCCTGGAGCAAATACGCGCTGTTCGCCAACCGCGTCCCTTACACCATCATCCTTGGTTTCGCGGGACATGCGCCGCCAGTCGAGGGCGTGCCGGCGGGCCTCAGCGGGCTGCCCGTGCGGGACTACTTCGCACCCGAGTTCGCGGCCGGCGCGGCCGCCGAGGCGGAGGGCGCACGCAGCTGCGCCACTGATCCGTACTGCGTCGGCGCCTTCAGTGACAACGAGCTCGGCTGGGCACCGAGCCTGGCGCAGACCACGACGTTCCTCGATGCGTACCTCCGCTTGCCGGCTGGTGCGCCGGGAAAACTGGCTCTGCAAGCGTTCTTCGAGTCTCGGTACGGCGGAGACATCGCCGCGTTCAACGCCGTGTGGAACCAGCAACTCGCGTCCTTCGACGACGTGCAACAGTTGAAGGCGCTGCCCCGGAACACGGCCAGTGATCTCCCCGCACGTGCCGCCGACCGGCAAGCCTTCACCGGTCCGGTTGCCGCGCGATACTATCAAGTCGTTCACGATGCGTTGCGTGCAGTCAGTCCGGACCTCCTCGTCCTCGGCTCTCGCCTGCTGGCGTACGCGGTGCCACCGGCCATTGTTGCTGCGGCGGCGCCGTTTGTCGATGTGCTGAGCGCCAACTACTACGAGGTTGCTGCCGGTACTCTGCCAGTACTGGAGGACCAGGCTCATAAGTTCGGGCATATCTTTACGGGTGACGTCTTCGGCGATCTCGATGAGATCTACCGGATCGCGCAGACGCCGATGCTGATCAGTGAGTTTGGGTTCCGTGCAGCCGATGCCGGCCTGCCGAACACGTATCCGCCCTTCTTCCCGACTCTGGCCACCCAAACCGAACGCGCCGGCGCGTACGAGAGCTACATGCGACACGTTCTGGAGCGCCCGTACATGGTCGGCGCCCACTGGTTCGAATACGCCGACGAGCCCGCCACCGGCCGCTTCGACGGCGAGAACGACAACTGGGGCATTGTAGACATCGAAGACAACGAGTACACCGAGCTGGCCGGGCGCATGCAGCAGGTCAACGCGACGCTCTATGCACGGGCGAGGTAGTGTCGTCGAGGAGGATCGGAATGTTTGCTTTCACCCCAGAGCAAGAAATGGTTCGGCAAACCGTGCGGCAATGGGCCGAGCGGGAGTTGGTGCCCAAGATCGACGCGCTCGAGCGCAATGAGATCTTGCCGTACGAGCTGATGCGCAAGCTGGGCGCCGACTTCGGCATGACCGAGATGGCGCGGGCGCGGTTCGCGCGGCTGGCCGAACGCGACACCGCAACCGCACGAAGCCGCGATGGCACAGCTGACGATCCGGCGATGAGCATGATCGTCGCCATGGAGTTGTCACGCTACTCGCCGGGGTTCGTGTTGGCCTTCGGCGCGAGTCTCGGACTGGCGGGTGGCGCGATTGTAGGAAAAGCGACGCGCGACCAGTTGCTGCGCTACGCGCAACCGATCTTCACGATGGAGAAGATCGGCGCCTGGTGCATGACGGAGCCGGGAGCGGGCTCGGACGCCTTCGGCGGCATGCGCACGGTGGCGCGCCCCGATGGAGACTTCTACGTCCTCAGCGGTGAGAAGACGTTCATCACCAATGCCCCGTACGCCGACATCTTCGTCGTGTACGCAAAGATCGACCGCGGCGGAGATCTCCGCCAGCGTCCGATGCAGGCATTCCTGATCGAACGCGGCGCCGAGGGGCTGGCGACCTCCAAACCCATGCAGAAGATGGGTATGCACGCCTCACCGACTGGGCAGGTGTTTCTCGACGAGGTGCGCGTCCACCGCAGTCAGCTGCTCGGTGAAGTGGAGCGCACAGAAGCCCGCGAGCAGGCACGCGACGTGTTCCACGGCGAGCGCACCGGCATGGTGCCCATGACGCTCGGGATCATCGAACGCTGCCTCGAAGAGTCACTGCGCTACGCCAAAGAACGGGTCCAGTTCGGGCGTCCGATCGCCGAGTTTCAGCTCATTCAGGACAAGCTCGCACGCATGTTCGTTGCGCGCGCGAACGTGCGGAACCTCTTCTTCAAGCTGCTCAACAGCCACAAGGACGGCACACGCATGACCATGGCCGAGGCGAGTGCGTGCAAACTGTACAGTGCCCGTGTGGCCACGGAGGTGGCGATGGAAGCCGTGCAGCTCATGGGCGGCAACGGCTATATGCAGGAGTTCACCGTCGAGCGCCTGGCGCGCGACGCCAAGCTCCTGCAGATCGGCGGCGGCACCGATGAGATCCAGATCATCACCATCGCCAGGAGCTTGCTGCGCGACGGCATTCCGGATTAGCGGCGCCGCAAAGCACGGCGGCATCCACTCCTGCTTGCTGCCAACGAGACTGGCCTCAGTAACGGCGCGATGGTACAACCCCTGCGTTCACGGAAAAATGGGGGTGTGTCGACGATGGCAGAGCTGACGGCAAACGAGCTGGCCGGAGTGGAGAAACTGATTGTAGCGACCGAGACGGTCGTGCGTGAGGCGCTCGATGTCGCCCGCCGGAGCACTGATGGCGGACGGGGCATTGACGACGCCCAGGTGCACTGCGAGCGCCTCGCCTACGCGGCAACCGAGGTCGCCGCCGTGAAGGCGCTGCTCGCGTATACACAGTCGGCTGCCGCTCATGAGCACAAGGACCCGGCCGTGGACGAGATGGCGGGCATATTCGCCGCCGAGGTGGCGCTGCGCCTGGCGGCTCAGGTTGATGCGCATGCCGATGCGTTCGGCCTCACTGACGATCGTGTGAACCAGACGCTCGGCGCACCGGAGATCAAGGCGCTGGCGCGCGCGTTTTCGAGCGCCGCCCGCGTCCAGGCCATCGGCCGACACGTCATCGAGCAACGGGGCGTGAATCACTGCTGGATCGTGGAAGATATGGCGGTGATGAGCCGCGACTCGGTGCGGCAGTTTGCCGAGGCCGAGGTGATGCCGATTGCGGCGCGACTGCATCAGCACGACGAGCTGATCCCGGAACCTCTGATCGCGAAGATGGCCGAACTCGGATATTTCGGCATGTCGGTGCCGGAGGAGTTCGGCGGCGGGGGTATGGGTAACCTCGTCATGATCATCACCACCGAAGAGCTGTCGCGCGCCTCGCTGGCCGCAGCCGGCAGCCTGATCACCCGCCCCGAGATTCTCACGAAAGCGCTGCTCAAAGGCGGAACGGCAGCGCAGAAAACAAAGTGGTTGCCACGCATGGCCAGCGGCGAGGTGATGGTGGGCATCTCGGTGACCGAGCCGGATATCGGCTCCGACGTCGCCTCGGTCGCATGCCGCGCCGACGCCGGCGAGGTAGGTGGCAAGAAGGGCTACCTCATCAATGGCGCCAAGGCGTGGTGCACCTTTGCGGGCCGCGCCGACGTGCTGGCCCTCCTGGCACGCACGGATCCGGACATGAAGAAGGGCGCGCGCGGCCTCTCGTTGTTCATCGTGGAAAAGGACCCGTTCACCGGACACAACTTCGAGATGCGCCAACCCACGGGCGGCGTGCTCGCCGGCAAGGCCGATGCGACACCCGGCTATCGCGGCATGCACTCGTATACGCTCACCTTCGACAACTACTTCGTGCCGGCAGAGAACCTTGTGGGCGAAGAGAGTGGGCTCGGCAAAGGCTTCTATCTGCAGATGCAAGGCTTCGCCGGCGGGCGGTTACAAACCGGCGGGCGTGCCACCGGCCTGGCGCAAGCCGCGTTGGAACGTACCGCGGAGTACGCCAACGATCGCAAACAGTTCGGGCAACCGATCGGGAGCTTTCAACTGACGCAATACAAGCTCGGGCGCATGGCCACGCACGTCATGGCGGCGCGCCAACTCACGTACGCCGCGGCGCGTACCATGGATACCGACGAATCGATCGCGTTGGAGCCGGCGATGGCCAAGCTGTTCGCATCGGACGTCGCCGTGTGGGTAACGCAGGAGGGGCAGCTCGTGCACGGCGGCTGGGGCTACGCCGAGGAATTCGCCATCTCCCGGTACGTCGTCGACGCTCTGGTGCTGACGATCTTCGAAGGCGTGAAGCCGATCCTGGAACTAAAAGTGATTGCGCGGAACTTACTCGGGACGTGATGTTGATACGTTGTTAGTTGTTAGGTTGTTAGTTGCTATGGCATCTAAACTAACAACATGACAACCTAACAACTATTCTTGATCCGTTGCCAGGCGGCTTCCTGCTCGGAGAGCGGCACGTCGCGGAGATCTCTCCCCTGGGCGTGGAAAAACGCCTCCATTTGGCGGAAGCGGTGGCTGAAGCGATCGGCGGCACGCGCCAACGCGTCTTCCGCGTTGAGATCCGCGCGGCGGGCCAAGCTCGTCAGTGCCAGCAACACGTCGCCTAGCTCGGCCTCGGTGGCGGCTCGATCGCCGCTGGCGAGCGCCTGGTCGAGCTCGCCGAGCTCCTCGCGCACCTTCTCCAACACCTCTTCGGGCCGCTGCCAATCGAAGCCCACGTGCGAGGCCTTCTCACCCAGACGTGCCGCACGCAACAGCGCCGGCATGCCGCGCGGCACACCGGCGATCGCCGAACGGTCCTCCGAATTGACGCGTTCGGCGGCCTTGATTCGCGACCAGTTGGTCAACACTTCGGCGGCGTCTTTCACCTGCACGTCGCCGAAGACGTGCGGATGACGGCGCACCATCTTGTCGGTGATTGCACCGATGACGTCCTCAATGGTGAACACTCCTGCCTCGCGGGCCATCGTCGAGTGGAAGACGATCTGCAGTAAGAGATCGCCCAGCTCGGTGCGCAGCTCGTCGCTGTCGTTCTTCTCGATTGCTTCCGCGACCTCGTACGCCTCTTCGATCAGGTACGGTTTGATGGACTGGTGGGTCTGCTCGCGGTCCCACGGACACCCGCCCGGGGCGCGCAAGCGCTCCATGATCTCGACCAACCGTGCAAACGCGTCGCCGACAGCCATCGTCGATGTCGCTAGCGTGGGAGGCAGAGGGAGTCAACGCAGGCCACTGGCCTTACTTGTGGGCCACCTTGCGACTGCGTTGCACGCTCGGTAGGTTTTCCCAGCGAGGTGCAGAAATGGCGAAGGTGGTCATGTACACAACTCAGTTCTGCCCTCACTGTGTACGGGCGAAGGCGCTCCTGACGCACAAAGGGGTGGCTTTCGAGGAAATCGACGTGGGGCGGGATGCGCTGATTCGTACCAAAATGATCGAGGAGTCAGGTCGCCGCACCGTGCCGCAGATCTTCATCAACGGCAGCGCGATCGGCGGGTTCGACGAGCTACATGCGCTGGATGAGGAAGGCGAGCTCGACCGGTTACTGGCCGCGTGAAGTCATCCAGTGTATCCGCACACTCCGACGCGTGGCGAATTGACCACCGGTAGACGCATCTCCTCGCTGCACTCGTGCGTCTCGACGCAGGCGTCGCAGAGCCAGCCGTCTTCGGGGCACTCGGTGCAGACCTGCGTCGCGGGCTGCTGACACGCATCACATGGAATGGGCGGCGGCAGATTTCTCGCCAAGAGCTTGACGTAGTGGCGCTTCGATTCCGCCGGACGCACCCCGACCACCTTGAGGAGCAGGTCGGTGGTGCTGCCGAAGTCGTACTCGTATTTCAGCTTGCTCCCCGGTTGCAGCACTTGCCCCAGCGGGATGTCCATGCTCTCGTCGAACAGGTCGTCATCCCCACCGAATCCACCAGAAGAGTACGACGCCGCACCGATGGTGAAGGCGCTCATATGGCCGCAGCATTCGAGCCAGATCCGGCGGAGGAACCCGTCCACATCCTCCAGCGTGCTCCCTGCCGCCGCTTCGAGATGCAGCCAGTAGTCCGGCAGATATCTGCCTTCGACGACGAGGTGAAACGCCTGCGCTGCCCCTGCGCCGCGGCTCCCCGCCGCACGTGACGATTTCGCCGCCGCGGTGCAGGACTGCAGGTGCCTGGTCATCGCGGCTTTGTTGAAGGTCTTCCCACACAATTCACACTGCCCGGTTGATTGCGTGCCAGCCATGCGTCCTCCGTTTGGTCACTGCGAAAAACCACAGCTGCGCACTGAAAGCAAGTGGGGTCGCCGAATGAGACTGGGTCCGTGTGCGACATGAATGTGAGCGGCATGTTGTGCCCAGCGCGCGCCCATTCTTCGAGAGCCCTAGCGCGGGCTTCGCCCGCAACCCATTGCGG
>Ga0315286_10001982_pt1 | contig 18880 bp, 11 predicted proteins | sample YL17G10_0_MG_FD_205038 | JGI IMG/M metagenome (GOLD analysis project Ga0315286, IMG submission 205038) | Sediment microbial communities from Yellowstone Lake, YNP, Wyoming, USA - YL17G10_0 | ecosystem: Environmental > Aquatic > Freshwater > Lake > Sediment | place: USA: Wyoming | collected... | reverse complement strand
GTGAACCCCACGGGGCTCAACAGCGTGTACGAGGAGTCCAAGCGGTTCGCCGAAGCGTGCGCGATGGCCTATCAACGGGAGCGCGGCGCCGACACGCGCATCGTGCGGATCTTCAACACGTATGGGCCGCGAATGAGCGTCAACGACGGGCGCGTGATCACGAACTTTGTCTGCCAGTCGCTGAGAAACGAGGCGATCACGGTCTTCGGCGACGGCACGCAGCGTCGGTGCTTCTGCTATGTGTCGGACATGGCGCTGGGGCTGACGAAGGCCATGCGCGCGGACTTTCACGAACCGATCAACCTGGGCAATCCGGAGGAAGTCACGATCGTGCAGCTGGCGCGCGATATCCTGAGCCTGCTGCCGCAGAGCAGCAGCAAGATGCGGTTCGATCCGGCGCCGGCGTATGACCCGCGTGTCCGGCGCCCCGATATCTCGCGCGCTAAGCAGATCCTCGGCTGGCTGCCGAAGGTCTCGCGGACCCAGGGGCTGGCGAAGGTCGTCGAGTTCTACAGCACAGTGTATAAAGGATAGAAGATTTCAAATCAGATCAGGGAGACGACAACATGTCGAGTTCACTAAAGCGGATCCTCGTCACGGGCGGGGCGGGCTTCATCGGGTCGCACCTGTGCGATCGTCTGGTCGCGCAAGGGCACGACGTCATCTGCCTCGACAACTTTTTCACCAGCCTCAAGACCAACATTGCGCATCTGCTCAGCAAGCCGAACTTCGAGCTCATCCGGCACGACATTGTGCATCCGATCTGGGTGGAGGTGGACGAGATCTACAACCTGGCCTGTCCGGCGTCGCCGGTACACTATCAGTACAACCCGGTGCAGACGGTGAAGACGTCGGTGATGGGGGCGGTCCACATGCTCGGGCTTGCCAAGCGCGTCCAGGGGAAGATCCTGCAGGCGTCCACCAGCGAGGTGTACGGGGACCCCCGCGAGCACCCGCAGACCGAAAGCTACTGGGGAAACGTGAACCCGATCGGCGTACGCGCCTGCTATGACGAGGGCAAACGCTGCGCCGAAACTCTCTTTTTCGACTACCATCGTTCCAAACAAGTCAACATCCGCGTGGTCCGCATTTTCAATACCTACGGCCCGCGCATGCACCCCCACGACGGTCGCGTCGTCAGCAATCTCATCGTGCAGGCGCTGACAGGCCAGGATATCACGCTCTATGGCGATGGGCTGCAGACGCGCTCGTTCTGCTACGTCGATGACCTGGTTGATGGCTTGCTGCGAATGATGAGCGGCCCGGACGACTTCATCGGGCCGGTGAACCTGGGCAACCCGTCGGAAATCACCATGAGGCAACTCGCGGAGCTCGTGATTGAACTGACGGGCGCGCGATCGTGCACCGTTCACCTGCCCCTGCCGGCCGACGACCCCGTCCAACGCCGTCCGGACATCACCCTCGCCCGGCAACGCCTCGCATGGGAGCCGAAAGTGAGCCTCCGGGATGGGCTGGCCAAGACCATCGAGTTTTTTCGCAGTATTGACATTTCCCAGTACCGGCGGCCAACCAACGCCGCGGCGCACAAGTCGTCCTCGGCATCATGATGCCTCGGCGCGTGCCGGCCCGGCTTTCAAAAATGCTGAAAGACGGGGAACGGGCGCTTCACGGGGATGCCCGCGACTGGTATTTTCAGTACGTATTGAAACTGGAGAATATCATGCCGGCTGCCGTCGCGGTCACCCCTGGCGTCGAACACCATCAGCTCCGCACCGTGCAGGACCTCTTCATCCGCCGCTGGGGCGAGATGGGCCAGACCTGGGGGATCAACCGCACGATGGCCGAACTCCATGCGCTGCTGTACATCGCGGCGGAGCCGCTCTGCACCGACGAGGTGATGGAACGGCTGAACATCTCGCGCGGGAACGCCTCGATGAGCCTGCGCGCGCTGTGCGACTGGGGGCTGATCCGGCGCGTGCACCGGCGTGGCGAGCGACGTGAGTACTTCGAGTCGCTGTCCGACGTGTGGGAGATGTTCTCCATCATCGCCGCCGAGCGAAAGCGTCGCGAAATCGACCCCGTCCTCGAGACCATCAAGCAGTGCCAGCGCATGCTCGAACCCGCGGCCATCGGGAAATCCGCCGCGAGGCGCGCGGAGATCCAGGTCACCCGCCAACGCCTCCAGGGCATGGAGGAGTTCATGAGCGTCACGAACAAGATTTTCCAGCAATTCGTCGGCAATGCCAGATCCGGGCTCTCGCGCGTGGTGAAGGTGCTCCTGCGCGCGCTCTGATGCCCGGCCGTTAGTAGTCGAAGTATCCCCGCATGGCCTGGCTGCCGCCCTTGGGTTCGAGCCCCTCGGGCCAGAAGTTCACAAAGAAGGCATTTTCGCCGTCCAGGCGATCGACCCGCGCGCTGAGCGCGACGAAGAAGCGGTCGAAATGCCGGCTGAGGCTTACGGACGATCGCACATTGCGGTCCTGGGCAATGTCGTAGCTGTGGGCGATGCTCAGGCGGTACTTGCTCGTGATGGCATAATTGGCGCCGAAGATCAGGAGGTCCTGCTTCTCGAAGCGAAACGGCAGGCCGTTGATGTTGGGAGCGTCAACCGTGTTGCCGTTGTCGTCGGTGATCGTCACCGAGGCGATGTGCCGCAGAGCAAGGTGATACGCGAGTCGCGGGTCCTGCCTCACCGATGCCCCGATGGACGCCGTCGCAAGATCGCCCGCGTCCGTGTTGTACTCGGTGTCGCCGACAATCTGCACGTTGTCGCTCACCCGCCACGCGGCGTCCATGTTCATGCTGTTGCGCGGGATGGAGGCCTCGGGCATGGATACGAAGTACAACCCCCGGAAGTCGGCTGGGTTGAGCTCATGATCCGGCGGCTGGTTGAAGAAGTAGTTCCAGGCCATGTTGAGTGTGAAGACATCCACGCTGCGCCAGTTTCCTGGACCGCCCCGCTTGGTTTGCCATCGCTGGTGCAAGGCGACCTGCGCGGCCGCGATGTCGCTGATGGCGTCGACCGGCTCCTCATAGATGAGCAAGTCCTGCCTGCCATTGGACTGGACCGATCCGTAGACGTTCAGCTCCGGCTCGACGACATGGCGCAGGCGGTGGAGGTCGAAGATCTCCGACTGAACCGTGTCATCGACCTTCCAGAAGGCCGTCGTCATCCGCAGGCCGCCGCCCATGTACAGGCGGTCGATGCTGCCCCCGTCCAGAGACTCGGTGTAGTCCGTATAGCGTCCGATGACGTAGGGCACGGCTCGGAACTTGCCCACGTTAAAGGGCCAGTCGATCTCCTGCCGGAAGTCTGCGCGATACGCGACGTCGTCGTTCATCGCGTCCGACGGGTGTGTGGCCCAATGGTAGGGGTCCCCGATCGACGGGAGGCCCGGCGAACTCCGGAACCCAAGGTCCTCCACCAAATCCGCGCTGCTGGTCCTGAAACGCATGGCGGCCACGGTGTTGGTGCTGAAGAACGTCAGCGTGTCGTCCGCGATGCTGTCGCCGATCCGGCGGTACCCCAGCTCCGGCAGTTTCTCCACCTCCAATTGCTCCTGGTAGAGATCCGCGACGGTTGCGAAATCATTCGTCTGCGCGCTGGCGAGAAACGTGATCGCCTCGGAGTCGCGTTGTCGTTTCAGGTAGAGCGACGTGTCCAGCGGACGGCCTTCCCGGAAGGCGCGCGAGAACCACTGCTCCATGAACGTCGCATCCGAAATATAGTCCGCGCTCAACTGCAACTGCCAGTCTCCGGGGAAGAAATGCTGGTGCTGCCAGTGAAACCGCCCCCGCATGTCGGCATCCGGCTCGACGTGCGAGCGGCGCCGACCAAGGTCATCCATGCCGTGGTCCCACACAACGTAACTGGTCAGGTCGCCGGTGAACGACCACGGCTCCAGCTCCCTTTCCTCGATGAACCCGCCCTGGTACTTGGCGTCAAAGCCGAGGGCAGGACCTCGCTCGGAGAAATAGTCCAGCTTGTACGAAGCCTGGAGATCCTGCGGCGGCAATCGTCCGAGCGATTCGAAGAGGCCCCACTCGGTCATGACCCCGAATCCGAAGGCGCCGGAGTTGGTGGTCTGAATCCCGTAGAGCGCGCTGCGTTCGGTGACCGTCCCGGCGAGAAACGGCAGGTAGAACAGCGGGAGGGGCCCGACGTCCAGGGTCGCGTGTTTTGCGGTGAACGTAGTCTGTGTGCCGTAGATCTCGCTGCCGGTCTCCCGCTGGCGCAGGTAGGCGCTGGTGGCGCCGATGCTGTACGACGGCGTGTTGAACGAGCTGCTCGTCAGGCGTGCCTTCTCGGCGGTGTATTCCTGCATCTGGCGTGAGGAGGACAATTGCCGCATCATGCGCGCTCGTACGATGAGGGGTATCTTGGTTCGTAGATCCATCGTGTGCAGCACAACATCTGTCAATGCGGCGCGGTCGGTTGTGAAGTCGTAGAACGCGCGGTTCGCCGTCAGCTGCTGCTTGGCCTCTTTGGCGGGGTCCGCGGGCGTGCGAATGATGCGCACATCCCCTTCCAGGTAGACGCCCGTGACGATCTGCCCGGTGGTCTTCAGTTCCCCCGTGTCCGGAATGCTGAGCAGACTGCGGAATGGCGTGAACACCACCGCTCGATCGGCCATCAGCTCGATGATGTCCCCGCGCTCCCCCTTCTGCAGCAGCGCGACTTTCCCCGAGAGGACGGCGACAGCCAGACCTTCGGCTGTCGTCGTCGTCAGATTCTGCGCGGAAATCGTCACGGGCCGCAGTGGCTGGTAGGGGCTCGGCTGGGTGGTGGGTTGCGATGTCGGGAAACCCACCTCCTCCTGCACGACCCACTTGGGACCCGCCTCGCCGGCCTTCAGCAGCGCCGGCCGCATCGCCATCGCCACTCGATAGACATCCGAGTCGCTCTTCTCGCCCCCGACGCGCGGCGCCACCAGCCGGATCACGCCACGAACTCGCGCATCCACGTACAGCCGGGGACCGCTGCGGGTGATGCCGTTTGGCTGCACGAGCATCGCCTGCCCGATCAGCGCGATCTCCAGGCGGTCCTGGTCCAATGCCGCACCGCTCACACGACTGATCCACACCACCGCCTTGTCGGCGGTCATGTGGTTCATGTCGGCCTCGATGGTAACCGGCCCGTCAAGCAGGGCGATGTTCGTGTCTTCGCTGACCCAGGTCTGGGCCTTTGAGGCGCTGATCAGAACCGCCTCCACCGGGGTCTCGTACTGCGCCGCAGCGCGACCCGCCAAGGCGAGCACAACGACCACGAGCGCACCGTGCCAAGGGATTCGCACCCATTCACTCCTTCCGAGTCGCCATCGTTCGCAAAACGAGCCGGCATTATAGATGCGTCCACTGATGCGTCAAACCTGCGTCGACCAGGGTCCGGCGAGACTGCGTGAGGGCGCCCCGATCGCCGCCCGCTGACGGCAGCTCTTCCTTGCGGATGAACTCTTTTTGGGGTATTATTGGACGTGTCGGAATCACTCATTTCACGGCGATTTCCTGGCCGGGCGCGATGCTGTGGCTGGTGGGGCGCCCCTTGGCCTTGGGATGGGGCCGGCGACGGATGAAGTCGTTTCAGGGCTGAAAGAGGGGGCGGTCGGGTCCGGCGATGCTGAAATGCCTGATGGCGCGGGATTCCGCGCGCCCCCCGAACCGGCGCGTCTGCGGATCGTCTATTGGTATGCAATGGATGTAGCTATCTGGCCGACATACTATTGCGGTGGTCTGAACTACTCTGTCTGAGGAACTCTATGATCGCACGCATCGCCATCGTTTTCTTACTGATCGCCCCGGTGGCATCAGGCTCGCAGCCGGCCACTCGGCCGACGACCAGGCCCGAGAAAGGCCTGACGATCGTGGCCTCCTACAAACCCGCGACGCGTCCGGCCACCAGGCCCGCCGATACGACCAACCCCGCTTTCCTGTCCCTGCGCGACAGCGTCGCCAAGCTCCAGGGGAAGATGAAGGCCGATAACGAGCTGCTGAAAGTAGGGCTCATCGACCTCGACCGGCCGTTGGCGGAGCAGCCCGCTCGATTCATCTTCTTCGCCGACACCACCTTGACCCTCCAATCTGTTCTGAGCCGCCTGCACCAGGCTCGCGAGCACAAGGATCTCCGCGGCGTCCTGATCAACATCGGCGACACCGCTTTCAACCTGGCGCAGGCCCAGGAAGTCCGCGACGCCCTGGCGGCCCTCAACAAGGCCGGCAAGAAGACCTTCGCGTACGCCGATAGCTACGATACTTCCTCCTACATCGCCGCCTCCGGCGCCAGCAACGTCTGCATGCTCGAAGGCGGCGAAATCGTGATGCCTGGGGTGGGCCTGGAAGCCATGTTCGCCAAAGGTCTCCTCGACAAGATCGGCGTGAAGGCCGACTACGTCCAGATCGGTCAGTACAAGGGCGCCGACGAGATGTTCACGCGTGACCACGCCAGCGACCAGGTGCGCGGCGAGATGAACAAGATTCTCGACTGCCTGTACGCGCAGATCGTCGATGGCATCGCCTACCACCGCAATCTGCCGCGCTCAGGGGTCGAGGACGCGATCAACGGCCTGGTCATGACCGGCAAGGTCGCCAAAGACCGCGGCTTCGTGGACCACCTCGTGGACCAGGACGGGCTCCGCGATCTCATGAAAAAGGAGCTGGGCCGCGACATCGACCTCCTCGCCGACTACGGCGCAGGCTCTCGCGAGGAGCTGGACCTCTCCAGCCCGTTGGCCTTCATGAGCATGCTGGCCAAGCAGCCTAAAAAGAGCAGCAAGCCCGCCATCGCGATGATCTACGTCGAAGGGCTGATCGTGGACGGCGAGGGCAGCGACGGGATCTTGACCGAAGGCGCCATCGGCAGCACCGACCTCCGGCAGGCCCTGCGTATCGCCTCACGCGATGCCAACGTCCAGGCGATCGTGGTCCGCATCGATTCTCCGGGCGGCAGCGCCTCGGCCAGCGAGGTGATCTGGCAGGCGTTACGCCGCGCAGGCAAGGCAAAGCCGCTGGTGGTCAGCGTGGGCGGGATGGCCGCCAGCGGCGGGTACTACGTCGCCTGCGCTGGCGACTACATCTTCGCCGACCCGTGCGCCATCGTCGGCTCCATCGGCGTCGTTGGCGGCAAGTTCGTGCTCAAGGAGCTCTTCGAGAAGATCGGGCTCGGCTCCGAGGAGTTCACCCGCGGGCAGAACGCCAACCTCTTCAGTTCCAACCAGCCCTTCAGCGACTCGCAGCGTCGGCTGGTGACAGGGTGGATGAAACAGATCTACGAACAGTTCACGGATCGCGTGATGAGCACCCGAAAAGGCAAGATCAAGGATATCGACCAGGTCGCGCAAGGCCGCATCTTCGTCGCCGGTCAGGCCGTCGAATTGGGCATGATCGACGAGATCGGCGGCATCGAGAAGGCGGTCGCCCATGCCGCCAAACAAGCCCGGCTGGACCCCGGGCAGTACGAGATCAGGACCATCCCCCCGACGCGTACGCTGGCCGACCTGTTGCGTGGCGATGCCGGAGATGCGAGTTCGCCTCTCCGCGCCCGAGTGTCCTTCCCCCAGGACAGCATCGTGAGCAGCCTCTCTCCCCGGCTGGGGCGCCTCGTCAGGCTGCAGATCAGCGTGCTGCAGTTGCTCCAGCGGAGGCCGGTGATCCTGACGTGTCCCTATGTCCTGACCATCCATTAGCCCAGCTCAGGCGCTCGGGTGTGTCCCACAACCCGCGTAGGAGTTAGAATGTTTCTTGTGCGCGGCCGCTTTGGCCGGGCGTGGTTCCGGAAGGAGTTTTACGATGAAGGGTGTGGTTCTGGCCGGTGGAACGGGCAGCCGACTGCTACCGCTCACCAAAGTCACCAACAAGCATCTCCTCCCCGTCTACAACAAGCCCATGATTTATTATCCTCTCGAGTGCCTGGCCAAGGCGGGCATCGAGGACGTTCTTCTGGTTACGGGCGGCAACAACGCCGGAGATTTCATCCGCCTCCTCGGCGACGGGCGTGAGTTCGGCTTCAAGAACCTCAGTTACACGTATCAGGACGGCGCCGGCGGAATCGCGCAGGCCCTGGGTCTGGCGGAGCATTTCGCCGAAGGGCACTCCATCTGCCTCATCCTGGGCGACAACATCGTCGAGTACACCATCCGCGAGGCGTGCCGCCGATTCCGACACCAGGGTCAGGGCGCCAAAATCCTACTTTCGCAAGTCGAGAACCCCTGCGCCTACGGCGTGGCCGACATCGACGGCGACCGGGTCGTCCGGATCGTCGAAAAGCCCAAGGACCCCCCAAGCAACTGGGCGGTCATCGGCATCTATTTCTATGACGCGAAGGTTTTCGACATCGTCAGGAAACTCAAGCCCTCGCTCCGGAACGAGCTCGAAATCACCGACGTGAACAACGCGTACATCGATCGCGGCGAAATGACCGCCGACAAGCTCAACGGCTGGTGGGCGGACGCCGGGGAAAACATCGACTTCTACCTGAAGAGCTGCAATACGGTCGCGGCGGGCGGGGCCAACAAGGAACTATCGACGGGATGATGGGTCGGTCTGCGAGAGGAGCGGAGTCTGGGAATGCGAAGCATCCTGATCACGGGCGGCGCGGGTTTCATCGGCTCCAACTTCGTCCGGTGGCTCGTGGAGCGGGAAGAGGACCTGCGCCTCGTCGCGCTCGACAAGCTGACGTACTGCGGGAACCTGGAGAATATTGCCGACCTCATCGACAACAACCGTCTGATCTTCGTTCGCGGCGACATCTGCGACGGCAAGCTGCTTGGCGACCTGTGGCAGCAATACGGCATCCGCGAGGTCGTCCATTTCGCCGCCGAAAGCCATGTTGACCGCAGCATTCTCGACTCCGGCCCGTTCGTTCAGACCAACGTCGTCGGCACGCAGGTGCTGCTGGACACGGCCCGCGTCAGGGGCATTGACCGCTTTGTCCAGATCAGCACGGACGAGGTGTACGGCTCGCTGCCGGAGGATCGCCCGGACGTGCAATTCACGGAAGACACGCCCCTCCAACCCAACAGCCCCTACAGCGCCAGCAAGGCCGGCGCCGATTGCCTGGTGCGTGCCTATCACCGCACGTTCGGCCTGCCCGCGCTCATCACGCGCTGCTCCAACAACTACGGCCCGTACCACTTCCCCGAGAAAATGATCCCCCTGTTCGTGACGAATCTCATGGAAGGCAAGAAGGCGCCACTGTACGGGGATGGTCTCAACGTCCGCGACTGGCTCTATGTGGAAGACCATTGCGAGGCCATCTGGGCGGTCCTGAACCAAGGTCGGCCCGGCGAGGTCTACAACATCGGCGGCAACACCGAGCTGACCAATCGTGAGATCACGGAGATGATTCTGGGCGAGCTGGGGCGGAGGTGGGATGAGTCAGTGGAGTATGTGAAGGACCGTCCCGGGCACGACCGGCGCTACGCGATGAATGCGTCGAAGATTGGGCGGGAGCTGGGCTGGTCGCCGCGGCATCGTTTTCCCGAGGCCATCAAGAGGACGATCCAGTGGTACCAGGAGCACGAGGGCTGGTGGCGGGCGATCAAGACCGGCGAGTATCTGAAGTATTACGAAACCCAGTACCTGCGTCGGTGAAGCTAATCTGCCCCGGGGGCACCTTTCGTACCGGCCCTGGAAACTCCGAGGCGGCCGCTTTCCCACTTTCGGGAACTCTCCCGCTGCCACCGCTCCTCCCGGCATCGTAGCTTATCTCCTTGCTGGCACCACTTTTGCCCTGAGTGCGCGGTCCTCTTTCCGGGAGAAACCGCCCATGAAGCGACATCGCATCTCCGCTCTGGCCCTTTTTCTGCTCGCCGCCCCACCCCTCTGGGCCGACTTCGTGATCGACACCACCCCCTCTGCGACCGGTAACCTCTTACCCTTCGGCCAGACCAACACCGCCACCTACGGCCAAACCTTCGTTGCGCCAGCCGTCGACAACTCCCTCGACAGCTTCACGTTCTTCTTCGATGACTACATGAACCCCGGCCCGCTGAAGCTCGCCGCATATGTCGCCGAGTGGACCGGCGGGCGTATTACCGGACCGATCCTCTGGGCCGGCCCGAAGATGGGATCGACCAACAACGCCGGCGCAGGCGGCTACGAGGCCTTCACCGTCAACCCTCACATCACGCTTGTCCCCGGCAAGTCCTACGTCGCTTTCTTCAGCGCCTCGAGCTTCTTCGACGGGCCCGGAGGGACTGGCGGATGCTGGACCCACCTCAACAACCCATATCCCGATGGGAATGCCGTCTATGCCAACAACGGCGACAATTTCGCTCTTCTTACGGAGCGGCGTTGGGACGGCGCTACCCAGTACAAGAACTTCGACCTCGCCGCGCGTATGCACTTCACCTCGGGCCAAACGCAGAGCGTCTGGAGAATCGACGGCTCAGGGACCTGGAACGCAGGCGAAAGCTGGATCGGCCCGCTTCCCAACAGCAGCGGCGCCAGCGCCGGGTTCCTGGGCAGCGTCAGCGCCCCGCACGCGCCGGCCAGCGTGACTCTCGACGGCGACAAGACGGTTTCTCGGCTGGTGTTCGACAACGCCTACGGCTACATCATCGCTCCCGGGGTCGGCGGCAGCCTGATCCTCGACAACGGCGGGGGGGCTCAGGTCTCGGTCATCCAAGGCTCGCACACCGTCGCCGCACCCCTCGCCGTGGCCGACCACGTCGCCATCGACGTCTCATCCTCTGCCATCCTTTCTGCTACCGCCGGCATCACGGTCGTCGACGGCAACACCCTGAGCAAGACCGGCCCCGGCGCCCTCAACGTGACGGGCGCCCTGACCCTCGCGGCCAACGCTACGCTCGCCATCTATGGAGGCAATATCCTGACAGGCAGTGTCCAGGGCGGCTCCTTGCTCATCAGCGACTCCGCCGCCATCGCCATCCACCCCTCCTCCTCCGCAGGCGTCAGCCACATCGCCAGCCTCTCGATCGCCGGCTCAACCGACGCCTGGCTCGGCGTCCTCGATCTGGCCGACAGCATCCTCGTCATCCACGCCTCCCCTGAGACGCGCGACCAGGCCCTCGCTGACGCCTTCAACCAGATCAGAACCGCGCGGAACGCCCCCTCCGGTCTGTGGAGCGGCCCCGGCATCACCAGCTCCTCCGCCGCCGCCGATCCCCGGCACATGACCGCCCTCGGCATCATGCTCAACGATTCTGGCTCCGGCCTCCCGATCGCCCCCAGCATCCACGGCCTCCCGCTCACCGCCAACGATATCATGCTCCGCTACACCTGGCTCGGCGACGCCAACCTCGACGGCGTCGTGAACGCCGACGACTACTTCCTCATCGACTCCAACTACATCCCCCAGAAACCCGGCTGGTTCAACGGCGATTTCAACTACGACGGCATCGTGAACGCCGACGATTACTTCCTCATCGACTCCGCGTTCCTCGGGCAGACCGGCCCCCTCGCTGCTGCTCGGCCGTCATCCCCCATCCAGGTGCCGGAGCCAGGCGCTGCAATCCTCATGGCCCTCGGTGCGTCCGCCGCTCTCCTCCTCGCCCGCGCGCGAAGACGGTGAGCCGCCCCCCAAACCCTCGCGTAGTGGTCCGTCATGGATGATCTGGTGGGTGCCACTGGCGGCTTGTCCGCCAGTGCTCCTCAGCGAGGGCACTGGCAGCAAGCTGCCAGTGGCTGGAGTTTGGCCCTTTATTTGAAGATTTTTGTGGATGGCTCTTGTTTTCTTGTCGGCAATATGATCTAGGTATATAACTAGCTCACAAGGAGTCCGTCAATGGGTTACCCCACCAAGGTGCAACTGATCTACCGAAAGGAGTCGCAGCAGTGGTACGTCAATCTTCCCAAGGCCGTCGCCGACGCCATGAACTTTACCAAGGGCGAGGTCGTCGAGCGGACCATCGAGGATCGTCAGCATCTGACGCTCAAACGTCGCGTCGTCCCACGATCGCCCGCCGACGCAAAAAAGCCAAGCCGTTGACCGTCTGCTGGGCCGCTGCCGGTCGGCCTCGCTGTCAGCGGTGGCCTGTCCGCGCGCAACGGAGCCGAAGCCACGCACGTTCGAGGCGCCGTGCCTGGCCGCGACCGGCAGCATCTCCTGTCGGTTCCGCGTGATGACCTCGTCAACTCCGATCACGTCACCACAGGGATCCTATCATCGCGTTGCGGGATCAGGCAAGCCGAGAAGGGGCGAGGGGATTCTGGCATGATGGGGATGTTCGCGCTTTTGTGTGGACGGGGTATGCTCGTGGCATGTGCGGGCGATTCACGCTGATTCGGCTGGCGGATTTCACGGATCTGTTTCCGTGGATCGTGTCGCCGGAGGCGGCGCCGGGGGCGCGGTATAACATTGCTCCGGGGCAGGCGGTGGCGGCGGTGGCGAACCATGAGCGGCCGAAGGTGGAGTTCTACCAGTGGGGCCTGATTCCCTCCTGGGCCAAGGACCCCAGCATCGGTCAGCGCATGATCAACGCGCGGGCGGAGACGCTGGCCCAGAAGCCGGCGTTCAGGACGGCGCTGCGCCGGCGGAGATGCCTGATCCCGGCGGATGGTTTCTATGAGTGGAGGCGGAACCGGGATGGAAGCAAGGCGCCCGTGTACATTCGGATGGCGTCGGGGAGGCCCTTTGGGTTCGCGGGTTTGTGGGACGAGTGGCATGGTCCGGATGGGTCGGTGGCGCCGTCGTGCACGATCATCACGACGACGCCGAATGAGCTGGTCCGGGGGATTCATGACCGGATGCCGGTGATTCTGATGGAGGATGTGTACAGGCAGTGGCTGGAGCCTGGGGAGAAGGCGGCCGAGGAGATGGCGGGGCTGCTGTTGCCGTACCCGGCGGGCCAGATGACGGCGGTCGAGGTGTCGCGGGCGGTGAACAATCCGAAGAACGATTCGGCGGAGTGCATCAAGGAGGTGGGGAGCGGGGGGAAGACGGGGCTGCTGTTTCCGTAGGAGGGGTGAGCAGTGGTAGCATGGTGGCGGCGAGTTTGGGATTGCCTCTTGAGAACGGCGGGCTGGTGTATGTGTTGGATCATGCTGACGGGATTAACTATGGGCGCGATGGTGGCGATGGCGTCGGGCGCGGAGTTTAAGGGTTTTGCGGCGGCGAAGGCGGTGTGGGCGGTGGGGCGTGAGAAGGAGATGAACCTGCAGGTGGGGTTTGTCGGGGCGTTCGAGGCTTGGGCGGGGCAGAAAGGGAGTGTGCGGGTCGGTGCTTCGACGATGTACCGGTTCTGGGTGAACGGTGAGTTTGCGGGGTATGGGCCGGCGCGCGGGCCCCATGGGTATTACCGCGTGGACGAGTGGGACATCAGCGACAAGCTGATCGCGGGCAGGAATCACGTGGCGATCGAGGTCGCGGGATACAACGTGAACAGCTTTGCGACGCTGGATCAGCCGTCGTTCCTGCAAGCCGAGGTGGTAAGCGGCCAGAAGGTGCTGGCGTCGACGGGAAGCGAGGGTGGGAGCTTTCGCGCAGGGGTATTGCCGTATCGCGTGCAGAAGGTTCAGCGATACAGCTTCCAGCGGGCGTTCACGGAGGTGTATCGGCTGAAGGGCGGCTATGAGGGTTGGCGGCGCGGCGTGGCGGGGGCGCTGACACCTGCGGAACTGGAGGTCGTGGGGGAGAAGAAGCTGCTTGCGCGTGGCGTGCGGCTGCCGGAGTACGGTGTGATGAAGAGGCCGGTCCGGCTCGTGAGCGAGGGGCGCGTGGAGGCGCGGGGCGATCTGAAGGATCTGTGGAAGGACCGGTCGCTGACGGGCGTGGGCCCGCGGTTCAAGGGGTATCCGGAGAAGGAACTGGAGGTGATCCCGTCGATCGAGGCACAGAAGCTGGCGACCCAAGAGACGGCGAAGATCGATCGGCCATATCCGCAGGCCCAGAGTTTGAAACTGGGCGAGAAGCGCTGCCGGATTGTGGACTTCGGGGCCAACTGCACGGGGTTCATCCGCGCGAGGGTCAGGTGCGACGCCAGGAGCCGGGTGTGGCTGGTGTTTGACGAGATCCTGTCGGGGGATGACGTGGATTTCAAGCGGCTGTCGTGCGTGAACATCGTTGAGTGGCAACTGGAGGCGGGGACGTACGAGGTGGAGACGTTCGAGCCGTACACGCTGCGGTATCTGAAGATCATGAGCGTGGAAGGGGAGTGCGAGGTGTCGGGGATCGGCCTGCGGGAGTGTGCTTATCCGGCGGTGCCGGAGGCGAAGTTCGCGGCGAGCGACGAGCGGCTGAACAAGCTGTTCGCCGCGGGCGTGGAGACGTTTCGGCAGAACTCGCTGGATATTTTCATGGACTGCCCGTCGCGTGAGAGGGCGGGGTGGCTGTGCGACAGCTTCTTCACGGCGCGGGCGGCCTGTGACCTGGTCGGCTTGCCGGTGGTGGAGCGCAACTTTTTCGAGAACTACCTGCTGCCGCAGCGGTTCGAGTTTCTGCCGGAGGGGATGCTGCCGATGTGCTATCCGTCGGACCACAACGACGGCGTGTTCATCCCCAACTGGGCGATGTGGTTTGTGGTGGAGTTGGAGGAGTATGCGGCCAGGAGCGGGGATAAGGAGATGGTCGAGCGGCTGCGGCCGAGGGTGGCGAAACTGCTGGAGTACTTCAAGCGGTTCGAGAACGAGGATGGACTCCTGGAGAAGCTGCAGAGCTGGGTGTTCATCGAGTGGTCGAAGGCCAATGAGTTCGTGCAGGATGTGAATTACCCGAGCAACATGTTGTATGCGGGGATGCTGGCGGGGGCGGGGCGGATGTATGCCATGCCGGAACTGATCGCGAAGGGGCAGAAGATACGTGAGACGATTCGCAAGCAGTCCTGGGACGGGCAGTTCTTCGTTGACAACGCCCTTCGGAAGGACGGACGGCTGGAGGTGACGCCCAACAGGAGCGAGGTGTGCCAGTACTTCGCGTTTTACTTCGATGTGGCCAGTCCGAAGACGCACCCGGCGCTTTGGGCGGCGTTGCGCGACCAGTTCGGTCCGGAGCGGGCCAAGACGAAGGCGTTTGCTGATGTACACCCTGCGAATTCATTCATCGGGAACGTGCTTCGGATGGAGATTCTGTCCGGCAACGGGCGGGGCCAGCAGATTCTGGACGAGTCGATCGCGTACCTGCTGTACATGGCGGACCGGACGGGGACGCTGTGGGAAAACACGGGAGCGTATGCGAGCTGCAACCACGGGTTTGCCTCGCACGTGGTCCACACGCTGTACCGCGACGTGCTGGGGCTGTACGAAGTGGATCGGGTGAAGAAACGGCTGCGCGTGCGGTTCAATGACCTGAAGATGGAGTGGTGCGAGGGGCGCATGCCGGTGGGCGATGGTGCGATTGAGCTGCGGTGGTGGAAGGAGGGCGGCAGGCTGGCGTATCGGCTGTCGTCGCCGGCGGGGTACCAGGTGGAGATCGAGAACCGCACTGGGCGGGAGCTGGATAAGCGGTAGAGGAACAGGGCGGCGACGTATGGATCGTCGTCCTACTAACGCGGCGGCGCGGGAGAGGTATATGCTACAAACGGGCATAGTGCGGGGGTCGGCGCGAGCAAGCCAGGCGGCGATCGCCTGGAAGTGATGGTGGCATGGGACTGGATGTTCGTGGGCTGGAGTCGTCACGGGCGACGGAGTTGTTCATCACCGCAACGCCAGGCGGGCGGCTCAGTGTCCGGGAGGAAGGGCGGGAGATCTTCGGAGCGATTGCGTCTGTTCTGCGCGAGCGTGGGGCGTGGATCTGCCAGGAGCGTGTGTTTGCGCCGGCCGCGGCTGTCGACGACTTGAGGCAGATCCGCATCGCGGCGTATGGTGACTTGGATGACTTGGTTGAGCCGGCGTGGCTTGAGGCGGTTGGGCATGGACGGGGGCTTGGGGGCGTGCAGGTGCATGCGGTCCGTGTGCCGCAGAAGCCGCGGCCGCTGAGCGTTCAGGGCAGGCCGCTGGGGCGGACGTTCGAGCAGAATGGCTGCCGGTGGGTGGTCGCCAGCGGGCTGAGTGCGCCGCGGACGGGGGATGGGCCGGCCGAAGCGCGGGCGACGTTCGAGCAGGCCGAGGCCTTGCTGAAACAGGCTGGCGCGGACATGCGTTCGGTGGCGCGGACGTGGATATTCATTGACGACATCCTGAGCTGGTATGGGCCCTTCAATGAGGCCAGGACGAGCTTCTTCGTGGAACGCGGAGTGATCGTGCCGGGGGGGACGGATGAGTGCTTGCCGGCGAGCACGGGGATCGGCGTGAAGCCGGCCGGAGAGGCCAAGTGCTGCATGGACCTTGTCGCGGTGGTTGGGCCGAAGGGCTGCGTTCAGAGGCACCATGCGGCGGGGAAGCAGCGTTCGGCGTATGAATACGGGTCGGCCTTTGCGCGGGCCACGCAGGCCAAGACGCCGGCGGGGCATACGATCTACGTGTCAGGCACGGCGGCGATTGACGCGGGGGGTTTGACCTGTCACGCGGGCGACGCCGGGGCGCAGATTCAGATGACGATTGGGAACGTGACGGCGGTGCTGCGCGAGGTGAACAGCAGCGTGTGCGATGTGGTGCAGGCGATCGCGTACTGTGCCAATGAGAAGGTGAGGGGGGTTTTCGAGAAGCGGTGGGCGGGGGAGGTTCCGTGGCCCTGGATTACGGTCATCGGGGACATCTGCCGGGCGGATCTGCTCTTTGAGGTTGAGGTGACGGCGTGCCCGGGGTCGAGGAAAATGTGAGGGCCGGCCGCCAAAGCCGCTGGTTCGGGGGGGGCCGGATGCCCCCATCGCCGCATACTCGCGTCCATGCGCGCCGGCGCGTAAGATAGCCCCTCCTATGGCGAAGACGGCGAAAGACTCCGGCGACGCGCTCCTGTTCCCTGACTTTCGACGGCGGCATCCGCATCTGATCCTGCCCAAGCTCGTGACCGAGAATGCGACGCGCTTCCCCTTTGATGATGCACGTCTCAAGAGCGGTTTGGGCGTTCTGAAGCGTTGGGCCGATCTGGCGGCACAGGGGGCGTTACAGCAGAAGGAGACTTCCCTCGACGCCGAGTTCCTGCGGGTGATCTTCGGTCAAGCGCTGGGCTACAAGACGCGCACCGACAGCCCCGATGCCTACCAGATGGAGCGGCAATTCCCCGTCCCCGGTGCGGGCACAGCCGATGGTGCGCTAGGCTCCTTCGCCAGGGGTCAGAAGGCGTCGCCTACCGTCATCATCGAATGCAAGGACGCGACGACGGACCTGGACCACGACAAGTTCAATGGGCGCACGCCCGTGCAGCAGCTCTGGGACTACCTTGCCCAACTGCCCGATACGCCGTGGGGCATTCTGAGCAACTACCTGGCCGTCCGCCTTTACCAGCGCGACAGCCCCATGCGGGCGTATCAAGAGTTCACGGTGGCCGACTTCCGCAACCCTGAGAAAGCACGGGAGTTTCTGTACCTCTTCGAGCCGGAGGGTTTGCTGGGGCGTCCGCCGTTGCAGCGTCCGCGGGCGCTGGACCTTTTGAACCACACGCGCGACCGCCGGATTGAGGTGGGGGACGATCTGTACAACCATTACGCCGAACAGCGGCTGCGCCTGATTGACGCCCTGATCAGCGAGTACGGCTATTCCACGGATGATGCGATCCACGCCGCCCAGCGGCTGCTGGACCGGATCATCTTCATCGCTTTCTGCGAGGATCGCGGGCTGCTGTTCCCCAAGCTGCTGGAGACCACCTGGAGGAATGTCCATCCGCTGGCCTTCGTGAGCAATCCCCGCTGGCAGAATTTCCTGATGACGTTCCGCGCCATCGATACGGGCCACAAATCGCTGGACCTGCCCACCGGGTACAACGGCGGTTTGTTCAAGAGGGACCCGCTCGTTGACGACCTGCAACTGGCGGATGAGCCGTGGACGGAAGTTTTCAAGAACATCGGCAACTATGATTTCCGCGACGAAGGCGAAGTCAACGTGGAAGTGCTGGGGCACCTGTTCGAGAAGAGCATCACGGAGTTGGAGAAGCTCCGCGTGCTGGGGCTGTTCGGCAAGCAGGCCGCCCCGACGGGCGAGCCTACCATGCCCAAAAGCGCCATGCGGAAGCGATTTGGCATCTACTACACCCCCCCGCAGTTCACCCACCTCATCGTGGAGAAGACCGTCGGCGAGTTGATCGCGGAACGCGTTGAGCCGCTGGAAGATGTCAGCGCGAGCCTGGCCGCCTTGCGCAAGCTGACGGTGGTAGACCCCGCCTGCGGTTCGGGCGCGTTCCTCATTGCGGCCTATGAAATATTCGAGTCCGCTTACGAGCTGGTCCTGCACCGCCTGCGGGTGGAGGGGCGCGCGGCGGAAGCGGCGGAAGCGGAACGCAACTACCCCGATTGGATTCTGGCCGACAATCTGTTCGGCGTGGATTTGTCCAAGGAGTCGGTTGAGATTACGCAATTGGCGCTGTGGATTCGCTCCGCCCGCAAAGGCAAGACGCTGGCGGACCTCTCGAAGAATATCGTCTGCGGCAACAGTCTGGTGGCCGATAGCGGCGTGCATGAGCGGGCGATGGACTGGAAGCAGACGTTTCCCGGCATTTTCGAGGCCGGGGGATTCGATTGCGTGATCGGCAATCCGCCGTGGGAGCGGCTGAAGCTGCAGGAGCGGGAGTTCTTCTCGCTGTCCGCCCCCAAGATCGCGTCGGCGGTCAACGCGGCCGAACGCCGGCGGTTGATCGAGGGTTTGCGCACGGATGGCCCCGAGCTATACAGCCGCTACAGCGCCGCCAAGGGCACGGCCGAAAAGACGCTGGCCTACGTCCGCGACTGCGGACGATTCCCGCACACGGGGCGGGGCGATGTGAATACCTACATGCTCTTCGCCGAGCTTTCGCGGCAGCTTGTCGCGCCTGACGGATTGGTTGGCCTCTTGGTTCCCAGCGGGATCGCCACCGATGACACTACGAAGCATTTCTTCGGCGATCTGATGGAGAAGAAGGCGCTGGCGGCGATGTATGACTTTGAGAACCACGACCGGA
>Ga0315286_10001979_pt1 | contig 18885 bp, 13 predicted proteins | sample YL17G10_0_MG_FD_205038 | JGI IMG/M metagenome (GOLD analysis project Ga0315286, IMG submission 205038) | Sediment microbial communities from Yellowstone Lake, YNP, Wyoming, USA - YL17G10_0 | ecosystem: Environmental > Aquatic > Freshwater > Lake > Sediment | place: USA: Wyoming | collected... | reverse complement strand
TGGTGGGCGGGGCTCCCGTGTCGGCCGACTTCGCGCGGGAGATTGGCGCGGACGCCTATGCGTTTGACGCCGCCAGCGCCGTCGATCGCGCTCGCGCACTGATGGGATAGCGCGACATGGACGGCATCCGCGAACGGCTGGCGCGCGGTGAGGTGATCCTGGGCGATGGAGCCTGGGGCACGCTGCTGATAGAGCGCGGCCTGACGGCCGGCGAACCGCCAGAACTCTTCAATCTCAACAGACCTGAAGTGATTGAAGAGATCGCCGCCCTCTATCTCGACGCGGGCGCAGAGATCGTGACCACCAACACGTTTGGCGGATCACCGCTGACGCTGGAGTCGTTCGCCCTGGCGGACCGCACCGAGGACATCAACGCCCATGCCGTTGCGGCCGTACGCCGGGCCGTGGGAGACAGAGCCTATGTGTCGGCCTCGATGGGGCCGACCGGTCGATTACTGCGCCCGTTCGGCGACACCGAGCCGGCGCGGATGGCCGCCGCCTTTGAGCGCCAGGCCGCCGCGCTGGCCGGCGCGGGCGTCGACCTGTTCTGCGTCGAAACGATGACCGACCTCAACGAGGCGACACTGGCTGTGACGGCTATCCGCGCTGTGGCGCCGCGGGTGCCGATCCTGGCGACGATGACGTTCGAAAAGACGCGTCGCGGATTCTTCACGATCATGGGCGTCTCGATTCCGGCCGCCGCCCGGGGGTTGCATGCGGCCGGCGCGGACATCGTCGGATCGAACTGCGGCTTCGGCATCGACACCATGATCGAGATTGCCCGCGAATTCAGGCAGCACGCCGGTGTCCCGATCGCGATCCAGGCCAACGCCGGCCTGCCCATCACCAGCCACGGCGCCACCGTGTACCCCGAGACGCCTGGCGATGTGGCGGCCGGGGCACCGGAACTGCTCGCCGCGGGCGTGCAGATTATCGGCGGATGCTGCGGCACAACCCCCGCGCACATCCGTGCCCTTCGATCCCTCATACGATAATTCATGGGGTCAGACCCAGTGGTGGTCAGACAAAGCCTGTCCGCGCCGGTCGATCAGTTCGGGGCTTCCGGCGAAGTCACGGCGCCTGTCGCTGAAGGGGCGGCGCCACAAACGCCAAGTCGGCTAGGCGCCATACCCCTGTTCGAGTAGCCGCTGCGTCTCGCGCCACAGAGTGCCGAACAGGTCTCGCGAGGGCGGGAATCGGCCGTCCGTCTCCTCGTAGAGCCGCTCCGCAAAATCCACCATCGTTCGGGCCTGGGGCGTCCGAAGGTAGCGCGGATTGAGGTCGCCGAGCCGGACGCGGTCCAGGCCGTCGGCGTCCTTGATGAGGTCGGTCAATCGCTTGTGGGCTGCGCCGGGGTCTGCCTCGCCGCGCGAGTGCAGCGTGACGGCAACCTCGATGGCGGGCAGGTCCTGGTCGCGGACGCCGCCTCGCGCGAACAGCGCACACACGTCCAGCAGCGTCGCAAGCCGCGCCCACGCGTCCGCGCCGTGGCCCTTCGATCGGCCGTCATGGATCCGGGCGATATCGTGCAGATACACCGCCGCCCAGAGCGGGCACGCGCATTCGGTGAACCCCGTCGCCTCGACGAGCCGAAGCGCGTGGATCATCACGCGCCCCACGTGGGCCTGCCCGTGGAGGGTGCTCCGGTGGAGAAACAGCTCCGGAAGCGGGAGCATTTCCTCGTCGGTGACGGTGACGAGCGACCTGACCTGCAGAAGGTCCATGCCTCAGTCCTTTCGGGCGAGCACGTGCCGGTTGTGCGCGATCTGCGCGATCTGGTGGTGACGTAGACGCCTGACCACTCGCGGCCGCATTATGCTCCAGCGCCCGCCCCCCAATCCTCCCCCGGAGTTGTTTCGATAGTCTCCCCCGGATTGATTTCGGGATAAGGGCCCACAGCCACACCCTGCTGACATGATTCATTAACAGCGCCTAATCTCCCCCGGAGTTGTTTTGGGGCGGGCGCAATTACAATCCTGCAAGTCGGCAGGGACCTGATCGGTAATTAGCCCCGTCCCCGAAGAGACTGAAGGAGAATTAGCCCCGTCCCCGGGGAGGTGTCATGCGAATCCACGCCGTCTGTCTGGCCTTGGCGCTCGGCCTGTCGGCCATCGTCTCGACGCCGGCGCAGACGCCCTCGACACCGGTGGGTCTGGACGACTACAACGTCCGCTGGGACTCGCCCAGCCGCGACGCGTCTGGCTCGATGCCGATTGGCAACGGCGAGGTCGGCCTGAACGTGTGGGTCGAGGAGAACGGCGACCTCCTCTTCTACATCGCCCGCACCGACGCCTGGAGCGAGATCTCCCGCCTGCTGAAACTCGGACGCATCCGCATCCGCCTCTCGCCGAACCCGCTCGAAGGCGGCACGTACTTTCTGCAGGAACTGAATCTCCGCAAGGGCCGCATCGAGATCCGCGCCGAAGGCCGGGGCGGTACTGTGCGGCTGCACGTGTTCGTCGATGAGAGCCGGCCTGTCATCCACGTCGTCGGCGAGTCCGAACGGCCCCACACGATGACGGTCGCATTCGAAACGTGGCGCGACGGGAAGCATGTGCTCACCGGCGACGAGCTGCAATCCACCTGGACCATGCAGCGCGCGCCGGCAAACGTGGAGGTGTGGGAGTCGGGCGACACGGTGGAGACGCAACCGGCCGACGCGCTCACGTGGTACCACCGCAACGCGTACTCCGTCGTGCCGATGTCGCTGGAACTGCAGGGACTCTCGACGTTTGCCGGCCTGGTGCGCGACCCGCTCGTGAACCGGACATTCGGCGGCCGCATCCTTGCGGACGGGTTCGTGCAGGCGGGGCCATCGGCCCTGGCGTCGCCGCGCCCGACGACACAGTTCCACGTGCGCGTCGTGACACACGCGGCACAGACCGGCACGCTCGACAACTGGAAGACCCAGCTGACGGCCCTGGGCCGCGAGACCTCAGACGGCGCCGGGGCCATGCGCGAGACGGCGCAGTGGTGGGAAGGGTTCTGGAATCGCAGCTGGATCATGGTGGAGGGCGAGGGCGGCGAGGCGGTCACACGCGCCTACGTGCTCCAGCGGTGGATGACGGCGGCCGGCGGGCGCGGCAACTACCCGATCAAGTTCAACGGATCGATCTTCACCGTCGACCCCGGGTTCAGCGGCGGCCCGCCCCTGAACGCCGACTGGCGCCGCTGGGGCGACTGCTACTGGTGGCAGAACACGCGGCTCCCCTACTTCCCGATGATCGCCCGCGGCGATTTCGATCAGCTCGCGCCGCTGTTCCGGATGTACCAGGCCGCGGTGCCGCTGGCCCAGGCGCGCATGCGCACCTACTTCAGCGCCGACGGCGTGTCGTTCCCCGAGACGATGACGATTTTCGGGACGTGGTCGAACCGGGACTACGGCTGGGACCGGGCCGGGCATCGGTCCAACGAGGTCCTCAACGACTACATCCGCCACATCTGGCAGCAGGGGCTCGAGCTGGTCGTCCTGATGCTCGACTACTACGAGCACACGCTCGACCAGCGATTTCTCCAGCAGCAGTTACTGCCGATGGCGCGCGACGTGCTGCGCTACTTCGATTCCCGGTTCGCGCTCGGCCCCTCCGGCCGGTTCGTGATCCAGCCGACGCAGGCCGTCGAGACCTACTGGTACGGCGTGGTCAACGATCTGCCGACAGTGGCGGGCCTTCGCGCCGTCACCGAGCGACTGTTCGCCCTGCCCGAGGGGGCGTCCACGGCGGCCGACCGCGCCCTCTGGCACCGCGTGCAGGCGGCGGCCCCGCCCCTGCCCACCAGCACCGAGAACGGCATCGTCCGGCTCGCGCCGGCCGAGCGGTTCGATCCGAAACGGTCGAACGTCGAGAACGTGGAGCTGTACGCCATCTGGCCGTTCGGCCTGCTCGGGACGGGCCGGCCCAATCTCGAACTCGGGCTCGACGCGTTCCGCCGGCGCCCCGAGAAGGCGTCGACCGGCTGGCAGTACGACGGGCAGGTGGCCGCGGCCCTCGGTCTGGCCGACGAGGCGCGCGCGCTGCTGGTCGGCAAGGCCGGCAACTCGAACCCGCGGCACCGGTTTCCTGCGATGTGGGGGCCGAACTACGACTGGCTCCCGGATCAGGACCACGGCGCCAACATCATGCTGACGCTGCAGTCGATGATCATCCGGCCCGTCGGCCAGCGCATCTATCTGCTGCCGGCCTGGCCGGCCGGGTGGACCGCGCGCTTCAAGCTGCACGCGCCGGCACGCACCGTCGTCGAAGGCGAAGTCCGCGACGGCCGGCTCGTCGATCTGCGCGTGACGCCCTCGTCGCGCCGCGCCGACGTGATCGTGGGATGGCGATAGCCGCCCACGAGCGCCGAAGCAGGGTGAGCGAGTGCGCGCGGCACGGCCGGGCAGCCCGGCCGTGCCGCGATGGGGCTATTGAACGCCACAAGCCGCGTGGCCTGGCGGACAGATCGCGATGTCGGCCTGCGCCGTTGCGTCGAACCCGCACTTCAGCTGCCCGCCCCCTTTCTCGTGAACGGTGACCGTTTCGATGAAGCCGATCACGTCGTGGCGCAGGACCTGCCCCAGACCCACGGCGAGCACGAGCCCATTATGCGGCGTGACATGGGTCTTGCTCTTCCCTGCCGCATTGTCGGGCATGAATGTCACCTTGAACTTGTCGTTGTAGGTGACGACGATCTTGTTGACGTCGCCGCTCATGCCGTTCCAGCCCGACTCACACGTCACCCCTGGACCCTGCGCGACCTTCACGTCGTACAGGCCCTTCGTCTGGTCGTCGTCCATCGGGACCCACGCAGTCGGGTTGCTTGACTTGTTCGGCACCCACTGGCCGCGGAGCAGGATGATCTCCATCGACCCGTTCTTGACGCGGATGGGCGGCTCCTCGCTGAGCGTGTAGAACCGCGTCTTCACGACGTAGGCGCCCAGCACGATCAGCCCGACGGCGATCAGCAGCAGGAGCCACTTGTTTCTCGCGACCCAGCTGTCCGTCGTCGCGATCTGGACGGTGTTGTCTGCCACGTTTAACCTCCTTTGACGGGTGATGTCGAACCCAGCCGCGCCTTCAGCTCGGCCAGGTCAGGACGTCTTTCGTACGCCTCGATGCCCGCGGACCAGCTCGATCGGAGGCGCGCCAGCGCCGCTTCGGCGCGGCCCGCCATGTCGCGTGCCCGATCGGTTTCGCCGAGGTTCCTCAGGGCCAGCGTGCCCATCGCCGCCAGCCTCCACCGCAGTTCGTCGTTCGCCAAGTCGCCCAGCAGCTGCAGCCCGCGTTCGGCCTCGGTTTGCGCGGCCGCCGCATGCCCTTCCTGCAGCGCCGCGGCCGCCCGCCAGTACTGCCGCTCGCGCGCCAGATCGGGCGAGACCGCGGAGTCCACCGCCGGCGTGCTCACGGCCGCGCCGGCGCGCTGGCCGAGGCGCGTCCGCGCGTAGTGCAGGAACACCGGCCCCAGGACCGATGTCGGATCGCCGCCGGTCGGCCGAATCGTCTCGAGGTACCGCACGGCATCCACGGCGCGGAGCATCGTCAGCGCGGACAGGCCTCGCAGCATGGCGGCCCGGCGCGTCCGGCCCACGTAGGCATCGATGCCGGCCTTGATGCCGATGTCCAGTTCGTCGAAGACGCGGGACGCCTCGTCTTGCCGTCCCAGCAGGATCAGGATCTCGGCGCGGTTGGCCAGATCGTAGGGCAGCCCCGAGGCGTCGTTCTGCTGCCGTCGGATCGCCTCGGCCCGCTCGCGGTACGCGAGCGCCTGAGGAAACTGCCCCAGCGACGTCGTCACGCTGGCCAGGCTCGAGAGCGCCATGCACACCTGCGCGCCGTTGCCGAGCGCTTCGGCCGACGCGACCACCTGCGTGGAGATCGTGCGGGCGCGCTCGAGGTCGTCCAGCGCCTGGTACGCCCGCGACATCACCGAGAGCCCTAGCAATTCGAGCCGGCGGTACTGGTTCGGCTTCAGGAACGACACGGCCTGCTCCGCCAGCGCAAGGGCTGCCTGCGGCCGGTGCTCTTCCAGCCGCACGGAGGCGAGCTGGAGGCGGGCCCGTGCCAGAGTGCGCCGCGCATCCCGACGCTGCGCCAGTTCGATCGCGCGCTCCGCCTTCGCCGCGGCTTCCGGGTACCGGCCCGACACCAGCAGCGCCGACGCGAGGTCCACCAGGCCGCCGGCCGCCACGGAATCGAGGCCGGCGTCCAGGGCCTGCTGCACGGCCTCGGCGGCCATCTTTTCCGCGTCGGCGAAGCGGCCTTCCGACGCGGTCACGCTGCTCAGGCTCAAGCGCGCACGGACGATCTGGTACGTACTCTTGAGCGTCGTCGCGAAACCGAGCGCGCGCTCGAGATCCGCGCGCGCCGCCGTCACATCTCCCATCGTGTCGTTGAACGCGCCGCGCCGCAGCAAGACCTCGGCCTCGCCCTCTGTGTTGGCCGCGGCGCGGTGCAGCCGTTCCGCCTCCGCGAAGGCCGAAAGGGCCTGCTTGCGCCTCGACTCCTGGGCTTCGACCGAGCCGAGCCGCAGGCGCGCCGCGGCGTACTGCGGGTCGATCTCCACTGCCTTCGTGTACGACGCGCGGGCTTCCGGCCCCTTGCCGGCGGCTTCCTGGGCGCGGCCCAGATCGAGCCACGCCGTCGCATCCTTCGCGTGACGCTCGACGAGCCGCCGGTACGCGGCCACGGAGGTGTCGAGATCCCGGAGCACGAGCGCGCGCGTGCCCTGCAGCCGGATCCGTTCGTCTTCCGGCAATCGCGATTCGTCGGGCAGCACCGACGAGAGGCGCACCAACTGCGCCTGGGCACCGCCTTCGTCGTCGAGCTCCGCCAGGGCCTCGGCCAGCCGGGCGTAGGCGAGCGGGTATTGCGGGAACAGGCGGATGGCTTCCTGCAGCGCAAGCTGCCCGCTGTAGTAGCCGCCCTCGCGAATCGCCTCCGCGCCGCGCTGGTACCACCGCTCGGCCTCCGCAGGCGCCGCCGGCAGGGCGCGGGCGGCCTGCCAGAGCCACGGCCCGGCCGTCATCGCGGCCACCAGGACCGCCGCGCCGCCGATCACCGCCGGCCACGACCAGCGGCGGCGCACAGCGGCGATGCCCGACGCGGCGGCAGCGCCCTTGGCCGGCTGCGACGGCCTCGAGGCGCCGCTCCCGGCTGACGGCGCCACCTCGACCGCCGCGGCCGCGTCGCGCGACGAATCGGAGGTCAGCAGGCGCAAGGCCCCCGTCACCTCGTCGGCCGACTGAAACCGATCGGCCGGGTCCTTCGCCAGCAGGCGGCGGCACAACTCGTCGTGGCGCTCGGTGAGCTCTGGCCGCAGCCGCGACACCGGCGGCGGATGCACGTGCAGGATCTGCCCGAAGACCTCCAGGGAGCTCGCGCCGTCGAAGGCGCGCCGCCCGGTCAGGCACTCGAACACCACGGCGCCCAGCGCGAACAGGTCCGTGCGGCCGTCGACCGGGCGCTGCCGGATCTGCTCGGGCGCCATGTAGGCCGGCGTCCCCTTGATGATCCCTGCAACGGTTTCAACCGAGCGGGTGACCGCGTCGGCGGCCGCCTCCGATGACAGGAGGGCTTTCGCGAGGCCGAAATCGAGCAGTTTCGGCTGGCCGGACGGCGTCACGATGACATTCTGCGGTTTCAGGTCCCGGTGGACGATGCCCCGCCTGTGGGCGGCCGCGAGCGCCTCCGTGATGCGCGTGCAGAGCGACAGGGCATCGCGGACCGACAGGGGACCGCGCTGCAGCGTGGCCGCCAGCGTCTCGCCCTCGACATACTGCATGACGATGAAGCCGCGGCCATCCGAGGTTTCGCCCACTTCGTACACCGCACAGATGTTGGGGTGGTCGAGGGCGGCGGCAGCCTTCGCCTCGCGCAGCAGCCGCTGGCGGGTGTCGTCGGGGTCGCCGCTGGAGGTCGGCAGGACCTTGATGGCAACGTCGCGCTCGAGCTTCAGGTCGCGGGCCAGGTAGACCTGTCCCATGCCGCCGTGCCCCAGCAGACGGACGATGCGATAGTGACCCAGTTGCGCGCCTGGTTCGCTCGCGGGCATTCTGCTATCCGGCTCCATCGAGTTGTGGGACGCGTCGGCCGAGTATACACGGACTCCGTCGTCACGACAGACAGGGTATCCTTGCGTATGGCGATGCCCCCCACCGCTCACTCGCCACACGTCGACCAAAGCCGCCTCGAGCGCGCCATCGGCCCGTGGACGCTCGGCGCCAACGCCGTCAACCTCTCGCTGGGCGCGGGCATCTTCGCGCTGCCGGCCGTCGTCGCGGCGATCCTCGGGCCCGCCGCCATCCTCGCGTACCTGGTCTGCGGCCTCGCGATCGCGCTCGTCCTGACGTGCTTCGTCGAGCTCGGCAGCCAGACGATGAGGTCGGGCGGCGCCGTCGCGTACATCGACGACGAGTTCGGGCCGATGGCGGGGTTTGTCGCATGGGTGGTCTACACGCTCGCGTTCTGCGCGGCGTCGGACGCCGCTATCGCGCTGGTCTTTCTCGACGCGATCACCGCTTCTGTGCCAATCCTGAGTGGCGGGCTCGCCCGGGCGGCGGCACTGATCCTGCTGTTCGGCGGCCTGGCCGCCATCAACATCGCGAGCGTGCGGCAGGGCGTGCGGGTCGCGGTGGCGACGACCGTGGCCAAGGTCGTGCCGCTCGTGCTGGTCATCGCCGCGGGCCTCCTCACGATGCGGTGGTCGGAACTGGCCTGGGCCTCGTGGCCGGCCATGCCGAAGATCGGCGACGCGTCGCTGCTGCTGTTCTTCGCGTTTTCCGGCGCCGAAGCCGCGCTCACGCCGGGCGGCGAGATCCGCGATCCGCAGCGATCCGTCCCGCGCGGCATCCTTGGAGGCACGGCGGTACTGGTGCTGATCTACGTGTCGGTCCAGATGGTCAGCCAGGGGGTGCTCGGGGCGGAGTTGCCGCTCAGCACCGATGCGCCGCTGGCGGCCGTGGCCAGCCGCATCCTCGGGCCGGCGGGCTGGAACGTCATAATCGTGTGCACGGTGCTGGCGACCTTCGGGCTACTGGCCGGCGACATGCTCGCGTCGCCGCGCGGGTTCCTGCCGGTGGTGGAGGACGGTCTGCTGCCGGCCGCGGTGGGCCGCGTGCATCCCCGGTTCCACACCCCGCACCTCGCCATCGGGATCTACGCCGCGATTGGATGCGTGATGGCGATGACGGGCGCGTTCAAGCCGCTCGCGATCCTCTCGAGCAGCGCGCTGCTGGTGGTCTACTTCGTGGTGTGCCTGGCGGCGCTGAAGCTGCGGATGACGCGCGCGCGCGCGGCCGGTGCGTTCAGGGCGCCCGGCGGACCGCTGGTTTCTGTCGCCGGCATGCTGACCGCGGCCTGGCTGCTCGCGCACTGCACCCCGGCCGAAGGGATCGCGGTCGCCGGCACGATCGCCGCGGCCGGCGGCTACTACCTGCTGCGGCGGATCGTCACCCGCGCCCGCGCGTAGTCACTATCGGGGCGCAGCGGCAATATCCCCGGCCCTACATCAGCCGGCCAGGGCTTCGCTGCACCGGCGGAAACTCGTAGCCCACATACCGCCGCAGCACGACCGTCTTGTCGATCTTCCTCAACGGATAGACCGTGCGCAGGCCGAACGTGAGCGCCGCGTCGAACGGCTCGTTCAGGCGATACCAGTCGTCGGCAGCGATGACGATGGTGCCGGCCGACCAGTCCGGCTTGCGACGCGAGGCCACGATCACGAAGTCGACGTCGGGCATTCCGGCGTCTGCGCCAGCGTAGCGTCGATCGCCGACGTCCGGCCCCTCGGCGCGCTCGCGGATCCGGCGGGTGCGCCTGGTCCGGCGCGTCTCACGAAGCCACACGCTCAGCTCGTCCGCCACCGTCAGCGCCGGGTCACCCATCGGGTCGTTCGCGGCCACGGCCACCCCGCGCACAACGGCGCTGAGCACCAGGTAGGTCGCCAGCAGACCGACGGGCGTGAACAAGGTGAAGCCGACCAGCGAGGCGACCGTGAACATCTGCGGGCCCGACATGAGGAGCGGATCCGGTGGCGCGGCCCCGCTCACCTGCCGCGCCGCCAGGTCGAGGGTTGCGACGGTTGCCAGGTCCGCGGCCCGATGCACGTACGCGTAGACGCCGCGCAGCCATGCGAACGCGCCGAGGGCCGCGGTCGCGAACGCCGACGGGCCCGCCATCGGGCGGATCGGCAGTCGGTCGAACGCCAGCCAATGGCGCGACGGCAGCACAGCCATGACAGCGCCGAGCGCCGCCGCCGGGATGCGGGTCACGGAGATCGCCAAGCTTCGTCGACCCCTTACTTGACCGACACCACCCGCATGAGGTCCATCGTGCACCGGTAGACACGGCCGCCCGCGATGCCCAGCACGTATTCCGTATTGGTGTCGGTCGCGCTGAGGGAGGCGGCGTCGAAGGTGAGCCCGCCGCGTACGGCCTGCTGGCAGTTGCGCACGGCGCCCGATGGAAACTGCTCGCGGTCGTAGGCCACCGGCGACCGGCGATCCGAGTAGCTGTACGTCACGTTCCCACCGTTGCACCGGTAGGTCATCTGGCGATCGAGATCCATGAAGCGATCGACGCCAGGCCCGCGGATGTCGCGCCCGTCGGCGCTCACCTCGGGCAGCCGATCGAAGGTCAGGAAGATCCGCCCGCCTGCGTCGTCCCGCACCCGATTGATGACGCGGCCCTGGCACTCCAGCGCGGCGTCCAGCGTGTTCACCGACGGCGTGTCGTTGACGCTCCCCGACGAACTCCCGCCGGACCCGAGGGCGTTCTGGAACTCGTTGGAGTTCACCATCTCCGTCACGACGCTGACGTATTGCGCCCGATCCATGCGCGGCATGAACGCGGACACGCCGGCGGAGTCGGGATTGCGCCCGAGCAGGCCCCGGTAGAACTGATTCAGGAGCTGGCGCGGGCTCTTCCCTCCCGGGCCATTCGCGAACTCGTCGGACTCGACCAGTGTCCGCACTATGGCCTCGACGCCGCTGCGCCGGAGGCCCGCCGCGTTCGACCGCAGCCCCTCCGAGTCCGCCTCTCGCCCGAGGATGCCCTGGTACAGGCGGCGCGTGATCTCCTCGGCGTCGGCCGCACTCATGGACTGACGGCGCTGGATGTCGGCCGCGTTGGCGGGAAGCGCGGCCGCGACCATCGCGGCGACGAGGACGATGCCGAGAACGATGCGCATGTGAACCCCTTTCATACAGAGGCGGAGCCCGCCCCGGAAGCCTGGCGTCATCGATGCCACCCCAATGCTACCCCAGGTCGGCCCGCGCGTCACGACGCAGGTCATCGGCCGCGCCCCTACTTCAGCATCAGCTCCACGACGGGAATCTCGACCGCGGGCTTGAGGATCGGCAGCTTCAGCACCAGGTCGCCCGAGCGCCCCTCCTCCCGGATCCACGTCGAGTCGCGCCGCGCGCTCATCTTCACCTCCGACGCGTCGTGCAGCAGCTGCGCGTAGGCCACCTTGTCGGCGTAGCCTTCCAGCACGAGGTCACCCATCGGCCAGTCGAGCACGTGCACGTAGAGGCGGTTGGTGCGCGCGTTGTAGGTGAGCAGCGTGTTGGCCGGCGCCTTGAACCCGGCCGGCGCCTGTGTCGCGCCGTAGATCGACGGCCCGTTCACCGCCATCCACCGCCCGATGGCCGTCAGCCGGTCCTGCGCCCGGGCGTCGAAGGTGCCGCGCGCGGTCGGGCCCACGTTCAGCAACAGGTTGCCGCCCTTGCTGACGCTGTCGATGAGCAGCTCGATGAGCTGCGCCGGGCTCTTCCAGCTCATCTCGTCTCGGTAGTAGCCCCACGACCCCGAGAAGGTCTGACACGTCTCCCACGGCACGCGTACACCGTTCATCGTCACCCACTCGCGCGGCTTGAACTGCTCGGGCGACCGGAAGTCCCAGCCGCCCGGCATGTCGAGCAGGTCGAGGCGGTCGTTGACGATGATGTGCGGCTGGAGTTCGCGGACCATCTTCAGCAGGCCGACCGAGTCCCAGTCGGCGCGGCCCTTGCCCTGCGTGCCCGTCGGGAACGAGTAGTCGAGCCAGATGACGTCGATGCGCCCGTAGCTGGTGAGCAGTTCGCGCACCTGGTCCTTGATGAACTGCCGGTAGACCGCCATGTCGCGGCCCTTGTTGAGGGCCTCGTATTCGGCGTCCGTGTTCGCGCTCTGCGGGTGGTTGCGATCGATGGTGTACGACGGATGGTGCCAGTCGAGCAGCGAGTAGTAGAACCCGACTTTCAGACCTTCCGCTCGGAATGCCTCGACCCACGCTTTGATCAGATCCCGCTTCGCCGGCGTGTTGGTCGCCTTGTAGTCGGTGACCTTCGAGTCGAAGAGGGAGAAGCCCTCGTGGTGCTTCGCCGTGATGACGGCGTACTTCATCCCGGCCTGCTTCGCGCGCCGTGCCCAGTCGCGCGGGTCGTACAGGTCCGGATTGAACTGGTCGAAGTACTTCTGGTAGTCGGCGTCCGTGATTCGCTCGTTCTTCTTCACCCACTCGTGCCGCGCGGGCAGCGCGTAGAGGCCCCAGTGGATGAACATCCCGAAGCGCGCGTCAGTCCACCACTGCAGCCGCGCCTCCTTCTGCGCCGGCGTCTCCGCGGGCAGCTGACCGGAGGTCGGCGGCGGCGCCTGCGCGACCAGGGCGGTCAACGACAGGGCAACGACAATACTGGTGATCATGCTTCGCATCGAAGTCCTCCGTCAGGCGCAGCCGCGCGTCATCGCGCCGGCGACGCGAACCGATACCGTCCCGATCCGATCTCGACCACGACCGTGTCGCCGTCCTGACGCACGGCCGTGACGCCGTTCCCGGCTGCGACTGGCCGTCCGCCCTCCGAGACGCCGGCAACCGTGGCGTGCGGCACGCGCACCGTCGCGCGCGTGTTCGCCGGCACCTCGACGTCGAGCGTGAAGGCGCCCTCTCCGATCGACCACGCGGAACTCACGCGGCCGTACATCGTCTCGTGCGACGCCGACACGCGCGTAAAGCCCCCGCCCGGATGGGGCTGGATCAGGATGTGCCGGTAGCCCGGCTCGGCCGGATCGATCTCCAGACCCGCCATCACGCCGTACATCCAGTCGCCGATCGCGCCGTACGCGTAGTGGTTGAACGAGTTCATGCCCGGGTCCTGGAACGACCCGTCGGGGCGCTGGCCGTCCCAGCGCTCCCAAATCGTCGTCGCACCCCTGGTCACCGGATAGAGCCACGACGGGTAGTCGCGGCGATTGAGCAGTCGATAGGCCTCCTCCAGATAGCCGAACCGCGTCAGGACGTGGCACAGGTACGGCGTCCCCGTGAACCCGGTCGTCAGGTGACCGCGCGTGCGGACCTCGCGCGCGAGCCGCGCGGCCGCCTGCGCCCGCAGCGCCTCGGGCAGCAGATCGAACTGCAGGGCCAGGACGTAGGCCGTCTGCGTGTTCTCGCCCACGCGACCGGAGGGCGTGACGAATTCCTGCACGAAGGCAGCGGCGACGCGATCGAACAGCGCCGTGTACTTCATCGCATCATCCGACCTGCCCAGTACCCGCGCCGTGCGCGCCATCACGTCTGCGGAATGCGCGAAGAACGCCGTCGCGATGAGGTCCTTGCCCGTGGTCGCGCCGGGATAGCTCGAGTCGGTGCTGGCGTACGCGAGCCAGTCGCCGAAGTGCGGGTCGCCGTCCCAGATGAGATCCGTGCCGGCGCGCGTTCGCTCGAACTCGACCCATTTCGCCATGCTGGTGTACTGACGCTCGAGCAGGCGCGTGTCCCCGTACGTGAGGTACATCGTCCACGGGATGATGACGGCGGCATCGCCCCACGCGGCAGACCCGCCTGGCCGCGACGTCGGGTTGTCGCTCAGGACGTTCGGGATGACGTGCGGCACGCGCCCGTCGTCGTATTGATCGGCGGCGACATCGGCGAGCCACTTCGTGAAGAACCCGGCGACGTCCATGTTGAACGCCGCCGTGCGCGCGAAGACCTGCGCATCGCCGGTCCAGCCGAGCCGCTCGTCGCGCTGGGGGCAGTCGGTGGGCACGTCCAGGAAGTTGCCCTTCTGGCCCCACGTGATGTTGCGCTGCAGCTGATTGATCATCGGATCCGAGGTCTCGAACGCGCCCGTCACCGGCATGTCGGAATGGATGACGATGCCCGTGACGGCGTCCGGCGCGAGGTCGCCCGGGTAGCCGTCGACCGCGACGTACCGGAAGCCGAAGAACGAGAAGTGCGGCTCGAGCGTTTCGCGCCCTCCGCCCTTCAGCACGTAGCGCGCCGTGGCCTTCGCCCCGCGCAGGTTCGCCGTGTAGATGTTGCCCGTCTTGTCGAGCATCTCGGCGTGGCGCAGCGTGATCGTGGTGCCGGCGGGACCCTGCGCCTGCAGCCGCACCCATCCCACCATGTTCTGGCCCATGTCGACGACGGTGTCGCCCGCGGGAGTCTTGGAGACCTTGACCGGCTTGATCTCCTGGATCCTGCGGACCGGTGGGCCGGCCGGCGCGACGAGGCGGTCTGTCGGGTGCGTGGCGATCGCCACCGGCGTCCACGTCCGGTCGTCAAAGCCGGGAGCGGACCACCCGGGCGACTCGAGCCGCGCGTCGTACGTCTCGCCGTCGTAGATCTCCGACATGCGAATCGGACCGCTGGCGGCCTTCCACTGCGCGTCGGACCCGACGATCTCCTCGCGCCCGTCGGCGAAGGTGACGCGCAGTTGCAGCAGCAGCGCGAGACGATCGCCGTAGATGTTGCGATGGCCTTCCCAGGCGAGCGCGCCGCGGTACCAACCGTTGCCCAGGACCGCACCGATGGCGTTCGCGCCCGCCTGCAGCAGCGGCGTCACGTCGTAGGTCTGATACTGCAGGTGATGGTTGTAGCTGGTCCAGCCGGGCGTGAAGACCTGGTCGCCGACCCGTCGCCCGTTCAGATGCACCTCGTAGAGGCCGTGGCTGGTGACATACAGCCGGGCCTGGCGGACCGGGCCGCGAACGGTGAAGTCGCGGCGCAGCAGCGGCGAAGGCCCCGAGACCTTCGGGTCATCGGGCAGGGTAGGCTCGATCCAGGACGCGCGCCAGTCGGCCGCATCGAGCAGGCCCGTCTCGAAGAAGGCCGGATCGCTCCACGGTGACGCCGCGCCCAGGTCGTCCCACACCCGCACCTGCCAGTAGTAACGCCGGCCCGATTGCAGCGCGCGCCCGGCGTACGCGACGTGGAGGGATGCGTCGGACTTCACCGGGGCCGAATCCCAGAGCAGGGCCGCGCCGCGGCGCAGGTCGTCGGGGCTCATGGCCACGCGCACCTGCCACGCCGACTGCATGACGCCGCGGCGTTCCTCCCGCAGCTGCCAGCTGAACCTGGGGATTCGTGCGTCGATGCCGACGGGGTTGTCCCGGTATTCGGTCCGTAGCGCGGTTGCGCCAGGCACGGGAGGAGGAAGAGGCGGTGAGTCGGCGGCCAGCGCGACGGTAGCGAACAGCGCGACGGCTCCGGTCAGTCCACGTCCAAGGCAGCGATGCATGGTGCCCTCCGCGCGCCCATGGTACTCTGGCATGCGCCGGCGCGCTACCGCTCGCGCGCCGCGGGGTCCCGGTGCGCCATGCCCTGCTTCGTCTACATCCTGCGCTGCGCCGACGGCACGCTCTATACCGGCTGGACGACCGATGTCGCCGCCCGTGAGCGCGCCCACAACCAGGGGCGCGGGGCAAAATATACCGCAAGCCGCCGGCCCGTGCGCGTGGTCTGGGAGGAGTCGCACGACACGCGCTCATCCGCCCAGCGGCGCGAGGCCGAGATCAAGCGCTGGCCGCGCGCGAAGAAGGCGGCGCTTATGACAAGCCGTTGAACCCGAGCGCCTCGGTGAACAGCAGCAGAATGCTCGACGCGTAGGTGGACGCCGACGCCCAGTTCCCGTTGCCCATCTGGTTCCACGTCGTCGCCTTGCCTTTGGGCAACACCAGATCGAACCGCGGGTCCACGCAGGGGTTGTGCAGCGGCGGCACGGAGCACGTGGTCGCGGTGGGATCCGCGTAGGCGCGCAGGTGCTGCATCTGGGCGCGCACGCCGGTGCGCGCGTCGGGGAACGAGGCCGCATCCCCGGGGCTGCTGTCGACGGCACCCAGCCCCGAGAAGTTGTTCTTCGACGCCGGCACCGCTCCGGTGAAGCGGAACCACCCCGTCTCGACGATGCTCTGCACGAAGGCGACATCGCCGGTGACGCCTTCGGCGGCGCCCTCCTCCACAAAGATCTGCGCCAGCGTCTCGACCGGCACCGTGGCGGAATATGTGCCGGACGGCTGCGGCGAGCGGCCCCGGAACCACGCCACGATCTGCGCGGCCGTCAGCCGCGACGGCGCCATGATGCGCACCGTCGTCGTCCCGGGCGTCGACGGCTCGGACGGTGCGGTGGGCGACGTCGTGGCGCACGCAGTCGCCGCGAGCAGGATCGCCAGCGGGACAGTTCGCAGGACGCGGGACAGAATCCTCATTCGCTGGAGAGTGTACCCACAAACGGGGACGGGGCTGATTATTCGGGGGACGGGGCTGGTTTCTGGCGGCGCGACACCGCCGGAAATCAGCCCCGTCCCCGAGAGGTTACTTCTTGGCGCGGGCGGACTGCTGGGCCTGGATCGCGGTCAGGTTGATCGTGAACACGATGTCCTCGATCAGGCAGCCGCGCGACAGGTCGTTCACGGGCTTGGCCAGGCCCTGCAGCATCGGGCCCATGCTCACCACGTTGGCCGAGCGCTGCACGGCCTTGTAGGTGACGTTCCCCGTATTCAGATCGGGAAACACGAGCACGGTCGCCTGCCCGGCGACGGTCGACTTCGGCGCCTTGAGGCGCGCCACATCCGGCATCACCGCGGCGTCGTACTGCAGCGGGCCGTCAATGGCGAGGTCGGGCCGCGCCTGCTTCGCAATCTGCGTCGCCTCCTTCACCTTCTCGACATCTTCGCCGGTGCCGCTGGTTCCGGTGGAGTACGACAGCATCGCGACGCGCGCCGGAATGCCGAACGCAATGGCCGAGTCGGCGCTCTGGATCGCGATGTCGGCCAGCTCCGACGCCGTCGGGTTCGGGACGACCGCGCAGTCGCCGAACACGAGCACCTGCTCGGGCAGGCACATGAAGAAGATGCTCGACACGAGGGTGCAGCCGGGCACGGTCTTGATGATCTGCAGCGCGGGCCGGATCGTGTGCGCCGTGCTGTGGATCGCGCCCGACACGAGGCCGTCGGCCTGGTTGAGCGCCAGCATCATGGTGCCGATCATGATCGAGTCCTGCAGCTCGATGCCCGCGCGCTCGGGCGTCATCCCCTTGGCCTTGCGGCGGTCGACCAGCGGATCGACATACCGCGACGCGATCTCGATCGGGTCCAGGATTTCGACGGTCTTCGGCAGCGTGACACCCTGGCGCGCGGCCACGTCGTACACCTCCTCGGGATTGCCGAGCAGGATGCAGTGCGCGATGCCGCGGCTCTCGACAATGGCCGCCGCCGCCACCGTCCGCGGCTCGGTCCCCTCGGGCAGCACGATGCGCTTGCGGTCGGAACGCGCCTGCGCGATCAGCCGGTGCCGGAACGCCGGGGGCGACAGCCGCGGCACCCGGGCCGCCTGGGAGAACCCGTCCACCCAGGTCACGTCGACGCGGTCGGCCACGAAGTTCATCGTCCGCTCGACGCGATCGGGATCGTCGGCCGGGATCTCGGTGTTCATGCCGGCCACGCGGGTGGCGGCGCGGTAGCTCGATTCGTTGACAATCATCAGCGGCAGGCCGCTCTCGAAGGCCTTGCGGCAGAGGCCGATCACGCGCGTGTCGGGCTCGAGGCCGCCGGTCAGCAGCACGCCGGCCAGCGGTGTGCCGGCCTGCACGCTCAGCGCGGCGGCGAGCATGATGTCGCTGCGGTCGCCGGGCGTGATGATGAGGCAGCCAGGCCGCATCGCGTTGAGGGCGTTGGGCACGGTCGCCGCGCACACCGCGACGTCCTTCACGCGGCGGACGCCGGCCGCGCCGGCGTGCAGCATCCGCGCCTTGAGCGCCGCCGCCACGTCGCGCACCCGCGGCGCCGCCAGGTCCATGCTGCACGGCACGATGGCAATGGGCCGCAGCTTCTCGTTGCCCACCGCGATGCGCAGCGCCGCCTCGGTCTCGGCAAACGGCGCCACGCCGTCGCAGTCGGTGCAGCCGCCCTGCGTCTGGCCGATGGTCTCGACCTCTTCCTGCCGGCCCGCGCCGATGCAGACGCGATTGAGCACGCAGCCGACTTGCCGCCCCTCGGGCCGCGCGCCGTACCCGCGTGCGGCAATGGCGAGGGCGTCGGCCACCTCGGCGGGGTTCTTGTTGCGCGGCGACGACACCAGCACCAGCTCCGCATCGAGCGCCTTGAGCATCAGCGCGTTGACGCGGGTCGCGTGCACCATGCCCGCTTCGGGGTTCATCCCTTCGACGATGAGCACGTCGACACCCTTCGCGGCTTCGCCGGTGACACCCACCACGTGTTCCATGAGCGTCTGGTCGTCGCCGGCCGCGAGCAGCTCCTCGGCCTTCTGCCACGGCACCGACCGTGGCGGCGTGCAGCCGGTGCCCAGCGCGATGAGCGTCGACGAGTCGTTCTGTTCGCGATTCGCGACCGGCTTCACGAAGCCGACGCGCAGGCCCTGGCGATCCAGGGCGCGCACCATGCCCAGGCACGCCGTTGTCAATCCCACGCGCCGGCCGGCCGGCGCGACAAGTACCGTTGTCGCCACGTTATCCTCCTGCGATCCGCCCGCGGGCGCGTCAGCCCCGCTGGACGATCTCCGCGGTGTCAACCGCGATCATGAGCTCTTCGTTGGTGGGCACCACCAGCGCCTGCGGCCGCGTGCCCACGGTGATCCGGCCGTGCTGCCCGCGCCCGTGCGCCGCGTTGGCGGCAGGGTCGAGCTCGAGGCCGAGGAATG
>Ga0315286_10001978_pt1 | contig 18887 bp, 19 predicted proteins | sample YL17G10_0_MG_FD_205038 | JGI IMG/M metagenome (GOLD analysis project Ga0315286, IMG submission 205038) | Sediment microbial communities from Yellowstone Lake, YNP, Wyoming, USA - YL17G10_0 | ecosystem: Environmental > Aquatic > Freshwater > Lake > Sediment | place: USA: Wyoming | collected... | reverse complement strand
CCCGTTTCCGGTGATCATGGTGTCGATGTTTGCGATTTTCCGGTGGCTGGGGGACCATAACATGGGGCAGTGGCTGGGGACCTACAAGCCGCTGTGGGCGCCGGCGTGGTTCGGGTCGGCGTTCAACATCTTCCTGCTTCGGCAGTTCTTCCTGACGATACCGGATGAGCTGTCGGAGGCGGCGAGGATCGACGGGTGTTCGGAGTTCGGGATCTTCTGGCGGATCGTGTTGCCTTTGTCGCGGCCGGCGCTGGCGGTGGTGGCGTTGTTCACGTTCATGTGGGCGTGGAACGATTTTCTTGGGCCGCTGGTGTACCTGCAGGACCAGGACCAGTACACGCTGTCGCTGGGTCTGCAGACGTTCCAGTCGATGCACGGGGGGACGGAGTACAATCTGCTGATGGCGGCGTCGGTGCTGGTGATCCTGCCGGTGATCGTGTTGTTCTTCATGACGCAGAAGACGTTCATTCAGGGGATTGCGACGACGGGGGTTAAGGGTTAGAGGCGGCGTCTGCGTAATCCATGCCGGGGCCCGCAATAACAGGGGGGATCAGGCGTATATAATGACGGCGTGCGGCCATGACCTTGAGGAGGCTTGGCCGCGGGCGAAGCGGAAATGAACGCGGTCGGCTGTGCGCCTGGAGGCCACGGCGGGTTCGCTGTTGGAACAGATTTCCCGTGCGACAGGCACGGGTAGGAGATGATTGTATGACAGCATTGCGGAACGTATTGTTGGCGGTGGTGATTCTGGGCCTGATCGGCGTCGCGCAGGCGCAGGTCCAGGGCAAGCAGAAAGCAAAGGGCGAGAAGAAGCCCAGCGTGTCCGGAATCGTCGTGAAGGTCGAGGGCGAGAAGCTCGTGGTCAAGGTTACGCCTAAGGGCGGCGATGCCAAAGAGGTGACGGTGGCCACGGACAACAAGACGAAAGTGACGCTTGACGGCAAGAAAGCCGCCTTGGGCGACCTGAAAGAGGGCATGAAGGTCAAGGTGACGCCGGACACCGGGACCGCGCAGAAGATCGACGCCAAGACTCCAGGCAAGGCCAAGGAAGGTAAAGGCGGCAAAGCGAAGTAATCAGGAGCGAACATACGGGGCGGCGTCAAGCCGTCTCGCGGAAGAGGTCGAGCCCGCCGGCGTGAAGCTGGCGGGCTTTGCTGTTGTTGCAGGGCGGGCAGCGGCGGCTGATGACGTCGCGAGGGCCCGGCCATTGACTTTTGCGGTGATTGTCCGACAGTTAGGGGCTCTGGCTGGATGAGTAAGGGGCGGGTTTCACGGTATGGAGATTTGGTCGTGGCCAAGATTCCGTTGTCGCGAGTTTACCAGAGCGAAGTGATCGATCGCCGCATCCTCGAGGTTGTCAAGACGGGCAACTACATTCTGGGCCCGGAAAGCAAGGCGTTTGAGAAGGAGTTGGCGGCGTATTTCAGCGTGCCGTACTGCGTGCTGTCGTCGAGTTGGACGGCGGCGGTACACCTGCTGCACATTGCGCAGGGGCTGAAGGCGGGAGATGAGATCCTGGTGCCGTCGCTGACGGCGTTTCCGAGCATTGAGCCGATGATTCACGTGGGGGCTCGGCCGGTGTTCTGCGAGATCGATGACACTTACACGATCGACCCGGAAGACGCGCGAAAGCGCATCACGAGGAAGACCGTGGGGATACTGCCGGTTCACCTCTACGGGCGGCCGGCCAACATCGACGCCCTGAAGAAGCTGGCTGATGACAACGGCCTCTGGATCATCGAAGACTGCGCCCAGTCGCACGGGGCCAAGTGGCGAGGGAAACGCGCTGGCTCGTATGGGAAGCACGCGGCCTTAAGCTTCTACCCGTCGAAGAACCTGACGGTTTACGGCGATGGGGGGGCGATCCTTACATACGACGAAGAGGTTGCCCGGCGCATTTCGATGCTCCGAAACCATGGCCGGAAGGACAAGTACCTCCACGAGAAGGTCGGATTCAATCTGCGGTTCAACGAGATTCAGGCGGCGATCGGGCGGGAGCAGCTCAAGGTGCTGGACGAGCTGAACGCCAACCGCCGACGGGCGGCCGCGTGGTATCGGCGGGAGTTGGCGGGCGTGGAGGGGCTGACGCTGCCGCCGGAGGACAAAGACGGCATCAGCGAGACCGTCTACCACATGTTCGTCATCCGGCTGGCAAGCAACGATCTGCGCGAGGGGCTGGCGAAGTTCCTCAAGGAGCGGGGTATCGAGACCGGTGTGCATTACCCGGTTCCCAACCACCAGCAGCCCGCGATTGAGGAGATCTACGGCATGCTGCCGAGTCTGCCGAAGACCGAGGACTACACGAAGCGGATTCTGAGCCTGCCGATGTTCCCGGCGCTGACGGAGCAAGACGTGAAGGTCGTGTCCGGCGCCATCAAGGAATACCTGCGGCAGTAGCACGAGAGGGTGTGCCGGAGCACACCCTGCGCGGTCGGCTCACCCGTGGCACACGGGATCATCCGTCTCAAGGCACTATGTCTGAACTACTTCTGATCTACGCTACGCTCGCGATGGCAACGCAGCCAGCCGGCAGCGGAAACCCGCTGCAGGGCTTCATGCCGTTCGCGGACAACTACGTTCTGTGGAAGATCATCGGCTTCTCCGGGATCGGCATCTTCGGCACGCGTTTCGTCGTGCAGTGGATCTACAGCGAGAAACACAAGGAAAGCCGCATCCCCGTCATCTTCTGGTGGCAGAGCCTGGTCGGGACGCTGCTGTGCCTGGCGTATTTCCTGCGGCAGCAGGACTCGGTGGGCATAGCGGGGTACCTTTTCAACATCATCCCGTATTCGCGCAACCTCGTGCTGGTGTACCGCAAGAAGCGGCAGGACGCGGCCCGCGGGTTCCAGGTCATCACGCCGACCGACCCAGAGAAGCACTGAATCATCCATGAGCACGCACCATGCCGAAGCCGGCTATCATCGCAAGACGGCCCTGATCATTGTGGCTGCCGCGATCCTGTATGTCGCGGGTAGCTGGGGCGTGAGCCTGTGGGATCGCGACGAGGCGTGGTATTGCCAGACCTCCAAGCAGATGGTGCAGAGCGGCGACTGGGTCGTGCCGCATTTTCTGGACCAGCCGCGCTATGCCAAGCCCATCTTCATCTACTGGTGCCAGGCCGCGAGCATGACGATCTTCGGCGCCAACGAGTTCGCGGCGCGGCTGGTGTCGGGGGTGGCGATGACGGCGACGCTGACCATGCTGGGGGTGGTGCTTTCGCGAGCGATCGGGGGGCGGCGGGCGATGCTGACCGTGCTCATCTTCAGCAGCAGCGCTTTGGTGATCACGGCGGCGAAGATGTGCCTGACCGATAGCGTGCTGTTGCTGTTCATCACGGGGATGCAACTGTGCCTGTTCAGGCTGTACCGGGCGGCGGGGAGCAGGCGGCCGGTCGGTTGGAGGATGGATCACCCGGTCCCGCGTTCGCAGGGCAGCCGGAGCACTTTGGCGACGGCCATGGCGATGTGGGTCTGCACCGCGATGGCCGTGTTGACCAAGGGGCCGGTGGTCTTTGCCCTGATGCTCGGCACAATGATCGCGTTGGCGCTGCTGGACATCGGGCGGCAGTGCCGATCGTTGCAGGCGTGGCGAGCCGCGATTGCGTGGTGGAAACACATCCGGTTTCTGCGGGGTCTGCTCATCGTGCTGGTGGTGGGTCTTCCGTGGCTGCTGGCCGCTTATCTGCGTCATCCCGACTTCATCTGGAAGATGCTCCGCGAGCCGGGCCAGCACTTCGGCAGCAACCAGGACGGGCACTGGCAGGCCCCGGGGTACTTCCTGGTCACGATCTGGTTGACGTACTTTCCGTGGAGCCTGCTTCTGCCGACGGCGCTGACGCTGGGGTGGAAGCACCGCGGGTTGCCGCACGTGCGATTTGCGCTGGCGATCATCCTGGGGAACTGGGTTTTCGCCGAGATGATGGTGACGAAACTGCCGCATTACATTCTGCCGGCGTTCACGTCGCTGGCGTTTCTGACGGCGACGGCGGTGATCCGCTGCGTGCGCCGGCAGCACGATGATCTGGACCGCAAGGTGTTCTACGGGGCTCTGGGGGTGTGGGCGTGCGGCGCGATGATGCTGGCGGCGCTGCCCTACGTTGGCGCGTGGCGATTGGATGATCCCGCGCGCGGCGGGGGGTTGCTCTTCGCTGCGGTTGGTGTGGCGTATGTCGCTGCCGTCGTCGTGCTGTTCGCACGCCGCCGGCTGGTTGGCGCCGCGGCCGTTGCCGGGGGGGGGATGATGCTCTTGATCACGATTCTGTACATGTGCTACCTGCCCAGCGCCGCGTTCTTGCGGTTGCCGCAGCGTGTGGCAATCGAGCTGGAGAGGCTGCGGAAGCTCGACGGACCCGGCGACGGGCGGGTCATCATGGTTGACTATGATGAGCCGAGTCTGGCCTTCTACCAGGGCGGCACCATCGGCAAGGCGGAAAAGCCATACCTGCGACAGACGCCCCCCGAACAATGGCCGCGATGGATCGTCATCAGCAGCAAGTTCTTTGATTCGTTGCCGCCCGGTCGCCAGCGATGCCTTCAGCGCATGGCCACCCTGAGCGGCGTCAACTACAACACCGGCGGCAAGGTCGTGGATCTGTTCATCATGCGAAAGAGCGACACCGTGGCGCCGCAAACCGATCCGGCGGCGGCGCCCGAACAGTAGGGGGTTTGTTCTGGCGCCATGGCGACCTCTTCCACAACCTCCGCCGCTTGTTTAAAACAACCGCGATGAACCAACCGACCCTCAGCATCTGCGTGCCTGTGTACAACGAGGCGGAGAATCTGCCGCTGCTTCATTCAGCCATCTGCAGGGTCATCGACCCCAACGGCATCGACGCCGAGCTGATCCTGGTGGACGATGGCTCGAAGGACGAGTCGTGGAGGGTGATCGAGTCGCTGGTGGCGAAGGACGGGCGCGTGCGGGGGCTGAAGTTCAGATTCAACTGCGGCGAGACGGCGGCGAGCGACGCGGCGCTGCGCGCGGCGCGCGGCAAGTACGTGATGACGATGGACGCCGACCTGCAGAACGACCCGAGCGATATTCCCGCGTTTCTCAAGGCGCTGGATACGGGGGTTGACTGCGTCTGCGGGACGCGCCTGGCCACGCGAGGCCAGGGCGACAGCTTCGTTCGTGTGGCCTCCAGCCGGATTGCCAACTGGGTCCGCAACACACTCTCGCAGGAGAGCATCACGGACGCCGGCTGCACCTATCGCGCCTTCAAGCGGGAATGCGTGTCGAGGCTGAAGCTCTACCGCGGGCTGCACCGGTTCATTCCGACGCTGCTGAAAATGGAGGGCTGCACGGTCATGGAGATCCCCGTTGCCAACAACCCGCGGCTGCACGGGGAAAGCAAGTACGGCGTGTGGAACCGCCTGTTCAAGAGCTTCCGCGATCTGCTGGCGATCCGGTGGATGAAGAGCCGGCTGCTGGGGTACCAGATTGAGAAGGAGCTTGTTCGCGATCCGCAAGCGGAAACGGCCTCGCGCGGTCGCTGACGATCACTCGCAGCGATTGAGGATCGCAGCTCTAGACGGAATCCACGCGCGTCTTGATGACGCGCGCCGGCACGCCGACCACGGTTGTGGCGGCATGCACGTTCTCGATCACGACGGCGCCGGCGCCGACTGTCGCGTATCGGCCGATCGTCAGGCAGGGCAGCACGTTGGCCCCGAGTCCAACGAAGGCCCCTTCTTCGACTTCCACTCTCCCGGCCAGCAGAACACCCGGGCAGATGTGCACGGCCTGCCCGATGCGGCACTCGTGATCGACGACGGCGCCGGTGTTGATGATGACGCTGTCGCTGATCTGCGTGTCGGTCCCGACGACGGCGGAAGCCGCGATGACGACGTTGCAGCCGAATGTTGCGGTTGGCGAGATGACCGCCGACGGGTGGATCGCGTTGATCAGCTCCAGGTCGCTCTGCCGGGCGAGGTTCGCATAGCTGTCGCGGATGCGGTTGTCGCCGATGGCTACGATCACGCCGCGAACGTCCTGGCGGCGAAGCTTGTCCAGTTGGTTCACCGGCCCGAGCACGGGCAAGCCGCCCACAGGTGTCCCCAGGAGGTTGCCGTCCGCGTCGATGAACCCGACAACCGTGTGCTGGCCGGCCAGGCGCAGTATCTCAAGGATGACTCGGCCGTGACCTCCTGCGCCGACGATGACGACGTTCATGCCAACTCCCGCACGCTTGCCGTGGACTGCTGATCTGCGCGGTCTGTTATACGTTATCGGACGGGATGGGGGTAGAAGTCGACCCAAAGGCGCAGTGGAGGGCGCGCCCTCCGGCGGGCGACTGATGGGGGTGTCTGGCCGCTTCTCGTGCTCGCACGGAGGGGCGACCAGCAGCTCCCTCAGTGAAGAACGCATTCCTCTCCTCCCGGCGCGCCGGGCCCCCACCCTCTGCTTGCATCCCCCTGTCCCTCTCACTATGTTTATCTCCGTGGACCGCAACTTGTCCCGCTCAAGAACAGGAGGCCAGCCATGCCGATGACGCGACGCAATTTTCTGAGGACTTCCTCCGCCGCCCTGGCGGTCGCAACCTTTTCGCCGCGGCTCTTCGCGGCCGATGACCCCAAACCCGGAATCCGTATCAGCTCCTGCGTGGTGGGCCTCAAACAGGCCAAGCAGGCCGGCCTTGACGGGGTCGAGGTTGGCGTCGGCGGCGCCGAAGACAAGCTCCAGATCTCTAAACCCGAAGTCCGCGAGAACTACAAGAAGGACATGCGGGAGACCGGCCTCGTGATCTCCTCGTTCATGATGGGCCTCTTCAACAGCGACCCGCTTGCCAGCGACCCCCGCGGCCCCGCCTGGCTCGAACAGTCCATCGACGCCGCCAAAGACCTCGGCGCCAAGGACATCCTCGTCGCCTTCTTCGGCAGAGGCTCCCTCGGCAGCCGCGGCAACATCAAAAAGGCTGACGTCGATGTCGTGGTCGAACGCCTCAAAGCCGCCGCGCCCCGTGCCAAGGAAGCCGGCGTCCGCCTCTGCATCGAAAACGAGTTAACCGCCCAGCAGAACGCCGACATCCTCGACCGCATCAACAGCCCCGCCGTCACCGTCTACTATGACGTCGGGAACATCACGAACAACGGCTACGACGTCCCCGCCGAAATCCGCTTCCTGAAGGACCGCATCTCTATCTTCCATTTCAAGGACGGCGGCAACTACCTCGGCCAAGGCAAGGTCAAGTACCCCGAAATCGCCGCCGCCATGAAGGACATCAACTATCAGGGCTGGATCGTGATGGAGACATCGAATCCCTCTCGCGATGGTGTCGCGGACGCGAAGCGCAACGCCGAGTTCATCCGCAAGCTCCTCAAGCTCGGGTGACTGGGTGCCTGTGTGTTGTTCGAGAGTGTGGTGACCTATCGGTGAACAAGAAGCCCAGGGAAACGCTCCCTGGGCTTTTGCATGACTGGGTCAGATTGGGCCTGCTCATGCGTCCGTGTCGTCCGGCGGAGCGGTGGACGCGGAGGCGGGCTGGTTGTCGGGCTTCTTGGCTGTGTACGACGCGATCAGCGAGCCGAAGGAATCGATCAGCTCGCGGGCCTTCGGCGGGAGACTGGTCATCAGCCCGTCCACCGCCTGGCCGATGCCTGCCGCCTGCATGAACCGGTACGACATCTTCGCCATCGTGTCCGGGTCGCCGAACACCTGGATGTTGGCCTTGGCCATCATGTTGCCCATGGCCATAGCCGCCTGGATACGCACCTCGCGGTCGGCTTCGATGCGCAGCTTCTCCAGCTCGAACTTGAGAGCGGCCTGCTCGAATTCCTGCTTGTTGGAGAGGTTCTGACGCTCGACATCGACGCGGGCCTGCTCGACGTTGACCTTCTCTCGCTCGACGTTGACATCGACCATCTTGATGGCCTTTTCGCCGTCGGCCCGCCGGATGTTCGCCTGCGCGTCGCCCTCCGCCAGCCTCAGCTTCGCCTCGTACTGAAGGTCGGCGGCCTTGCGCTCGCCCTCCGCCTGCTTCACCGCCGAGTAGGCCGACACGTCCGCAGTCGTCTCCTGACGAATCTTGTTCTCCTGAATCACCTGCTTGGCGGCGATCAGCTTCTTCTCGGCTTCTCGCGCGGCCTCCGCCGTCACTTGCACCGTCAGCACGTTCTGCTTCGCCTGCTCACGCGCTGACTCCGCCGCAAGCATGGCGGCCTGCGCGGCGGCTCGCTCCTGCTCCTTCTGGGCCACCGCCACTTCCTTCGTTCGCTCGGCCACGTCCACAGCCTGCTTCTTCAAAACCTGCGAGGTCTCCTGCTCCTTCTGCTTGGCCACCAGCGCGATCTGCTTGGCGATCTGCGCCTGCTCAACCACCAGCGTCCGCTCCACCTCCGCCGTCTCGATCCCCCTCATCTTCTCGATGTCACGCTTGGCCACCGATTCGTCCTGGGCGATCTTGAACTCGGCGACTTCCCGCTGCCGGGCGGCCTGCACGTTGGCAACCTTCATCCTCTGCTCGGCCTCGAACTCGGCCTGCTCACGCTCGAGATCCAGCGTCTTCTTGCGCGTGTCAACATTCTTCATCACCAGCGCGCGCTCCGCCTCACGCTCGATCTCATTCTTCTCAACCTTGGCTTTCTGCGTGATCTCGGCAATCTTCCGCAGGCCCTGGGCGTCGAAAACATTCCGCTCCTGAAGCTGCGACGGATCGGTCTGGTCCAACGAGGAGATGGTGACGGATTCCAGCGTCAGCCCGTTCGAGGCCAGGTCGTGCGTGACGATCGCCTGAACCGCCGAGGCGAACTCGTCCCGCTTCGCATGGAGCTCGACCAGCTCCTTGGTCGCGGCAACCGTCCGCAGTGCGCTCACCAGCTTCTCCTGGACGAGTTCCGACACCGCATCGGCCTGGATGTTCCGGTCGCCGAGGGATCGGGCGGCCTGGAGGATGTCGTCTGCGTTGGCTTGGACCTTGATGTAGAACTCGGCCGAAAGGTCGACGCGGAGATTGTCCTTGGTGATGAGGGCGTGCGGCCCGCGGCGCTCCACGTTCAGGCGCATGGTCTCCAGGGAAACCTCGATGATCTGGTGCACGACGGGGATGACCAGAGCGCCGCCGTCCTTGATCACCTTGGCCCCGCCCATGCCGGTGCGGACGAACGCGAGGTTCGCCGAGGCCTTGCGGTAGAGGCGGGTGATCATCGTCACGATGCCCACGGCCAGCACCACGACCGTGCCGATCACCGTCAGGATCGACTTGCCAGTCGAGTTGCTCCATTCCGTGAGAAACCACGGGCCGATCGCCATGGCCGCGCCGATGATGAAGAAGAGTACGAGGACCATATGTTTCTCACTCCTTCAGTGTTGTCAGTGTGAGCTCGTCGGCGGATTCTCCTCGACGACGTAAAACAGTTGCTGTTTGCCGTTGTAGCCGACGAGTCGGACGCGGGTGCCTTTTGGGAGGGTGGGTTGGTCTTCGGAGACGCGACAGGAGAGCTGGAAGAGCTCGCCCCGGTCGTCACGCACCACGACGGTGCCGGAGGCGTGGTTGATGTTGTAGAGGGCTTCGCCGGTGAGGCCGAGAAACTCGTGACGCCGCCGCGCGTAGGTCTCGCTCGTGGGAACGAATCGGCCCATGAACCGGGCGAAACAGGAGGAAAAGAGGAGGCTGCCGGCGGCGGCGGCGGGAATGGAGATCAGGGGCAGGTAGATACGATCAGTGCTCGGGGAGAGCAACACATTGACCAGAAAGCCGATCACGCCCCAACTCAGCAGCAAGGCCATCAGCAGAATGCTCGTGGGAACGCGCCCCACGCCCAGCCACGTGAGCGACGCCAGATAGATCGGCGCGTGTGCATCCGCATCGGCGTCCGCATCGGCATCGGTCGAAACGTCATGATCGGCGTCGACACCGACATCGGCGTGTGCGTCAACATCAACGTGCGCATCGGCATCGACGTCAACGTGGGCATCGACATCAACGTGGGCATCGACGTCGGAATCGCCAAAGCTCAGGCCGGTGAAGGTGTAGACGCCGAGATACAGCACCGCCAGAAGGAATGGGACGATGAAGAGCAGGTTCCACCAAGCTAGCATTAGTTCGGCAGTCATCGCGGTACTCCCGTGTCAACTGCACCCGATTCCCGCACCGTAATGCACTATAGCCGGCCGGAGGGTTGCCGCAAGCAGGGACGGGATATAAAACGGAGCGCAGAATATAAGCCGAGCCCGGATTCGTCCTGCACGCAGGGAACGCGCGGGGATCGTCAGGCTCGTGTTAGGCAGATGGAAAGGAGGATCGCCATGTACGTGGTCTGTGTGGCGGTGTCGGTCAAGCCGTCGTCGATCGCCCAGTTCATCACGGCGACTCTCGACAACGCGCGTCATTCCCGGCAGGAGCCGGGCAACGTGCGATTCGACGTGTTGCAGGCGGAGGAGGACCCCGCCAGGTTTACGCTCTACGAGGCGTATCTGAGCAAGGACGATTTCGCGAAGCATCAGCAGACGGAGCATTACCTTCGGTGGAAACAGGCGGTGGCGGAGTGGATGGCGCAGCCACGCCAGGCTGTGAGGCACCGAAGCGTGTTCTGGGGCAATGAGGAATGAGCAAGCCGCCTGCCGAGGGACGAAGGCACGGAAGGACCACGTGAACCCATTCGAGTTCTACAGCGTCCGGCGGGTGGTGTTCGGGAGGGGGGAGATTGCGCGGCTAGGAGGATTGGCGCGGGAACTCGGCCAAGCGGCGCTCGTCGTCTACAACGGCTGTGAGGTCGGAGATGGCCGGACGGCCGATCAGGTGGGCAGGCTCCTGAGCGAGGCGACCGTCCGCGCGACCTTTGTCAGACAGCGAGGCGAGCCGACCGTCGCCGATGTCGACCGAGGCGTCCAAGCGGGACGCCGCGCGGAATGCGAGCTGGTGATCGGCCTGGGCGGAGGCAGTGCGATCGATGCGGCCAAAGCCATCGCCGCCCTCATGAGCAATGGTGGATCGGCCATGGATTACATGGAGGTGGTCGGCAAAGGCCTGAAGATCACGCGGCCGGCGTTGCCGTGGATCGCCGCGCCAACGACGGCGGGGACGGGCGCGGAAGTGACACGCAACGCCGTAATCGCGCTTCCCGAAAAGCAGTTCAAGGCCAGCATCCGTAGCGAGCACCTGCTGCCGCGCGTGGCGCTGGTGGACCCGGAACTGGGCGCCGGCGTGCCTCCGGACGTCACCGCCAGCAGCGGAATGGATGCCCTCTGCCAACTCATTGAGGCATACACGTCGACAGGAGCGCAGCCGCTGACCGATGCGCTGGCCATGAAGGGGATAGGGTTGGCGGCGAGGTCGCTACGGCGGGTGTATGCCGATGGCGGGGATCTGGATGCGCGCCAGGACATGGCGCTGGCGGCGCTCCTGAGCGGGATCGCGCTGACCAACGCGGGCCTTGGCGCGGTGCATGGATTCGCAGCGTCGCTGGGGGCGAGATTTCCCGTGCCGCATGGCGTGGTCTGCGCGGCGCTGCTGCCGGGGGTCATCAAAGCGAATATCCAAGCGATGAGCACGGAATCGCGTGCGGGCCTGCACAAGTACGCCCACGTCGGGCGGGCCCTGGCCAACCGAATGGACCTGGATGACTCGGCGGCTTTGGCCGCGTGCATCGATTCGTGTTCCCAACTGGCGCGGGATCTGAAGATCCCCTCCCTATCGAAATTCGGCATGGCGGAGAAGGATATCCCCGAGCTGGTGAAGTTGGCCAGAAAGTCGAGCAGCATGAAGTACAACCCCGTGACGCTGTCGGATGAAGCGCTGACGGAGGTGCTGAAAGCGGCGGTCAGAGGCTAGGGTTGCCGCGTCGTCGCATTCCGCAGGGCCATCGATTCCTCTACAATTGCCGGCCATGACCGAATCCGAGCAGGCATGGACGATCCGCCGGCTGCTGGAGTGGACGACGCCCTTTCTTACCCGCAAGGGCGTTGACTCGCCGCGACTGTCGGCGGAGCTGCTTCTGTCGCACGTGCTGAGCGTGCCGCGCATCAAGCTGTACACCGATTACGAACGGGCGGTGGGCGAGAAGGAACTGACGGCCTTCAGGGAGCTGGTGCGGCGGGCGGCGGAGCACGAGCCGATCGCGTATCTCACGAGCCGGGCCCATTTCTTCAACCTGGAATTCGAGGTGAACCGCGACGTGCTGATCCCGCGCCCGGACACGGAAACGCTCGTCGAGAACGTGCTCCAGTCCGTGAGAAGCCAGCCAGGGATGGACCCGCCTCGTGTGCTGGATCTCTGCACCGGCAGCGGCTGCGTGGCCGCCGCGATTGCCTGTCACCTCAAGAACGCGACGGTCCTGGCGACGGACAGCAGTGCCGCCGCCGTGGCCCTCGCCAGGAAGAACATGCAGAAGCTCGGGCTGGACGGGCGCGTGGTGGTCGAGCACGGAGACTTGTACGAGGCCGTGACCAGGCAGGTGGATGTGCAGCCGTTTCATCTGATTGTGGCCAATCCACCATACATCCCAACCGGTGAGATTGCCGAGCTGGATCGCAATGTGAGGGAGTACGAGCCGACCGCGGCCCTCGACGGCGGGCCAGACGGGCTGAGCCTTCATCGCAGGATTCTGGCAGGCGCCGCCGACCGCCTCGTCAGCGGCGGGAGAATCTACCTCGAGATTGCGTTCGACCAGGGGGAACTGGCCAGGCAGGTGGCGGCCCAGCATGATCGCTTCAGCGACGTGGCCATCCTCAAAGACTACGGCGGCAGGGATCGCGTGCTGACGGCGAAGAAGGCGGGGTGATGCATCATGTCGGAAGGTCCGACGCGGCAGACGGAACACTCGCCGCCAGGAGAAAAGCGAGCCCTGGTGGTGCCGGGGGATATCCGGGCGGACGAGGACGGGCGGATCGTGTGGTGGAGACCGGGGGCGGCAGATGTCCTCAACAAGATGGGTTGGGCTTGGGTCTGGGTGTTGCTGCCGCTGGTGCTGGCGGCCGGGACGGCGGTGGTGTGGCCTTGGGTGGGGCCGCTGCTCTTCTTCTGGGGGCTGAAGCTGTGGATCCTGCTGGTCGGCGCGGGCGTTGCCATGGTCGTGCGGGGGATCCAGTTGGCGGCCAAAACGCGGCGAGAGCCGTTCTGCGTCCACTGCGGCTACAGCCTGTTGGGTCTGCCGGACCATCACAGGTGTCCGGAATGCGGCAGGCCGTACAGCTTCGATCTGATCGACGAGTATCGGAAGGACCCCGCCTGGTTCGTGGAGCGATGGAAGATCGCGCACGGGAAGCAGGACGAGCCAACCGTGTTTCTGGCCAGGCCCACGAAACGGCGCTCGCGCGATGGAACCTGAGGAGCGGTCTCAGAAGACCGTTGACCGAACACACAAGTCAGGGAGATTCAGGCTCGATAACCACGGCGGTGCCGTAGCACAACACTTCGCTGGCGCCGCGGACGCCGCCTCCTACGTCGGAGGCGTCGTAACGCAGGCCGAGGACCGCGTTGGCGCCCAGTGAGCGGGCGTGGTCGATCAGAAGGTCATACGCCTGCTGGCGGGCCTGCTCGCACATCTGCGTGTAGGCGCCGATCTGGCCGCCGATGAGCGACTTCAGGCCTCCCATGATGCCCTGGGAGATGGTCGGTGCGCGAACGACGATGCCGCGGACGACGCCCAGGTAAGCGCGGATGCGGTAGCCGTCGATCGTGAATGTCGTCGTGACGGGGATGGCCATAGGGATGCTCCGAAAGCGTTAGATCCTCACCGGAGCATAACGCGACGGGGCCTCACGCACAAATGCCGCGTGTGATGAATCCGCAACAGGCCCGGCGCCGATCACCCGATGATGAAAGCCGGCGGTGCATGTGGGCGTGGCTCAAGGCATCTCGTCGGCGCCGAAACAGTCCTGTTCGCGATTGAAGTAGATGGCGCCCTCGAACCAGCTTGGAGCAACCTGGCGGCAGCGCAGGATCGTGCAGGCGATCTTTACGAGCTTGCCTCGGGGCGAGAGAAGATGGACTACGCCGCCGTGGCTCAGGGGCAGGCAGGCATCGCTCAGGAAGCCCATGCCCTGGGGGCTGACGTTCCGCGTGTAGAGAGTCCATGCGGGGGTATCGGAGGCGTCGCTGAAGAGTCGCAGGGTGGCCTTGACACGGCAGCGGGAGCGAGAGATCTTGTGGCGATCGTGAAGGGGGCGCGGGCCGGCCTCCAAGGCGGAGATGATGAACTCGACCTCGCGCGGGAAGGGTTCGCGCACGCCGTCTAGCAGAACATCGTCGCGATTGACATCGAGCAGGACCATTCCGCTTCTCCAAGAGTAGTACGGGACCCCGGTGCCCAAAAAGTCCGACCCCCTTCACGTACAATACAAATGCGAGACAGGCAAACGGGCAAGTGGCACGGCGGGATGAAGAGCGGGGAGGCGCAGAGCCGCCGCCACGCCATAAATGGTGTGGGGAACGTGTGTTAGCGAGGTGGGGCGAGCTATTTTGCGCCAGACCGCCTGCAAGCTATGCAGAAAGAAGCTAGAATGGCTCGACGGCCCTGTGCGGTCTGCGAGCCGGACCCATGCTGGTGGGCGGCAGCAGACGGCAAACTGCGTCACCGATGTGACGCGCATGGCTGACGTGTTTATTCGAGGATTTCACGTGAGTGAGGCGCAAGCATCATCGCAGCACGGGAGATCGGCGAGACCTGCGAGCGGCCGGGGTGAGCGGCGGATCTTCGTGAATATGGCGATCGTAGGGATTGTGCTCCTCTTCTGCGGGATGGTCACGATTGTGTGGTGTTACTCATGGTGGCGAGTGCCATCGACGGCATCGGCACTGCTGGTGGTGGAGGGGAGCAAGGAATTCGACGGGGCGAGCATCACGATTGATGGTCTGGCCCTTCCGTCGCCACGTCGCGGGTCCGTGGCCGCGGACAATTCGTACATCCGCCGGTTCCCGCTGCCGGCCGGAGACTACTCGATCAGGATCGAGCATCGCGGTGTGGTCATCTACGAAGACGCCCTGTTCAAGATCGAGGAGTATCAGTATGCGTTGCTGCCTTTGTCGCGACTGAAAGAGAGACTGTCTCAGAAGGGCGCGGCCACACGACCCGCGACGGCACGATAGCAGCGGGCCGTTATCAGCATCGTGACCAATGCGGGCGGCGGGGGTTTCAGCGGCGGGAAAATTGGTACAATCATCGGGCACAGTGCCGGGCGGTTCGGCCATGGCGGCCGGGTCGAGCGTATCGGGCCCCGCGCAGGGTCAATCGCGAATGAGGCAGTCGTTTTCCCAGAAAGCGGAGGAAACATGTTCAGATCGGCGTTGATGTTGGTCTGCTGCGTTGCAGTGGCGGCGGCGATGGGCTGCGATCAGGGGGACCAGAAGAAGGGCCAGGAGGCGAAGAGTCCGCGCGCGGGCGGCCAGACGCTCAGGATCGCGGTGATCCCCAAGGGCACAACGCACGTGTTCTGGAAGTCGGTCGAAGCCGGGGCGCAGAAGGCGGGGGCGGACTTGGGTGTTAAGATCATCTGGAAGGGCCCGCTGAAGGAAAACGACCGCGAGAACCAGATCAAGATCGTGCAGCAGTTCGTATCGGACGGGGTCTCGGGGATCGTGCTGGCGCCGCTGGACGACACCGCTTTGCAGGGACCCGTCAAGAGCGCGATGGAAAAGGGGATTCCCGTGGTGATCATCGACTCGGCGCTGAAGGGCGAAGCGGGGAAGGATTTTGTCAGCTTTGTGGCGACGAACAACAGGAAAGCCGGCGCGATCGGCGGGGAGGAGCTTGCCAGGCTGATGGGCGCAAAGGGCAAAGCGGTTCTGCTTCGCTACACCGTGGGCTCGGCCAGCACCGACGAGCGCGAGGCGGGGTTCCTGGAGGTCATGGCGAAGAACCCGGACATCACCATGCTGGTCAAGGACCGTTATGGCGGGGCGACGGTTGGTGAATCACAGAAAGAGGCGATGAACCTCCTGGACAAGATCAAGGCCGCCGATGGGATCTTCTGCCCCAATGAATCCTCGACGTTCGGGATGCTGCTGGCGTTGCGGCAGAACAATCTGGCCGGGAAGATCAAGTTTGTGGGTTTTGACGCGACGCCGCTGCTGGTGGATGCGTTGAAGAAGAGCGAGGTCGAGGCGCTGGTTGCGCAGAACCCGACGAGGATGGGCTACGAAGGCGTAAAGACTCTGGTTGCGCACCTGAAAGGCGAGAAAGTTGCGGCGACGGTGGATACCGGCGTTGAGCTGATCACCCGCGGGAATCTGAGCACGCCAGCCATTCAGAAGCTGCTGGCGGAGTGATCATGGCGGTTGCACCTGTTGCGGGGACGGCGCCTGAGCGGCTGCGGATGCACGCCGTCCACAAGCGTTTTGGCGCGACGATCGCGCTGGGAGGAGTGGATCTGTCGGTGGCCAGCGGGGAGGTGCTGGCGCTGGTGGGCGAGAACGGGGCCGGCAAGAGCACGCTGGTGAAGGTGCTGTCCGGCGCGCATCGGCCGGATGAGGGGCAGATGTGGCTGGACGGGCAGCCGTATCGGCCGCGGAACCCGCTGGATGCGCGGCGGTCGGGGGTGGCGATGATCTACCAGGAGCTGTCGCTGGCCAAGCACCTGTCGGTGATGGAGAACATCCTGCTGGGAATGGAGCCGAGGCGCGGGCCGTTCATGGACTGGGGCCGGGTGCGCCAGCGAGCGCACGAAGCGATGGTACAGCTCGGGCGGCCGGATATTCCCCTGCAGGCGCCGGTGTATCGGCTGTCGGTGGCGGAGCAACAGCTTGTGGAGATTGCCCGGGCGGTGGCGATCGGGTGCCGGGTCCTGGTGCTCGATGAGCCGACCAGCAGTCTGACGCGGCGCGACATCGAGTGCCTCTTTGACCTCGTGCGCCGGCTGAAGCAGCAGGGACATGCGATCGTCTACATCTCGCATTTTCTGGAAGAAGTGCAAGAGATCTCCGACCGGTTCACCGTGTTGCGCGACGGCAAGAGCGTCGGCGGGGGGGCGACCGCGGAAGCATCGACCGATCAGATCATCGCCATGATGGTGGGGCGGACGGTCGATGAGCTCTATCCCCGGTCGCCGCGGACGGCGGGCGAGGTGGTGCTGGAGGTGAGGAACCTGGCCGGGGCGCTTAAGCCGGAATCAGCCAGTTTCGCCCTTCGCCGGGGCGAGATCCTGGGGATCGCCGGCCTGGTCGGCGCCGGGCGGACGGAGTTGCTCCGTGCGCTGTTCGGGCTTGCTCCCGTGCGCTCCGGCCAGATCAAGCTCGGAGCGTATGTCGGGCCTGCTTCGCCGGCGGGGCGATGGTTCCGGGGAATGGGCATGGTCAGCGAGGACCGCAAGGCGGAGGGCCTGGCGCTATCGCTCAGCATTGCCGACAACATCACGCTCTCGAAGCTGCCGGTTTTCCTGAGCCCCAGCCAGCAGGATCAACGGTCGATGCGCTGGGTGGATCGTCTGAAGGTGCGGTGCCGCAGCCCGCGGCAGAGCGCGGGGGATCTGTCCGGCGGCAACCAGCAGAAGCTGGCGGTTGCGCGGCTGCTGCATCACGATGTGGACGTGCTGCTTCTGGACGAGCCGACACGGGGCATCGACGTGGGCTCCAAGGCGGAGATCTACCAGGTGATGGACGAGTTGGCGTGCGGGGGCAAGGCGGTGCTGATGGTCAGCAGCTATCTGCCCGAGCTGATGGGCGTGTGCGACCGGATCGCGGTGATGTGCCGCGGAGTGCTCAGAGCAGCTCGCCCAGTGAAAGAACTTACCGAGCATCAGATCATGTTGGAGGCCACCGGCTCTGGAGAAGCTGCATGACGACATTGTCCTACGAATCCCGGACAACGATGAGCAGGGACTGGGGCTCTCTGCTGGCGAAGCTCGGGCCGCTGATCGGCCTGGCATTTGTGGTGGTGCTGTTCAGCAGCCTTCGCCCCCGGATATTTCCGACGTTTGGCAACGCGGAGATCATGCTGCTGCAGACCACGGTGGTGGCGACCGGCGCGCTGGGCATGACGTTGATCATCATCTCGGGGGGCATCGACCTGTCAGTGGGGTCGGCGATTGCGCTGGTGACGGTGGCCATCGCGAGGCTTTTGAATGGATTTGTGCTCTTCGAGGTCTGGGTGATACCGCCATCGCCTCCGGCGGTGGCGGCGCTGGGGGGCGTCGCAGTGGGGGTTCTGTGTGGCATGCTCAACGGGCTGCTGATCACGCGGCTCTCGCTGGCGCCCTTCATCGTCACCCTCGGCACATGGGGCGCGCTGCGCGGGGCGGCCAAGGGCCTGGCCAATGAGATGATGGTCGTGGCGCCGTCGACCTGGCTGAACAACCTGCTGCGGACGCTCAGCCCCGGGGATCGGTGGATGCTGGCGCCGCCGGGGGTCTGGCTCATGCTGGCGCTGGCGCTGACCGTGGGGGCCATGCTGAGGTATACGCGTTTTGGGCGGCATGTCTTCGCGATCGGGTCCAATGAGCAGACGGCGCGACTCTGCGGCGTGCCCGTTGAGCGGACCAAGCTCCTCATTTACATGCTGGCCGGCGCCTTCGCGGGGCTTGCGGGGGTGTTGCAGTTCTCGTATCTGACCGTCGGCGACTGCACGACCGCGGGCGGGATGGAACTGGACATCATCGCGGCGGTGGTGATCGGCGGGGCAAGTCTCGGCGGCGGGCAGGGATCGGTCTTCGGCAGCCTGGTGGGTGCGCTGATCATGACCGCCGTGAGCAACGGTTGTACGAAGATGGACTACCGGAATTGGGTGCAGGAGATCGTCACGGGCGGCATCATTGTCCTGGCGGTGGCGTTGGATCGGCTGCGGCAGCGGAGAGCGTGAGGGGCGGGCTAGAGGAACATGGGGCCCGGGGGGCGGCGGGCGTCAACGGGCGGATGAGGGCCCTGGGATGCGATATTACATCGGGTCGGCGACGTGGGGGAGCGTAAGGGGTTGAGGGGCCTGCAGTTAGCGGTTTTGCCTGGACAAGAAGACGACAAAAAACCG
>Ga0315286_10001977_pt1 | contig 18894 bp, 16 predicted proteins | sample YL17G10_0_MG_FD_205038 | JGI IMG/M metagenome (GOLD analysis project Ga0315286, IMG submission 205038) | Sediment microbial communities from Yellowstone Lake, YNP, Wyoming, USA - YL17G10_0 | ecosystem: Environmental > Aquatic > Freshwater > Lake > Sediment | place: USA: Wyoming | collected... | reverse complement strand
ATCGCCGAATTGGACGCCGAGGTGCTCGGTGTCAGCTTGGATACAGCTGAGAAGCACGGCGCCTTCGCCGCGGCATATGAACTCCCGTATCCGCTGATCAGCGATCAGAGCGCCGCGATTGCCGCCGCCTACGGTGTGGCCCGCCTCGGCGGCTGGCTGCCAACCAAGCGGGTCACCTTCGTGATCGGGAAGGACGGCATCGTGCATCACGTCATCAAGAGCGAGCTGAAGGTCGATCGGCACATCGATGAGGCGCTCACCACGCTTCGGCAGTTGCAGTCGGGAACGGGCAAGTCAGACAAGAAATGATACGTGATCCGCATCGCCAGCTCTCTGAGTTTTGAACCCGACCGTGGATCCGTGATTCAAGGGGGGCAAAGCTGGTCCCTGTCGTTTTCTGAGGCGGTCGGCGTAGAGTGGCATCACTCGCCGCGCTCTGCATCGAGCAGCGCCTGGGTATCGACCCTGATCCTCACCTTGGTCCGCCGGTACGCCTGCTTGGACTGTGGAAGGCCGAGCACCAGCGCGCCCTTGGCGTGGAGGTGCGCCAGCGCCTGTGCGGACGGGTCGGGAAGCATCTCGGTCACCGGCCGTCGCAGCTCTGCCACGACCCGGCCCCGGTCCGTCACCAAGACGACCTCGCCACGCGCAACCTCCCGGAGGTAGGCACTCAACCGGTTCTTCAGCTCCTTGATCGCAACCGCTTGCACGCCGGTTCAGTAGCTCCGCGTAGCTACTTGGTCAAGATGTTCCAGCCGCGGGTTCGGCGCTCGCCACGCTTCGGCAACTGCGGTCGGGAACAAGACAGGCAAGAAGTGATGCGCCACGCAAAGAATCTCGGACTTGGCAGCCTCCTGACCTTTGAATCGCCCCGTGCATTCGTGATTTAAGGTGGCCATGCGTTCGTGCACCCACGGATCCCGCGTTGCCGTTCTGGTCCTGTTCGCAGCGCTCCTCTCCTGCTCCGGCTACGTCGCCCGCTATGTCCGCATCCAACAGAAGGGCATGACCTGTGTCGAAGCCCAGCATCTCGCGATCGAAACCGTGCGGCGCATGAATTACACGATCAGCGAAGCCACGAAGCCCAGTCCGAACGCTCCCGGAGTGATCGTTGCCGAGCGCCAAGACGGTGGGACCAAGCACAGCATGATGGTCTCGGTGTTCTGCACGAGCCAGGGCGCAGAGATCGAGGCGAAGACCGAGGGGGGCGCAGTAGCACAGCTGAGCTTCCCGTCGGAGTTTCGCCGGAGCTTCGAGACCGCGGTGGCGAATCAGGCGCCGCCGCGCAAGGCCGCTGAAACCGGCGTCGACGTTCTCCTTACTCCGGGGCGGGCAGGCACCGATATTGGCGTCGACTGGACGGCCCTGAGCGTGCTCCCGGTCAACATCCGCATCACCAATCAGACGGCGCGCGCATATCGTTTCGAGAGCAACCGTGTCGAGCTGCGGACCGCCAGCGGTGAGCGCGCTGTCCCCCTCAGCGTTGGCAGCCTGACCCGCAACCTCACACCGGAGCAGGCCGCGAAGCTGCGGCAGATGGTACTGGGGGATCGGGACATTGCCGCGCACGAGACGCTAGCCGGCTTGCTGCTCTTCCCCTTCAATGCCTACGCGCGGGCCCGCGTTGAGTTAGTGGACCGCCTGAGCGAAGAGTCAGAAGGGTTTTCGATCGAGTTCTAACGCGAACTTCGCCTCGTTGACGAGAATCAATCCGTTGTCGCGGCTCACGCTGCGCAACTCGCCCACGAACTCTTGAATATCTTCTTGCTCCGTGGAGGTCACCTCGAAGCTCATGAACGACGGCGTCTTCTCGCTGCCATCACCGGGCTCCTATGTTCACCCGCGTACCGTAACTACCTGTTCATCAATGCCGGCGCGAAAGAACTCCAATCGTCGGTTGCATTCGAACTCTCCGCCTCGAATCAGACCGAGCGAGAATGGGAACAGCGATGGGCTTCCTACGATGGCACGAAGAGCCGCGCGCCGAGCTCCCGTTGAGATCAGAGCAGCTTCGATGAGCCAACCTACCAGTTGCTTGTCCGGCAACGAGCGAACCGGGGCGCTCTGATAGATGCCTTTGTGCTCGGTCTCGCACAATACGCCCCAATCCACGAAACACCGCAGAATACGACGCGCTGCCCGTGCGACGGTTGCGCGCTCGCCCAGCTGCTCGCGGATCCGGCGCTGGATCTGAACGGCGGCAGCCGCTCCCTGCAATCGCAGCAAGCGTCCGACAACTTCGGCAACAGCGGCAAAGAAAGGGTATGCCGCCATCGTCATCCCCCAATGAACGGCCAGATGCTCGCGGATTGGCAGGCGCTGTAGGTGATCGAGGCCCTCGTCCCGGAGGGGACGCAGTGTATCGGGCACAGAGACCCAGGTTCGCAAGAGAATCGTGATCGCCTTCTCGCGATTGCCGCGCTCGGCGGTCCCTCCCACCGAGAGCCGGTCGCGAAGGAGATCCTGGAGCGCCGCTTCGACCTGCGCGCGTGTGCACCCCGCGAGCACGAGGCCAGCGGTGTGTTCCAGCCATTCGAGCCGGATGCGCTGACTGAATCCAATCTGCGGTCGCTGCGTCATGACTCGTGCGCGTTAACTCGAACCAAGGGGACGACCAGCTCCTCCAGCGAGATGCCACCGTGGGCGACAACCCGATCGCCCTCGCGAACGAAGGCCGCCCGGGGCGGCGCCAGCAGCGGCAGGAAGTCATCGGGGAGCCCTATTGGCGGCCACGCGGCCGCATCGGGGAAGCGCTCGCTCACTCGCCGCCGGAGCGCGGCGTCGGAGTAGATGCGGGCGCGCTCACCGCGCTGCTCTGCCGCGGCTCCCTCTGCCGGGCGGCCACAACCGACGGCTTCAATGTTCCCGTGGTCCGAGGTCAAGAAGACAGCGAACCCTCGCTCGATCAGCAGCTGCAGCAGCCTCGCCATGAATCCTTCCTGCCCCCACTGCCGCACTTGGTTGTGCATGCCTGCGGCGCCGAGATGCATACCGTGCATGATCTTGTCGACCTTGTCCACGACCAGACCGACCACACGCAAGCTGTCGCGGGAGAGTAACTCTTCGATCTCAGCGACATCAGTGTACTCACCCAACCCCCTGGCATACTCGACCTCGTTTGGGGCCAGCCCGTGGTCGACCCAGAACCCGGTCCATAGCGTTCGTTCTTTGTCCGTGGTGTAGATACTCGCGGGGAAATAGAGGGGAGTCTTCCCTGCGAACGCCGCCTGGCGCGACACCGACGTGAGCGTCGGTACCCAGGCGAAGACTGCGCTTTCGAGGAATCGCAATCGCGGCCGTTGTTTGGCCACCTCTCCGCGCAAAACCACCCACTGATCCCACGCCAGGCCGTCGACGATAATTAGGGCTGCCCGAAGGGTGCGCGAATCCTCCAGGTGTCTGCCGATCAACCGCGGCAGATGATGCAGCATGGCCGGCGGCTGGTTGTGCAACCCGGGGTAACGATTATGTACCCAGGCTGCGAAAGCGTCATCGACGCTTTGCTGCAGCCTGCGGACCGCTTCTTCCATTTGAGGCGTCTCGCCGACCGGGCGTTGATGTTGCAACACCCTCAGCTCTGCCCAGCGCGGAGCAAAACTGAGCCAATCGTAATGCTTCGCGTCAGCCCCCGGCACCGAGCCTTCGAGTGATCCGATCAGCCTTCCGAGTCGACGGATACGGTCGGAATCCGGATCGGTCCTCAACCCGACCGCGACCCAGGTCGTGGGCAACAATTCGCCATCAGGGTTCTCGACCGGATGGAGGAGACCATCGAGGAACAGATTGTCCACAAAGACGCGAACGTCATCGTGATCGAAGGGCAGATACGCAGCGCCTTTGAACTCCATGTGGAATGCAGTTTCGGGCTCTGCCGTTGCCTCCTCCACACCTCCGCCTGCGAGCCGCTGCAAGAATGGTGACCAGCGCTCCTGTAGGAAGCGAAAGAACGCCTCGCGATCGGACAAGATCAACTCTAGCGGCCAATCATCAAAGCGACGGCTCTGGCCCAGGAGCTGGATTAGCCGCTCGTCGAGCATGGCGGGTATCCGCTGGCGCTGGTAGTGCCGGCGGAGCATCACGCGCAGCAGGTCACTCGGCTTCTTGATCAACGCGCAGGCAATTCCGAAGACATACTCCAGAACGAAATCCTTCGTCCCGTTGTCACCGCGCCGCTCGTCCAGATGCAGCTGTGCCTCATACAGCAGATCGAGATCAGCGCGATCTAGAGCGGCCACTACCGGGTAGCTCAGGTTTGGGAACAGATCGCCGAGACTGAAATGCAGCTGGCGGCCAGCCTGCAAGAGGTCCCACGGCAACGATCGCAGCTCGTGCTCTCCGGAGCGCAGCACCGCGCCGAGGTCCGTCAACTCGCCGCGATCCCAATGGGAGCGGTACTTGGATTCGTAAGCAAACCTAAAAGCGATCGGGTCCTCGAATGCAATGAGATCGAAGCCGCGCTCGCGTAAGCCCTGCAGTACCTGCTCTTCGAGCAGCAGCCCGTCCGGGTCGGCGACCAGCGTCAGCCGCGCGGCCTTAGGCGCGAACTCCTTGAGGATGTGGTCTCGCCAGTTGCTCGCCTTCATGCGGATCGACTCTCTATGCGGAGCAGCAATAGGGGAACCAGCTCCGGCGTCGCGCTCGCCCGCTCATCGAGCGCTCTGCGCCACGCGCGCTCCTCGGCGTCTAACTGCTTGAGCCTGTGGACGCGCACCGCCGGCAAACCGAGCCGCTCGACGGCACGCCGCCGCGCCGCAAATGCATACACGCCCTTCTCACGCTCGCGGCGGAGCCGCTCCTGCTGCTGGCGGACCAAGTCCTCATACAACGGGCGGCCCTGATCCTGCGCCGCGTCCCATGCGCGGTCGAACGCCTCGCGTGCTTCGCCTCCACCGGCGAACGACTGCGGCTCGACCGACTCGGATAGCAGCGCTTCCCAGAGGTGCCGGGCCGTGGGAAGCAAAATGCGACCATCGTCGTGCACGAAGAGCGGCATGATGCGTTGCCGATTCCAGTCGGGCGTGTGAATTGCGATCCGCCAGAGAGACCAGACACCACGCACGTCGACAGGCAGGCTCGGCAGGGCCAGGCACGGAACGGGCTGTCCCGCGGCGAAGGCCGGCAGGCGCGCCGCCAACCCGCGAACGCGTGTGTCTTCCAACGTCAGGTGGCATGCGGCCGGTGCCGCCCCGGCGTCGCGACTGGTGAACACGACGTCGGTCATCACGTCGCCGCTCGGCCACGTCAGGTCCCACACCCGCCCGCGCCGCTGGGCCGAGCCGCCGTGGGCGTTGAGATAGCTGATCGTCATGCGCTCGACCCAATGCGGCAAAGGATGCTCCATCACCCGCTGCGCTTCGCCGGGGTCGAGCGCCTCCGAGTCGCCCAGCATCGACGCCGCGTCTCGCGCAGCATCGCCTTGCTGCCGAACCTCGCGCATAACGGCGTCGACTTTGGCCTCGGCGGCTTCCGGATGCAGGATTGCCTCCACGTAGAAGTCGTCGAAGAGCTGGCCGGCCTGCGCCGAGTCGAGCACGTCGCCGGTCTTGTCGATGCCGAACTCGGCGAGGATGACGGCGAGCTTCTCTTCCAGCACTTCACGGACGCGGTACTCGACGGTCGCCTCGAGCACGAAGTTGAGCGCGCGCACGACGTGCGTCTGACCGATGCGGTCGACACGGCCTATGCGCTGCTCGATACGCATCGGGTTCCACGGCATGTCGTAGTTGATGACCACGTGGCAGAACTGGAGATTCAGCCCCTCGCCGCCGGCTTCGGTCGACACCAGGACGCGAGCCTCGGTGGCGAAGGCGCGCTGCACGGCGCGGCGCTCCTCCATGCTCATGCTGCCGTTCAAACACACCGCTGCAATGCCGCGCGCGGTGAGGAACTCGTACAGCATCTCTTGCGTCGGCACGAACTCGGTGAAGACGAGGATCTTCACGTCCGGGTCGGTCTCCTCTTGCTGTAGGCGATAGATCCACTCCAGCAGCGCTTCGGCCTTGGCGTCGGGGCCGGCGGCCTCCGTGCGCTCGGCCAGCGACAGGAGCAGCTCGACCTCGGCGCGCTCGTTCTTCAGCGCCGTGAACCGCGTCTTGAGCAGCGTCTCGATTTGCTCCTGCCCGTCGAGGTCGGACCATTCCTCCTCCGACAAGGTCGGAAACAGCGAGATCTGCTCTTCCGGCTGCTGCAGGACATCCAGGCGGCACGCCAGGGTCGTGCGAATCGCGCGCGTCGACGAGGTCACCAGCCGCTGCATGAGGATCATCAGGAAACCGATGTAGCTGCGCTTCTCCTTCAGCGCCTGGTTGTAGCCCTCGCGCACGTACTCGGTGACCGCTTCGTAGAGCTGTTGCTGGCCAGCGTGCCGCTCTGTCCAGGCGACGGGAACGAGGCGGGTCTGCCGTGGCTTGAACAGCGGCTGGCCGCTGGCATCGATGGCGCGGCGTTTCTCGGTGCGGACGACGTACGGTTGCACACGCTCGCGTGCGATGCTGGCTGGTTCCGGAAAGGCCTCGCGGTCGAGCAGCGAGATGAGCCGGTAGAAGGAATCGGTCTTCCCCTGATGCGGCGTCGCGGACAGCAGGAGCAGGTACGGCGCCGCCTCGGCGAGACCGAGCCCGAGCTTGTAGCGGGCGACCTGATCGGTGCTGCCGCCGAGACGATGCGCTTCGTCGACGATCACCAGATCCCAGCCAGCGGCAATCAGGTCATCGAAGCGCTCTTGGTTGTACTCGGCGACCTGCTGGCGCGACCAGCCGCGCCGTGTCTCCATCGGCTTGACCGAGTCGATTGGGCACACCACCTGATCGAACAGCCGCCAGGAGTTGTGCTCGCGCGCTCGTGGGGCTCGTGCTGCAACGCTCCCGTCCTCGCCGACGGGCGCCGGAGCCAAGCGCGCCAGGGTCTTGAGATCCTCGGGCAGGACGAGCCGGAACTCTTCGCTGAAGTGCAGGCACATCTCCGCCACCCACTGCGTCACGATCCCCTTCGGCGCGACGACGAGCGTACGCCGGACGAGTCCGCGCAGCTTCAGCTCGCGCATGATCAGCCCGGCCTCGATGGTCTTGCCCAGCCCGACCTCGTCGGCGAGCAGGTAGCGCACGCGATCGCCGGCGATGGCGCGCGCCAGGGCGCGAATCTGGTGCGGCAGCGGAATCACCGACGCCTCGATCGGCGCCAGCAGAACGTCTTCGCTCAACGCATCGGCCACGCGCGCTGCCGCGACGACATACGCGATGTAGGCGGGCTTCCCCAGCCCGGCGTCGGTCAAGGGTGCGAGCCGGTCGGCCCGGATGCGGACCACCGCGTCGCGCCCCGGCAACCACACGCGGCACACCTGCTCACCCCAGAGTTTGAGGGACTCGACGATCCGGCAGATCTCCCGGTGCTCAGCACTCCACGCCCACTCGCCTGCTTCCATCCCGCCCGCCGATGTCTTTCTGTTTCTCAGCCCAATCGCCAGACCGGATCGTCTTCCAGATGGATGTTGTTCACCTGCAACCAGTGCCGCGCCTCAGTGTCCCCCGGCTTTTGCCACGCCCGCGCCAGACCGACACTGGCAATGACTCGCACGCCATCTCTGATCCGCTGATTGATCTTCGCCGCCAGCTTGGCGCGCGGCGTCTTCTGATCGTCCTCGAAGAGCCGGAGATCCGTGACGGACAGGTCCACGGTAGAAGCGCCATCGGTGACCGCGATCCGGACCTTGTTATATCCGTCGATGTAGATCGTTGGTGGCGCGGCCGGTAGCAGGCAGCCAAGCGACGCTCGCCCTTTGCCAACATCGACTGTGCAGCCCGAGGCTCGCGGGGTGAGGTCGTCCCCAAAGATGGCGGTCAACTTCTTGTGCGCGAGTCGTCTCAGAAGGTTCCAGAAGGGGTCCGGATTCATCACGTACGCCTGCGCAGCGCGCTCAGGGTCGAAGACGTGGTCTTCTACTTCGGGAGGCCTGCCGATGCACTGCGCGTCACCAATGTAGACCACCGATCCGATGTCGAACGGACCGCCATGGCGGACAACTAGATCGCGGCGGAGTTGGGCCGCCCGAAGCACTGGCCGAACATGCTCGCGGGTGGACGTATCGATCCCCGCCACACAGATGTAGCCCGGCCGCATGCGGGTCAGGTGATTCACAACGATCTTCACAAGCCACTCAGAGATGGATCGCCGTCACGTCGGCCCACTTGCGCGCCAGGTACTCCAACACGAGCCGGCGGTGGCACTTATCCGCCGTTGCCTCGCTGCAAAGCAACACGGTCGGAACCGAGAACAGGTTCCGGTCGATGCGATCCTCTACCGTCCGTTCTTCCATGAGATCGAGGAAGGCGCCTTCGTACTCCTGCCAACTGCCTTTCTTCTTCTTGTACGCGTCGAGCAGTTCCTGAGTCGGCGCCAGCAGCAGCTCATGCACGTAATCGGCACCGCAGATCTCCCTCAAGAAAAAGGCGAGATCGTCGCGTTTGGTGAAGCCCGCGAGCTGGGAGGAGTTGTTCAGCCGGACATCGAGCAGCCGCTTGATGCCGGCGCGCTTCAACGCTCCGAAGAACTCAGCTGCGGTCTTCTTGGTAAAACCGATCGTGTAGACCTCCACGCGCGCTCCTCCTGTTGCCCGAACAGCCCCGGCTGCTCGCCAGCTTGTTGCGTGCCCTCGGTGTTCGCCAGCTCAGCTTCCGTCTGAATCTGCCCGTCACCGCGGATGTGATCAAGCGTGATCCCGCGCGCGGCCAGCACCCGACCGATCAGCAGGCGGCGGTGGCAGGATGTCGGATTCTCCTCACTGCACATTAAGGCGATGCGGTACTTCTGCGCGCCCTCCTCCAGACGCCGAATGCCTTCGAGGAAGAGAGGCGACTGCGCCACTAGCCCGTAGAGGACATGCCCGTCCGCATCGTAGAACTCCGCCCCAGCCGGCCGCCCACCAAGCTCCTTGCCAAGGTAAAGGTACTTGATGCCCGCCGCATTAACCGCCCCTTTCAGCGGCCGGGCGTCGAAGTGGGGCGCGTGTCTCGAGTGTGGATGCGAGCGAGCGTCGACGAGAACCTCGATCTGGTGCAGCCGGATCAGGTCCAGAAACGCTTCCAGTGACTGGTTGGAGTGGCCGATGGATAGAATCCGGCGGCCGGTGGCTGCGGTGCTCGCGCTCATCCCTCCCCCATTCGCGTCACCGCCTGGTCGTACCACATGAGCAGCTTCTGGTCTTCCTGCAGCACGTCATCAGGAAGCCGCCCCGCGACGGCGATGATGGTGCGGTAGTCGCGGGTCTTCCAGCAGTAGGCGAAGCCGGCGCGCACGGCTTCGGTGCGCAGCACCTTGATGCGCTTGCCTTTGGTGATCGGCGCCGGCTTGAGCAGGCCCGGCAGTGCGGCTTGCGGGCCGTCGGGCGCCGCCGGCTGGTAGCCGGGCGGCAGGTACTCCGAGAACTCTTTGAGCAGCGCCTTGTCGCGCAGCTTCTCGAGATCCTGCGCCTTATTCGGGTCGGGGACGTACCAGCGCTGCGTGGCCTTGGCGCGCAGCGCCGCGTCGTCCTTCGGACGGTTGCGCAGCTCCTTGAAGTTGCTGGAGAGGTAGCTGTGGATCTGGCTCGGCACCTCGCCGTCGTCGTAGCAGAGGAAGCTCTCGTGCAGCAGGCTGGCCAACTCCAACGGCTTCTCGTGCTTGGCCCAGGCGCGCTGCGCCTCTTTCATGAACTTCGGCGTCAGCTCCTGCAGCGTCTGCGGCTTGGCGCTCAGCTCGCGCCGCACCCATTCGATGGCCGAGGCTTCGTCGGAGACGGCGAGCTCCAGCTGCATGACATCCTTCACGGTCATCCGCTTCTTGTCGTACTCGGCGGCCTGCTCGGGTAGGAAGTACATGCCGTCGCGCTCGGGAAATCGCTGCGCCAGACCGGCGTAGAACTCCGACGCCGAGAGCGGCACGGTGACGCCACGCAGGACGTGGAACGCCACCATGCGATCGAAGAGCAAGTACGCCTGGCGCTCGGCGATGACCTCGGCGCGGCCGTCCTTGGAGACGAAGACGGGGAGCTGCCGCAAGTGCGTGCGGACGAACTCCCACGCGCCGTTCTCCGTCCCGGCAGCGAGCTGGAAGCGCGCTTCGAGACCGCCGTTGGGTTTGTAGACGGAGATGACGAGGTCTTGCTTGACGGCAGAGCTGGTGACCTGGCGATAGGAGCCCTGCTGCTTGTCGAGCGTGCGTACATCGGCGACGACAAAACCGGCAGCGAGCATCGCTTCCTGGATCGCGTTCCACACCGCGTTGCTGGAGTTGTGGAACACCATCGTCAGCCAGCGGCCGGGCTTGAGGACGCGGTGGAACTCAGCGAGGCAACGCCGCATCAACTCCTGATAGTCCGCGAGGGTCTTGCGCTTCGCCTGATCGACGATCGCCTCGGGTCTGGGATCGGTGCGCACTCGGTGCCACGATTCCACGAGGAAGTTGAGATCGGCGTAGTAGATTTTCTCGCCGAACGGCGGGTCGGTGAAGATGTAGTCGATACAGTTCTCGGGAAGGCCGAGCGAGGCAGTGCTGCTGGTCGTGGCTGTGCAGCCGTTACGCTCGCTTGTGCTGTACCCCTCGAACGTCTTCGCGAGGCGATCGAGTTTGCCATCGAGGATGTACCAGGGGCTACACTCGGAGTGCTGGGACGGCACGTAGTACACCCCCGTGAGGTACTGATTCACCTGCGAGTAGCCGGTCGGCCTGTACCGATTTAGTAACGATGCTGTCCAGATCGCTTGCTCGACGAAGAACAGCAGCGCGCTGCGGATGCGGGCGTCGGGATGCGCCTCGGCCTTGCGCCACAACGCCGCGAGCGCCTGCGCCTGGCGCGGGAGGAAGAAGTGGTGGACGTGGGTGATGCCCTGCACGTCCATCCGCGCCCGCTCATGCGTCATGTGCATGTGAGGGAGTTCGGTGGTGGGCACCTCGGGTGGAAGGTCCAGCGCGGGAATCCGTGCCAGCAGGTCCAAGTCGCCATGGTCCGGGGCCTTCTCATAGCGGGCCTTCCCGAGGCTGTAGTCGATCAAGACCGGCTTCCGCTTCGGCGTCTTCACGACACGCCCGAGCACCGAGTCCATCCGTGATTCGTAGGTGCGTTCAAGCTGCCGCTTGCTCACCATCGCGCGGCAGTGCGGGCACGGGAACTCCTCGCGCACGCGCTTGGTCTTCTGGTCCAGCGCCTCGGTGACGAACACCACCTCGCGGCTGCACTCGGGGCAGGTGAAGACCTCGCTCCACACGGTGTAGTTGATGCGGCCTGCCTTCGCCGAGGCTTCGGCAGGCATGCCTGTTTGCGCCTTGGCCAAGGCTTCGGCAGGCATGCCCGCCGAAGCCTTGGGCGTAGGCGGGTGCAACGTCTCGTACATCCAGCCCAGCTCCGCCTCGACCTCGGCGAGGATGCGCTGGGCGGCGCGGGCGAACGCGTCGACGTCGAACGGCAGGTTGTAGTTCGCCGCAATGAACGTCGCCGCCGGTGACAGCTCGCTGAGCACGGCGCGCCGCACGCCCCACTGCGGCGGCTCGACGCCGGCCGCCTTCCATTCCGCCTCGACGGTGGCTTTGAACTCCGGATCGGGATGGCCGCAGAGCTGTGCCGCCACGCCGGTCATGCCCGAACCGGCGAAGCCGTCGAGCACCAGATCGCCCGGCTCGGTGTAGTGCAGGATGGCGCGCATGATCGCCTTTGGCGGCACCTTGGTGTGGTACGAGTGCGCCTTGTAGAGCGCGTCGGTCTTGCCTTCGCTCACATCGACGGCGAGCGGGGTGCGGTGATACGGCCCGTTGGGATCGCCTGCCTGCGCCGAGGCTTCGGCAGGCAGGTACGGCGTGCCGTAGTGCCGCACGAAGTCGGCAAGGAACGGGTTGGGGCAGGCGGTGTAGTACGGCGGATCGGAGAGCCGCAGGATGTCCTCATCGTCGCCGATGGGGAAGCCTTCGATCTTGCGAAACTCGGGGTCTTTGAGCTGCTCGCGCAGCTTCGCCAGGAAGTGCGCCCGCCGCGCGTCGTCGTTCTCGAACGTCACGCCGAGGCATTCGACCGGCCGGCTGGCTCTGGCGGCGCGCTCCTCTTCGTAGGACTGCTCGAAGAAGTTCGGTTGGGGTTCGCAGAAGATAGGGCGGGTGCGCGGCGCGGCTTTCTTGGCGCGGCTCATGGAGGCTCAACAACGTGCCGGGGGCACGGCAGGACGCGCAGGCGCAAGCGCGGCTCCAGCGCCGCCAAGCGCCGGTCGTTGGTCCACAGCTCGTCGCAGCCGCGCGTGATCGCCGCCGCTGCATGAATCGCGTCTGGCGTCTTCAGGCGATGATGGGCGCGTAACTCCGCCGCCAGGTCGTAGACCGTAGAAGTAAGGGGCACGACGCTCGCGTCCGAGAAGAACTGGTCGAACCGCTCCAACATGGCGGAATCGCCGCCGCGGATCGGGCCGACTCTGCACTCCAAACGAACCAGGTCGGAGACACAGCTTTCCTCGGGACAGGAGCTCTCAAGCGCACGCTGAACTGCAGCGCGATAATCCTCTGCGCCCTCGACCAGATAGATCACAATGCAGCTGTCGAGGTACGCCTTCATTCGTCCTGGTCCCAGCTCGCCCGCTCCTCTGCCAGGTAGCGATCAATTTCTTCCTTGCTCTTTCCGGGCCGAGCGGGGGGAGTTCTTTCGAGGCACTGGCGGATGCGGTCCCAGCTTCCGCGCGGCGGCTGGGCGCGCCTTTCGCTGAGCACGATGATCTCGGCCGGTCCTGGCACCACTTCGGGCGGCAGAGACACTCTCAGTTCCCGATTCTCCGGAATCACGACATCGATCTTGACAGCGTTCATCTCATGTCCTCCGGCCATTCACTGTAGCATCCAGAAGTCCGGCGAGCGCATGGCTCATTCTGCGCGTTACTCCAATACGATCCGCACCTTGCTCGGGTCCTTACCCTTGGTCTGCTCGCTAAGGAAGTCCTCGAACCGCTTCTTGATCTCCGGCAACGTCACCGGCGAGCCGCCGGCGAGCAAGGCGGCGCGTAGGGCATCGGCCTTCACGACGACTTTGGCGAGCCCTGAGAGCGCCTCTTGGACCGCGCGGATGAACTCGGGGGCCAGCGAATCGGGAAGCCTCCTGTCCTTGGCGAAGGCCTCGACGAGCTTGCGATCCTTGGCCTTGAGCAAGTCGAGGTTCTCGCGAATCGTCGGGTCCTTGAGGTTCGTGAGCAACACGTTGGTCCAGTCGGCGACGAGTGAGTCGAGTTCATCATCCAACCCTTTCAGGCGGCTGGCGGCAGGGGGCGCGGGCAGCTCGCTGGCGGGCTTGAAGCCGCAGTGGGGGCAGAAGGGTGTTGCCTGCAGCTCTTCTTCGGTGAGCGCGAAGCAGCTCTTCAGCCTTCCAAGGCGGTCCTGGAAGTCGGTGAGCTGGCTGGCGTGGAGCGCGTCGATGGTGGCCAGCTTCTTGAGCTGCTCCAAGCGCTCGTCGCGCAGCAACGCCACCTTGCGTTTGTCCTCGTTGACGCCGAGGCGCGACCTGCCGTGCAGCGTCACGTAGGCGCGGACGTAGTCTTTCTTCAGCTCGTTGAGCATGTGCGCAGTGCGCTGGCGGAAAGTGGGAGCGTTGCGTTTGGCCGGTTGGGCGATCTCCCCGAGCAGGTTGCCCCTCGCTTGCTTCACGGCCAGCGCAAAGGGGTGGTCGTCGGGCAGGGCCACTTCAGCCTGCGAGAGGTAGCCAGTCGTCGTGCCGAACTCCGTGACGAGATCGTGCAGCGCAGCGACCTCCCGCAGGGCAGCGAGCCCGGAGGCTTGCGCCTTCACCTCCGACGCCTCGTAGCGGAGGTTCTTGAACCGGCCGGGCGTCGAGTACGCTTGCAGGAATTCGAGAAAGGTCTTGAGGGTGTCCAGGCGTGCGCGGTACTGCTGCTGTTCCTGCTCGTTGAGCAAGCTGCGTCCCCAGAACGGGAAGGCGGTCTGCAGGTGTTGCTGAGCCACGACGAGACGGTCGAGCGTGTGGCCGACGTTCTTGAGCAGCTCGGTGACCGGCTCTGTCTTCCCCTGCGTGACCAACTGCGCCATGCCCGGGGTCAGATCGAGTAGCTCGAAGAGGGCCTGGATGGCTGGGAGGTTCCAGCCCTTCGGCTGCTCTATATGCTTGAAGTCGACGAGTACCTTGAGCGGCGTGGCGACCAGACGGTCCATGGCGCCGGCGTCGAACTTGTCGCCGGGGATGGCGAGGACCGCATGTCCGCCGTGCACTAGTGCGGCGAGCAGAACCACGACCCATTCGGGTTCGATGCGGTACCGATCCGGGGCCATGAACTCGACCCCAACAACATCATGCAGCAGTTCGCTGTGGCTCACCACCTGGCCTTGGCCCTTCTTGTCGAGCAGCTCGCGGATACAACTGGCGTAGCGCGAACGGTCGGGATCGAGCCGATCGCCGTCGAGCAGCTCCAGCGCATCCAGCACCGCGGCCCCTTGGCGGGTCTTCATCGCGCCCTTGATCCACCGGAGGGCGTCTTGGGCGGCCTGCTCACGGTTGTCCTTGGTGATGAGCACCGAGAACATCGGATACTCCTTCGCGGTGTCTTCGAAGTGCGCGGCGAGGCACACCGAGCCGACAGTGTTGACGAGGTCGCGCACGTTGATGCGGTCGCCCGCGGGCACCTTGCCCTTCACCCACTCGATCAGCCGCTTTGACTGGCCCTGATAGGTGACCTCAAACGCACCGGCCATGTGCTCCTGGAGCCAATTGGTCAGGATGCGCAGAAAGCCCGTCGCCTTCGACTCGTACGTGGCCTTCGCGTGTCCGGACGATGTTAAGCCGAGATCAACTGCCGCCGCATACCTCACCAGCGCATCGTGAAACTTGTCGTCGATGCCAGTGAGGCGGAAGAAGACCTCGTCGGCCTTCTTCTCGTCCTTGTACGGCGGCGCCTCGTGGACCTGGAGGAAGTAGAGGTAGAAGTCGCGCGGGGGCACGGCGGTGGAGCGTTCGTTCGGGGCACCGAAGAAAAGATAGCCGAGTCGCGGGGCCTTGCGCTCGCGCCACTCCAACTCGTGTTCCCAGATACGGTGATGCGGGACGTAAGTCTGATCGGGGCGCTCAGGTACGATTTGCTTGAGCGCCTCATAGTAGAAGCGGTCGAGCTGGCCGGGGTCCAAGCTCTCGGCCCGCTTTTCGATCAGCGCGTCGAAGTCGTCGGTCTTCTTGAGGTCGAGGTAGGATTGCCGATTGTCCGGATTCGCGGAGATGAACTGGCCGCTGACCGTCTTGTGGATCTCGCGGAGGACGGTCTCGATGTGCGAGCGCAAGTCGTCGGCCGGCTCGCCACCCAACCCCTTCACCATCGGGTCGTAGAGACACAATGTGTCGCGCAGCTCCTCGGGGGTAGCGCCGAGAGAGGCGTGGATGTCGCCCGTAGTCAGCCGGTGCACCGACAGGGCGTGGATGATCCGCAACGCCATCGGTTTGTACGCCGGCCGCGTGAAGGCCTGCTCGATGCGCGCTTCCAGCACCTGGCTGCACTTGATGACGGGGCCAATGTCGTGGTCGGCGCGGTAGAGCGGGTTGTCGCGCAGCGTTGGCCAGTAGGTGTCGTAGGCGATCAAGCCGGGGCGGTCGCTCGGGACGTCGTAATCCAGGACTTGCTTCATGGCCTGGGAGAGCGTCTTCAACACCTCGCGCTTCTCGGCGGCAGTGACCCGTTCGAAGGTGTCGACGTAGTCGGGATGAATGGGGAAGAGGCGCACGAAGTCGTCCATCCGCTCGTTCACGTTGCCGTAGAACTTGGCGAACGGCAGGAGGTGCTCGCGGATCTTGGCCTTCTGCTCGGCGGTCTTCTTCAGCAATCGCTCGGCGACGACGAACTTGACGTCGCTGCGGACGATCGGCACTTGCTCGAAGCGCTGGCTGACGCGTCGCAGACTATCGGCGACAAATGAGAAGCGCGGGCTCTCAAAGATGGCTTCCTGCACGCCGGCCATGAAGCGAAAGCGCAGGTCCTTGCACACCTCGCCGATCTCACGCAGGAAGTTGAGATCGAGGATGAGATCGTGATCGTTGCGGCTGCGCAGGTAGTCGAGCAGCTCATCAACCACGAGCAAGATGCCGTGTTCCGGGTAGCGCTGGTGGAACGCGGCCATCATGTCTTCGAAGGCACCCTTGTGGTTCGGGATGCGGTCGCGGGCCGGGAAGCGATAGCCGACGCCCCAGGCGGACAGCGCTTCTTCGAGCTGTGAGACGACGAAGTCGCGGAAGTCCATGGTGATGGAGCCGAGCTCGGTGCGGGCCACCTTGAACTTGCCGGCAATCGAAGTTGCGCCGAAGGCACCTCGTTTCTTTGCCTTCTCGGGTGCGTTGACGACCGCGTTGTTGGCCACCGCGGTCAGCATCTCGCCGTGCTCCGCTAGTGCCGAGATCACCGACATGAGGTGCGACTTGCCGGTGCCGTAGTTGCCGACGACGAGGACGCCCTTGTTGTCCGCAGGATGTTCGAACTGGAGATGCGGGAAGAGGATGCCCGTGAGCTTTTCGGCCATCTCGTCGGAGATGACGTACGTGGCGACCAGCCGGCGTGCAGACTCAGCTTGGTCGGCTTCGCGCAGCTGCACGACGCTTTCGATCGGGTCAAACTGGATCAGGTCCCCGTACTTCATTGGTCGCTCACCCCAGGGAGACTTTGCTCAAGTACCACGTTACGCCCCTGCGATACCACCGCGGTTAGGAACCTGACACGAGCAGTATGGTCACGCTGACACCTCAGTACCGACGACAAGCAGGCCAGCCGCGGGATATCGACGGAACTCTGGATGGTCCGGCGCGGCGTAGGTCAGGTATCCGCCCTGGATGCGGCCGTTCCAAGCTGCGACCACGGTCCGGATTCGGGCAAGCTGCTGGAGCAATCGCAGAGGATCTTGCTGGAGGGAAATGTCGAAAAGGAGTTCCAGGTTGTCGAGCAGCACCCCAGCGTGCGCAGTAACAATGTCCTCGAGTAGGGCGGATGCCCGAAGAGCGCGCTGGCGCTCGGTCAAGTCCAGAAGGCGGCGGCTGAGTTCCAAACTGCCGCTGATCAGCGGAAAGTTGGTTGCCCGCGCGACCTCCTGCAAGGCCTTGGTCTTGCCGGACCGCGGCGGCCCTACCACCAAGACGAGGCGGTGGTACAACCCCCTCGCCTCCTGAATCTTCCTGAGGATCTGTTCCGAAATCTGTTCAGCCACTGTTCACACGGCCTCTTCACCCGGGCCATCCGGATCAGTCAGGGCGCTTCAAAGACTCGAACAACTCGCGCTCACTTGAGGTTCTTACTCGGCTCGTTCACGTGTGGTCAAGCTCGTCTCAGGCAACGCGGAGCCGCATGCTACTGACGCCGCCATCCGGCCCACATGGGGATGCCGTTGTCGTCACGCAGCATCAGCACCTCGTTGCCTTTGTGGATCTCGGCGGCGATGACGGCCGGCTTGCCCTGGTACGTGATGCGCGAGCCTTTCACCTCGATCTTGTCGCCGGCGGCGATCTTGATGTCCTGCCGCTCGATGTACCACGCCGGGCCGAGGTGCACGTCGATGCTTTCCTTGTCCGTCTTGAGCGTCAGGTGGACACCGGGGCCCATGCCTTTCGCCGGGGTCATCTGCTGCACGCCCGTCACCTCGCCGCTGACCGTCTCCACGGTCTTCGGGTCGTACATGCGCCCGTACTGGCCGCCCGGTCCCCAGCCACCGCCGCCGCGCCAACGCATGCCTTGGGCGAAGGCGTCGGTTGTCAGCAGCAGGCCCGAGATGCCGAGAACGGTTACTGCGATTGCGAACTTTCTCATTCTATCCTCCTTGCGGTTGATTGGATTAACGTCGCTGTTCATCACGCTCAGTTGTTGGATGGCGGTGGGTTAAGCCCGTTGCCATCGGACACGCGGCCGTCTTTGACGTGGTAGATGTGGTCGAAGCCTTCGGTCATCCTCTGGTCGTGGGTGACGCAGATGACCGCGCTACCCTTGTCGCGCGCGATCTGGCGGAACAAGGCCATCACGCTCTTGCCGCGTTCGGTATCCAGCGCCGCGGTTGGCTCATCGGCCAGGATCAGCTGCGGGGCGTTGGCCAGGGCGCGGGCGATGGCCACGCGCTGCTGTTCGCCGCCGGAGAGTTGTTCGGGCAAGTGGGTCTGGCGCTCGCCGACACCGAGGTAATCGAGCAGCTCTTGCGCGATCGCTACCGCCGCACGGCCCTTGCGGCCGTTGATTTCCAGGGCGATCAGCACGTTCTCGCGCGCGGTGAGGAACGGCACGAGGTTATGCGACTGGAAGATGAACCCCAGGTGCTCGCGCCGGAAGCGCGGCAGGTCGCGCACCTGCCAGCCGTTGTCGTAGAGCTGAGTACTGCCGATGCGGATGCGGCCGCGGGTCGGATCGATGATGCCGGCGATGCTGGTGAGCAGCGTCGTCTTGCCCGAGCCGCTCGGGCCGAGGATGGCGACCAACTCGCCCCGGCGCACGCTGAGGTTGGCGTCGCGTAGCGCGGTCACCGCGGTGTGGCCGCTGCCGTACACCTTGGTGAGGTGCTCGATGCGGACGACCTCCATCGCCTCACCCAGTCAGGGCCGCGCCAGCCTCGACCTGTAGCGCGCGCCGCAGTCCCATGGCGCTTGCCGCCACACAGATGACCAGCACGATGGCCAGCAACAGCAGTTCATCGGGCGGCCCCACAAGCACCCGGCGTGGCCACTTATCGTAGGTCAGGTTGCCGATCAGCAGCGCAATCAGGTAGGCGATCAGCCCCAGCGACAGTGACTGCTGCAGCACCATACCGACGATGATGCGGTTCGGCGCACCGATGAGTTTCAGCAGGGCGATCGGCTTCAACTTCTCCAGCGTCATCGTGTAGATGATCTGGGCGATGATCACCGTGGCGATGATGATCAGCAACACCCGGAACAAC
>Ga0315286_10001976_pt1 | contig 18894 bp, 21 predicted proteins | sample YL17G10_0_MG_FD_205038 | JGI IMG/M metagenome (GOLD analysis project Ga0315286, IMG submission 205038) | Sediment microbial communities from Yellowstone Lake, YNP, Wyoming, USA - YL17G10_0 | ecosystem: Environmental > Aquatic > Freshwater > Lake > Sediment | place: USA: Wyoming | collected... | reverse complement strand
AAGGGAGGCCCTCCGGGCAGCCAGCCCCTCCAGGACCTCCCGCAGCTCGAAGATCCCCACCATCTCCTGTTTTGAAAACTGTCGGACATAAAATCCTCTGCGGGGAATGGCCATAATCAACCGTTCCTGTTCAAGTTTCTTCAGGGCGTTGACCAGAGGCGTCCGGCTGATTCCAAGGTCGAGGGCCAATTTTTCCTGATAGATTTTGGCGCCTGGCTTGAGCTTCTGCTCAAGGATCATAGACTTGATTTGCCGGTGAACCTTGTGATCGAGATTCTCGTGCTCGGCCCCTAAGTTTTTCATGACAAAATTCCTATCCGTTCACCCGTGATTTAGGACCGTTAGGTTTCTCTCTCCCCAGTGTCAAGATCCGGGGCGGTTCAGATGTCTCAAAAAATGCATTTTGAATTTTGTATTCAGAATATATTCGAAAACGAGTTACGTTGTCAAGATAATTCTGAGACCCCCATTGACTTTAGGAATCAGCCGACATCGGTGGAAAGGCTTCTACGGAGAGAATAGGGGATGCGGTGGCCCAAGACGTGGAGAGGATTCAAAAAAACGCTTGACTTTTGCTGAAGATTGGAATATGAAATGGTTATGGTGAAATGGGTTCTGATTTCCGCCATCGCATGTCTCATGATGGTTGTCTGCCCGATCCAGGCAGCGGAAAAGGACCTGCGCTCTCAAGTCTGGGCCTACAATGGGAAATCTTACAAGGCCATCCAGAACCCGGAATACATTGCTTACGACCAGGCTCTACGGAATTATCTGGCCCAACGGATCGAACGGCGATTTGGCATTCGCCTTGATTCCAAGAGATATTCCGGATTCGATCTCCTTGAAATCGAGTCTCTCTTCAGATGTAAGAAATCGAGTGAACCCTACGATCTTTTTCTCAAGAGCTTTCCAAAAACCCCCTGAGGGAATTCCCTTCGTGTTACCTCCCCACACCCTGCCGTCGCCTTGCCCGGGGGCTTCCAGAAATTTTTCGTGCTGACTTGCAGGGGTATACGTCAATCTGTTACCATATTGGAAATTTCCATTTCAACAGTTTTCCATCGAATGCCCTTGACAAAATAAAATTTTTCCGTATATTTAACCGTTTAATTTGTTGAGTTTGAATGGCCATTCTATGTTTACCGTGAAATTGGATGATATCCCTGAGGAAGGACTGAAGCTGAGCTGGGAGGAACAGCGGGATTCCCTCGTGACCTATCTCAGGCATCTCTCCTCGATCGATTTCGATTTTGAGAACCCCCTCCATGCCGAGGCCAGGATCACAAGGATTGGAAAGGCCTACCTGATTCAGGGGAGTCTTCAAACCCTTCTTCGGCTTCGGTGCGCGAGGTGTTTGGAGGAGTTTCCCTATCCCCTCTCTTCAGCGTTCGATCTGTCCCTTCACTCCGCAAAGGGAACGAGCTTTGAGGAAGAAGTCGAATTGGATGCGGAGGATATGGAATCGAACTTCTTTGAGGGCGGAGAGATCCATCTCTCCGAAGTGGCCTGTGAGCAGATCTTTTTGGAGATCCCCTTTCAGCCGCTCTGTTCGGAGGACTGTAAAGGTCTCTGTCCTCAGTGCGGTCGAGATCGAAACCTTTCTTCCTGCGATTGCAGCCAGGAAGATTGGGAAGCCGGGTTTTCGGTCCTTCGGAAATTGAAATTGGACCCTTCCTGAGGGAAGGAACCGTTTCTTTTATTTTTGAGATCAGAAAGGATATTTTCTCATGGGAGTACCCAAACGCAGAACGTCTCCGTCACGGAGAGACAAACGCCGGACCCATAAAAAACTGGCCGCCCCTACCCTTTCCCTTTGTCCTCAGTGTCACGAACCTGTCTTGCCCCACCATATCTGCCCGCACTGTGGCGTTTACAAGGGCAAAGAGGTCGTCACCGTTGAAGAAGAGAAGTGAGGGGACGTAGCGGTTCAACGGATAGAAAAGGATGAAGATCGCAGTCGATGCTATGGGAGGCGATTTTGCCCCCCAATCTATTGTTGAAGGAGCCTTTCTGGCCGCCAAGAATCACGGCATAAGAGTCATCCTGGTAGGAGACGAGGATCAGGTCAGTAAAGAGCTGACCAAATATCCCACTTCAAAACTACCCATCTTCGTCCAACATGCGTCGCATGTGGTCGCCATGCACGATTCTCCATCGCTGGTCATCCGGAAGATGAAGGATACCTCGATCAAGGTTGCAATCGAACTGGCCAAAGAAGGGGAAGCCAGTGGAATTGTTTCAGCAGGAAATTCCGGGGCAGCCATGGCCCTGGGGATGTATATCTTCAAAAAATTGGAAGGGGTGGATCGTCCTGCCATCGCAACGACCCATCCGACCCTCAAGGGTTCAACGGTTCTCATCGACTCCGGAGGAAATGTCGATTGTAAATCGTTTCATCTGGTTCAGTTCGCCATGATGGGAGATGTCTATGCCAAGTACATCCTGGGGACAAAAGAACCCCGGATCGGTGTTTTGAGCAATGGAGAAGAGGAAGGGAAAGGAAATGAACTGACCCGGGAAGTCCATGACATTTTATCGAAGATCGATATGAACTACATCGGGTATGTGGAGGGCCGAGACCTCAATAGCGGAGAAGTGGATGTCATCGTCTGCGATGGATTCGTGGGCAATGTCGCCCTGAAAATCAGCGAGGGCCTCTGGGAAACCATCAGCGCCATTTTCAAATGGGAAGCCCGGGATAATATCCGAGCGAAAGTAGCCTATTTTCTGATGAAGCGGGCCATGCGCCGTCTCGAGAAACGGCTGGACTATTCGGAATATGGAGGAGCTCCCCTCTTGGGTGTGAATGGGAACCTGGTCATTAGTCACGGCGCATCGAATGCCAAGGCCATTATGAATGCGATCCTTTTAGCCTCGGACCTCGCAAAGAACAGGCTCAACGAGCACCTGATCGAGGAGTTAAAGGAGAAGCAGGACCTGCTCCGCCTGGGACAGAGGCGGTTCGAAAAGAACGGTGAGCCGGTCAAGACGGTTCGTTCAACCTAAAACGATAGACGACAGGAGGATGTGACCCTTGGATTATATTCTCACCCCGGACCAGAAGATGATACAGGATTTGGCCCGAAAGATCGCCCAGGAAAAAATCTTGCCCGTTCGGGCAGAACTGGATGAAAAGGAAGAGTTTCCGTGGGAGATTGTTAAAATCAGTGCGGCTGCAGGTCTCATGGGTGTCTCCATGCCTGTAGAATATGAAGGCTTTGGAGGGGGGATCCTGGAATATTGTCTGGTTGCGGAGGAATTGAGCCGGGTCTGCCTCGGGGTCGCAACCAGTGTGGTCGCCAGTGGCCTGGGCGCGATGCCCATCCTGATCTCCGGAAGCCCCGAGCAGAAGAAACGGTATATTCCTGATATCGCAAAGGGAACCAAACTTGCGGCCTTCGGACTCACCGAGGCTGACGCGGGAAGCGATGCAGGTTCCATCCGGACGACTGCAACCCGGACCACCGATGGATACCTCCTCAATGGAACGAAGCAATGGATTACCAATGGCGGAGAAGCGGAAATCTATACCGTCATCGCAATGACGGACCGGTCCAAGGGGCCCCGCGGGGCAAGCGCCTTTATTGTCGAAAAAGACGCCAAGGGTTTCACCTTTGGTAAGAAAGAGAAGAAGATGGGGATCCGTGCTTCGGCCACCCGGGAACTGGTCTTCCAGGACTGCTTTGTTCCAAGGGAGAATCTAATTGGGAAGGAAGGCATGGGCTTTATCGCCACCATGAGGACCTTTGATCGAACCAGGCCCGGGGTAGGGGCACAGGGAGTGGGGGTGGCACAGGGTGCCCTGGATGAGGCTGTCCGGTACGCCCGGGAGCGTGAACAGTTTGGGAAAAAGATCATCTCCTTCCAGGCGATTCAGCACCTGTTAGCCGATATGGCCACCCAAGTGGAGGCAGCAAGGGCGCTTGTCTATTCGGTGGCCCGCTACATTGATCAGTCAAAGAACTCCAGGGAGGTTTCGAAGGTCTCTGGAATGGCCAAGGTCTTTGCCAGTGATGTGGCCATGAGGGTGACGACCGATGCCGTCCAGGTCTTTGGCGGTTACGGATACATGAGAGACTATCCCGTGGAGAAGATGATGCGGGATGCCAAAATCCTTCAGATCTATGAAGGGACCAATCAGATTCAGCGGAATTTGATCGGCCTCGAATTGAGCAAAGAATACGCTGGGAAGCCCTGATGATGAGAATGGTGGCCTTTCTCTTTCCCGGCCAGGGATCTCAGTCGGTCGGCATGGGAAGAGAGTTTTTTGAGAATTTCAGCCTTGCTAGGCGAGTTTTTGAAGAGGCAGATGATGCCCTTCATTTTTCTATATCGAAACTCTGCTTTCAGGGGCCTGAAGAGGCATTAAAGCTGACAGAGAATACCCAGCCTGCGATCCTGACCACCAGCATCGCCTGCCTCAGGGTGCTCCAAAATGAGAAAGGGTTTACTCCCCGGCTCACGGCCGGCCATAGCCTGGGAGAATACAGCGCCCTTGTAGCCTCGGGAGGACTCGTCTTTTCGGATGCCGTGAGGATCGTTCGCCTCCGGGGCCGATTCATGCAGGAGGCTGTCCCTGTTGGAGAGGGAGCCATGGCCGCTGTTCTCGGAATGGAGCGGAAAGATCTGGAGAGGCTCTGTGAGGAGGCAGCCGGGGAAGAGGTGCTGGCCCCCGCGAATTTCAACAGTCCCGGGCAGATCGTGATCTCCGGTCACACCCGGGCCGTGGAGCGGGCCATTGAGAGGGTGAAGCAAAAAGGGAAAAAGGCCATGCTCCTCGCGGTCAGCGCTCCATTCCATTCGCCCCTGATGAAAGGGGCAGGGGAACGCCTGGCAAAGGAGATCGAGCCGATTTCGGTGGGAGAACTGAAGATTCCGGTCGTGACCAATGTCGAAGCCGAGATCAACGAAGACAGAAACCGGGTGAAGCCCCTCCTGGTTGCTCAGGTGTCGAGTCCTGTCCGCTGGGAGGAATCGATGAAACGAATGGTTCAGGAGGGGATTGAACGGGTCTTCGAGATCGGCCCCGGAAAAGTCCTCTCAGGGCTGATGAAACGGATCGATTCCAAGGTCGAAACGGCAACGATCGAGGATATCCAGACCCTGAAAAGGATCTCTTAGGGATACCGAGAGACGACAAAGCATGAAGGAGTCCATTTTGGAAGTGAACGGCAAAATTGCGCTGGTGACCGGAGGGGCTCAGGGCATCGGAAAGGCCATTGCTCTGCTCCTCGCTCAAAAGGGTTCAGACGTTATCGTTTCTGATGTCAATCTCGAAAAGGCTGAGGAAACGGCCCGGGAGATCGAGGCCCTCAGTCGGAGGTCGATGGCGATCCGGGCAAACGTCGCCGTCCCGGACGAGGTCGAGAAGATGGTCCAGACGCTCATCGAACGGTTCGGCCAGATCGATATCCTGGTCAATAATGCCGGGATTGCGAGAGACAAACTGCTCCTACGGATGACCGAGGAGGATTGGGATGCAGTCCTTGATGTTAATCTGAAAGGCACGTTTAACTGTACCAAGGCTGTTATCCGGCACATGTCAAAACAGAGAAGCGGGAAGATCGTGAACATTGCCTCGGTGGTCGGTGAAATGGGGAATGCGGGACAGGCAAACTATTCGGCCTCCAAGGCCGGTGTCATCGGCTTTACCAAGACGATTGCAAGGGAGTTTGCCTCCAGGGGCATCACTGTCAATGCCATTGCCCCCGGATATATTGTAACGCCCATGACCGATGTCCTTCCGGAGAAGGCCAAGGAAGAGCTGAAACGAATGATCCCCATGGAACGATTGGGTCAGCCGGAGGATGTCGCGCAGGCGGTTTTCTTTCTCGTTTCCGAGGCATCCAGTTATATTACCGGCCAGGTACTCAACGTCAATGGGGGTATCTATATGTAAGGCATGTAAGGGGGTCTAGTCGTTAGTCTCTTAGTCCAATGGTCGCATGAAAACATGGCGACTCATGATGATGAGACTAAACAAATAATGACTGTGAGAATAAACGGCCATAAGACTAATTAACTAAAAAGTAATCCAAGGAGGTGATTTCATGTCAATCGAACAAAGAGTCAAAGAGATTATTGTGGAGCAGTTGGGTGTTAATGAAAGCGAAGTGAAACCCGAGGCGAAGTTTGTCGACGATTTAGGTGCGGATTCTCTCGACCTCGTGGAACTCGTCATGGCTCTCGAGGAAGAGTACAATATGGAGATCTCTGACGAGGACGCGGAGAAGATCCTGTCGGTGGGAGACGCCATCAACTATATCAAAGGCAAGAGCTCTGCTGCCCAATAAGGGAGGGTACCCGATCGGTCTGAGGGAGGTGCACTATTTTGAAGCGTAGGGTTGTGATCACCGGGATGGGGTTAGTGATTCCCAACGGAATTGGTGTCAAGACGGCATGGAGAAATGTCTGTGAAGGAAAATCAGGCATCGGCCCTATCACGAGATTCGATACGAATGGCTTTGATACGAAGATTGCTGCAGAAGTCAAAGGCTTCAGTCCGGAACTCTATATTGATAAGAAAGAGATCAAGAAAATGGATCTCTTCATTCAGTATGCCGTCGGGGCCGCCCACGAAGCCATTGAGGATTCCAGGCTCAAAATCACTGGGGAAAATGCGGATCGCATTGGTGTCATTGTCGGAACGGGATTGGGAGGATTGCCCACCCTTGAGAAGTATCATCAGATCCTCCTCGAAAAGGGACCCAGTCGAATTTCTCCTTTCTTCATCCCCATGCTGATTGCCAATTTGGCCTCAGGCCATATTGCCATTCGTTTTGGGGCCAAAGGACCCAACACCTGTGTTGTGACGGCCTGTGCCACGGGAGCCCATTGTATTGGGGATGCCTTTCGTTGCATCCTGTACGGAGATGCCGATGCCATCATCGCCGGAGGAACAGAAGCCAACCTCACCCCCCTGACCATTGGCGGATTCAATGCCATGAAGGCCCTTTCTACCCGAAACGATGATCCACAAAGGGCCTGCCGGCCTTTTGAGAGGAATCGGGACGGTTTTGTCGTTGCAGAAGGGGCTGGTATTGTGATTCTTGAGGAATTGGAGTTTGCCCTTAAGCGAGGGGCGAGAATATACGGTGAAATCGTCGGTTATGGATATACCGGCGATGCCTATCATATCACTGCCCCATCCCCGGATGGCGATGGGGCAATCCGTTGTATGCGGATGGCCATGAAGGACGCGGGCCTGAAACCTGAAGAGGTTGAGTACATCAACGCCCATGGGACCTCCACCCCGCTCAACGATAAGACGGAGACGCTGGCTATTAGAACCGTCTTCGGAGAACATGCCAAAAAGATTCCCGTCAGTGCCACCAAATCCATGACCGGCCACCTCTTAGGGGCAGCCGGAAGCACGGAGGCCATCTTTACGCTTTTGTCGATCTATGAGGGAATCCTTCCCCCCACCATTAATTACGAAGAACCAGACCCTGAATGTGACCTCGATTATGTCCCCAATGTGGCACGGCGTCACTCCGTTAAATTCGGGATGTCGAATGCCTTTGGATTTGGCGGAACCAACGCCACGTTGATCTTCAGAAACTTTGAAGGATAGGCCTATGCGGATGGGAATCGCCTGTGACCATGGAGGCTTCGGGCTCAAAGAGGAGTTAAATGCCTATTTAAGATCGATCGGCATTGATCCCGTCGATTTCGGTTCTTTTGACGAAACCTCGGTCGATTATCCGGATTTTGGCGTCCAGGTGGCAGAGAAGGTTTCCCGGGGTGAACTCGAAAGGGGGATCCTCATCTGTGGTACCGGCATTGGGATGTCCATCGTCGCAAATAAATTTCCTGGGGTCCGGGCAGCCCTGGCCAACGAACTCTATTCCGCCCGATGCAGTCGGGAGCACAATGATGCGAATATCCTGGTTTTAGGCGGTCGCGTCATTGGACCAGGACTTGCGAGGGAGATCGTAAAGGTATGGCTTGAAACCCCTTTCTCAGGCGGGAGACACCAGAGGCGACTTGATAAGATTGATGCCCTGGAGAAGAACCCTCTGAAGGAGCCAATGGATTTAAAGCCTTTAAAATGCCAATTTCAAAATCCAAATGCCAAATAAGAGTTCAAAACTCATGGAATGTTAATAACGGCTTCCAGTTGAAAAAGAAAGAGAAGAAAGGTCATCATCCCGTCCGTCCCTCCTGGGACGAATACTTCATGGATATCACCCATCTTGTCTCCAAGCGATCGACCTGTCTCCGGAGACAGGTCGGTTCCGTTCTCGTAAAAGATAAGAAAATTCTGGCTACGGGGTACAATGGAGCCCCTTCCCGGATCGAGCACTGTCTGGACATCGGGTGCCTTCGCCGGCAAATGGGCATCCCTTCCGGAGAGAGACATGAACTCTGCCGTGGCCTCCATGCCGAACAGAATGGCATCATTCAGGCCGCTTACCACGGCGTGGGAATTCAAGGGGCAACGCTGTACTGCACCAACCATCCCTGCATCATCTGTTCAAAGATGATCATCAATGCGGGGATTGAGAAAATCGTCTATGAAGAAGGCTATGCCGATGCCCTATCCGCCAAGATGTTAAAAGAGTCGGGAATCAAAATAGAAAGATTTGATAGAAACCAGAAGGCAGTTGGCAAAAGGCAAAAACCGGAAGGTCCTGCCTTCAAATGACCTTGGAAAAACCATGAAATGCCCCTTCTGTAATCATTCGGAAAGCAAAGTGGTCGATTCCCGCGAGAGCAAGGAAAAGGAGACCGTCCGTCGCCGGAGGGAATGCCTCGGGTGCCATAAACGGTTTACGACGAGCGAGAGGGCCGAGGAGGCCCTCCCGTCGGTGATCAAAAAGGACGGCAGGCGAGAACCCTTCAACCGCCTCAAGATCCTTAACGGACTGAAGAAGGCGTGTGAAAAGAGACCGATCAGCATCGATGTCATTGAGAAGATCGTCAACCGCATTGAACTCCATTTCCAGGAAAAGGGAGAGAGGGAGATTAAGGGCTCCGAGATCGGCGAGAAGGTGATGGAAGAACTCCACCGGCTCGACGGGGTGGCCTATGTCCGTTTCGCCTCTGTCTATCGTCAATTCAAGGACCTCCATGAGTTCATGAATGAACTCAAAGAGCTCCTGGGAAACCGGGAAGAGATCAAGCGAAAGTAGGGCGAAGGGGTTTTTGAATGGGTTGATTTATGACGGATGAGCAGTGGATGAGACAGGTCCTCCACCTGGCCAAAAAGGGGAGGGGAAGAACATCACCCAACCCGTTGGTCGGTGCTCTTGTAGTCAAGGGAGGAAATGTGGTCGGGCAGGGTTACCATGCCAGGGCCGGGGAGCCTCACGCAGAGATTCTCGCCCTTCAACAGGCAGGAGAGAAGGCAAGAGGGGCTACGCTCTATATCAACCTTGAGCCGTGCACCCATTACGGAAGGACGCCACCCTGTGCCCCGAAGGTCATTGAGGCCCAGGTGAGGAAGGCGGTCATTGGGATGGAGGACCCCAATCCCTTTGTGAGGGGAAAGGGGATTGAAAGCCTGAGACAGGCGGGGCTCTCCGTTAGGATGGGGGTTCTGGAGAAGGAATGTCAAACCGTCAACGAGGCCTTCTGCAAATATATTATTAAGAAACAGCCTTTTGTTATCCTGAAGGTAGCATCGACCCTCGATGGAAAAATCGCAACCCAAAGGGGTGACTCCAAATGGATCACAGGAGAGAAGTCGAGGCGTTTTGTCCATCGGCTCAGGGATCAGGTGGACGGGGTTTTGGTCGGCATTGGAACGGTCCTAAGAGACGATCCCCTGCTGACGGCTCGAATCAGAGGAGGCCGCGATCCCTATCGGATTGTCTTGGACAGTCGGTTAAGGATTCAGGAAGGAGCCAGGGTCTTTGGAGAAGACCCTTCCCGGGTCATCCTTTGCACGACAAAAGAGGGATCCAAAGATAAAATCGAAAGGCTCGGAAAGAGAGGAGTTCATATCCTGATCCTTGATAAAAAGCAGCAGAGGGTCGACTTAAACGCCTGCCTGAAAAGGCTGGGGGCCATGGGGATCATGACCCTTCTGGTGGAAGGGGGAAGCGGGGTTAATGGCTCCTTCCTGGGTGAGAGGCTCGTGGATAAATTCTACTTCTTTTTCTCGCCCAAATGGATTGGCGATCAGGAAGCTTTCGGGATCTTTGGAGGCCATGGAATCAAGGATCTTCAAGAGGGGGTCACGCTTAAAGATGTTCGTGCAAGAAAAGTGGGAGAGGATTTTCTCCTGGAAGGATATGTCGTCAAAGGGAGCGATCCGTGTTCACAGGGATTGTAGAAGACAGGGGAATAGTGATGCGGGTGGACCGTCAGGGACAGGGCGTAAGACTCTCCTTGATGGTCCCGACAGGTTTGACAGAGATCCTTCTGGGTGATAGTATTAACGTGAATGGGGCCTGCCTGACCGTCGTTGAAAGGAAAGGCCAGAGCCTTACGGTTGACGTATCCTCGGAAACCCTTCAGAGGACCACTTTCCGTGACCTCCAAGAGGGGGAAGAGGTTAACCTCGAAAGGGCCCTCAGGCTCATGGATCGTTTGGGAGGACATATTGTAACAGGCCATATTGATGGGATTGGGAGCATTGTGGAGAAGCAAAGGGAAGGCGACTTTTCCAGGATCCGCATTCGGGCACCCCGATCTGTAATGAGGTATGTTGTGCAGAAGGGATCCATCGCCATAGACGGTGTCAGTCTGACGGTGAATGAATGCGAGGGGGAGGAGATCCAGTTGACGCTGATCCCCTTTACGCTCCAAAAAACGACGCTGCTCAATAAACGAGTAGGGGACCGGTTGAACCTGGAATCCGACATCGTCGGGAAATATGTGGAAAAACTTCTGGGCCCAAAGGAGTTAGGGCCGAAGGGGTTGGATCAAGATTTCCTGAGGGAGCATGGTTTCTTAAAGGAGTGAGAATAGAGCATGGTGAATCGAATTGAAAAGGCCCTGGACGATATTCGTCAGGGGAAGATGGTCATTCTGGTCGATGACGAGGATCGGGAGAACGAGGGCGATCTGACGATGGCCGCGGAAAAGGTGACCACTGAGGCCATCAATTTCATGGCGAAATATGGAAGGGGATTGATCTGTCTTTCCTTGACGGAAGAGCGTCTCAATGAGCTTCGCCTTCCCATGATGGTTTCGGATAATACGTCCCGGTTCCAAACCGCATTTACCGTTTCGGTCGATGCGCGCAAGGACGTTACCACGGGCATTTCGGCAGCCGATCGAGCCACCACCATCCTCACCGCCATCGCTGACAGCGCCCAGCCTGACGATCTGGTCTCCCCAGGTCACATTTTCCCTTTAAAGGCACAACCGGGTGGGGTCCTCGTCCGGACCGGCCAGACAGAGGGCTCTGTCGATCTCTCCCGACTGGCAGGGTTGAAACCCGCAGGCGTGATCTGCGAGATCATGAATGAAGATGGGACCATGGCCCGGATGCCGGACCTTGAAATTTTTGCGCAGAAGCACGGCCTCAGGATCGTTACCATTGCAGACCTGATCAAATACCGGCTCAGTAAGGAGTCCCTTGTCCGAAGGCTTACGACGGCCAAACTTCCAACCAAGTATGGTGGACTCTTCACGGCTATTGCCTATGAAAATGATATCGATCCCTATCATCATATCGCTCTGGTCAAAGGCGATATCAAGCCCGGGGATACGGTTCTTGTCAGAGTCCACTCTCAATGTCTGACAGGAGACGTCTTTGGGTCGAAACGGTGCGACTGCGAAGAACAGCTTCACGCGGCCATGGCCATGGTCGAAAGGGAGGGCAAAGGGGTCATCGTTTACATGAGGCAGGAGGGAAGGGGGATCGGACTCGTCAACAAACTGAAGGCCTATGCCCTGCAGGATACGGGGAAGGATACCGTAGAGGCCAATGAGGCCTTAGGATTTAAAGCCGATATGCGGGAGTATGGGATTGGAGCTCAGATCCTGGTCAATGTAGGGCTTCATAAGATCCGTCTCATGACGAATAACCCGAGGAAGATCATTGGCCTCGAGGGTTATGGTATTGAGGTGGCCGAGAGAGTTTCCATTGAGACCCAGCCCTTGAAGGAGAATATTGATTATCTCAAGACCAAAGCGAAGAAGTTGGGCCATCTGCTCTCCATCAAGCCGGGAGAGTAGGGACTCTAAAGATCAATGCAAAATGAAAATTGAAAACTGCAAAATGTAAAATGAGAATTGAGGGTTGAACAGGGAGTTTCTGAGACACGGAGTACGGTCATTTTTTTAAGGGTGTGGAAAGGAGCGGGCCATGGTGAAAACCTTTGAGGGGAAATTGATTGCCAAGGGACTCAAGTTTGGTTTGGTGGTGAGTCGTTTCAACAGCTTCATCAGTGATCGGCTGATGGAAGGGGCCATGGACGCGCTCCGGCGGAGCGGTGCAGAGGAGGAAGATTGTGTGGTGGTTCGGGTCCCAGGGGCCTTTGAGATCCCACTGGCTGCCAAGAAGATGGCGAAAAGCGGCCGGTACGATGCCGTCATCTGCCTCGGTTGCGTCATCCGGGGTGCGACGCCCCATTACGCCTATATTGCTTCGGAGGTGACCAAGGGCATTGCCATTCTCAGTCTGGAAAGCGAGATTCCTGTCGCCCTTGGAGTCTTGACCACGGACACCATCGAGCAGGCCATTGAAAGGGCCGGGACCAAGGTGGGTAACAAAGGTTTTGATGCGGCCCTGTCGGCCATCGAGATGGCAAACCTGTTGAAAGAGATGGGAAGGAGTTAGAGAGAAGGTTGACCACACGAAGAAAATCGAGGGAATCTGCCCTCCAATTTCTTTATCAATGGGACATCACTCATCAGGATGCCCGGAAGGATTTTGATCATTTCAAAGAACACTTCTTGAACGAGGGGGGAGATCTCTTTTTTGAGCGGGTTGTTCAGGGTGTTCTCAGCCATGGTCAGGAGATTGATCAACTTATCGAACAGTATTCGGAAAATTGGCGTCTCGATCGGATCGCATCCATTGACCGGACCATCCTCCGGATGGCGATTTTTGAACTCCTTTACTGTGAGGAGATCCCTCCGAAGGTGATTTTGAATGAAGCAGTCGATCTTGGAAAGCACTATGGCTCTGAGAATTCGGGGGGGTTCATTAACGGTATCTTAGATCGAATCCTGAACGAGGTCGTGCGAAAAGCGGTTCAACCGGCGTCGATGAAGTCCTAACCCTATGGAGGTCATCCTTTCTACTGTAAAGATCGATGCCCAAGCCTGTGAGATTCTCGTCACCGGATTTTTCGAAGACGAGAGGCCCTTGCGGGGATCGAGTGGGTGGGTGGACTGGCGGCTGAACGGAACTTTATCCCGTTATCTGATCGAAAAAAGACTGAAGGGAACCTGGAAAGAAACAACCCTCATCCCATCCGGGGGAAGAATCCTTCCACCCCTGATCCTTCTGATCGGATTAGGGAAAATGAGAGAGTATAGCTACCTCCACCTCCGGGAACTCTTCCCGCATCTCCTGACCACCCTAAAAAGATTGAACGTTTCGAAAATCTGCTTTTCCCTGCCGGAGGATGAGGAGCATCAGGTCGAACCAGGAAAACTGGCAGAGGTTTTGATGGAAGGGATTGCAGACAGCCTGGATGAAAAATCCTCACCCGAAAGAGAAGAGTGGATCAAAGGGTTACAGCTTTTTTATGCAGAAGGGGAGGAGCGGTTTCCGGAAATTCTTCTGGGAGTTCAAACCGCCCGGTCGATTCTTGAGGATCGGTTTAAGATTCGGATCATTATTCCACCGGAAGAGGGCAGTCAATTTCCCTCGATACAAAAAGACTTACCATTTGAAAAGTGAGTGGATAAGATGGACCTCAATTCAAACCGTCTTAACGCAATTGTTAAATCATAATTCGTTTATCGAAAGGGAGGTGAGTGAGATGACCAAGGCGGAATTGGTGGCTGTCATGTCGAAGGAGGCCAAAGTTTCAAAGGCAGCAGCGGAAAAGGCCCTGAATGCGTTTACCGGCGCCGTGACAAAAGCATTAAAGAAGGGCGACAAATTGACCCTTACAGGCTTTATGACCGTTAGCATGGGAAGAAGAAAGGCAAGAAAAGGGAGAAATCCCCGGACCGGGGCAGAGATCAAAATCCCTGCAGCCAAGGTTGTAAAATTTAAGGCCGGTAGTGTTTTAAAGAATGCAGTGAAGTAATCCTTTATCTACACCATTATCTACACCATTGGGTTGTCGTATCCATGCAAAAAGAAGGGAGGAGATGGAAATCCTCCCTTCTTTTTTGGGCTTCAGAGGGATCTTCAAATGCCTCCTCAAAGGCGTCAGGCTTAATTGAGTTTAAACAGATTTTGAACAATCGACTCGTTACATCCTCTGGGATGGGGTAAAAGGCCGCTATTTGCTGGATATAATTTTTCAATTCAGTCCTAACTAATTGAAATATAAAAGAATATCTATGTGATAGGATTTTTTGGATGAAGGTTTTTTGCTTCAGGGCGAAAGGGTTAGGGGTTTTAGAGGGATTTTTTTTCCACAGGATTTACACATCAGAAACAAGGGGTCCTCCAGGCCTTGAAAATGGTGCGTTTACAGGCATCATCCCTTTCTTCCCCGTTGTTTGAAATGGGTTAATGCTTCCCTGACGCGGAAACCTCGCAGGGATCGGTGGAAAATGCATGGCGACCGAGGAATCCCCGGAGGGTCAAGCGAAACCGGACATCTCCAGGGCAATAGCAGGTGTTTGGGGTTGAAAGAGCAGATCGTTATTTGTTATCTTATCAAGATAGGGTTTTGATCGTTTGATTTTACTGGAAGGAAAGCGGATGAAACATGTGATACTCGGAACGGCTGGCCACATCGATCATGGAAAGACCGCTCTGGTCAAGGCCCTGACCGGAGTGGATACCGATCGGTTAAAAGAGGAGAAAGAGCGCGGAATTACGATCGAGTTGGGTTTTACCTTTCTTGATCTCCCGAGCGGGATTCGACTGGGAATCATCGATGTACCGGGCCACGAAAGGTTCGTTAAACACATGGTGGCCGGGGCGTGGGGGGTTGATCTCATTGCATTGGTCGTTGCTGCAGACGAGGGAGTGATGCCGCAGACGAGAGAACACCTCGATATCTGCAGTCTTCTCAGGGTGAAGAAGGGGCTGGTCATTCTCACGAAGATCGATCTTGTGGATCATGAACTCTTGGATTTAGTGAAAGAAGAGGTCATGGAAATCACCCGCGGTACTTTTTTGGATGGCGCGCCCGTTCTTTCCGTATCTTCGGTGACAGGCGAGGGCATTCCAGACCTGATCGCCACCCTCGACCATTTTTCGAAGGAGATCGAAGAAAGATCATCCGATGGTCTATTCCGGCTGCCCATTGATCGTGTCTTTGTCATGAAAGGTTTTGGAACCGTGGTGACTGGAACCCTGGTCTCCGGTGCCCTCTCCGTAGGGGAGGGGGTCGAGATTCTCCCTTCCGGTCTTAAAGGGAAGGTCAGAAACTTGCAGGTTTACAATCAATCCGTTGAAAAGGCCTTTGCGGGTCAACGGACTGCTGTGAACCTTCAGGGCAACGAAACGTCTGAGGTCGAGAGAGGAGATGTTCTCGTCCATCCGGAGACACTCCTTGCCACCCAGATGCTTGACGCCTATTTTGACTATTTGCCGAGTGGCCCCCGTTCCCTCAAACACCGGGCCCGGCTGAGGTTTCACATTGGCACGAACCTGACCATTGCTTCGATGTTTCTCCTCGATCAGGAAGAACTGGCCCCGGGTGAGGGAGGGTTTGTTCAGTTTCGATTGGACCGGCCCCTGGTGGTTTTGCCCCAGGACCGTTTTGTCGTCCGGGACTCCTCCGCCATTCAGACATTGGGGGGAGGAGTGGTCCTTGATTCCCAGCCTTCCAAGCACAAACGCCATTCCCCAACTGTCATCCAGGATTTGACCCTGCTCAAAGAGGGAACCGGGAGAGAGGTTTTAAGGCAATTGATTTATCACCGGGGAGGGGAAGGGGTTCTTTTGGAAGACCTGCTTCATCGGGTTGCCATCCCACCAGCAGAGGTTGATCGGCTTCTCAAAACGATGACAGATCAGAAAGAGATTCTTCTTATTGATCCTGAAAAGATAAAGGTCATTGACATTCGTCACTATCGGCAGCTTAAGGAGATGATCTTAAGCCAGTTGAGGGAATTTCATCAGCGGTTTCCCATGAAATCGGGGTTGGCCAAGGAGGAGTTGAGGACCAAGCTTCCGGCGGATATCAGGCTCTTCCAAACCCTTCTCAATGAATTGGTTCAGTTGAGGGCAGTTGTCATCGAGAGAGATAAGCTGAGATTGCCGAGTCATCAAATCACCTCCACAGATGAAAAGGGCCTGGTTAAGCGGGTCGAAGAGGCTTTGCGAAAGGCAGACCTTCAGCCTCCCTCCTCCAGGGAACTGTCCGAAGAATGGTCGGAGGATGAAGAGGGTGTTCAGGCCATTCTCGAGCATCTCGTCCACGAAGGGGTGTTGATTAGAATCAAGAGCGGCATGTATTTTCACCGAGATTGCATTGAGCGGTTCAGGGAAAAGTTGGTGAATCACCTGAAACGTCATCAGGAGATTACCACCCCTCAGCTCAAGGAGATTACCGGTGTCTCGAGGAAATATATGATTCCTTTGATCGAGTATTTTGATCAGATCCGATTGACTCTTCGGCTTGGAGATAAGAGGGTTCTCAGAACGGTTTCTCAGGGTTCACCCTGAGCCTCAGGGCTCCGTCAAAGTCGTTAGGCGCCTTTGGAAGAATTCCTTTAAATCTCCGTTTACGAAGAGAGAGTTCATCTTCCCCTTTTGAAAAAGGGGGATTGAGGGGGATTTTCGGATGAAGGCGTTTTCAGAATCAATTCAACAAAGTAAAAGCAACTTTGGCGTTACCCTGCCCTGAGCTCGTCGAAGGGAGCTCGTCGAAGGGTTGACAAGAAAGCGCTGAGAAGGGTATAAATGTTCAAATTGAGTGAGGAAGGATTTTAAAAATGGTGAAAAGAAAAAGGATCACAAAGAAACAGTTAAAAGAACCGGATGAGTTTATCACCCTCACGGAGAGGGTCTTTATCTTTATCCGCGAACACTCCAAGAAGTTTGCTGGAGGCGGAATCCTTTTCCTTGTCCTGATCCTTGCCTTCATCTTATTGCAGATGTGGGATAAGAAAAAGGAAGAGGAAGCCGCCCGGGAACTTGGAGTTGCCACAGGGCTTTATGAAAGAGTTGTTGCTCAGGCCCGAGAGGGTTCGACGCAAGGCGATAAGGACATCCTGGCAAAATTTGACGAGATTATCACAAAATTTCCAAGAACTTCATCAGGAAGATTCTCTCTTCTGTATAAGGGGAATATGTATCTAAGAATTGGGGAATTTGATGAAGCCACTAAGGCTTACACAGCCTTTTTAGACAAATCAGGCAAAGAAAGACTCTACCGTTACTTTGCATGGGAGGGGTTAGGACATGCCTATGAAGGAAAAAAGGATTATGCCAAAGCCCTCGAGGCCTATCAAAAGATGCTTGAGGTGGCAGAGGGATATCAATTGGCTGAAGCTAATTTAAATATTGGATATTGTTATGAAAAACTTGGCAAAAGCAAAGAGGCTTTAGAGAGTTTTAAGGCCTTTCTTAGCAGCAATCCAAAACCCTCTCTTACCAATGTCGTGTTACGAAAAGTTTCACTCCTCGAGAAGCAGTAAAATATTTCACTTGACAAACTTTTATATTTGAATATATTTGTGATAAAAGTTACAAGTGGTGTCTCCACTGCTTTTTGAGGTAAATGGTTTATTTCACAAGTTAGAAAGAAATATGAACCATGTCTCTTCAATTTGCTTGAGGAAGGGGGAACTTTAAGGCGGTAAAAAAAGCACTCAGGAGGGATTTATGGAAAAAATTTTACAGGGAAATTATGGGATTGCAAGAGGGGCCTGGGAAGCGGGCGTAAAGGTTGCCTGCGCCTACCCCGGAACGCCAAGCAGTGAGATCTTGAACGCGATAACAGCTCAGTACAAAGACGATATTAAAACCGAGTGGTCCCCCAATGAAAAAGTGGCTGTCGAGGTGGCCATCGGCGCTTCCATTGCCGGAGCAAGGGCAATTGCTCCCATGAAACATGTGGGGTTGAATGTGGCTTCGGACCCTTTCATGACACTGGCCTATACGGGAGTCAAAGGAGGGTTGGTGATTGTCGTCTGCGATGATCCCTATGCCCACAGCTCTCAGAATGAGCAGGACAGTCGCAACTGGGCGCGGTTTGCAAAGGTCCCCATGTTAGAGCCCGCTGATTCTCAGGAGTGCAAAGAGTTTACGAAGATTGCCTTTGATCTCAGCGAACGGTTCGATACCCCTGTTCTTCTCAGGAGCGAGACACGCGTTTCCCACTCCTTTTCTCCCGTGAAACTCGAGGAGAGAAAAGAATCGGTTGTCCCTCTGGGGCTCGATGTCAAGGAGTCTACCAAGTTTACCATGGTCCCTGTCAATGTCCGTATCCGGCGCCTGTTTGTTGAAGAGCGGATGAAAAAACTTGCCGATTTTGCCGATGAATTTAAATACAACCTGATGGAAATCAATGACAAGGAGTATGGAGTCATTACCAACGGTGTTTCGTACAATTATACCAAAGAGGTATTTCCGAATTACTCTTATCTCAAGCTTGGGATGGTCTGGCCTCTTCCCAGGAAGCTTCTCGCCAAATTCTTCAAGACCGTTAAAAAAGTGATTGTCGTGGAGGAACTGGACCCCTTCCTGGAGACCGAGATCCGGGCCATGGGTTTCAAGGTCTTTCACGGGAAAGATCTGATCCCGAGTGTCTATGAGTTGTCTCCTGAGATTGTCGAAAAATCCCTGAAAGGGAAGCGGTACAAAGCCCCCAAGGATAGGATTCCCGCTGAAGAACTCCCCAAACGGCCGCC
>Ga0315286_10001975_pt1 | contig 18897 bp, 12 predicted proteins | sample YL17G10_0_MG_FD_205038 | JGI IMG/M metagenome (GOLD analysis project Ga0315286, IMG submission 205038) | Sediment microbial communities from Yellowstone Lake, YNP, Wyoming, USA - YL17G10_0 | ecosystem: Environmental > Aquatic > Freshwater > Lake > Sediment | place: USA: Wyoming | collected... | reverse complement strand
ATTGACCAGCGAAGCCCGGCCGGCCTCGTGATAGAGGAATCCGGCGCTGACCGGGTCGTTCACGACTTCCGCCTGGTAGCCGCCGATCCGCCACTTGTCGAACTCCTTGCTACGGTATTGGATACCGGAATTGCCACCCAGGATGCGGAACTTGATCTTGAGCTCGAAGTCATCGAGCAGCCCGCCGCGATAGACGAGAAACGTGTTGTTCTTCGCAGGGTTCTCCTTGCTCGTCTCCCCATGGATTACACCGTCCTTGACCGACCACAGCCGCAGGTCGCCGTCCCAGCCGGTGAGGTCCTTGCCGTTGAACAGCGAGACCCACTCTTCCGACGCCCCGGCATTGCCCGCGAGCGCCGTCTGTCCGCCGAGAATCGCAAACGAGAAGGTCAATGCCGCAACCCCCAGCAGGATCCGGCTACAGCCGATGGAATGACCATTCATCTTCTTCATAGGTATGTGCCTTATAGCAGTCAGCTTTAGTCAAGAGATTTGATCTTGAGGTTCTTGAACCAGACGGGGTTGCCGTGGTACTGAAATCCGAGGTGGCCCTCACGCGGCATGTCCTTGTAGGCCGTGGTGAACTTGTTCGTGGTTCCCTGGGGATTCTTGCGGGCCTCGGTCCACTGATCCAGGTCCATGTCGATGACCTCCTGGCCATTGAGATTCACGTAAATCTTGTTGTTCAGGCAGGTTATGACGTAGTGGTTCCACTCGCCCGGCTTCTTGGTAGCGTCCTTGGAGGGCGACAGACAATCATAGACGGCGCCGCATTGGCCGTGTTTGGTCCCGTCGGTCGTGGCATGAATCTGAATCTCGATTGCGGTGTTGATCCACTTCTTGATGTCGCCCGTGCGGATGAAGACGCCGCTGTTGCCCTTCTCGGGGACCTTGAAGTCAAGCTCGAGCACGAAGTTGCCGTAGCGTTCCTTGGTCCAGATGTCGCCGTGACCGGTGGGTGTGGGAGCCAGAACACCTTCGGCATCGAACGCCCAGGAGCCAGCCTCCATGACGGCGTTCGAGAGGCCCTTCTGGAAAACATCCTGGGCCGGCGTTTTGCTCAGCTCGGCGGCGGTCTTGTTGAACCACTCGACGCACTGCTTGATCTCGGGCACGCTGTTGTCCCAGTGGTACTCGTACTCGATGGAGAAGGGCCCTTCGAAGCCTTCGGCGGCCAGCTCAGCCAGGACCTCCCGGGGCTTGCTCACGCCGCCGCCCCAGGGAACGTCATGGGCGTCGCCGCCGGACTTGTTGAGGTCCTTGAAATGCAGGCTGCGAATCCGGCCAGCCTTGCCCAACGCCTTGATCGCCACGAGGGGGTCGATCTCCGATCTCGTCCAGTGCCCGGTATCCGCACAAGCACCGATCCATTTGCTGCGGCCCTCGCAGACTTTCAAAACGGTCTCATGGTTCCAGTAGTGGGAGGGTTTCGGATGGTTGTGAATCGCCACGCCGATCTTGTACTCGTTGCAGAGCTTGTCGATCATCTCGAAGGCATCCTCGGGCGGCTCGGCCACGATGGTCTCGAAACCCATGTCCTTCGCGAAGTCGAATACTCTGCGGCATTCCTGCTCGTTGTTCGTCAGGCCGACGACGCCGTAACAGGTAAGCGTCAGGCCATTGTCCTTGAGCATCTGCTTGACTTCCTGCCGCTGCGCCGGGGTCATGTCGCTGAAGACCGTATTGCCGAACTTGGCGCTGACCTTCTGCTGGGGATAGACTTCGATGTACTTCAGTCCACAGGATTTCGTCTTGGCTATCGCCTCCTCGAATGTGAACCGATTGAAGCTGTACGCCTGTGCCCCGAGCCGCCACTTATCCTTCGTCTGCGCGCCGCTGACACCCGCAACGCACACACAGAGCCCCGCCACCACCAGGGCCATCGCCACCTTCGTCTGTCTATTCATTTCTCAGTTCTCCTAAGCCACCCACTAATCAATCATCAGTAGTCCAATCAATCAGAGCGTCCACCCCTTGCGGTACTCGCGGCGGAGGAATTTATTCGCCTCGGGCATGTTCGTCACCTTCATGTTGGGCCCGTCCCACTGGAGCTTTTGCTTTGCCAGGGCCGCGATATTGCCCAACAGGATCGCCTCGGCCAGAGGGCCGGCATAGTCGAAATTCGACAGAGGCTTCGGCCCGCCCTTGCAGGCACGAATCCAGTCCTGATAGTGATCCACTTTGCGGTCAAAGACCTGCGGCGGGGCCTTGAAGCCCTTCATCTGGGAGTCCGGGATCAGCCGGGGACCGCCCATGTGAGGATAGAGGATGACGCCCTTGTCACCATAATAGACTCCCCCTTGGTCCGGGAGTTTGCGGGCTTCCTCTAGCTCCTTCGGCCGGGGCGGCTGGTTCTCGCCGTCACACCAGGTCACCGTGACGGCCGGTTGATCGCCGCGAGCGGGGAATTCCCATTTCACTACGGTCTTCTCGGGGTAGGTCTCCTCGTTGAAGGGCCCCGGCTGCGCCTCGATGCTTGTCGGGTACTTCAGATCCAATGCCCACCAAGCGGGGTCGATGATGTGGCAACCCATGTCGCCCAGCGTACCGGTGCCGAAATCCCACCACCGCCGCCAGTTGCCGGGGGCGTAGTTCGGATGATACGGGCGGTACGGGGCCGGTCCCAGCCACAAGTCCCAATCCAGCGTCTCCGGGACGGGGGGCGTGTCTTTGGGCCGTGTGCCGCCGCCCCAGTTCTTGCCGCTCCAAAGATCCACCTTGCGCACTTTGCCGATCGCGCCGGACTTGACGATCTCCACGAACAGCTTCATATCGTTCGTGCCGTGGATCTGCGTGCCCATCTGGGTCATGACGCCTCGCTTGCGAGCCTCTTCGGTGAGTTGGCGAACCTCATAGATATCGTGGCACAACGGCTTCTCGCAATAAACATGCTTGCCCATCTTGACCGCCATCATCGCCGCCACGGCGTGCAGGTTGTCGGGCGTCGAGACCGTCACGGCGTCGATGTTCTTGGCCTCCGCCTCCAGCATCTTGCGGAAGTTCTTGTATTTCTTGGCGTTAGGGTACTTGTCGAAGCTGGCCGCCGTGTGCTTGCCCCAATCGACGTCGCACAGGGCGACGATGTTCTCGGTGCTCACCGATTGCACGTCGCTGGCGCCCTGGCCGCCGACCCCGATACAGGCGATGTTGAGCTTTTCGCTCGGCGGCACCTGCCGGGCGCCACCCAGAACATGGCGGGGCACAATCGTGAACGCCGCCACCGCCGCCGCACGGCCCAGGAACTGGCGTCTGTTGATCTGTCTGTTTCTCACTGCGTTATCCCTCTCAATCGACCTACTATAATGTCCAACCTTCCCGGAACACGGGATTGATGTACTTGTCGGCTTCCCGATTGTTGGTGACTTTCAGGTTCACGGGGTCCCATTCGAGCGGTGTATCCTTGATTCGCATGGCGAGCACGCCCAGCAGGACCATCTCCGTCAGCGGGCCGCCGTAGTCGAAGGTCGAACTGGCGGGCTTGCCGTCTTTGCAGGCCCGAATCCAGTCTTGCTCGTGGCCGCCCTGGCCGTCTTTGACGCGCGGGATGGTCTTCTGGGGCCGCTGGTAGGCCTTCATCTTCACTTCCGGAATGATCCGCACGCCGCCGGCGCCATGCGAGCCGTGCATGATGGTGCCCTTGTCGCCGATCAGCAACGCGCCGTTGCCTTCCAGCTTGCGGCCCGGCTCCAGGTCCTTCGGTCGCGGCGGAAGCAGCCGGCCGTCGAACCACGTCAGCTTCACCGGCGGCATGTCGCCCCGGGCGGGGAATTCGTATCGGATGACCGCGGCACGCGGATAGGTCTCGGACGCCACTTCCGGCTGATAGTGTGTCGTCGTGGCCTCGACCCGCGTCGGATGGCCCAGCTTCAGGACCCAAAACACCGGATCGAGGATGTGGCAACCCATGTCGCCCAAGGCCCCGGTGCCGAAATCCCACCAGCCGCGCCATGTCGTCGGGCAATAGACCGGATGGTACGGCCGGTACTGGGCCGGACCAAGCCACAGATCCCAATCCAGCGTCGCGGGGACCGGCGGCGTCTCTTTCGGTCTGGCCATGACCGGGAAATCCGACCATGGATCGCCGCCCACCGGCCTATCGCTCCAGGCGTATACCTCACGGACCGGACCGATGGTCCCATCCGCAATCCATTCGTACAGCATCCGGATCTCGTCCGAGGAGTGGCCCTGATTGCCCATCTGGGTTTGAACCTTGGCCTCCCGGGCCGCCTCCGTCAGTTTGCGGACTTCGGAGATCGAGTGCGCCAGCGGCTTCTGGAGGTAAACGTGTTTGCGATGCTTGAGGCAGGCCATCGCGATCACGGAGTGTGTATGGTCGGGCGTCGCGATGACGACCCCGTCGATGTTCTTGTTTTCCTTGTCCAGCATGACGCGAAAGTCTTTGTACTTCTTCGCGCTGGGGAATCGGTCGAATACTTTGGCGGCGTACGCGTCATCGACATCGCACAGGGCCACGAAATTCTCGGTGCTGCATTGCTTGATGTTGTAGTCGCCCATGCCGCCGACGCCGATAGCGGCCAAGTTGAGCTTCTCACTGGGCCGTTGCCCCGCCGCACCACCGAGCACGTGGCCGGGCACAATCGTGAAAGCCGCCACCGCGCCCGCCGTGCCGCGAAGAAGCTCCCGCCGTGACACTGCCTTCTTCTCCATACCCGTCTACCCCTCATGGGATCGTCGGGTGCCATGCCCTCGGTAAACGTGGACATGGCACCCAACGATAATCAATCATCAATAATCTCTCATCAATTCCTACAGCGCCCAGCCTTCCCGATATTCTTTGGTCAGGTACTTGTTCGCCTCGGGCATGTTCGTGAACTTGAACTCTTTGGCGTCCCAGAGCAGCTTCGTCCCCAGGAGTTTGTCCTTCAAAGCCGGACGAATGGCGATGTTGCCCAGCAGAACCACCTGGGCCAGGAGGCCGGCGTGATCGGGGAAATTCGAGCCGGCAGGCTTGCCGCCCTTGCAGGCGATGACCCACTCCATGTAGTGGCCGGGCGAACGCTCCAGCTTCTTCGGCGGCTTGCCGTACTCTTTTTGCTTGGTTTCGGGGATCAGGCGGCCGCCCAGCATCTTGCCCTTGTCGCCGATATAGAGCGCGCCGTTCGTGTCCCACTTGCGGCCGTCCTCAAGCTCCGGCGGCCGGGGCGGCTTCATTCCCCCGTCGTACCAGTGCAGCGTCACCGGCGCCAGGTCACCCCGGGCCGGGAACTCATACGTCACCCGTGACGCCACGGGGTAAGTCTCATCGTTGACCAGCGTGCAGCAGGCTTGGACGCTGGTCGGGTGGCCAAGCTTCAGTACGCGGAACACCGGATCGAGGCTGTGGCAGCCGATATCGCCAAGGGCGCCCGTGCCGAAATCCCACCAGCCGCGCCATACGAATGGGTTGTAGACAGTCTTCACATACGGGCGCATCGGCGCCGGGCCAATCCAGAGGTCCCAATTGAGCGACTCGGGAACTGGGTCCTCCCCTTTGGGCTTGTCCACACCTTGCGGCCAGTAGACTTTGTTGATCCCATTGAGCGGCCGGTCGGTCCAGACGTGGACCTCGCGAACCTGGCCGATAGCGCCGTCCCAAATGGTCTCGCACAGCAGGCGGACCTCCTCGCCGGCCTGGCCCTGGTTGCCCATCTGCGTGGCGACCTTGTGCTCGCGGGCGACCTCCGCCATCATCCGAGCCTCACGCACGGTGTGCGTCAAAGGCTTCTCGCAGTAGACGTGCTTGCCCCGCTTCATGGCGGCGATCGAGACGGGCGCGTGCAGATGGTCCGGCGTCCCAACGACGACTCCGTCGATGTTCTTGTCCTCCTTGTCCAACATCTCGCGGAAGTCTTTGTACTGCTTGGCGTTAGGATAGCGTTTGAAACACCCGGACGCATGACGCCAGTCCACGTCGCACAGGGCCACGATATTACTCTGATTTTCGAGAGATCGGAGGTCGGACCCGCCCTGGCCTCCTATGCCGACGCCCGCGATGTTGATTTTCTCGCTGGGGGGCGTCTGGCCCGCACCACCGAGCACACTCCGGGGAACGATTGTGAATGCCGCCACGCCGGCGGCGGCGCTCATGAAATCACGTCGAGTTAGCTTTTTTTCTTTCACGGTACTACTCCTCATACTAAAAGTATTGCGCCAAGCACTCGTTCGTTACAACGCCTCTGCTGGGTGGCACACCCAAGCGAAGCTTGAGCGTGTCTTCCTACGCCGAGGATGCACCACGGCAAGCACGGTCAAACAAGTTTGGCCATGCCACCCAGAGCAGTAATCGATCATCCTTCGTCAATTACAGGCTCCAGCTCTCGCGATACTCATCGCGAATGTGCTTGTTGGCCTCGGGCAGATTCGTGACCTGCATGTTCGGACCATCATAGTGCAGCTTCAGGCCCTTCTCGTAAAGCTGCTTTTCCATCTTCAGGGCGATATTACCCACCAGGACCGCTTCCGTCAGAGGTCCCGCCCAGTCGAAATTCGCCCTCGCCGGCGGACCGCCCTTGCAGGCGTTGATCCATTCTTTGTGGTGGCCGGGCGAGCGGGCGATCTTCTGCGGCGGCTTGCCGTATTCCTTCATCCTCACTTCCGGGATCAGCCGGTAGCCGAGCATCTTGCCCTTGTCGCCGATGAAAAGATTGTCGTCCGCCTCGCCGAACTTGCGGCCCTCTTCCAGCTCTGCCGGTCTCTGGGGCATCAGCCCACCATCGTACCAGGTCAGTGTCAGCGGTGGCAGGCCTTCGCGGGCCGGGAATTCATAGCGGACAATCGAGGATAGCGGGGCCGTCTCGGCATTCACGCCGCTTGAGCAAGCCTCCACCGTCGCCGGATAGCCCAGCTTGAGCGCCCGGAAGATCGCATCGAGCTGATGGCAGCCGATGTCGCCGAGGACGCCCGTGCCGAAGTCCCACCAGCCGCGCCAGCTAAAGGGCGCATAGGCGGGGTGATACGGCCGCTCCTTGGCCGGCCCGAGCCACAAGTCCCAGTTCAGCGTCGGAGGCACCGGCGGCGTATCCTTCGGCCGGTCGATCCCGCGCGGCGAGATATACCGATTGCACCACGAGTGCACCTCGCGGACCGTGCCGATCGCGCCGTCCCAGATGATCTCGGAAACGAGCCGGTTGCCCTCCGAGGCCTGGCCCTGGTTACCGAGCTGCGTGGCGACCTTCGCCTCGCGGGCCGCCAGGGTGAGCTGCCGGCACTCCCAGATGCAGTGGGCCAGCGGCTTCTCGCAGTAAACGTGCTTGCCCCGCTTGATGGCGGCCATCGCGACCACGGCGTGCAGATGATCCGGCGTCGCGATCACGACGGCGTCGATGTCCTTCTGCTCATCGAGCATCTTGCGGAAGTCCGTCCACTTCTTCGCCTTGGCGTACTTCTTGAAGACGCGCCCGGCGTGACCCTCATCCACATCGCACAAAGCGACGATATTCTCGCTGCGGCACTCATCCAGGTCCCCCTCGCCGCGCCCGCCGATCCCGATGCCGGCGATGTTGAGCTTCTCGCTCGGCGGCACGTTCCCCGCTCCACCCAGCACATGCCGTGGCACAACCGTAAACGCGGCAACCGCAGCGGCGCCCTTCACGAACCCGCGCCGGGAAATGCCCTCCGCCGAAAGACGCTGCCTACCCCCTACATGGACTGCCCGATTCGCTGTCACAGAAAGCCCTCCCGAAAAAATGGAGCCTGCGCTCGACGCGGCAGGCCCTCTTATTCACGACCTGACTCGCGCCAAGACTACACAAGATTGAAGCCGGCGCGATAGAACTTGGTGATGTAGTTGTCCGCCTCGGGACAATTCGGCGAGCGCATCTTCACGGAATCCCACTCGACGCGTTTTTGCAGCCGCACGGCCAGATTGCCGACGAGCAGCGCCTCGACGAACGGCCCGGCGTACCAGAAGCCGCTCTTGGCGTCCTCGGGCTTGCGGGCCTTGCAGGCGTCGATCCATTCCTGATGATGGCCGGGCGACCTCGGCAGGGTCTTCGGCGGCCGGCCGTACTCCTTCTGCCGCGACTCCGGGATCAGCCGGGGGACACCCGCATGGCTTCCACCCAGCAGCTTGCCTTTGTCGCCGATGAACAGAATTCCGTTGTCGCCGAGCTTGCGGCCTTCGAGCTCCGCCGGAGCCGGAGGTAATTTGGCGCCGTCGTACCAGACCATCTTGACGGCCGGCCGGCTGCCCTTGGCCGGGAATTCGAACGTGATGATATTCCAGACGGGAAGGGTCTCGTTATTGACAGGGCTGGTCTCGGCCTGAACGGCTGTCGGGGCGCCCAAGTCCAGCGCGAAGAACGCTGGGTCGGCATTGTGTACGGCCATGTCGCCGATGGCGCCGCAGCCGAAATCCCACCAGCCTCGCCAGTTGAACGGGCAATAGGCGACCTGCTCACCCTTGCTGTTGGGGAACTTGGCGTACGGGCGCCAACGCGCGGGACCGAGCCACAGGTCCCAGTCCAGATTCTCGGGGACGGGTGAACTTTCCTTGGGCCGCCTGATACCCTGCGGCCACCAGGCACGCTCGGGCGTCCCGGCACGGTCGCTCCAGACGTGCACTTCGCTGACCGTCCCGATTGCCCCGGCGTGAATGAACTCCCGGTACAGACGCAGGCCGTCGCCCGCATGGCCCTGGTTGCCCATCTGCGTCACGACGCCGGTCTCTTTCGCGACCTTCGTCATCTGCCGGGCCTCGTAGATCGTGTGCGCCATGGGCTTCTCGACGTACACGTGCTTGCCCATCTTCATGGCCATGATCGCCGCCGGGGCGTGGATATGATCGGGGGCGCCGATGACGACGGCGTCGATGTTCTTGTCTTCTTTCTGAAGCATCTCGCGGAAGTCGCGATAGACTTTGGCGTTCGGGTGTTTCTTGATGGTACCGGAGGCGCTTCGGAGGTCCGCATCGCACAGGAACGCGATGTTCTCGCTGGAAACCCCCTCGATATCTGCCGCGCCGCGACCGCCGACGCCGATGCCGGCAATGTTGAGTTTGTTATTGGCCGAGGGCTGTCCGGCCGCACCGAGAGCATGCTTGGGCACGAACGTGAACGCCGCCACGGCCGCCGCCGCACCGACCAATTCCCGCCGGGACAGGCCTTTCTCCTGCAAATTCCTCATAGCTGTTACCCTTTTTCAGTTCTTTTCATCAAGCACAGAAGCCGCTCACGGCGGCGATACGTCAGTCGATGTCCCAGCCCAACCGATAGAACTTCGTAATGTAGTTGTCCGCCTCGGGGCAATTTGGCGACCGCACGGCCTTGGCGTCCCACTCGACGCGCTTGCCCAGCCGGACCGCCAGGTTGCCGACCAGAAGCGCCTCGGTGAACGGCCCGGAGTACCAGAAGCCCGCTTTGGCCTCCTCGGGCTTGCCCGCCTTGCAGGCTTCGATCCACTCCTTGTGGTGCCCGGGCGAGCGCGGCAGGGTTGGCGCGGGTCTCTTGTACTCTTTCATCTTCGATTCCGGGATCAATCGAGGCGGGCCGGACCAGCCGCCGCACAGAATCTTGCCCTTATCGCCGACGAACAGGATGCCATTGTCTTCGAGTTTGCGGTCTTTTTCCAGCTCCGGCGGACGCGGGGGCATCTTGCCGCCATCGTGCCAGATCATCTTGACCGCAGGCCGATTGCCTTTGGCCGCGAAATAATATGTGATGATCGACCATTTGGGCAGGGTCTCGTCGTTCGAGCCGCTGCTCTCGGCTTCGACCGCCGTCGGGGCATCGAGATCGAGGCAGAAGAACGCGGGATCGGCGTTATGCACGGCCATGTCGCCCATGGCGCCGCAGCCAAAATCCCACCAGCCGCGCCAATTGCGCGGGACATAAGCTTTGTGATAGGGCCGCCAGCGGACCGGACCCAGCCAAGCGTCCCAATCCAGAGTCGCGGGGACGGCCATGGTGTCCGTCGGCCGGTCGATACCCTGCGGCCACCAGGGACGCTCGGGCGTGCCCGGGCGATCGCTCCAGACGTGCACCTCACGAACGGGGCCGATCGCGCCGTCGTGGATGAATTCGTATGTCAGCCGAAGCCCCTCGCCGGCGTGGCCGCCCTGGCCCATTTGCGTTACAACGCCCTTTTCCTTCGCAATTTCGGTCATCCGGCGGGCTTCATAGATCGTGTGGGCCATGGGCTTTTCACAGTAGACGTGCTTGCCCATCCGCATGGCCCGGATCGCCGCCGGGGCGTGGCAATGGTCCGGCGTGGCAATGACCACCGCGTCGATGTTCTTACCCTCTTTGTCCAGCATCTGGCGGAAGTCTTTGTACTTGCGGGCGTTGGGGAACTTTCTGAACGTGTCTTTCGCCCGCTCATCATCGACGTCGCACAGGGCTACGATGTTGGCGCCGTCCTGGGAGCACTGGTTGATGTCCCCCGCGCCCTGGCCGCCGACGCCGATGCCGGCGATGTTGAGCCTGTTATTGGCCGAAGGCTGCCCGGCCCCGCCCAGCACGCGCCTGGGTATGAAAGTGAAGGCGGCGGCCGCAGCAGCCGCCTCCACAAATTCCCGGCGTGACAGGCGCGAACTACAGTTGACCTTCTTTGGATCGCCTGATTCCGTCATAAAACGCAACTTCTCGTGTATAACTGAGTAGGAAACCCTGCGTTCCCCGATTCACTTAGACCTTCATCTCCAGCGGTCCCCAACCCTTGCGGGGCTCGCGCCAGGCCAGGTCGTTGATCTTCGGATCGCTGACGATCTTCCCGGCTTCGTCCAGTTCGAGCTTCTTTCCCGCGCGGGCACAGAGGTTGCCGAGCTGGATGTTGGCGGCCATGGGACCCGAGTAGCCCCAGTTCGACTGGCTGAACTCCCGCGGCTTCTCGCCCTTGCAGGCCATGATGAACTCCTCGTGATATCCGGGAGAGCGTTCCAGCAGCTTTTTGGGCTGGCCGAACTCCTTGCGCCGCGTCTCCGGGATCAGCATCGGGGTTTCCCAGTAATCGCCAATGACCAGCATCTTTCCCTTGGTGCCGATGATCAAGTTTCCCGTTCTCGGCAGTTGGCGTTTGTCGGCCTTCATTTCCTCCGGGGTCTCCGGCATGAAGGGCGTCCCATCTTCTTTCTTACCCTCGTACCAGAAGGTAGTGAACCCGGGTCGGCCGTCTTTGGCGCGGTAGGTGCTCTTGACGATCATCCCGGCCGGGAACTGATCCTTGACGGGTCCGGTCATGATGACTGGCTCGGCGGTGGCCGCATAGCCCGGATTCATGATCGCGTAGATGCCGTCGGTAGTATGGCAGGCCATATCGCCCAGGGCCCCGGAGCCGAAATCGACCACGCCCCGCCAGTTGAAGGGATGATAGGGGCCACGGCCCTCCCTATCCACGGGGCGAGCGGCGAAGGGCCGCATCGGCGCCGCGCCGATCCATGCCTCCCAGTCCAGGGTTTCCGGAACCGGATCCGATCCCGCTGGACGGTCGCCGCCCTGCGGCCAGATGGGGCGATTCGTCCAGGTGTGAAACTCCACGACGTCACCGACGGCGCCGGCCTTAATGTATTCGTATGCCAGCCGCCATCCATTATAGGAATGGCCCTGGTTCCCCTGCTGGGTGACAACCTTGGGATTCTTGGCATAGGCGGCGGCCAGCAGTTGTGCCTCCCGAACCGACCACGTCAGTGGCTTCTCGGTGTAACAGTGAATACCCATGGAAGCGGCGGTCATCGACGGGGCAAAGTGAGTGTGATCCGGCACCGCCACGAAGATCACATCAATCTTCTTGCCGTGGTTTTCGAACACTTTGCGCCAATCCGTATACCCGGCCGCCTGTTCCCAGCCTTTCTTGCCCAAGACGCCATTCCACCGGTTCTTGTCGACCTCCGCGAAGGCGACGCACTGGAGACCGGCCTTGCTGCAGAAACCCGTATGGCTCCCCGCCTGTCCGCCCGCACCGATAAATCCCACTTGGAGCTTCTCGTTGAGTCCCTGGGCCCGGATGAGACTCGGGAAGCCAATGGTGCATGCGGTGCCAGCCGCAACGGTGCCTTTAATAAACTGACGACGCGTGATGTTCGACATGAGCTTGGCTCCTTTACTTGTCGTGAATGAAAGAACCGCCCTTTAGGGCAATGTCCCTCTACGTCATATCGTTTGCCTTGCATGGGCCGACGCACACCTCGACCCAAAACGTGTCTTCCTACAGCTCCCAGCCCTTGCGGTAGTGCATCTGGACGTAGTCATTGGCGTTCTTGTCGTTGGTGACGAGCATCTTGTCGCCGTCCCATTCGAGTTTCTTGCCAACGTTCTCCGGGCGAAGCGCGAGGTTGCCCATGACGACCATCTCGGTAAACGGCCCGGAGTAATCGAAGTTCGAGGTCGCCGCCGGACCGCCCTTGCAGGCGCGAATCCAGTTCTGCTCGTGGCCGCCTTTGATTCTCTCGAGCGTCTGCGGCGGCCGCTTGTACTCTTTCATCGCCGTCTCGGGGATCAAACGCGGGCTGCCCCCGTATTCCCCACAACGAAGAACCCCCTTGCTGCCGATGAACAACACGTTGCTGGATTCCTGATCCAGAGCCCGGCCAACCTCCAGAACGTCCGGACGGGCCGGCTTCAGACCGCCGTCATACCAATGAATCCTGACAGCCGGCATTCCTTCGCGGGCCGGGTACTCGAAGTGCACCATCGAGGCCAACGGGAACGTTTCCTTGTTGACCTTGGTGCAACTCGCTTCCACGCTGGTCGCATACTTGAGCTTCAGGGCCGAGAAGACGGGGTCCAGCACATGGCAAGCCATATCGGCCAGAGCCCCGCCGCCGAAATCCCACCAGCCGCGCCAGTTGAACGGCAGATAGCACGGATGATAAGGCCGCTCCGACGCCGGGCCGAGCCAGAGGTCCCAATCCAAGGTATCCGGAACCGGCGGTTTGTCTGTCGGCCGGTCGATGCCTTGCGGCCAAACAGGGCGGTTCGTCCAGGCATGGACCTCTCTTACTTCACCGATCGCACCGTCCCAGATCCATTCGCAAATATTTCGCACGCCATCCTGCGAATGGCCCTGGTTTCCCATCTGAGTCGCCACTTTGTACTTGCGGGCGGCCTCCGTCAAAGCGCGAGCCTCGGACACGAGCCGGGTCAGGGGCTTCTGCACGTAGACATGCTTGCCGCGCTGCATAGCCGCCATAGCCACCGGCGTGTGAAGATGATCGGGCGTGGCCACGATGACCGCGTCGATATCTTTCTGCTCGTCGAGCATCTTGCGGAAGTCTTTCCACTTCCTGGCGTTCGGATATTTCTCGAAGACTTTCGCGGCGTACGCCCAGTCCACATCGCACAGGGCCACGATATTCTCGCTGGCACATCCGCTGACGTTGCTCTTTCCCATGCCCCCGATGCCGACGCCGGCGACGTTCAGCTTCTCGCTGGGCGGTTTCTGGCCCGCCGCACCCAGCACATGGCTCGGCACGATGGTAAACGCCGCGGTCGCAGCGGCCGCCGCACCCATGAAGTGGCGACGAGAGAGCTTCTCGCCCTGCCCTTGCGTGTTCGTTGTCATTTTCATGTCCCTTGGTCCTCAGATAACAACTGTTGGTCTGTTCTACCCGTTCCGGGCGGCACCGCCGAAAGCCCACGGACAAACGAGTTTGTCCGTGCCACCCGATCATTCTCACCGCGATCAAGGCTTGATCTGGCTGATGACCTGCTGCGCCTGTTCGCGAATCGTATCGTTCTTCGTGCCCGCAATTACCTTGTGAAGCACCTCCTTCACCCGTTGCGGCTGAGTGCCCACAATCGCCTGGGCGATCCGGACCGCCGCCGACTCCGCCTCCAGATGCAGAGCCAAATCGTCGAGATACCCGGCGGCCATGTTGAGCGCCGCCAGCGATTTCGTGCTTGCGAGTCCCGAAAGGACTCGCTTTTTCTCCGTGGCGTCGCCGGCCAGGTCCATCGCCTTCTTGTAGAGGTCGATCGTCTGCTCGGCGGGCCGATCGCTCTCGAGGCCCAGCAGCCGCACGAAACCACGCAGAGCAAGGACCTTGTGCACCCGGCTCTCCGAGGTTTGGGCCACCTTGAGCAGGTCGGGCACAGGCTCGGCCGTCGGCCAATATTCCGACAGGGCGCGAATCGCCGCATCCTGGATCTCCGCCTCGCGACTGCTCAGGGCCGCTCGCAGCGTCGGCAGCGAGCCGCCGTCACCGATCCGGCCGAGCAGGCGAAGCAGGGACGCCCGAGCAGGCACATCCTTAACGTTCGGCAGCACCGCCTGCACCGCCGCCGCCTGGCGATTCTTGTCCGTGATCTTGTGCGCCACGGCGGCCACCATCTTCTCCGCCTCGCCGCGATCCGCCTCGTTCCTGGTCTCCAGCAGCAGGTTGACCAATGCGGGCATGTCCTCCGGCTTGGCAATGATCTTCAGGACGCGGAACGACTCCAGCCGCACTTTGCGGTCTTCGTCTTTTCCGGTTTTGAGCAATGTCTCGATGGCACCGGCAATGTTCCGCTCGCCGATGGCGCCGATCAACTCCGCCTTCACGCCGGGAGCGACGGAAGGAAGACTCGTGAGAATCGCCGCATCGACGTCCGAACCGCGGAGCCGATACAGACCCTCGCGGGCCGCCTTCTGTTCGGCGCCCTTGCTCGCCGCCGCATGTTCCGCCAGCGGGGAGATGTTCGAAGCGTTCCCCAGTTGGCCGATGGCCCGCAGCGCCGCCACTCGAACGGACTCGTCCTGCGACTTGGCCGCCTCAAGCACCGCCGGCAAGGCCGTCGCGTCGCCCCGGTCTCCGAGCGCGGAAAGCAATTGGACCTGTCCGGTCGCAGGCAGCTTCGGCAACTCCTGCACCAGGGCCTTGGTAACCTCCGGGCCGGGGATGTCCCGCACGATGGCAATGGCCCCGCTTTGCATCTGGGGGTCATTGCTTTTCAGCGCGTCGATCACCATGTCGATGACCTCCTTGGCGCCCGAGTCTCCGGCCATGCCGGCCCCCACACCGGGCAAGCCAACGGCAACCGCTGCGATCAGCAAAAAGAAGAATCTCTTCGATTCTTGAACCATCTCTGTCGTCCTACTCAAATGACAGCCGCTGTGCGCCGGAGCGTGGAGACAACCACCGCCCGGGTGCCATGTCTACGCTTGCGTAGACATGCGTATCGGGTGGCAGCCTCAAGCGAAGCGCGTTTGCAGTGTGCCCATTGAGGACATTGAAAGAAACGCCTCACGGCGTCACTGCAAACAAGACCTTCGGCTTTGACGCTGCCACCCGGCTGGAACCCCAGATGCGCGATCCAATCGCGGTTACTTCGCACCACCGCTGGCGGCACTGACCATGCCCTTGAGGGCGGCGGTACGCACTAACTGCGGCACGCCGTCTTTGTTCAGATCACGGTAGATCTTCAGGGCCGCGGGCCGGTCGCCCTTGCTCACCATCTTCTCCGCAATCTTCAGATAGGCATCATAAACCGCCGGCTTCAGGCTGTCGGAAGCACCGCCCATAACCTTGTCCAGGGCCTTGGCCGCATCCGCTCCGCCGATCTTGCCCAAGGCACTGATGGCGGCGCCGCACAGTACTTTGTCGGAGCCTTCCGCGCATTTGGCCACGTCCACCGTAGCCGCACTGCAGGAGCGCTCGCCCAGGCTGTTGACGATGCCGACCTTGGCTTTGCCCTGAGCCTTCGACAGGGCTCCGAGCAGTGCCTTGTTCACCACCTCGCCCGGAATCCGCTCCAGGGCGTAGCGGGCCATGTCCGAGTACTCCTCGTTCGTCAACATCCCCGCCAGCACCGGCACCGACTGATCCGTCCCGATGATGCTCAGCTCGCGGCAGGCATACTGCTTGCCCGCGTACTTCGCATCCGACTTGAGAACATCGACCAGTGCCGTCTCATATTTCTTCAACTCCTCGGTCTTGCCGTAGGCCTTGCGGATCTCATCGCTGAGCTCCGTCAGCGGCTGGCGGCTGTCGCCGAAATCGTACGTCTTGATTTTCGCCAACTGTTGTTCCATGCCTGACCCCTTTACTGATGCCTGTGCCTTTGGTTTTGTCGGTACCGGGAAATCACCCATCGCAAACTGAATGCCACGCAGATAATGTTCGAGAAGGACCGCGTTCATGAAGATCGCGTCGTTGTGGCCGAACGAGCAGTAGAAGAGACGGCCTTTGCCTACGTCTTTGACCCAAGTGATGCCCGTATCCTCATCGCCCTCTTTCCACTCCTTGACCTTGCGGGTGGTTGGATCGCTTGTGTCGAGGCTCATGAGCACGAATTGCTTGTCGCGCGAGTAGAGCGGTCGGGCAGTGCGATAGATCTCATCGCTGAGCTTGAAGCCCTGGCCCTTGAACGGCACCATCAGCGGATGGTCGGGCTCATCGACCTTGAACGCCCAGGTCCCACCGGCGGTCCAGGGATGCCCGCTGAACTTGTTGCCCATCATCTCCTGCCCCTCGGGCCACTGATAGAAGTTGTCCGCCGCGGCGTGGATGCCGACAACGCCCTTGCCGCTCTTGACAAAGTCGATCAGCGCCTGGCACCGTTCCGGCGTCACTTTCGGGTCGAATTTCAGGCTCGTCGTGTTGTTCAGGCAGATCCCATCGAACTGCTTGAGGGTCTCGGCCGTGAAGACGGAGTAATCATCGGTGACCGCCGTCACCTGGAAAGCCCCGGTCTTCTCGCCCATGATCTTGAGAGCCTCGTTCGCTACGGGAATCACGGTGTGGAAGAACGTCTCACAGCGCCAGAACACCAGCATCTTTCGCGGCTGCGCTGGCTTGGCCACCGCTTTGTCCGGCATGGCCGCCTTGATCTTGGCAATCTCTTCATCCGTCACCTTCCGCAACTCTTTCGGCGACTGTGCCCACAACACCGTGGACAGGCAAAAGCTGACGAGCAGCATCACGGCGATACCTCTTGACCTTGTCATATTGGTTCCTTTCCTTCACTACAGAAATCGGGTGATCTGTCCACTCATTCGATTACAGATGCCACGGGGCCCGCATCGGCCGCGACAGCAGCCGGTTGGCCTCGGCGTCGTTGACGAACGACTCCTTCTCCGGGTCCCATCGGACCTTGCGGCCCAGCAGCATCGCGATTTCGCCCAGAAGCCCGACGCTGATCGAGCGGCACGACACCTCAATCGGCGTGATCGTCTTCTTGCGGGACTTCACGCAGTCCAGGAAGTTCTGGTGGTGATCCCGGCTATTGTACAGCTTGGTCTCATCTGCGCCGACCACCTCTTTCCAAAGTTCCGGCGGGTTCGTCGCCTGCCGGCCGCGATCGACGTGGACCCAGCCCTTCTCGCCATACCAGACGGTCCCCATGCCCTTGGGCACCTGCTTGTCGTTGGCCACGACCATCTCGATTCCATTGGCGTACTTGCAGGTGAACTTGTATTCGGTCGGCGCATCGTAGATGCCGTCTTTGGGATAGACGCCCTTGCCCTCGATCTCCACCGGGCCGGTGTCATCCAGTCCCAGGCCCCAGTGGGCGATGTCGATGTGGTGGCCCGCCCAGTCGGTCAACTGGCCGCCGGAGTAGTCCATAATCCAGCGCCAATCCCAGTGGACGCCTTGCCCGCCGAACTCCATGTAGGGTCGCCAGGGCGCTGGGCCGAGCCAGAACTCCCAGTCCAGGCCGTCCGGCACCGGCTTCACCTGCCTGGTACCCGTGCCGCCGCCGGTCGGCAGGCCCACCTCCACGCGGGTGATCTTCCCGATCCGGCCGTTGCGAACCAGCTCGCAGCCGTGGTGGAAGTTGTCCACCGACCGCTGCCAGCTCCCAGTCTGCCAAATCCGGCCGTATTGGTTCACCGTGTCCCGCATCACCTTGGCCTCGTGGATCGTACGGGCCAGCGGCTTCTCGGCGTACATGTCCTTGCCCGCCCGGGCCGCCGTCACCACGGGAATCGAGTGCCAGTGGTCCGGCATCGCCAGGGACAGCGCATCGATATCCTTCCTCGCGATCAGATCGCGAAAGTCGGAATACGTCGCACAGTCCGAGTTGCCGTATTTCTTGTCGACGGTGCTTTTGGCGCGGTTCAGGTGGCGCTTGTCCACGTCGCAGACAGCAACGACTTGAGCAGTCTTCTTGCCCAAGAAGGCGTTCATGTTGCCCGAGCCCTGGCTGCCGACCCCGATGCAGCCCATCGTGATTCGGTCACTGGCCGCGACGCCCCCGTTGGCTCCAAGTGCCGATGAGCTAACGACATACGGAAAACCCACGGCAGCGATGGAGACGCCCGCCGCGTCTCGCAGGAACTGGCGACGGGATACGTTGGTTCTATTCATCTATCGTGCTCCCTTCTCTTCTGTGTCAAATGTGCCAGGGGCTGCGCATCGGCCGCGACAACATGCGGTTGGCCTCGTCGTCGCCGATGAACACCTGGCGTTTCGGGTCCCATTTCAAAGGCCGCTTCAGCGTGTAGGCGATATTGCCGAGATGGCACACCGTCACCGAGCTGGCGCCGATCTCGATCTTGCAGATAGGATCAGTCCGTTTGCGGATGGCTTCGAGCCAGTCGGTGTAGTGGCTCTTGCTGTCGTACAGATGGACCTGGTCGGTGGCGATTTTCTGGTCCTTAAGCGCATCCGGCCAGGTCTTCAGGTAGCCGCGATTGACCTCGACCTTGCCTGTCGTGCCTTCGAAAAGAACCCCGTTGACGGCACGCCCGCGACTCTCTTTGACCCGCTCCAGCCACTGTTGGTAGGCCTCGCCCGTGAAGGGAAGGCCGGTGCCATCGGGGCCGCGAACTTGACCATCCCGCGTCATCGTGATGCCGTTGGCGTATTTGTAGGTGAGGACCTTGTAGTCTTTGCCGTCGGGTGGAACGATCTCGACCGGTCCGCTGCCGTCCATTCCGAGGCCCCACTGGGCGATATCGAAGTGGTGAGCGCCCCAGTCAGTCATGCCGCCGCCGCCATAGTAGCTGTGGTCTCGCCAGTTCGGGAAGCCATCAAAACTGATA
>Ga0315286_10001974_pt1 | contig 18901 bp, 19 predicted proteins | sample YL17G10_0_MG_FD_205038 | JGI IMG/M metagenome (GOLD analysis project Ga0315286, IMG submission 205038) | Sediment microbial communities from Yellowstone Lake, YNP, Wyoming, USA - YL17G10_0 | ecosystem: Environmental > Aquatic > Freshwater > Lake > Sediment | place: USA: Wyoming | collected... | reverse complement strand
CAAGACGACGAATTGGAATCCCTGAAGAGAATGGGCCTGGTGATCGAGTACAACCAGGTCCAGGTCTATTTCACCTATATACCTGAGCCCCCTCGAACAAAATCTTGAGCGGATTCCCGAATTTGCTTCCCATCCCTTCCCGGCGTATAATCAAGCGGGAAGGGATTTGGTTTTAACTCCGGAGGTGACTATGTCTGAAGCACGTGTCGTGCGCGCCCCACGCGGTACTCAACTCAATTGTAAATCCTGGCTTACCGAAGCACCTTACCGAATGATCCAGAACAACCTGGATCCGGAGGTTGCCGAGCGTCCCTCTGACCTGGTGGTGTATGGGGGGCGCGGCCAGGCAGCCCGTTCCTGGGAGGCTTTCGATGCCATTCTAGCCACGCTAAAAGAAATGGAAGACGATGAAACGCTGCTCGTTCAGTCTGGCAAGCCAGTCGTTGTCTTTAAAACTCATCTGGATGCGCCACGTGTTTTGATTGCCAACTCGAACCTGGTGCCTCACTGGGCTACACAGGAACACTTTGACAGCCTGGTTGCCCAAGGGCTGATGATGTTTGGGCAGATGACCGCCGGGTCATGGATCTACATTGGAACGCAGGGCATTTTACAAGGGACTTACGAGACCCTGGGAGCACTCGCCCGCCAGCGCGGCTGGCCTTCGCTGAAGGGAAAGTTCGTGCTGACGGCTGGATTGGGAGGGATGGGCGGTGCTCAGCCTCTGGCGATCACCATGAACGAGGGGGTAGGCTTGATCGTCGAAGCAGACCCGGCGCGGGCGCAGCGCCGCCTGGAGATGGGCTTCGTGGATGTAGTTGTCGATACGCTCGAAGAAGCAATGACATTGGTACAGGAAGCACAAGATGCAGAAAAACCCCGCTCCATCGGGCTGATCGGCAACGCCGCTGAAATCTTCCCCGAGCTGGCGCTGCGCGGTGTGGTGCCGGACGTGGTGACCGACCAGACTCCCGCACACGATGTATTGATGTATATCCCAACCAAGATGAGCTTGAAAGACGCCGAAGCCCTGCGTCATACCGACCCCAACGAATATTACCGCCGCTCGATGGCCTCCATGGCCCAGCAGGTGGAAGCCATGCTGGAATTCAAGCACCGAGGAGCTGAGGTATTCGATTATGGGAACAACCTGCGCCAGCGCGCCTACGATTATGGCGTCAAAGATGCTTTTGAATTTCCAGGCTTTGTCCCGGCTTATATCCGCCCTCTGTTCTGTGAGGGCAAAGGCCCCTTCCGTTGGGTAGCACTTTCCGGAGACCCGGAGGACATTTACCAAACCGATGAAGCGATTATGGAGTTGTTTCCCGAAGACGAGCACCTGCACCGCTGGTTGAGGATGGCGCGCGAGAAGGTTCCCTTCCAGGGACTGCCAGCGCGCATCTGCTGGCTGGGATATGGGGAACGGGCCGCGGCAGGGCTGGTCTTTAATGACCTGGTGGCAGAGGGCATTGTACGGGCTCCACTTGTGATCGGCCGCGATCACCTGGACGCCGGATCGGTGGCTTCACCGAACCGCGAGACAGAGGGGATGATGGATGGCACGGATGCAGTCAGCGATTGGCCCATCCTGAATGCCCTGATCAACGCCGTGGGCGGGGCGACCTGGGTTTCCTTCCACCACGGGGGCGGGGTGGGAATCGGTTTCAGCCAGCACGCCGGACAGGTGATCGTCGCCGATGGGACGCCCGAGGCAGCGCGGCGGCTGGAGAGGGTGCTGACCACCGACCCTGGGATGGGCGTGGTCAGGCATGCAGACGCGGGTTATCCGGAGGCAATCGAGGCAGCAAAACGACATGGCATCAAGATGCCAATGCTAAAATAGCTTTCAACCTGGACAAATTGAAAATTGGATTAACAATTTGTCCAGAAGATATCAATGATGTTCGTGCCCTTCTGTCCCGCCCAGCTTCTCCAGTCCCGGCAGCTTATCTGCCAACTGGGCCGGCTTGTGGATCAAGACCGGCAGGTGCTGGGGGCAAATCCAATATTGTTTTCCCCGGTATTCAAAAGGGATCAGGGGCACATCATCGGAACTACGTTCGCAGTAAATGCAATAAGGCTTCTCTTTACTCATTTTTATCCTGTCTTCCTCTTCCTGGATCCCATCCGGCTCTGCCGGCGCGGCGCTCCGGTATAGGACGGCACGCCTATCCAATAATTCTTGCACAAACGCAGGTCCATCATCCGACTGCGAAGGCGCGGGTCGATCTCTTCTAAGGCGTCAGTAGTGGTGATGACCGTGGGCAGCTTGTGGTTGTAGCGATAATTGAACAGTTGATAGAGCTTCTCCCGTACCCAGGGTGTCATGGATTGGGTGCCCAGATCATCCAGAATCAGCAACCGGCAGGTGCGCACCTGCTCGAAGCGCCGGTCGAGGCTGATGGTGCTGCCAGGGCTGAAAGTCGCCCGCAGGTGATCCAGCAGATCGGGTACCACGTCAAAACGTACATCAAAACCCAGCTCAGACCGGTAGTTGGCAATCGCTGCGGCCAGGTGGGTTTTACCACACCCATAGCCGCCGAGCAGCAAAAGCCAGCCTTCCGGCTGCTCAGCAAAGAGGCGGGCAGCCTTGAGGGCTTTTTCCAGGCTTTGGACCTCCTCTGCTGGCAGGCCTTCATTTTTCCGCAGGTCAAAGGTGGCAAAGGTGCATTCGTTAAAAACCCCCAAACCGGTATCTTCCGTAGGGTTGCGAAAATCGGGCGCCAGGATATTCACGCGGGTAACGAGCTGCGGATCCATTAAACGGGAACGGATACGCGGCTCGATATCATCTAGTGGCAAGTTGGTGGTGATCACCAGGGGCAGGCGGTTGATATAGCGATAGTTCAGGATCTGAAAAAGTTTCTCCTGCGCCCAGTTGGTGGCGTTCTGTGTGCCAAAATCATCCATCACTAACAATGGGGCCTGGCGAATTTCATCGAAACGCCCTTCGAAGGTGGCTTCGGGATCGTCGTAGGCAAAACGCAGAGTGTCGAGCAGATCTGGCACGGTAATGAACAGCGTAGGCACACCCAAGCCCACAGCGAAATTGGCAATCGCCGCGGCGAGGTGAGTCTTTCCGCAGCCATAGCCTCCTTGCAACAGCAGCCAGCCCTTCAGGGACTGAGCATATTGCCGGGCATGATTATGAGCTAACTCCAGCGAGTCGGCCTGGCGCGGGCTGAGACCGATCAAGCCGCGCTGCTGGAAATTCTCAAACGATAGGTGGCTTAGCTCATCCAGGTTGCTCAAAGCAAACAGGCGCTGGCGGATCTGCCGGCTGACCTGGCTCTGCCGGCAGGTGCAGACCTGCAAGCGGCCAAAATCGGGGTGTCCCACAGGTACTTCCAGGCGCACATACCCGATCCCACCGCACACTGGACAAGCCGGGTCACCCAAAAGACCAGCCTTTGAGTTTGGTCCGCTGGCCTCAGTGTTCGATGAAATCAGCGAACTCGCCTTCGATGTACCGGCGGCGATCTTTTTCAGTTCCTTGTCGATCTTGCTCATTGCGTCCTTTTTCCTTCCAGGAACGTAAGATAGCTTCCACATACCGCCAGCGGCGCACGTTGTTCTCCACCGCGATCCTGACAGCATCCTCCAGCCAGTCCGCCGGGTAGAGCTGCTCAGCATCCCGCAGGGTTTCGGCAATCATCGGCGTTAGCGGACCGATGTGCTCTTCGTACAGGCGAAAGATATTCGGGCGTTCCAGATCTAAGGATACCGGCATCTGGGACATCTCTACAGGCCGCCACTTTCCCTGCCGGATGGCCTCTACCGCCGCCCGTCCTTTGGGAGAATTCAGGAAATAGTAGTGATCTTCTCCCTTAGCATGAGTCATCGAAATCCGCAGGAATACCCCTCGCCCCACCAGGCGCTCCAGGGCATCGTCCAGAGCAGCCTCGCTCCCGCCCACCCGTTCTGACAAACCCTGCATGAAATGCCTGTCATCCAAGAAATCCTGACGCTGGAGGTAGCGGAATTTCCCTTCGATGCGCTCGAGACGCCAAACCGCATACAGGATCACCTTCAATTCACCCAGGTGATCAATTTCTGGCAGCAGCTCATTGAAGAACTGCGCCGGAAGACGTGTGGAGCGCCCTTTACCTTCCGAAAAGCCTTGAAAAACTTTGCTCACTTCGTGGAAACCCTACAATCTATATGCTATTAGACCTGAGACAGATCGATGCGGCGCGTGGCAGCATTCTCGAACTTGGCCAGGTTTTCACGGAAAACCAACTCAATTGTACCCACCGGGCCATTACGGTGCTTGGCTACCTTAATCTGGGCCAGATGCTGCTTCATGGTGTCTTTTTCATACAGCTCAGGGCGGTGGATGAACATAACGATATCGGCATCCTGCTCCAAACTGCCCGATTCTCTCAGATCAGAGAGCTGCGGCTCCTTATCGGCGCGCTGCTCAATCGCTCGCGAAAGCTGGGCGGCCGCCAACACCGGAACGTTCAGCTCACGCGCCATCACCTTCATATTGCGGGAGATATAGGAAACCTCTTGAACACGGTTCTCGGAACGAGTGCCACTGGTCATGAGCTGTAAATAATCTACCAGAATCAGGTCAAGCTGGTATTCCAGATGCAGCCGGCGGCACTTGGCGCGCAGTTGCAAAGGCGTCAGGCTGGGCGTATCATCCAAGAAGATGCGCGTATCGCTGAGCACTTCAATGGAATGGGTGAAAATTGGCCACTCATCTTCGTTCAGCTTACCCGTGCGCAAGCGATGGGAATCGATGCCCGTCTCCTGAGAGATCAACCGCTGCACCAACTGCTCATTCGACATCTCTAGAGAGAATATCGCCACGTGCTTCTTGTGAATTTGGGCTGCATTCTTGGCAGCCGAGAGCATAAAGGCCGTCTTACCGGTGCCCGGACGCCCGGCAATGATAATGAAATCTGAGGCTTGCAGCCCCCCAAACAGGCGATCCAGATCTGTGAAGCCGGTCGGCACGCCGAAGAAATCCTCATCGCGCTGCGAAAGCTGGTCGATCCGGTCGTAATATTCGCTCAATACCTGCTGGATCGGCTGCAAGTCACGCGTCACCCGGCGCTCGCTGACCCCGAAGACCGCTTTTTCGGCCTCATCCATCACCGAGTCGACCGTAATCTCCTCCTGGTAAGCCAGCTTGGCGATCTGGTTGGCAGCCTCCAGCATCTTGCGCCGTACGCTGGTCTGCTCTACAATCCGGCCATAAGCCTCAGCATGCAGTGAGGACGGCACATTACTGATCAAAGCTGTGATATAGGCCGGCCCGCCCACCTCAGACATCTGCCCTAGCTGATCCAACTCCTCGGTTACGGTCAAGAAATCGATCGGTGTGCGTCGTTCGTGCAGCCGGATGAACGCTTCCCATATCCAGCGGTGACGGTGAATATAAAAATCATCCGCCCTCAAGAACTGCGCCACATCATAATAGGCATCGGGATTGATTAAAACCGAGCCAATCACTGCTTCCTCGGCCTCCCGGCTGTGAGGCACCACTTGAGGTGATGGGGCAGAAGGTTCTTCAAAAATGGGAGTGTCGCTCATTTTCGTTTCCTCAAAGAGACTAAAACAGGGATTTGCAGGGTTGATCCCAACAAATCCCCATTCTGATCCTTCTCATCTTTCATTCCTTATCTTCGTCTTCCGAATCTTCTTTATCAAGGCCACCCAGATCCAATTTTCCCAGGAAATCCTCAAAAATGGACAGGCGAGAGCTATCTTCTTCGCCCTCTGCAGGGGTAGGAGGAGTTTTTTCCTCAGATTGGACGGGCTGGTCTTCATGCAGATCCGTTTCAGGCGTGACCCCCGCCGAGTCCATCACGGGACGGGCTACATAGATTGGCACATGTGCTCTGACAGCTAATGCTAACGCGTCGGAGGGGCGCGAATCAATATTCAAAAGACGCCCATCCACCTCTGCCACAATATTCCCAAAGAAAGTTTCATCTTTCAGCGTCACTACCTCGACGCGCAAGATGCGAGCATTCAACGAATTGAACACATTCCGCAGTAAATCCCAGGTCAACGGGCGAGATACCTCTACTTCTTGAAGCGCTAAGGTAATCGCTTCTGCCTCATAGATGCCAATCCAAATTGCCAGGTAACGTTCTGCCGAGGCCTGACGCAAGATCACAATCCGCTGCTGTGACATCAAACTGACCCGGATACTGTCGATCACCACTTCAACCATGTCTAACATAAACCCTCCAAACTTAGAGGTCTACCATTACCTCACTGCTTTGCGTATTTTAACATAGAAGCCGGAATCTCGCGCTGCAGCAAGTGAACCTGCCGGACATAAACTGGAATGTTAAAATGTTAAAAAATCACCCTTAAATCCATTGTCATTTGTTAAGATTACGGTATAATACCCAAACTTATCAACCTTAGGGTTCACCATCCCCTGAAGGACTGAATTTACCGAAGGATCAGAGGTCGATGAAAGCCAGGATATTATGGATTGAAGGGAAACGGGCCAACAGCCCGTCTTTTGTCTCCGAGCTGCGCAAGAAGGATTACCAGGTAGAAATTGTTCCCACTGGTAGTGCAGCGTTGGAGCGTTTGATCGACTTCGACCCCGACCTGGCAGTGATCAATGCCCCTTCTATGCGCACAACAGGAAAGCGCATTTGCCATGACCTGCGCCAGAAAATCGCTGACTTCCCGATCGTTTTAATTATAGATGCAGATCAGCCCAGCCCTGGTGAATCCTGTGCTAATGTTGTGCTGAAGCTGCCTTTCACAGCCCGCAAACTGCTCAATCGGATCGTCCCGCTTCTCCCTGGAAATGAAGAGCGTATGCTGCACGTCGGTCATATCCGGCTGGAAATCGACCGCAAGAAAGTGCGCTGCATGGGCAGGGAAGCCCGCCTCACCCCCCGCCTTACCCGCCTGCTGCAGATCCTAATGCAACACCCTGGAGAAGTCATCGAACGCGGCCAGCTTTTTCGGGAGGTGTGGAACACCGAATATACCGGCGATACCCGCACCCTAGATGTTCACATCAGTTGGCTGCGAGAAGCGTTGGAAGAAAATCCGCGCCAACCATCCGGGGGGTTGGGTACCGCCTGGACGTTTAACCTCAGTTTATTGGTTCAAATCAGCTTCGATCAACTTTTGGAAGGCCTCAAAAGGCTGGGCGCCCACCAGAGGTTGGTTGTTAACGATAAAACTAGGCGTACTTTGAACACCAAGCTGCTGGGCGAAGCTGGTTTGCCCGCTGACCAGGCTGGCATACTTGCCTGAATCCAGGCACTCGGCGAACTGCTTTTGATCCAAATCCATCTCTTCGGAGAATTTCTTCAGATTCTCTTTGCTGAAGGCGCCCCGATTCTCTCCGGACTGCCTGGCGAAAAGCAAATCGTGATACTCCCAAAATTTATCCTGCTCAGCTGCACATTCGCTGGCCTCAGCCGCCCACTGCGACTCTTCCCCTAAAAAAGCAAAGTGGAGATAACCCAAGCGGACCTTCCCGCTGTTCACATATTGTTCGATGATCTGACGCCCCGCGTCAGTGGCAAATTTGCCGCAGTAGGGTCACTGAAAGTCGCTAAACTCGATGATCGTCACCGGAGCGTTCGGATCACCGAGGAAGTGCTGGGTCTGCGCCAATACATAATCTTTGAGACCCGGCTGGCTGGCAGTGGTTCCCCCGGTATCTACTTCTGCGCTCACAGTCGGGGTGGGTGTGGCCTTGCTCAGAATGGGCAGGATCACCGGGCGGACAAAATAACCTGCCAGCAGTCCAAGCAGCAGCATCAGGAGACCCACAACCGGCGTAGCCCAGGAATGGATGTGGATGGTCAGGGCGGTTTTCTCAGTCTGCGGTTTTTCTTCAGTAGATGGATCGATCAAAGGGATGTCCTCCTCGGGCAGGGGATTAATTGCCCTCGCATCATATCATAATTTTCTGCTGCGATGGCTTAGGAGGATATTAAAAGATCTAAATCCTTGTGGATGAGTGAGTCTTCATAAATATGTCTTATTTGTGAGAGGGTGCACCGACCTAAGGACAGCTTCATCACTCCCATGAAATCAATTCGGGTTTACCCCATTCATTATACATATCGGCTAAACGGACCAATAAGTCACCACGGTCTTTTGGGGTGACATCGATTATACTAAGGCGATAGCTGAAGTCAAGGTGTCATTTCTGTTGAACAATTTGGGTGACAGATTCGCTGAACACTAACACGCAAAAAATCACCCGTTGACTTTATCTCAGAAAGAGTTTATACTGAAATCAGTCTGAGATTGGAATACGCCTATGCGAGTACTTTTAGAAAAGGTTTCCCGACTTAGTGTCTGATTGAGGCACGCGCGCTTTCGCGGCGTGCCTTTTTGTTACCAATCCAAATCGAAAGGAGAATTGAAAAAAGATGGACTCAGGATTAATGCGCAAGATCGAAAAGGCCAAGCGCTACGCTGAAGAGCGCGATCGAATTCGCATTGATTCGCTTACGGTGACATTTGACGGGGATAATAATCCCCACACCGTTTATTTCAAAGAAGGTGCCTGGCAATGTGATTGTGATTTCTTCCTAAGCCGAAAACAATGTAGCCATACCATGGCTCTAGAGATCATCCTGGAAGGGATGGTGCCTGAACCCAGCCAGCCATAGATTAGAACAGGCCAATCAAAACAGGGATGCGGCTTTCTGCGTCCCTGTTATTTTTATTCGTAACGCAGGGCTTTAATTATCTCGAGTTTGTCCGTGATCATTTTTAGGGTGTCTTGGGGAGCTCTATGGGAGGATTCCACTATTTTGAGTCTCGGTGATCTGTGACAACTGTCACAAGGAATCGTGACATCCGCGACTTTACGAAAAATAGAGTATTTCGGTATACTTCATACAATAGTCATAACTGCCCACATTGCACGAGCCATAAAAAATCATCTTTGCAGCCTGTGCAAGAATTGCTGGCAACTGATCTTGCCCAGAACACGGTTAGGAGGAAACTTATGTCTCAGACCATACCCAGAGAATTCCTGGCAATTGACCGGAAGGCACGCGCCCGCGCGCCTTCTCTCGACGTATCCACTCGCTCTGCACAGGAACGCATCCATGACTTCAACGATGTCATCATTCCGCTCACCCCGGAAGAAGCGATGTCGGAAGCTGGCCGTTGTGTACAGTGTCCCGATCCGGCTCCCTGCATGGAGGCTTGCCCGGTGCACAATGATATCCCCACCGCCATGTGGCTGATCGAACAAGGCGAATTTCTGGAGGCAGCCAAGTTATATCGCCAGACCAGTTCCATGCCCGAGATCTGTGGGCGCGTTTGTCCTCAGGAGCAACTCTGCCAGGGCTCGTGTTCGCATATCAAGTCACACGCTTCCGTGATGACTGGCCCCCTGGAGGCTTTTGTTGCGGACTATGAGCGGAAAAATGTCGGTGTAGAAATCCCTGCCGGTGCGCCGACTGGTAAGCAAATCGCCATCGTCGGAGCTGGTCCGGCCGGCATGGCTTGCGCTGAACAGCTTATCCAAATGGGGCACAGCGTTACCATCTTTGATGCCAAGCCCGCCCCGGGCGGTCTGCTTACCTATGGCATTCCAAATTTCAAAATCCCAAAGGATGTGGTCTTCAACCGCATCGGTGATCTCGAACGCGCCGGGGTGAAATTTGTTTTCGGTGCCTACATCGGGAAAGACAAGAAAATTGACGATTTATTCGCTGAGGGTTTCCAGGCCGTCTTTTTGGGTGTGGGAACTTTGATCGATGCTCCGATGGAAGTTCCCGGAGAAGATCTGCCAGGAGTGTATAAGGCCACCGACTTCCTGGCGCGTGCCAGCTTGCCCCTGGATCTGCTGCCTCCTGCCCTGCGCGCCCGGCCTGAAATTGGCAAACGGGTCGTGGTGATTGGCGGCGGTGACACGGCCTCCGACTGCCTGCGTACCGCGCTGCGCCTGGGTGCGGATGAGGTCACCTGTCTCTACCGCCGGACACTCAAAGAAATGCCCGGTGGCTGCCACGACCGGCAGATGGCCCTGGAAGAGGGCGCCCATTACCAGTTCCTCACCCAACCGGTCCGCTTCATTGCCGGGGAAAACGGTCACCTGTCGAAGCTCGAATGCATCCGCATGGAATTGGGCGAGCCAGACGCCAAGGGCCGCCGCAAGCCTGTGCCCATCGAAGGCTCCAATTTCTTCTTCGAGGCCGATACGGCTGTCTTGGCGCTGGGCTATTGGCCCGACCCCATCATAGGCGAGACAACCCCCGGTCTGCAGACCAAAAATTACGGCCTGGTCGTCGTCAACCAGGAGACTGGGGCAACCTCCCGCCCGGGCATCTTTGCAGGCGGAGATGGTGTCACTGGACCCAGCCTGGTGGTTACCGCCATGGTCGCCGGCCGTAAGTCAGCCAGGGCGATTGATGAGTACTTGAAGGCCATATAATATCTTCTGATACAATTCGATTCAGATGCCCGGCGCTTTTGAAGTGCCGGGCATCTTATTTTCCATAGTCCAGCCCTCTCAAGCCTGGTGAGAGGTATAATTCAGGTTCGTGTACCGGACCGTATTCGTTCAGGGCACTGCTCAAATAATAGAAGGATAATTTATGGATATTGGTACCATTGAACAGGTCGATATCGACCACCAGATGCGCGCCGCCTACCTTGATTACGCCATGAGCGTGATTGTCGCCCGCGCCCTACCCGATGCGCGCGATGGGCTTAAGCCCGCTCACCGGCGTATCCTTTATGCCATGCACGATATGGGCATCCGCTCCAACTCAGCCCACAAAAAGTCTGCCCGTATCGTCGGTGAAGTTTTGGGTAAATACCACCCGCATGGCGACGCGGCGGTGTACGATACAATGGCACGCATGGCGCAAGACTTCTCCATGCGCTACCCGCTGATCGATGGACAGGGGAACTTCGGATCCATCGATGGGGATGCACCGGCAGCCATGCGCTACACCGAAGCCAGGCTGTCACACCTGGCAGAAGAGATGCTGGCCAACATCGAACAGAACACGGTCGATTTTGGCGATAATTTCGACGGATCCCTCCAGGAGCCGACCGTCCTGCCGGCGCGCCTGCCGAACCTGCTGCTGAACGGCTCTTCGGGCATCGCGGTGGGGATGGCAACGAATATTCCACCTCATAACCTGGGGGAATTGTCCGCGGCCATTATCCACCTGATTGATAACTACGCCCAGGTCGATGATGTAAATGTGGATGATTTAATGAAGCACCTGCCGGGACCAGATTTTCCCACTGGCGGGGTGATCATGGGCACTGAAGGTATTCTATCTGCTTACAGCACCGGGCGCGGGCGGATCGTCTTACGTGGGTTAGCCCACATTGAGGAAATGGGCAAGGACCGCCACCGCATTGTGATCACTGAAATCCCCTTCCAGCTCAATAAATCCAACCTGCTGGAACGCATCGCCGAGCTGGCGCGAGGGGGAAAAATCCCTGATATCTCCGACTTGCGCGACGAATCCGACCGACGCGGCATGAGCATCATCATCGAATTGAAACGCGGGGCGCAGCCCAAGAAAGTTCTCAACCAGCTTTACAAGTACACCCCCTTGCAGTCCACCTTTGGCGTGCAGCTTTTAGCCCTGGTAGATGGGGAACCCCACCTGCTTTCGCTGAAACGTATTCTGAAAGTGTACATCGAGCATCGTCAGGAGGTAATTGCGCGCCGGACGCGCTTCGAATTGGAAAAAGCGCGCCTCCGCCTGCACCTCCTGGATGGTTTGCTGATTGCCATGGCAAACCTGGATGAAGTCATCCAAACCATCCGCCAATCTCCAGATGCCGATACGGCCAAAGAACGGCTGGTGCAGCGTTTCCGTTTGAGCGAAATCCAGGCTCAGGCTATTCTGGATATGCAGCTCCGCCGCCTGGCAGCTTTGGAAAGACAGAAAATTGAAGAAGAGCACCGCCAGATCATTGAACGGATTACTTACCTGGAAGAATTGCTGGCAAGCCCAGAAAAAATTCTAACTCTGATCAAAAGTGACTTGACCGAGCTGGCTGAGAAATACAATAACGCCCGGCGTACTCGCATCGCTGTTGAGGCCAGTGAAAATTTCAACCAGGAAGATCTGGTACCCGATGAGTCCGTGCTGATCAGCATCACCCAGCGCGGCTATATCAAGCGCATTGCTGCAGATGCATTTAAAGCGCAGGGGCGCGGCGGACGCGGCGTGACCGGTCATGCGACCAAGGATGAAGATGAGATCTTGATGCTCTTCCCGGCCCGCACTTTGGATACGATCCTGTTCTTTTCTGACCGGGGCAAAGTTTACTCGGAAAAAGCTTACCAGATCCCCGATGCCTCCCGCACCGCCAAGGGTATCCCCATCGTAAACGTGCTGGCCCTGGATGCCACTGAACGCATCACGGCGGCCGTTGCTGTCCCAGACTTCGCAGCAGCCGAATACTGCACGATGGCCACACGCAGCGGGCGCGTCAAGCGCCTGATCCTTTCAGAATTCGCCTCAGTGCGGCCCTCCGGACTGATCGCCATCACGCTCAAAGAAAAGGATGAACTGGGCTGGGCGCGCCTGACGCACGGCAGCGACGAGATCATCCTGGTGAGCGAAGGTGGCCAGGCGCTGCGCTTCTCCGAGACAGCCATCCGTTCCACAGGACGCACCGCCGCGGGGATAGCGGGCATGGGGCTGCGCAAAGGCGATTACGTGGTTGGTATGGAGGTCATCGAGCCAGATGGCGACCTGCTGGTAATCACTGGGCGCGGTTTTGGCAAGCGCTCATCCCTAACCGATTATCATGCCAGGGGTCGTGGCGGGAGAGGCGTCGCCACCATTAATCAGAAGAGCCTGGGGGAAATTGGCCGGATCACGGTTGTGCGCGTCGTACAACTGGCAGACGATTTAACCCTGATGTCTGCTAACGGAGTAGTGCTGCGCACACGCGTGGCCGTTGTGTCCCAATCGGGCCGGGCCACCCGAGGTCATATATTGATAAAACTTCATGAAGGAGACAGCCTGGCCTCCGTGGCGCGCATTGCAGCGGCTGATTTACGTAAAGTAGGAGCAGCAGAAGCGGCGTAGAAAAACCGAAAAATTAGAGTGGCGGAACAATCTTTTGAGTCACGAGCAGGCAAAAGGTGCCTAGCAAACAGGTCATCATCAACAACATCACGGCAATGATAAAGCGCTGCATGGCTGTCATGCCCAAGAAGTTGCCCCTCTTACGGCGCGATCTGCGGGAAGGGATTCCGGAAACTGTTTCTTCAGCAGGTTTTTCTGGTTCCTGAAAAACATTATCATCTGCTTGTTGGCGAAAGCTATCGTACGACATGCTTTTTCTCCTCACTCATAGATGGGCGACATCTCCACAGGACGAAGACGAACTTCGCCCGCCCGCACAATTACGATTTCACCACTCTGATTGCGCAGCTTTAAGGAACCATCGGGGGCCAGTCCCACGATCATGCCCTCTACCACTGTCGGGGGGTGACCTTTCAATCCAGCCGGCAAGCCATCTTTTCCAACACTTTGCCCCGTGATGACCTGCACGCGCTCACCGCGGAAAGCCAGGCTGGCCTCCCAGACCTGTAAAAACTCTAAAGAAGACAGGCGCGGCCTCCAATGGATTAATTCTGCTAAAACGTCATGGAGCAGCTGTAACCGGTCCACCGGCCGTCCCAGAATACCTTCGACATAGGTAGCCGGAAAGCGAAGCCCATCTTCATCCCGTAAAGCTGTGCTTACCGAAGCGGATGCAATATTGATGCCAACCCCCAGGATCAGAGCACCCAATTGGTCACCGATCCACTGCGCTTCCGCCAAAACACCTGCCAGCTTACGGCGGTGAACCAGCACATCGTTCGGCCATTTGATTTGAGCATGTAAACCGTAATCCTTTTGCAAGGTATCCCTGATTGCCAATGCTCCCAAAGCAGTCAGGCGCGGCAAGATGTGCGAGCTCTTCTCAACCGGATACATTACCAGGCTCAAAGCCAGCGAAGCTCCCGGTACGGTAATCCAGGTGCGTCCCTGGCGGCCACGCCCGGCGGTTTGTTCTTCTGCGATTACCAGCGCCAGGTCTGGAGCCCCTTGAGCGGCCCACATCGCGGCCTCATCATTGGTAGACCCAACGCGCTCAAAATACTTGATTGCTCCCAACGGCAGATCGGCTAAGGCTTTTAGTAGGCGCGTCTGATCCATATCCGGATTTTACACCTAACTGCCTTTTGCTGCTACCTCCTTTGAGTGTCGGGCACGTTCTTTAAAAACCTCGATGAAAGCCGGCATCACTGAGATCAAGATGATCGCAATGACCACAAAAGAGAAATTATCCTGCACAAACTTCAAGCCCCCAAAGAAGTATCCGCCAAACAAAAACAAAGTTACCCAGGCAATTCCACCGACCACATTATAGACAATAAAATGTCCATAGGACATGGCTCCAATCCCGGCTACAAAAGGGGCAAAGGTGCGGATGATCGGGATGAAGCGCGCCAGGATGATCGTTTTACCTCCGTGCCGCTCGTAGAAAGCGTGCGTACGCTCCATATATTCTTTCTTCAAAAAACGAACCTGACCGCTGAAAGCTCTCGGCCCGATATAATGACCGATCCAATAATTCACAGTATCCCCAATAACAGCAGCCACGCTGAGCAGGATCCACAGCACCCACACATTCAGATCACCCATACCTGCGAAGGTACCTGCCGCAAAAATCAGGGAATCACCCGGCAGGAACGGTGTCACCACCAGGCCAGTTTCCATAAAGATGATCAGGAATAAGAGCAGGTAAGTCCAGGTGCCATAGTTACGGATCACCTCTCCCAGGTATTCATCCAGGTGGATGAATATTTCGATTAATTTAAGAATAAATTGCATCCTATACCTCGTCAGTTTCAGTTTCACGGTCTGAAAGCCGGGCTGCATCTGGCAGTGCTGCCTGCGGCAGAGGCGCGATTATAGCACGCTTTAGCAAACGGTTGAACAACCAGATCATCAAAACACACAAGAAAGCCAGGCTTCCCAGGCCAATCGAAAAAAGGTTTCCCAACCGGTCCAGGGGGATTAATGTCTGACCTGAAAAAAGTTCCAGGCCTGCCGTGAGCAGCGTCAGCCCATTCCATAAACCATGCACCAATACGGCACAGGCAAAGGACAGGCCCAATCGCAGGTAACGCCCTCCCCCCCAGGCAGAAGCCAACCCCCAACCGACCAGGCTGGCGGTAAACATATGCACAGCCCCGGTGCCTACCCGCGCCAGGACCAGGCTCATCCACTGCGAACCACTGCTAGAAAGGAAGAGATTTTCAAAAAGAGCATATCCTGCACCGCTCAACAGGCCAGCCACAAACCCATCCACCGGCGACAGCTTGCGGCTCGCCAGGAACCAGACCCCGATGGGCTTGATAACTTCCTCAATCAAAGGGACAAACAGCGCAATATAGGCAAAAATGCCGGCGACCGTCGCGGGATGGAGGATATAGGGCTGTAAAATCCGCGCCAAAACATCCGGAGTGCGGGGGGCAAATCGCAATCGCTGTGCCAGGTTTGTTAACTCATCTGACAGTTCAGGCTGCCTGGCGATGAACAGAACAGCCACAACCAGGAAACCTGCCAGGAGAGCCAGCTCCAGGGTCAGGATCAACACAGGTCCCAGCGCCAGCCCTGCGCCAAACAGACCCCATGAACGCTGCCCAGAGCCAGGTGAAAGCCCGTTCAGTCCTACCACCAACAACCAGAATATCGGGATGACTACCGCCAGGATGTGCAAAGGAGGCAGTGCGAACCAGGCAATTCTTCCATGAGCCGTTACCAGGTTTCCCGCCAAAAGCACCAGGGGCAAAAGAAAAACGAGCAGCCCTGAGGCAATCAGCAGCCAACGACTGCTGGAGATCCGCCAGTTCCGCAGCCTTTCACGTCCGGACAGGCGCAGGAGAGCATATCCGGCGGATGGGAGTAGCAGAAAACTGCCAAAGGCCAATCCCCCTACATACAAAAACGTCGAGGTAGGATCTGGCATCCCCGGAATCTGGTTTGCTATCTGCCCAATTCCAATCAAAGCAAAGAACAAGCTTAAAAAGCCCAATACAATGAAGGCTAGCGAACTCAAGACCAGCTGGAATAGAGACAGCCAGGAGAATTCCGCTCGCGTCTGGGATTTCTCTATAGAATCGCTCAAGTCAGGTTCCAGGATACGCGTAGGTTATTTCTCCTCAATGGTGATTGAAATGATCGGATCGCCCGGTGGCAGGTTGGCGTTTTGGGAGGGATCGCGCGGCGTCAGGCTTTCCGCCACATCCATCCCTGAGATAACCCGTCCGAAGATGGTATAACCGCCATTTAACTGCGTGGCTGGGGCAAAGGTGATGAAAAACTGGCTGCCATTTGAGTCAGGACCAGCATTTGCCATGGCAAGCAGACCAGCCTGGTCAAAGTTCAAGCCCGGCGAGGTTTCGTTTTTGAAGGCATAGCCAGGGCCACCATAACCAGTACCCGAGGGATCGCCGGCCTGGGCAACAAAACCAGGCAGGACTCGATGAAAAGTAACGCCATCATACCAGCCATTGCGAGCCAGGAAAACAAAGTTGTTCACCGCCAGGGGAGTCAGGTCAGCGTACAGCTCGACAACAATATCCCCTTTAGCCGTCTTAATCGTGGCAATATACTTCTTTGCCGGGTCAATCACCATGGGCGGGCAGTCATTATACTGCCGGTCTTGTATCAAGGTCAGCTGGATGACCGCAGATAAGGTGGAATAATCCAGGCCAGAATTATAAGGGAGGCCATTCAACAGCATGAAAGGCGTGCCCGGCAAACCAATCTCAACGCCGCGATCCCAGGTAGCCCTGACCTTGGAAACGATCGCTTCGCTGGTCAAATCCTGCTTGAACCGGGAAATATTCAGATCCAATTCGGCCGCATTTTCGATCACCCAGCTCTCAAACTGTTCGGGGGTCAGGGCAGCCCACTCCCCCTGGCGGCTCATGAGCAGCTCATACATTTCCCAAAACTGTCCTTGCAAGCCAGCGGCTTCGGCAGCTTGAGCCGAGATAGCAGCCTTGTCGTGCATGGGCTGTTCGGGAGTGCCAATCAAAGGAAAATGACGATAAACAACCCGTAAATTGTTCGGAAAGCTGCGCCAACACGGGCGCAAGGCTGGCACAGTAGGGTCATTGAAAGTCGCTGTACTCGATGAGCGTCACCGAGGCGGTTTTTGGGCCGCGCGCCCAATCCTCTTCACTCACCGGCGGGAAAAGCGAGGCAACCGTAGGATTCGGGGTCGCGAATAGGCTTTTCGCTGTACATCCGGGCATAGATCCTGAGCTATCAGAAACAGGTTGCGGTGCTGAAACCGGCGTATCGGTAGGTGACGGAGGCAGTGTTGGGAGATCCTTGGGAGGCGTCGTAAGGAGGACCGTATCCGTCGGCTTAGGAATGGCGGCTACTCCAGGAACGATTGGCTGGGATGCCGGGGAGATGGGCTTCCCCCCCGAGGCGCAGGCCGCCAATAACAGCCCTAAAAGAACGAATAACCAGACCCGCTGGCGCATATAAATTCTCCTATGGTTTCACTGATCTAAGCGAACACTTGCTGGCCGAAAACTAAAAAGCATGCCGCCAATTGTACCAGCGAATAGTCAGAAAATATTATTTTCTGGTAGACTTGACCCTGGAAAAGACCTTTCGACATGCTGAAGAAACCCCTGATCCTGCTCTTCTGCTGCCTCATTATGGCCGGACTGAGCGCCTGCCAGACGACCAGCCAACCAGAGAACACCCCTTTACCCGACCTGACGGTCGAGCCATCTCCCACGGCCGTGCTCATCCCGCCCAGTGCCACACCTGCTCCTTCGGCAACCCCTGCACCAACTACCCTGCCTCTGCCGGCGACTGCCACATCTACCTCAACCAATTCCGCACTGGTCTGCCTGGATCAGGGCGGGAGAGTCGAGATCAACCAACTCGAGCTGGAAGATTTGCCAAACCCGCTGGATTATCGCATCTACCTGCCGCCATGCTATGCTGAGGCCTTAGACCAGCATTACCCGGTACTCTACCTGGTACATGGGCAAAGCTTCACGGATGATCAATGGGACCGGCTGGGGGTAGATGAGACCATGGACAAGATGGTAGCCAGCGGAGAAATCTCCCCTTTTATCATCGTAATGCCGCGCGACACCAACTGGGGCACGGCCGAGCAAGATCCCTTTGATGAAGCCGTGCTCCAGGGGCTGATCCCGTATATCGACACCCATTACTCCACGCTGGATGATCGCACTCACCGCGCCATAGGCGGCCTCTCGCGCGGGGCGGGCTGGGCAGCCAACCTGGGGCTGAAGTATCCCGACCTGTTCGGATCGGTCGGATTGCACAGCCTGGCCATCTTTTGGAGCGATGTTACGTATGTCAAGAAGTGGCTGGATGAAATCCCGCCCGAAGCAATGCCGCGCTTTTATATCGATGCCGGTCTGAACGACCGCCCCGAAATCCTGGAATCGTCCAGGTGGTTTGAAAACCTGCTCACCCAGCGCAATATTGCCCACGAATGGCACCTGTTCGCCGGGTACCACGATGAAATCTACTGGAAATCGCACATGGAACAGTATCTGCGCTGGTATGCAGCGGAATGGTGAAAACGGCTGATATCCTTCCAACAGCCTCCCACTTCCACAAATGTGACAAATATCACTTGACTCCCTCCTTCAAACCATGCTATAAAAGGTATGAGGTATGACCTCATACAATCCACGCTCCCCTTCCAAACAACACCCCAACAGGAGAGAAGCAAAGCATGGACATATCAAGAGAGTTGATGATGGATATGTACCGCCGCATGGTGGTTATCCGCGAGTTCGAGCTGGCTGCCATCGATGTATTCAAGCGCGGCCTGATCAAGGGAACAGTGCATCCCTACATCGGACAGGAAGCCTCCGGCGTGGGCGTGTGCA
>Ga0315286_10001971_pt1 | contig 18925 bp, 28 predicted proteins | sample YL17G10_0_MG_FD_205038 | JGI IMG/M metagenome (GOLD analysis project Ga0315286, IMG submission 205038) | Sediment microbial communities from Yellowstone Lake, YNP, Wyoming, USA - YL17G10_0 | ecosystem: Environmental > Aquatic > Freshwater > Lake > Sediment | place: USA: Wyoming | collected... | reverse complement strand
CGGTTGCAGGGCTCGGAAATGGCTCGTCGAGAGACGGCCCGCGAAGGCCAGGTGCCCCGCCACACGTTGCGTGCCGATATTGAGTACGCCGGGGTCGAGGCAATGACGACGTATGGCCGTGTCGGCGTCAAAGTTTGGATCTACCGGGGTGAGGTCCTGCCAGAAAAAGCAGTTGCGGAGACGGTCGCCGCCTAGCCAACGCGGACCAAGACCCAGAGGTGAGGAGAGTTTGCTATGTTGATGCCGAAGCGCACAAAACATCGCAAAATGCATCGGGGACGAATGAGAGGAAAGGCCCAACGCGGCAATGTCCTGTCATTCGGTGATTATGGCCTGCAGGCTCTGGAGCCGTGCTGGATGACCAGCCGCCAAATCGAAGCCGCGCGCCGGGCCATCGTGCACTATGTCAAGCGCGGTGGCAAGATCTGGATTCGAGTCTTCCCCGACAAGCCGGCGACGGCCAAGGCGGCTGAGACGCGCATGGGTGGCGGCAAGGGCGTGGTGGATCATTACGTGGCCGTGATCAAGCCCGGCCGGATGATCTTTGAGATCTCTGGCGTGGAGAAGGAATCCGCTCAAGAGGCAATGCGGCTGGCCGCTCACAAGTTGCCGATCAAGACCCAGTTTGTCAGTCGTGAGGAGACGGTCGGAGGGGCAGAATGAGATCGCGGGAAGTCTGGGAGATGACGCCTGAGGAAATCCAGGGCAAGCTGGAGGACACGCATGCCGAGTTGTTCAACTTGCGTTTCCAGTTCCTCACTGGCCAAATGCAGAACAACGCTCGGCTGCGACAGGTGCGCAGAGAAATTGCCCGCTTGACCACTATTCTCCGGGCAAAGCGGTTGCAGCGCATGCAGGAACAGGGGGCAAAATGAGGGAACGCAGAAAAGTCCTGGTCGGTCGTGTGTTGAGCAACCGGATGGAACAGACGGTCGTCGTGCAAGTGGAGCGGCAAAAGCGACACAAGCTGTACGGAAAGGTCATCACCATGCGTACCCGGTTCAAGGCACATGATGCTGAAAACAAGTGCCAGATCGGTGACCTAGTCAAGATCGTTGAATCCCGTCCCCTGAGCCGAGAAAAACGGTGGACTGTCACGGAAGTCCTCGAGTCAGCCTGACCACTACGGTTGGGTCTGCTTCTGCATTGGGGAAAGGTAGAGAGAAAAGATGATTCAGCAGGAAACCAAGCTGAAGGTGGCCGATAACACAGGGGGCAAGGAAATCCTGTGCATTCGAGTCATGGGCGGCTCGAACCGACGCTACGGCACCGTGGGCGATGTGATCACGGCCGCGGTCCAGGGTGCAGCTCCGGGAGGATCGGTCAAGAAGGGGGACGTGGTGCGGGCCGTTATCGTGCGCACGAAGAAGGAGATCCATCGCAGCGACGGTTCCTTTATCCGGTTTGACGATAACGCTGCCGTAATCCTGGATCAGGCCAAGAATCCAAAGGGAACGCGCATTTTCGGCCCGGTGGCTCGGGAGTTGCGCGAGAAGGGATTCATGAAGATCGTGTCGTTGGCACCCGAGGTTTTGTAAACGGATGCAGGGGGAAGTCATATGGAACGGATTAAGAAGGGCGATCTGGTCCAGGTAATCAGCGGTGCAGATGCTGCCGCTGCCAGGCGCGATGGCAAAAAGGCACAGGGCACCGTACAGCGGTTGATCCCTGGCTACAGGATCGACCGCCGTCATCGGAAAGTCAGTCGGGACCATACCAAGGATCGGCTGGTCGTGCATGGTGTGAATCTCATCATCAAGCACCAACGCCGTACCGGCAACGTGCGGACGCAGGTCGGCCGTATTGAGATGGAGGCACCGATCCACGTCTCGAATGTGATGCTGGTCTGTCCCTCCTGCAAGAAGGCGACGCGGGTCGGTTTCCGGACGTTTGAAGATGGATCCAAGACGCGATTCTGCAAGCGGTGTGACGAAGTAATCGAGTGAGTCGGGTGTCCAGTGGCGAGTGTCAGGCGCTAGATGTACGTGAGAGGCAGCGCAGGACACATGGCACGAGAGCCTTGGTCGGGAGTTGAGCGATGCCAAGATTGAAGGACTTGTATCGGGAACAGATAGTGCCAGCCCTGCAGAAAGAGCTGGGATACAAGAACGTGATGCAGGTGCCCCGCCTGGAGAAGGTTGTGGTGAACGTGGGTGTGGGCGAAGCACTACAGAACGCCAAAGCATTGGATGCGACGGCACAGGATGTGATGGTGATCACCGGCCAGAAGCCGATCGTCACCCGGGCACGCAGATCCATCGCGAATTTCAAGCTCCGCGAGGGGAATCCGATCGGCATAAAGGTGACGCTGCGGGGCGACCGCATGTGGGACTTTCTGGACCGGTTGGTGAACGTTGCCCTACCGCGCCAGCGCGACTTCCGGGGCATTCCGGCCGATGCATTTGATGGTCGAGGGAACTACAGCTTGGGCCTGCGCGAGCAACTGGCCTTCCCTGAGATTGACTACGACAAGATCGACAAAATCAGGGGACTGGAAATCCAGATCGTGACCACGGCGCGGACCGATGAAGAAGGCTACCATCTTTTGCGGCATCTGGGAATGCCCTTTCGAGGCCGTTAGGAGGAGGAGACGTGGCAAAGACAAGCATCGTCGTGCGCGAAACCAGGCGCAAGTATCCGACCCGGGTCAGGAACCGGTGTACGCGGTGCGGGCGTCCGAGGGGATACATGCGGCGTTTCAAGCTGTGCCGTATTTGTTTCCGCGGATTGGCTCTCCAGGGCATGATCCCTGGTGTAACCAAATCCAGTTGGTGATCTCTTGAGCTTGACGAATGGTGACACAGGAAGTGGGGGTGGGGTATGCCTGCGACCGATCCGATTGCTGATCTACTGACCCGAATCCGGAATGGACAGATGGTGCGCAAGTCCTTCGTGCTGGTGCCAGGCTCCAGCATGAAGACGGCTGTTGCCAAGGTCCTATTGGAGGAAGGTTTCATCCAGGGGTACGAAGTAACCGACGAGCGTCCTCAGTCGAATCTCAGGATCCGGCTGAAATACGACGAAAAGCGGCGCCCCGTGGCGACGGGACTGTTGCGCGTGAGCAAGCCCGGCCGGCGGGTATACAAGGGGAAACGAGAGTTGCCCTGGGTCCTAAGTGGGCTGGGGATTGCGATCGTGAGCACCCCAAAAGGCGTGATGACGGGCCGGGAAGCTCGACGTCTGGGTGTAGGCGGCGAGGTCCTTTGCTACGTTTGGTGAGGGGGAAATCATGTCTCGCATCGGTTTGAAACCTATCCCTGTACCAAACAAGGTGCAGGTCGAGATTCACGGAAACCATGTGACGGTGAAAGGTCCCAAGGGGGAGCTCGGCCGTACGTTCCATCCGGACATCGAGATTTCGCTCGAGGAAGGGGTCCTTCGAGTCCGCCGGCCGACGGACGAGCGGGAGCACAGGTCGCTTCATGGTCTGACTCGATCCTTGCTCGCCAGCATGGTCATGGGAGTGTCCGAAGGGTTCTCCAGGGTCCTCGAGATCACGGGGACCGGATACCGGGCGGAAATGCAAGGGAAGAACCTCATACTGCACTTGGGATACTCCCATCCGATCGAGTTCCAGCCGCCGATGGATATTGCTTTTGAGGTGCCGAGGGCGGGGGGCAGTGTGACCGTCCGCGGGATCGATAAAGAGGTGGTGGGCGAGATTGCAGCCCGGATCCGGCGACAGCGCCCACCGGAGCCGTACAAAGGTAAGGGTGTCCGCTATTCCGATGAGATCGTGCGGCGCAAGGCAGGCAAGGCAGGCAAGATCGGCAAAGGGAAGAAGTAGGAGGACTTATGGATAAGGCGAAGAGAAAGCGCCTCGCGCGCCAGCACCGCCATATTCGGGTTCGGAAACGGGTACAGGGCACCCTGGAGCGCCCGCGCCTGTGTGTCTTTCGCAGTCTGAGCCACATATATGCTCAGATCATCGATGATGCGCAAGGTCATACCTTGGTAGCGGCGACCACTTTGGAGGCTGACATGCAGGCCGAACTAGGCGGCAAGGACAAGAAAGGCCAGGCCAAGGTCGTGGGACAAGTGCTCGCCCGGCGAGCGTTGGCAGCCGGTATCCGTCAAGTTGTTTTTGATCGTGGTGGATACCTGTATCATGGCCGGGTCGAAGCCCTGGCCAAAGCAGCCCGAGAAGGTGGCTTGAAGTTCTAAAGGGAGGGACGATGGGCCGGCGAGATAGCAGAAGGCCAAAGAGCCAAAAAGAAGAAGGCGACGGACTGGATGAGCGAGTCGTGGACATTGCCCGCACGTCCAAGGTCATCAAGGGTGGCCGGCGATTCGCTTTCCGGGCGGTGGTGGTCGTCGGAGACAACCAAGGCAATGTTGGTTTCGGCGTGGGCAAGTCCCGGGCGGTGCCCGATGCCATCCGCAAGGGGGCAGAGCGCGCCAGGAAACACATGATGTACATTTCTCTGGCTGGGACGACTATTCCCCACGAGGTGACGGTTCGATACAGCGCTGCAAAGGTGATGCTCAAGCCGGCTTCGCCAGGAACGGGGGTCATTGCTGGCGGGGGAGTCCGGGCGGTAGTCCAAGCCGCCGGAATCCGCGACATTCTGACCAAGTCGTTGGGGAGTGCGAACATCCTGAACGTGATCAAGGCGACGATGATCGCGCTGGAGCAACTGAAGGACCCGGCCACCGAGGCCAAGCGACGGGGTGTGCCGCTGAGCAAGGTTAGCCCCTTCTGGATGAAGGGAGAGGGTCATGATTAGTGAGGGAAAGCTGCGGATTACCTGGATCAAGAGCAGCATTGGCTACTCACAACGTCAAAAAGGCACCATCCGTGCCCTGGGATTCCACCATCTTGGAGATGTCGTCGAGCAGGCTGACACGCCCGCGATCCGGGGAATGTTGAGCAAAGTGAGCCACTTGGTGCGTGTGGAAGGGGCCGAGGGGAAGTGAGTTCTCGGGATCTTCTGGACCTAAAGTAGAGTGGGGTGAAGATGAAGCTGCACGAGATACGTTCGCCGCAAGGGGCAAGAAAACTGCGCAAACGAGTGGGGCGCGGCAACTCGGCCGGTCAGGGCAAGTCGGCAGGTCGGGGTACTAAAGGACAATCCTCGCGTTCGGGTGGGGTCAAGGGACCCTACTTCGAGGGTGGTCAGCTCCCATTGGTGCGGCGGTTGCCCTTCAAACGAGGCTTTACCAATATTTTCAAGGTGAATTATGTCCCCGTCAACCTGGTTCGACTGAAAGACTTTTCAGCCGACACAGAGGTTTCGCCACAGACACTGGCGGAAGCCGGGATTATCAAGTCGGCGTCGCTTCCGGTGGCGATATTGGGGCATGGAGATCTGGATCGTCCCCTGGTGGTCAAAGCCCACCATATTTCTACCTCGGCTCGCACCAAGATCCAGGAGGCTGGCGGTAGCGTGGAAGAGCTGCCCTGGCAAGTCAAGCGCGGTCGAAGGGGGTAATGGCTCATGATACAGGCTGTCCGCAATGCCTTTGCACTGCCAGACCTGCGCAAGAAGATCCTGTACACCTTCTTGATCTTGGGGATCTATCGGCTGTTCTCGCACGTGCCGGTGCCAGGTGTGAACGCCACGGCCTTGAAGCAGCTATTCGAGTCGAACCAATTGCTGGGGTTACTGGACCTGCTTTCTGGCGGGGCTATGGCCACCTTTTCGGTGATGGCCATGGGGGTTTACCCCTACATCACAGCCTCCATTATCCTGCAACTGCTGCAACCCATCATCCCGGCTTTGGACAGACTCGCCAAAGAGGGGGAGGAGGGGCGGAACAAGCTCAACCGATATACCTGGTGGCTGACCGTGCCGCTGGCGGCTCTGCAGGCCTACGGACAGGCCGTAATCATGACCCAACTTGGGGGGGGGGAGCCGATCCTGGCCAACTTTGGTTTCCGGGCTGCCCCTGTGACTACGATTTCGATCCTGATCACGATGACCGCCGGTACAATCTTTGCCGTCTGGCTGGGCGAGCTCATCAGCGAGCAGGGTATCGGCAACGGCACCTCCATCATCATTTTGGGTGGGATCGTGACCCGGCTGCCTCAGCGTCTGCTGAACCTGATCGTCGGCCAGCAATGGCTGGCCATCACAATATTCCTGCTGGTGACGGCGGTCACCGTCTTGGGGATCGTCATCATCCAGGAAGGCAAATTGATGATCTGGGTGCAGTACAGCAGTCGAACGCTCGGGCAACGGGGTGGGCGGCTGCGGCAGACGCGGTCCGTGCGGACACACATCCCGCTGCGGGTGAACATGGCGGGCATGATCCCGCTCATCTTTGCCCAGAGCCTCATGATCTTTCCTAGCACTATCGCCAGCTATTTTATGGCGCCTGCGGGACAGACAGCACAGGGATTTGTCCAAACGGTCGCCTACTGGGTAGATCGGGTGTTCAACCCCCAGTACAGCATCTACTGGCCGTTGTACTTTTTCATGGTCGTGGCCTTCACCTACTTTTACACCGACGTGATCTTTCAACAATCGAACATGGCCGAGAACCTGCAAAAGCAGGGGGCCTCGATCCCTGGCATCCGCCCGGGGAAAAGGACCCAGCAGTACTTGACCCAGAAAACGCGGCGCATCACCCTGGTGGGAGCGCTGTTTTTGGGGCTGGTGGCCGTCTTGCCCTGGCTGCTGGACCTGCTGGCCAAGCTCATTCCCGGCCAGACGGGCGGCTTCACCGGGAGTCAGGTGATGCTCATCTCTTCGACGGGGTTGCTCATCGTGGTAGGGGTCATCCTTGACACAATGCGCCAACTGGAAGCCCAGTTGCAGATGCGCCACTACGACAAGTTCTTGCGTAGGGGAATTCTTGGGTAAGGTGTTCGCATGATTTCGGAACCACTTTACCTGGTCTTGCTGGGCGGGCCGGGGGCCGGGAAGGGCACCCAGGCAGAATGCCTGTCGACGGCGCTGGGAATCCCGCAGGTCTCGACTGGCGAGCTGTTCCGCGAGAACCTGAAAAACGAGACAGAATTGGGCTTGCTAGCCAAAGGGTACATGGAGCGGGGGGAATTGGTTCCTGACCATGTAACGGTGGGCATGGTTCGTGAGCGGCTGTCGCGTCCTGACTGTGCCAGGGGTGCCATTCTCGACGGTTTTCCTCGCACGGTCGTGCAGGCCGGAGCGTTGGAGGGGCTGTTGGCTGACTTGGGGTCCAGGCTGGCCGCAGTGCCCTACATCCAGGTGCCGGAAGGGGTGTTGCTGGCCCGCCTGGCTGGGCGTTGGACTTGCAGAGCATGTGGCGCCATGTTTCACCAGGCCTTCAGCCCACCGCAGGTCAAGGGTATCTGTGATCGGTGTGGTGGTGAGTTGTATCAGCGGCCTGACGACACACCGGAAACGCAGAGGCATCGCATCCAGGTCTATTTCGAGCAGACGGCACCCCTGATTGACCATTTTCGGGCAAAAGGGCTGCTGGTCGAAATCGAAGGCCAGGGGGGGATCGACCAAATCCAGGCCAAGTTGTTGGGCATTATCCGCCAGCTATGATTAGCCTCAAGTCTGCGCACGAACTGGCCGTGATGCGCGAATCGGGCCGGATCGTTGCCGAAGTGCTGGCCCGTATCCAGGAGACCGTGGCGTCTGGGGTCACTACCGCGGAGCTAGAGGCAATCGCCGGCGAGGTCATCATCGGCAAGTACAAGGCGGTACCATCCTTCAAGGGTTACCGTGGCTTTCCTGGTCTCATCTGCGCCTCGGTGAATGAAGAGATCGTTCATGGCATCCCGGGGTCACGGAGGTTGTGTGAGGGCGACATCGTCGGCGTGGACGTTGGCGTCATTTACAAAGGGTATCATGGGGATGCTGCCATCACGGTGGCTGTGGGAAAGGTCGACATCGAGAGCCAGCGGTTGATGGACGTGACCGCCGAGGCGTTGCGCATCGGCATTGAAGCTGCACATCCCGGCAACTGGACATCGGACATTTCCAAGGCGATCCAGCAGTACGTGGAAAGTCAAGGATTCTCGGTGGTGCGTGAGTACACGGGCCATGGGATTGGACGCAAGATGCATGAAGATCCGCAGATCCTGAACTACTACGATCCCAAGATGGGACGGGCGCAACTGCGGCCCGGAATGACCTTTGCCTTGGAGCCGATGGTCAACGTCGGCGGTTGGCAAACCCGCGTTCTGGGTGACGAGTGGACGGTGGTGACAGCCGATGGCAAACGGTCGGCCCACTTTGAGCACACGGTAGCTATTACGAAGAACGGCCCGGAAATCCTGACCACGTTGTAGACTGGTCATCGGGCTACGGAGGTGAACTATGAAAGTCAAGCCATCTATCAAACGCCGTTGTGAACACTGCAAGATCATCAAGCGGCACGGTGTGGTTCGGGTGATCTGCGTCAATCCGAAACACAAGCAGCGGCAAGGATAAGTCACTGGAGGAGGGACGATGGCACGTATTGCGGGTGTAGACCTGCCCCGGGAAAAGCGAGTTGAGGTCTCTTTGACCTACATTTACGGCATTGGGCGGAGCGCCAGCCGGGACATCCTGGCCACGACCAACATTAATCCCAACACTCGCGTGCGGGATCTGGCCGAGGCGGAAGTGGCCAAGCTGCGTGAGATCATTGACCGAAACTATCGGGTGGAGGGTGACCTGCGCCGCGAGGTGGCGATGAATATCAAGCGGCTGCAAGAGATCGGCTGCTATCGCGGCATCCGCCACCGGAAGAACTTGCCGGTGCGGGGGCAGCGGACTCGAACCAACGCACGCCAAAAGCGAGGCGCGCGCAGGACAGTGGCTGGCAAGCGGCGGTCGAAAGCCAAGAAGTAGTTCATGGTTGGCAGATAGCATCTGAGGAGGCAACATGGGACGAACCAGAGGCCGAGGGCCGTCGCGTGGAGCGCGCAAGGAAAAGCGAATCATCCCACGGGGACAGGCCCACATTCAGGCCACTTTCAATAATACGCTCATCACGCTCACGGATCCGAAGGGCAACACCATCGGTTGGGCAAGCGCTGGGACTGTGGGCTTCAAAGGGTCACGCAAGAGCACACCGTACGCGGCCCAGGTCGCAGCTCAGCAGGCAGCCCGATTGGCCCAAGAGAACGGCATGCGCGAGTTGGACATCTATATCAAGGGGCCTGGTCCAGGTCGGGAAGCGGCGGTCCGCTCCTTGCAGTCCGCTGGGTTAGTGGTGCGCTCTATCACCGACATGACCCCGATCCCGCACAATGGGTGCCGCCCGCCCAAAAAACGAAGGGTGTAGTGTAGGGCAAGATGGCATTTTGCCCTGCAGACTGGAGGTAGAATGGCGAGATACAACGACGCGGTGTGTAGGCTATGTCGCCGCGAGGGTGAGAAGCTTTATCTGAAAGGCGAACGTTGTTCGTCACCCAAGTGCGCCTTCGAGCGGCGGCCCTATCCGGCCGGACAGCATGGGAAGCAGGCCCAGTTCCGGAAGAAAGACTCCGACTATAGCCGGCAGCTAAGGGCTAAGCAAAGGGCCCGGCGGGTCTATGGCGTCATGGAAAGGCAATTCCGTCGCTATTTTGGTGCGGCGGAGCAGCGCCGGGGCATGACCGGGACGAACCTCCTTATCATGCTCGAGAGTCGCCTGGACAACGTCGTATACCGTATGGGTTTTGCGACGTCTCGGCCCCAGGCACGCCAACTGGTGCTTCATGGCCACTTTGGGGTGAATGGGCGCAAGGTTGACGTTCCTTCGTACCTGGTGCAGCCAGGGGATGTGGTGGCAGTCCGTCCGAACAGCCAGCGGAATGTGTTTTTCAGGGAGCTGGTCCAGGACTTGCCGCACCGTTCCATTGCCGAGTGGCTGAGCAGGGATGACGAAACGCTGTCCGGCCGCGTAATGGCTATGCCAGAGCGGAAGGACATCGACATCACCATTGAGGAGCAACTGATCGTCGAGTACTACAGCCGCTAGAACGATTCGCGGTTGGAGTACCCGATTGGGGCGAATCAACGAGTGCCTGTACCGGGCAGGGTGCCTGGGTGGCTCGCAGTTTGATGAGCAAGGGGGTGCCATTTGTTGAGTCTGGTCTTACCCAAAATTGAAACCGATGCTCAGGCTAGAAACTATGCCCGTTTTGTGATCAGTCCGCTGGAGAGCGGCTACGGGATGACGATAGGAAATGCCTTGCGCCGCGTCTTGCTTTCATCCTTGGAGGGAGCGGCCGTCACATCCGTCTATGTCAGGGGCATCCATCACGAATTCTCGACGATTCCGCACGTACGGGAGGACATGACCTCCCTGTTGCTCAATCTGAAGCAGGTGCGGTTCAGGTTCATGGATGATGAAGAAGAAACGGCCCGGCTGCGTCTGGAAGTGCGGGGTGAAGGTGTGGTGACAGCGGGCGACATTGTCTGCCCTCCAATCGTGGAGGTGGTCAATCCTGAGTTGTACCTGTTGACCACAGATTCAGCCGAGGCGGACCTGGAGATGGAAATGACGGTCAGCCGGGGACAGGGCTATTCGCCGGTAGAGGAACGGCCCAAGTTGCCTGTGGGCGAGATTCCCACAGATGCAATCTTTAGCCCGATTCGCAAAGTGAATCACAAGATCGAACGGACCCGCCTCGGGCAGATCAGCAACTTTGACCGGCTGATCATCGAAATCTGGACAGATAGTACGATCTCGCCCGTAGAGGCTCTGAGCACAAGTTCCCAGATTCTGGTCAAGCACCTGGCTTTGATAGCTGACTTTGGGAAAGCGAAGGTGCAGGTCGAGCCAGAAGCTGAGCTAAGCCGCATTCCCGAGCGTGTTGCCGAGTCGAACATTGAGGATCTGGATCTGTCGGTGCGTGCCTTCAACTGTCTGAAGCGGGCCGGCATCACCAAAGTGGGTGAGATCTTGGAAAAACTCCAAAAGGATGAGGACGAGCTCTTGGCTATCCGCAATTTTGGCCTCAAGTCCTTGGAGGAACTGAAGGAAAAACTGGCGACAAGAGGCTATTGGCCCCTGGCAGAGGAATAGTCGTATCTACAGTTCGGAGGCGTTGACGAAAGATGAGACACGGGAGAGCGGGCCGCCATCTGAAACGGTCGAGCGGCCATCGGCGAGCATTGTATCGCAATCTGATGACAGAGCTGTTCCGCCACGAGCGGATTGAGACGACGGAGGCCAAGGCCCGGGCGATCCGGCCACTGGCGGAGCGTTTGGTGACCAAGGCACGCAAGGGACGATCCGAGCGGGTGGTCGATCTGGCCAAGCAGCGGAACGTCGAGACCCTATCCGCCTGGTTCACTCCCAAGCGGGCACAGCAGCTCATCGAGTTAGCGGATCAGGGGGACGAGAAGGCGTTGAAACAAATGGCTGCCCAGATGGCTTTGCATGCCAGGCGCCAGGTGTTGGCCACATTGACCGACAAGGATGTTGCGCACAAACTGGTTGACGAGATCGCCTCACGCTTTGAGGACCGTCCTGGCGGCTACACACGCATGCTCAAGCTGGGTATGCGCCAGGGAGATGCTGCCCGGATGGCCCTACTGGAACTCGTGGAGTAAGGCGCTGGGGTGGACTCGGCCAATCGGCAGCGTTTCTGCGCCAAAGTCGAATACGACGGGACCGATTTCTTGGGCTTTCAAGTCCAAGCGCGCGGGCGCACTGTTCAAGGGGAGATTGAGAGAGCACTGAAGGCGATCACGGGGGTGGAAACGCGGGTAATCGGTGCTGGTCGTACCGACCGCGGCGTACACGCGCAGGGACAGGTGATCGCTTTTGAAGCAGAGTGGAAGCACGGCTTGGCTGATCTGCAACGAGCGCTGAATGCCGTACTGGCAGCCGACGTAGTAGCCGTTGAGATGGGACTGACAGCCGCGGGATTTCATCCCAGATTTAGCGCGAGAAGCAGAACCTACCGTTACACTCTGCTAAACCAGGGACGGCGCTCCCCCGGAGCAAGGCGCACTGCTTGGCACTTGTCTCAGCCGCTCGAGACAAGTGCCATGGCCCAAGCCAGCCGTTGCCTGATAGGCACACACGATTTCGCGACGTTCGGGCGGCCGCTGAAAGGCAATAATACGGTGCGAACCGTGTTCCGAGTCGAATGGCAACAGCAACGGCCGTGGCTCACGTTTGACATCGAGGCCAATGCCTTTCTAAACCGGATGGTACGGAGCATTGTGGGTACCCTCGTACTGGTAGGGTGGGGGCACAAGTCGGCGGAGGAGTTTGAAGGGCTGTTTCAGGCTAGAGATCGGAGCCTGATTCGCAAGATCGCACCAGCGCACGGGCTGTGCTTGATGCGGGTTGACTACGCGATGCGTGAAGGAGCTGTACAGTGAGGACTTTTACCGGCAAAACAGCAGAGATTGAGAGCGAATGGTTCGTCATAGATGCGGAGGGCCAGACTCTCGGCCGGCTGGCTTCAAAGATTGCACCGATTCTGAAGGGCAAGCACAAGCCGACGTATACTCCGCACCTGGACTGCGGCGATTTTGTGATCGTGATCAATGCCGATAGGGTTCGGGTAACGGGCCGTAAACTGGATCAAAAGTTCTACTACCGCCACTCCGAATACCCTGGGGGGTTGAAGAGTGTCAGCTTGCGGGACCAACTAGCCAAGCACCCAGACCGAGTGATCTATGCGGCGGTCACAGGCATGTTGCCCAAGAACAGGCTGGGGCGGCGGCAGGTCAAGAAACTCAAGGTGTACGCCGGGGATTCGCATCCTCATCAGGCGCAAAAACCGAAACCACTGGAATTGTAGGGGGAAGAACCATGTCCGATGATGTTCGTTTCTACGAGGCAGTAGGTCGGCGCAAACGGGCAGTGGCCCGGGTGCGACTCTACCCTGGTGAGGGCCAGATCGTGATCAATGACCGGTCGCTGACAGAGCATTTTGGCCGGTCTCAGGATTGGCTAGATGCGGTGGCCCCGCTCAAGCTGACTAACACCGAGAACAACTTTAACCTCTCAGTCCAGGTTATGGGCGGAGGGATCACCGGCCAGGCCCAAGCCATCCGGCATGGCGTGGCGCGCGCCCTGCTCCTCGCCCGGCCAGAACTGCGGCCGACGCTACGGCGAGCAGGCTTCCTGACCCGCGATCCACGCGAAAAGGAACGCAAGAAACCAGGCCTCAAGCGAGCCAGGAAAGCGCCTCAGTACACCAAGCGGTAGGCGCATCAAAGACAGATTGAGAAACCCGTTTTCCGACAGAAAACGGGTTTCTGTTCTTTCTATCGTATAGAGGGGGATGATGCCAGGTGGCTAATCCCCTTTTTCTATTAGAAGTGTTGTTTCGCCATCTAGATCTTGCAAAAAATCGCAAGAACTGGTATAATAGCTTGAGGGAACGTGAAAGTGCACAGGGCGCGCGCATTTCGTTGCACGAATGTCGAGTGCGCTCCATAGTCCAAGTTTCCAACTTGCCCTGTGGAGCCATGGTAAGACCGGGGTGACAACCATGTCGGACTTGAGGCAGCTCAGCGCGATGTTAGGCTCTCCCGTGGGGAGTTTTGTCTACCACCTGCTAATCTTGCTGGCGGTGGAGGCGGCGTTGGGCATGGCCTTGGAGGAAAGACATACTCGGGGTGAACAGGCTCGGCGCTTTCTACTGGCCATGGTCGGGCTGACTGCGGTGCGTCTGACCTACGCCATTGCTGCTCTCGTTGCCGGGAGCAACTGGATCCCTTCGTTGACGCTGCTCCCTCCCCTGGAGCGCGTGGCCGACACCGTGAGCATCTGCCTGCTCGGTTGGGCATTTCTGCCCCCTGGCAGGCGCGGAGTTCGGTTCTGGGAATGCGCCTTTGGTGCGAACCTCGCGTTGGCCGTGGCCGTTGGTGTCGGGTTCACCATCCTTTGGAACGGTGCACTGCTAGACCAGGCGGCCCTCAACTACAACACATACTGGCAATCGACGGCCTGGTCTGCGTGGCAGATGGTGCTTGTTGCTTTGGTCAGCTTGGCGGCAGTGCGTTACCAGAGAGAGAGCGTGAGCGTTCTTCTTGCTGCCATGCTCTTCATGTTCGTGGGCAGGCTACTCCAAATCGCCAATCCCACCGTCGTGTCGAACTTGCCTACCTTGGAACGGCTCTCCAACCTACTGGCTTTCCCGTTGATCACGGTCGCGATCTACCAGAACATTCTCGCTGGTCTGCGTGCTCACACCCACCAACTGGAGGATATCAGCCAGGCTTCGTTGGATCAGATCAAGAGCTTGCTTCTCCTATCTGAAGCCAGCCGGCAGATATCGGCCTCTCTGGACCTGCCCACAGTGCTTGACAAGGCGGTGCGGGGATTGGCCCGTGCTCTGGATGCAGATCAGTGCGCCGTCGCTCTCCCAGAGAACGGAGATCCGGGCTACATGCGCTTGGCGGCCATATATGATCCGACTCGCCAGGGACGGTCGGAAGCTCCCACCTTCCCCCTCGAGTATCAACCCGCAGTGCAGCAGGCGATACGTCGCAAGAAATCCATCGCCGTCGAGGAATCGGAAAACGTTCAGCTTCGAGTCCTCTTCTCCTTGATGGGTTCCAACGAGACTGGTCCTCTGCTGGTCCAACCTTTGCTGTTGGAAGGGGAGGCCATCGGCGCGCTGCTCGTTGGCAACTCGCGCTCACGCCGGCCTTTTACATCGCACGAGACCAAGTTGTGCCAATCGATAGCCGAGCATGTGGTGGGAGCTATCCGGAACGCCCAGCAGTACCTGGCACTAACGCAAGACAAGGCAAAGGAATTGCACAGGTCTCGGGACGAGAGATACCATGGCCTTCAACCGGCCAACACCCAAGTGCAGGACCTGACTGGGGGAGTGAGTGCTCAGGCAGACACGGCAATCCCCAATTCCACAGGGAACAGCCTGCGGAGGACTGGATGAAACTGGGGCAGACGGGAAGGCGACAGAGGCCTGGACGACCAAGCCATCCCGCAGCGGGTCGGAGATCGGCCCTCTCAGGTGTGATCGCTGCGACTCTGCTAATTCTGACACTGTCGCTGGCAGCGCTCCTGGCGATTCGCGAACGCACATTGGTCTCTGTTGTCATGCCTTCGACGACCGCCACGGTGGTGCTTTCCACCGCCATTCCTTCTTCGCCGGCGGTTACGAAACTGCCTACTCCTCCATCGACATCATTGCCCTCACTCCAGCCTTCCGCATCTGTTTCTCCCCTTGCCACGCCATCGTCAGCTACCCTGCCGACAGCGCCGCCTGTTTTCAGGCTATCGCCAACGTCTGCCCCACTCCGCTATCGAAGCACAGGTTACCCTGGGAGTTATCCCCCTCCTCAGCCTACCTCACCGCCTGCACCGCCGCCCTCCCGCCCTCCCGTGGTCCGATGCAGGAGACCGGCGGGTTGGGTCGACTATATCGTGCAGTGGGGTGATACCCTGTCGGGTCTGGCCGCTCGGTATGGGACGACTGTACAGAGACTGAAAGACGCAAACTGCCTGCCGAGTTATACAATCTATGCGGGGAGCAGGTTATGGGTCCCCTACCGCCTACCAACACCTGTGCCGTGGCGGGGCCGGACTGCCACTCCAAGCCGCACGGCCACGCCCATTCGTTCTGTCACTGCAACGGCGACCCCACCGGGGACTCTCACACCAACGCCGTCCGCGACCTCTGGGCCGACCGGCACCACCATCCCGCCGACGGAGCCACCGCCGCCACCGACAGAGCCACCGCCGCCACCGACGGAGCCCCCGCCGCCACCGACGGAGCCCCTGCCGCCACCGACGGAGCTACCGCCAACAGAGATGCCTGCCCCAGCGGCCAGACCGTCTAGCCTGGTGACTGCGCGGCAAGCTTCGTCGCCGACGTATTCGTACCTCGTGGTGATAGGCCAGGTAGCCCGGTGGTCACTGGCAGTGCGAGATTTCCTCACCGGACGCCGCCTTCTTGACAATGTCTCTTCCAGGGACAACGGAAAGGAAATGGAATGAAGAAAGCAAAAGCATACCAATTATTTGCGATGCTCATATTGCTCGGTCTAACAGTGGGAGGGCTCTGGTCCGCAAGAGCTCAGGAACCAGGACCGTCAGAATTAGCGCCGAACCAGGCTCCCCCTCCGTACAACGCACCGCGGTCGACAGTCGCCGGCGAGTTCAAGCCTGGAGAAGTGATCGTCAAGTTCAAGGATGGCGTATCTGGCAGCTCGGTGGACGGCGCACCCTCTCGGTACAATGCCACACAACTGCGGTCCCTGTACGGCGGGCAAGTCGGGTTGTGGCGGGTGCCGGAAGGGCAGGAACTAGCGGTTGTTGCACAACTGAACACCGATCCCCTCGTCGAGTACGCTGAGCCCAACTATGTCTACTATGCCTTTGGCACGCCCAATGACCCGGGTTTTGGCAAGCAGTGGGCCCATGCCAAGATGCAGTCGGCTGCGGCCTGGAATATCTCAACGGGCAGTACCGGCATCGTTATTGCCATTGTGGATACCGGCATCGATGAGACCCACCCGGACCTGGCGGGCAAGATCGTGAGCGGGTGGGACTATGTGGATGGTGACAATGACCCGCACGATCTGAACGGCCACGGCACCCACGTGGCGGGGATCGCTGCCGCCGTCACCAACAATGGGATCGGGGTGGCCGGGATGGACTGGCAGGCGCGGATTATGCCCGTGCGGGTGCTGGATAGCCTGGGCCGCGGCTACGCCTCGGACATCATCTCTGGGATTGGGTGGGCCTATCAGCACGGAGCGGACGTGATCAACCTCAGCCTGGGCGGGCCGGGCTACTCCCAGGCGATGCAGGACGCGATCAATAACGCCCATACCGCGGGCAGCCTGGTGGTTGCGGCCATGGGCAATTGCCGGATTTATGATCCACCGAACTGCGGTGACAATCCCACCGAATATCCCGCTGCCTACGACAACGTCATGGCCGTGGCCGCTACCGGACCCACAGACACCTACGCCTACTATTCGCAGTATGGTGCTCACTGCGACATTGCTGCCCCTGGTGGGGCCATGGGTTACCTACACGATCCAGACGGCATCTACAGCACGTTGCCGACCTATCCGGTCGTCCTGACGCAGATAGGCTACTACCAGAGCTATGACTATCTCCAGGGCACCTCGATGGCTACGCCGTACGTCGCCGGACTGGCCGCCCTGGTCTGGTCGGTGGACCCAACACTGACCCCCGACCAGGTGCAGACCACGATCGAAGACAACGCCGTGGAATTGGGGGCACCGGGCTGGGATTCGACCTATGGGTGGGGCCGCATCGATGCCGTGACAACACTGCAAGCCGCTCTACCTGTGCCTGCCCCCCCCGCGCTTGCCCCTATCGACAACCCGGAGAGGGATGGCAACTACCTGGTAGACTGGAATGACGTTCCATCCGCCGCCAGCTACACGTTGCAGCAAGACGACGCTTCAACCTTTCCCTCGCCCACGCTGCGCTACAGTGGGCCAAGCAGCCAGTTCTCGGTCAGCAACCAGGGGGGTGGGACATGGTTCTATCGCGTCCTCGCCTCCAACGCAGCAGGCGATAGCCTCTGGAGCAACACTGAATCGGTTACGGTCATTGTCCCGCCGGCGGCACCCATCCTTTACGCCATCAGCAACCCAACAAGCGACGATGCGTACCAGATCAGTTGGTCGGCGGTGGTCGATGCGACCGGCTACAGGCTGGAGCAAGCGAACAATCCGTCGTTCACCAGTTCGGTGGTGCGCTACGCGGGCACGGCCGTGCAATACAACGTCACCGCCCAACCGAACGGCACCTGGTACTACCGGGTTCTCGCCTACAACTCGGCGGGAGACAGCCCTTGGAGTAATGCCCAGTCCACCACGGTCACCGTCCTGGCTTTGCCGGCACCCTTGCTGAACCCGATCAGCAATTCCGATGGCGACGGCCAGTACAATGTGACGTGGTCCATCGCAAGCGGCGCTACGAGCTACACTCTCGAGCAGAGCCGTAGCTCCTATTTCGAGACCTCGACCGAGGTCTACTCGGGCGGGGACACTCAGTACCCGGTGACGAATCAGCCCGGTGGCACCTGGTACTACCGCGTCCGGGCCTTTGGTCCGGCGGGCAAAAGCCCCTGGAGCAACCAGCGATCGGTGAACGTGACCGCCTGGGTCTATCTGCCGCTGCTGGTCCGGAACTTATCGCTTGGCGGCTCTGGTCTTTCCATCAATGAGGGGTTTGAAGGCGGCCTGGTGCCGCCCAGTGGTTGGACGCTTCTTCAGACGAACCCTGACTACACTTGGCGAATCGTACCAGGCGCGGGCTTTGCCTATGAGGGCCAGTACTACGCCGTGTGTGACTGGGACTTTGACGCTCAAGACGAAGTCTTGCTGAGCCCTGAATTCCAGGCCAGCGGCGCCCAACTGGAGTTCCACTCTTTTGGGAGCGTCGATTGGTGCCGCGACGATCCCGGGTTTGATTTCTGCGACTTGAACGTGTGGCTGGTGGTGGGCGGATGGGACGGCGGAACTGGAGATGATATCCAAGTCTACACAGCGGATCAAGACTGGACGGGCGAGTTGGTATGGTCGCGCAGCTCGGTGAACCTGACGCCCTACCTGCCGGCCGGCACGCCGGTACGGATCGGCTTCGAGTACAAAGGACAGGACGGCGAGCAGATCGGATTGGACGCGATTCAGATCAGCGGCCAGTAGGCCTGCGGTTTCGCTCGTCGCTCATCCTTGCCCGGGCTGCTATCCCCATCGGGACAGCAGCCCTTTTGTGTGTTGAGCGCCTGCTTCTCCCGACCCACTTGCCACCCACTTGCCTTTCGAGTATAATGCGGGGAGTGTAGCCTCGGTGGTGCGGGTTTGCCTATGAGCTTGTTCGATGGGCGGTTGGTTGCCCAATCGGCTGGTGATTTCTTGTTGCAGACGCATAACATGGCCTGGCGCAAAACACAGGGTTGGGCGTGGATGCCGAAGCACATCGGCGTTTACATGGTGGGGATCAGCCTGGTTGTGGGCGCCTATGTCCTGATCCACCATGGGCCAGCGTGGCTGTTCGTCGCCGCATGGTTTTTCCTCGCCGGGACCCGCATCCT
>Ga0315286_10001970_pt1 | contig 18933 bp, 16 predicted proteins | sample YL17G10_0_MG_FD_205038 | JGI IMG/M metagenome (GOLD analysis project Ga0315286, IMG submission 205038) | Sediment microbial communities from Yellowstone Lake, YNP, Wyoming, USA - YL17G10_0 | ecosystem: Environmental > Aquatic > Freshwater > Lake > Sediment | place: USA: Wyoming | collected... | reverse complement strand
TCGTCCCGTCGGCCGCGAGCGTTTCAATGTTGCGCCGGACCGCCGGGCTCGCCCACATCGCCTCGTTCATCGCGGGGGCGAACATGACGGGGGCGCGCGCGGAAAGGAGCACCGTGCTCGCGATCTCGTCGGCGACGCCGAGCGCCGCCTTCGCGATGATGTCGGCGGTCGCGGGAGCGACGACGACGCGGTCCGCCCACTTCGAGAGCTCGACGTGCTCGACGACGGGCCGCTCGCGACGCGCGAACATGCTGAGTGAAACGGGATTCTCCGAGAGGATTTCGAACGTGAGCGGCGTGACGAACTCTGTCGCGGCGGCGCTCATCGCCACACGGACCTCAGCCCCGCCGCATTTGAGAAGGCGAACCAGGAGCGCGGACTTGTAGGCGGCGATGCCGCCCGTCACCACGAGAAGGATCTTTGTGCCCGATAGCCCTCCCTCGCGGCTATTTCTCCCCCTCTGGTTCCGCATATATGTACTTCACTTTCCCGTCGATGAGTCGTTTCATCGCGATAGAGGTCGGTTTATCCTCTATTTCCTCGCCGGAAAGGCGGATCAGCGTATTGATCCTCCTCGCCTCTTTCGCCATGACCCGAACCGCCTCGTACCTGTTCGCAATGACTTCGGTAATCTTCTCAAGTGCAGCGATAATCATAGCATACCCTCTCAACGTTATGGTGTACGACGATATGCGCGACCGGCAGGGACGCCCTCCGGCAGCCGGGGATCGCTTCCGGCGCCTCCCCGCCTTTTATGCCGGGTGAGGAATAGTAATATAAATACGGCACTTGTGCAAGGGTATTAAATCCCCCCGCGCAGCCCCCCGCGCCTATTGAATCGCCGAGCGTTCCCGGCGAAGCGCCTCCGCGCGAATGATCGACAGGCAATCTTCGGCGCAGCGTTCCACGTCGTCGTTGACGACGATATAATCGTACCCGTCGAAACGGGTGAGCTCCCGCTTCGCGTTCTCGAGGCGCCGCCGGATGACCGCCTCGTCGTCCGTCGCCCGGCCGTCGAGCCGGGCTCTCAGCGTCTCGAGATCGGGCGGAAAGAGAAATATGAGAACGGCTCCGGGAAAGCGTTTCCGGACGCTCATCCCCCCCTGGATGTCGATCTCGAGAATGACGCCGGTTGCCGCGGCGAGCTTGTCCTCGACGAACGCGGCGGGGGTGCCGTAGAAGTTTCCGTGCACCTCGGCCCACTCGAGAAAATCCCCCGCGTCGCGGCGCCTCTCGAACTCCTCGCGCGTCACGTAGAAATACTCGAACCCGTCCCGCTCGCCGCCGCGCGGCGGTCTCGTCGTGACCGAGACCGAGGCGACGAAATTCGGCGCGTGGGCGAGGACGCGGTCGACGACCGTCGATTTGCCGACGCCCGAGGGCCCTGAAACGACCACGAGAAACGGCTCCCGGAAAACGCTGATGGATGATGTCACTGCGGCACGGCTCCTTTTGCGCGGACGCGCGGTCCGTCGCGGCGGCGCGCGGCGCGGCGCGTCACTCGAGGTTCTGAACCTGCTCGCGGATCTTCTCGACCCCTTCCTTGAGGGAAAGGCACTCGCGGATAACGCCCGCGTCGGACGCCTTGTTCGCCATCGTCGTGGCTTCCCGGTGAATTTCCTGGAGGAGGAAGGTGAGACTCTTCGAAACCTCGCCCCCTTTTTCGATGACCGTCCGGAACTGCTGGAGGTGACTCTTGATCCGGACGAGCTCCTCCGAAAAATCGGTCCGCTCGGCGGTGAGGGCGGCCTCCATGAGCCAGCGGTTCTCGTCGATCTTGTGCCCCGCGATGAGCTGGGCGAGCCGCTCCTTCGCCCGCGCGAGCGAGCGCTTCAGGGCGAGCGGCGCTTTCTTCTCGATGCGGGCGGCTGATTTCTCGAGGGCGCCGAGCCGGCGCATGGTATCGCGCGCGAGCTCTTCTCCCTCGATCCGCCGCATCTCGTTGCATTTCTCGAGCGCGGCGACGAGCGCCTCGCGCGCGCGCGACCAGAGGTTCTCGGGGGCCGCCGCGTCGAGATTGTTCGCGAAGATGTCGGGAAGAGCGAGGAGCGTGCCGATGTCGATCCGCCCCGGAATCCCCTCCTCGATGGCGAAGTCGTTCAGCGCCCGGTACGCCTTCCTCAGGTATTCCCTGTTGACCGCGACGCTCTCCGTTTCGACCGAGCGATCGACGACGACCGTCACGTAGATGTGGCCGCGTTTGAGGGAGCCTCGCACGATCTTTTCGATCTCCTTCTCGTAGCCGTTCAACTGCCGCGGCAGGCGGATCGCGAAATCGATGAAGCGATGATTCACGGTGCGCACCTCGACGGTGACGGCGCCGGCGCTTCCCCGCGTTTCACCCTTTCCGTATCCCGTCATGCTATAGACCATACGCTCCCCCTTGCGATGATTCGACGCGCCCGCGCGGCACTTTCGCTCTCCGCGCCGCCGGCGCATCCCGAGGCGCACTGTAGCACGATTGCGGCAGCCGGGGTAAGAGGAGAAATGCGCGCCGGCTTTACAATTTGACTTGGGACTCGCCGCTCCCTATGATTCGACGCATGAACAGCCTGACCATATACGCCCTCGGAGCCGAGCTCGACCGGTTGCTCTCCGGCGCCTCGATCACCGCCGTGAGACGATTTCCCGAGGGTGTCACGCTCTTCCTTCTGCACGCTCCGTTCCCCTTCGCGCATATCCTCTATCACCGCAGGGAGCCGGAGCTCGTGCCGTCGGATCGCGAGCTCGCCCCGCGGAACCGCGGGATCGAGGAAATGACCGCGGTCAACGGGAGACGCATCGAAGGGGTCCATTCCATGGGCTTCGAGCGTGTGCTCGTCGTGAAGCTCGCGCCGGGAGCCGAATGGGGGAGGGAGGAGAGCCTCCTCCTCAGAATCGACCTCACCCCGGCCGCGAAAGCGCTCGCGCTGTACGGGGGAAGCACCGAAAAGCAGCTCGCCTCGGTCGGCGCGAGAAAGGCGCGGAGAACCGCCGGGCCGAACGAGACCCTTACTCCCCGACGATACTCGATCCTCGAGCTTCCCGCCGATCCGCCCCCCGGTCTCATCGAGGAGACTCCGCGCGACGCGCTCTCCTCCTCGGCGCCCGATCACACGCGCCGATGGAAGCATGCGAAGGCGTCAGCCGACGCGCTCGCGCGCTCGATCGGCGGGATCGATCCGGTTCTCGCGGGTGTTCTCTCGAAAATCACCGAAGCCGATCCCGCGCGGCTCTGGCCGCTGCTCGTCGAAATCGGGTCCAGGCTCGCGGCGGGCGCCCGGGATTGGCGTCTCTACGAATTTCCCGAAGAAGGGGAAGGGGGCGCCGCGGCGCTCTATCCGGTGGAGCTTCCGGTCGAATCCCCGGTCAGGCGCATGAAGAATGCTCTCGAAGCGCTCGACGTGCGGGCGGCGGAGGTCGTCATGCCGTCGTACGTCGCGCACCTGCGGCGGAAGGCGGCCGTTCAGACGGGCAAGGCCATGAAGCGCCTCGAGAAGCTCGGCCGCAACCTCGAGCAGGATCTCGCCGAGGCGGAGCGCGCCGCGGAGTACCGTCATTACGGAAACCTCCTCGTGACGCACCGGCAGCTTCTCAAGACAGGCCTGAAGGAGATCGTGCTGCGGGATTTCTCCGGCGAACATGACGTGACCATCCCTCTCGATCCCGCCCGATCCGTCGAGCGGAACATCCGGCTCTATTTCACGAAGGCCAAAAAGGGAGAGAAGGGAAGCCTCATCATCCGGAACCGGAAACGCGAGGTGGAGCGCGAGATCGCGCGCACCCGGAAGGCTCTTGATCGCATCGCGGCGATCGAGACCACCGCGGAGCTCATCGCGCTCATCCCGCCGGAAAAGCCCTCCCGCGCCGCGGAGCGGGACGCGGGCGCCGCGAAACGCTTCCGCCGGTTTCCCCTCGACGGGACGCATACGGTGTACGTGGGAAAAAGCGACGCCGAGAACGACGTCCTGACGCACGAGTTCGCCTCCCCATCGGACCTCTGGTTCCATGCCCAGGGAACGCCCGGTTCGCACGTCGTGCTCAAGGGCGCCCACCGTTCGACGCCGCATTCCGTCATCGAAACGGCCGCCTCGATCGCGGCATACTTCAGCAAGGCGCGCAACTCGTCGACCGTCCCCGTGATCTACGCGGAGAAACGCCACGTCCGCAGGCCGAGGAAATCGAAGGCTGGTACGGCGCTCTGCTCGCGCGGCAAGACGATCTTCGTCAAACCCGCCCTTCCGGAAAAAGAGTAGCGTCCGGGGATCAAGCGCGGCGGGCTCGCCCAAGGAGATGCGCGCGCGACGGATCGTTCAAGCGTTTTGATGAAAATCCGCTGTACGGCCGCGGCGAGAGCGGCCGGGGAGATCAGAAGGACGGATACGGACGGCTACTTTTCGGCGTAACCGGTCTCCGTATTGAGAATGAACGTATCCCCGCCGGACGAATCGAGGGACAGCGTTACCACCAGGAAATTGCCCCACTGCAAAGAAATCTCTTCGTGCGGGGTGACCTGGGTCGCCGGCTTGATGGTCAGCAACACCCGCTTTTGGTCGATCTTCTCGAAGTGCACGCCGTGGGCGTTTTCGGAGACAAAGACGTAGATATGGGTATCGTACTTGACCGTGGTGCGCCCGGCAATGATCGAACGGTCGAGCGGCATCGAATACGGTTCCTGAGACCAGAGCGCCGTTGCTCCCAAAACGAGCACGAGTGCCGCGAGAGCTAGAATCGCCCTGCTACCCCTCATTATCGGCCTCCTCTCCTCCCTCGCGGGAGATCCCAAACACCTACACTCAGGGTTGCAGGCAGTCCTTCTCCTGGGGCAGCCCCTTCCGTAACCCATTGAAAAAACCTAGCGTATAATAGCATTTTTCGCGGATTTATTCCAGATATATTTCATGCCCTGGAAATAAAGAGAATACCCTAGTCTCCCCGGTTCCTCAGCAGCTCACGCACTGCGGCGAAAAATTCCCCTTCGATATTCCCCGCGAGGCGTTTCACCACCTTTCCCTTTCTGAAGAGAACCGCCCCGCGGCGCGTGCCCGCAAGCCCTATATCCGCGTCCTTCGCCTCTCCGGGGCCGTTGACTTCGCACCCCATGACCGCGATCGTGGCGCCGACGCGCCAACCGAGGATCTCCCGCTCGAGCCGTTCGGCGATCCTCGATACGTCGATCCAACTCCGCCCGCACGTCGGGCACGAGACGATCCGCGGAATGTCCTCGCGGAGCCCGAGCGAGGAGAGCACCGCCGCGGCGACCGTGACCTCGCGCACCGGATCGCCGGAGAGCGATACGCGCACCGTATCGCCGATTCCCGCCGAGAGGAGCAGCGTGAGCGCGACCGCCGATTTCGCGGCGCCGCTGAGCGGCGGCCCCGCCTCCGTCACGCCGATGTGGAGCGGGCAATCGGTATCGCCGGCGAACAAACGGTTCGCTTCGACCGTCACGAGAGCGTCGGGGGACTTGAGGCTGAAAACGAGATCGCGAAAGCCGAGCCCGTCGATGAGCCGGAGGCTTCTTCGGGCGCTCTCCCGCATGGCGCGGGCGGGATCGGTGCGCGCGAGCGCGCGCAGATCCCTTTCGAGGCTTCCCGAGTTGACGCCGACGCGCACGGGGATCCCGGCTCCGGCCGCCGCGTCGATGACGCGCCGGACTTTCTCCGCGCCGCCGATGTTCCCCGGATTGATGCGGAGCCCGGCGGCTCCGGCCTTCGCCGCCGCGACGGCGAGGCGAAAATCGAAATGGACGTCCGCGATGACGGGGATGGGGCTCTTCCCGCAGATCGCGGGAAGGGCCTCGACGTCGGCGCGATCCTTCACGGCGACGCGGACGAGCTCGCATCCCGCGCGCGCAAGGGCGCGAATCTCGCGCATGACGCGCCGGGTATCTGCCGTCGGCGTCGTCGTCATCGACTGAATCGTTATCGGAGCGCCCCCGCCGACCGGAACGCCGCGATAGAACACGGCCCTCGTCTTTCTTCGTTTCGCGCGTTTGATCATATGAATTTCGGCCCGGCCTTCCGGGCGTCCCCCTCCCGTCGCGTGAATCCTTCCCGGTCGAGATGCTCGAGAATCGGCACGGCGAATTTACGCGAGAATCCGAACATCTCCTTGAAATCACCGACGGATATGGCTCCGCCGTCGAGGAGACGGGAGCGCGCCTTCTCGAGAAGCTCCCGATACCGCTCCGCGTGCATGGCGCCGTCGGCGCCGATGCGCACGATCGAGCCCCGGTCGGCCAGGATGTGGAGGTAGGAGACGAGACGTTTTTCGTCGCGCACGATCGCGAGAAGATCCGCCTTCGTGGCGAAGGCCTGGCCCGCTTCGCGGACCCGCGCTTCGAGCGCGCCGAGCGCCTTCTCGTCCGCCTCGGAGAGCTTCCGCTCGCCGCTCCCGGAGCGGACCCGCCCTCCCTTGAAGAAGAGCGTGCCTCCCCGTTTCCCCTCCTCCATGAGGTAATCGAAGAGGGGGCTCTCGCGCAGGGACGAGCGCTCCTTGAGCTCCTCGCGATCGACGCCCCAACTCAGCCTGTTCTCCGCCGACATCGCCTCGATCATCGCGACCAGCGATCGCCCCGTGTCGAGAACGATCCGTTTCTCGAAGATCCGTCCCTCGATCGAAACGAGACGCCCCGCCTTCACGAGCGCCTCCACCGCTCCCGCAATCTCGCCCCGCGCGAGTCCGTAGCGCTCGAGAGCGGCGATCCCGAAACCGGCGTTGCCGCCGAACGCCGCGCACGCCACGATCGTCTCCTCGGCCGTTCCGGCGTCGAGCGCTTTCAGGCGCTCCCGGACGAGCGCCGCCGAGTGCAATTTGAGCTTCGGGGCTTCGGGATCGAGTATTCTCCCCCCTCCGATGACGCGCTGCGGCGAATACGATCGAAGGATGAACCGGTCGCCCCGCCGCGCGACGGCGGGATTCTCGAGCCGGAGCTGTATGTAGCCGTTCGATCCCCGGATTATTTCCCCGCCGTCGAGCGTGACGACCCGGCCGATGATCTCGGATGCGGCGTGATGGAAGCGAACGCGCTGTCTGTTTTTCAAAGGGCCGATCGACAGCTTTCCCACTTCGACGAAGGCGTTGAGCATGCTCGCCGGCGAGAGCACGCCGGGGGTGAGCGCCTGCATGCCGGCCTCGACCTCGCTCACCCGGACGCCGTGGAGCGCCAGCGCCGTGCGCATGCCGGCGGAGGCCGCTTCGAGCGTTTCCTCGAAGCTCTGCACCTCTCGAACGCGAACGTTCCTGCCGCCCGGCTCGAGGACGAGCTCCGCGCCCTTGCGGACCTCGCCGCTCCACGCCGTTCCGGTGACGATCGTCCCGATGCCGCTCTTCGTCCACACGCGGTCGATGGGCATGCGGAAGAAATCGGCCGATTCGCGCTCGCCGAGGGCGAGCGCGCGGACCCTGAGCGTCTCCCTGAGCTCGACGAGCCCGGCGCCGGTCACGGCGGAGGTCCTGATGACCGGGGCGCCCTCGAAGGCGCTTCCCTTGACGAGGTCCCTGATCTCCTCCTCGACGAGACCGATGAGCCCCTCGTCGGCGAGGTCGATCTTCGTTATCGCGATCACGGCGCCCTTCACGCCGAGGAGCCGGAGCACTTCGAAATGCTCTTCCGTCTGCGGCATGACCCCTTCGTCGGCCGCGACGACGAGGAGCGCGAGATCGACGCCGACCGCGCCCGAGACCATCGTCTTCACGAAGCGCTCGTGGCCGGGAACGTCCACGATTCCCGCCATGACGCCGTGTCCGAGATCGAGAGGCGCGAAGCCGAGAACGATCGAGATGCCGCGCTCCTGCTCCTCGTGGAGGCGGTCCGTGTTGCGCCCGGTCAGCGCCTTCACGATCTCCGTTTTGCCGTGGTCGACGTGTCCCGACGTTCCGATGATGAGGTTACGCACCCCGCACGCTCCTCCGGGACGATTCGCGGCGATCGTTCATTCCCGGACCCTCCGGATCGAGGCGCCGATCGCGCCGAGCTTCTCCTCGATCCGCTCGTAGCCGCGATCGATGTGGTAGACACGAAGGATCGTCGTCTCCCCCTCCGCGGCGAGCCCCGCGAGAATGAGGGCCGAGCTCGCCCTGATGTCAGTCGCCATCACGGGCGCCCCCTCGAGCTTTTCGACGCCGGTGACGACCGCGACGTTGCCGTCGCGGGCGATCTTCGCGCCGAACCTGCAGAGCTCGGGCACGTGCGTGAAGCGGTCGGGATAGACGCGGTCGACGACGGTGCTCGTTCCCCCCGCTATCGAGAGCGCCGCCATGATCTGGGCCTGCATATCGGTCGGAAACGACGGATAGAATCCCGTTTCCACGTTCGCGGGGTTGAGTCGCGCGGGGCCCGTCACCGTCATCGCGCCGTCCCCGATCTCGATCCGGGCCCCGCATTCCCGGAGCTTCTCGATGACCGCCCCGAGATGGGAGGGATCGCACTTCGTTATCTCGATGCGGCCGCCCGTAATCGCCGCGGCGGCGGCGAAGGTGCCTGCCTCGATGCGGTCGGGAATGACGCGATGCGCGAAGGGCGCGATCGCCGCGACACCGTCGATCGTGACGCGGGACGTCCCTTCTCCCTCGATCTTCGCCCCTCCCCCCTTCAGCGCCCGCGCGAGCTCGGCGACCTCGGGCTCCCGCGCGGCGTTTTCGATCACGGTCCGCCCCTCGGCGAGCACGGCCGCCATGATGATATTCACGGTCGCGCCGACGCTCGCTATTCCGAGCGTGATCTCGGCGCCCCGGAGCTTTCCGGCGCTCGCGTTGATATAGCCATGCTCGATCGTGAGCTTCGCTCCGAGCGCGGCGAGGCCCTTCAGGTGGAGGTCGACGGGGCGCGGTCCCCACGCGCATCCGCCCGGCATGGAAACGCGCGCTTTGCCGAAGCGCGCGACGAGCGGGCCGAACGCGTAGATCGAGGCCCGCATCGTGCGCACGAGATCGTACGGCGCCTCGAACGACGATATCCGCGAGGCGTCGATCGCGAGAACGCCGTTCGAGAGCGACGAGACGACCCCGAAGCCCGCGAGCAGGGCCATCATCGTGCGGGTGTCCTTGAGGTCGGGGACGTTCAAGAGCGTGCACGTCCCGCCGGTGAGCATCGAGGCCGCCATGAGGGGAAGCACGGCGTTCTTCGCGCCGCTCACCGCGACGCGCCCGTCGAGCCGGCACGGCCCTTTGATGACGAATCTATCCATCGCACCCATCCTTCGCCTTCGGCGCAAAGGCCGTCACGATCCGTTCGAGCCTGTTGAAGTCTCTTCTCATCGACGCGCGCTCGAGCCCCGCGCGCGCGCATACATCGATCGCGGCGTTTCCCTGGCCGTGGCCGATCTCGAACGCGAGGAGCCCGCCGGGCGCGAGGAGGCGCCTTGCCTCCGCCGCGAGCACGGGGAAGAACCCGGCGCCGTCGGCGCCGCCGTCGAGCGCCGCAGGCGCCTCGAAGCGGGAGACCTCCGCGTCGAGCGACGGGATCGCCGCGGTCGGAACGTACGGCGGATTCGAAACGAGCAGATCGAACGCGCCGCCAGCGGAGAGCGCCCCGAGGCCGTCGGCCACGAGCGTTTCCATACGCGAAGAGACGCCGAGCGCCTCGAAATTCTCCTTCGCGAGCGCGACGGCGGCGGCGGAAACGTCGACGCCCACGCCCTTCCAGCCGGTGTGTCTCCGGCACAGGCTTCCCGAAATGACGCCCGAGCCCACGCCCAGCTCGACGAACGAGATCGCCGGGGCGCCGCCTGCGATCTCCTCGATCCATTCGACGAGAAGCTCCGTCTCGGGCCGCGGGATGAAAACCCCCTCGCGGACCCTGAACGGCAGCGCCATGAACTCGACCTCCCCGAGAATATACTGGAGCGGGTAGCGCGTGGAGCGCGTCTTGAGATCCTCGCGGTACGGAGCGAGCACGTCGTCCACGAGCTCGTGATCGAAGCGGAGATACAGGTCGAGGCGCGAGCATCCCATGCGTCTGGCGAGAAGATGCTCGGCGCTGAGCCGGGGCGATTCGACGCCGTGCCGCGAGAGGTAGCCCTCCGCGAGCCTCAGCGCCTCCATGACCTTCACCCTCTTCGCGGGAGAGGCGTCCGGCATCTCACGCGCCTCCCGCTCGGTTTCCGGCCTCCATTTCGCGCTTGAGGAGCTCCTCGCGATGCGCGAGGGCGAGAGCGTCGACGATCTCGTCGAGCTCGCCGCCGAGGACGCCTTTCAGGTTGTATATGGTGAGCCCGATCCGGTGGTCGGTGACCCTCCCCTGCGGAAAATTGTACGTACGGATCTTGTCGCTCCGGTCCCCCGAGCCGATCATGCCGCGCCGCGCGGCGGCGATCTGTTCGTCCTGCTCGCTGCGCGCCTTTTCGAGGAGGCGGGCCATGAGGACCTTCAAGGCCTTCACCCGGTTCTTCAGCTGAGATTTCTCGTCCTGGCACTGAACGACCATGCCGGTCGGAATATGCGTGATCCTCACCGCCGAATCGGTCGTGTTCACCGACTGGCCCCCGGGGCCGCGGGAGCGGAATACGTCGACGCGAAGATCTTTCTGATCGATCTTGATATCGACCTCCTCCGCCTCGGGGAGAACGGCGACCGTAACCGCCGACGTGTGGATGCGCCCCCCCGCTTCCGTTATGGGCACGCGCTGCACCCGGTGGACGCCGCTCTCGAACTTGAGCTTCCCGTACGCGTTCTCGCCCGACACGAGAAAGATGCTTTCCTTGAAGCCCCCGATCTCGGTCGGGCTGCTCGACAGATCCTCGACCTTCCATCCGTGCCGCTCCGAATAGAGCCGATACATGCGGGCGAGGTCGGCGGCGAACAGCGCGGCTTCGTCCCCGCCGGTTCCGGCCCGAATCTCGAAAACGGTGTTGCGCGAATCGTCCGGATCGCGGGGCAGGAGCAGCACCTTGATGCTCTCCTCCTCGGCCCGCATCTCTTTCTCGAGCTCGGCCATCTCCGAGCGGGCGAGCTCGACGATCTCGCGATCGTTCTCCTGTTCGACCGCCGCGCGATCCTCGGCGTAGCGCTTCTCGCAATCGAGATACCGGCGGATCGCGAGCACCGCCTTCTCGAGATCGCTCCGCTCGCGGGCGATTGTGCGGTAGAGGTCCCGATTCCTGATGTTCTCGGGCTTTCCGAGCTCCTCGCCGAGCTGATCGAAGCGCGTCAGCACGTTCTGATACCGGTTGTTCGACTCCACCGATCCTCCATTCGTCGGGCCGCGCGAAACGCAGGAGGCCGCGGGCCCGGCCCGTGTGCGACGGCACGACGCGACTGTAATGAATGCGAGGCTAGGATTCCACTGTTTTGTCGCCGAGACAGGCGTCGAGCGCGGCGATCGCAACCTCGATCTGATCGCTCGAAGGCTCTTTCGTGGTGAGCCTCTGGAGAAACAGACCGGGCCATACGAGGGGCGCCATATACCGGCGCGCGACGGGATTCGCCGAGAGCTTGAGAAGCTCGTACGACACGCCGCCGATGACGGGGATGAACGCGAAGCGGATAATCTTGTCGCCGACGCTCTGCGGCCGCCCGAGGATCATGAACACGACGATGCTCACGACGACGACGAGGAGAAGGAAGCTCGTGCTGCACCGCGTGTGGAGGGTCGAGTAGGCGCCGACGTTCTCGGGAGTCGCGCGCCCTTCCTCCTCGAACGCGGAGATCGTCTTGTGTTCCGCGCCGTGATACTCGAATATCCGGCGCATCTCTTTCCAGCGCGTGATGAGCACGATGTACATGACGAGGAAGACGAGGCGAATCACGCCGTCGACGAGGTTGAAGAGCACACCCTGTGTGAGGCCGGTCAGCTCCGTGAGGAAGAGCGGCAGGTAGAAGAATAATCCGAAGCCGAGCGCGAACGCCGCGACGATCGTGAGAGCGATGTGGACGACCGAGAGCCCCGTGCGGGGCTTTTTCGCATCGGCCGGCGCGGATGCGGCGGCCGCAGCGTCGCCTTCCTTCCCGGGAAGGTCCTCCGTCGCCTTCTCGGCCGAGAACGAAAGCGCCTTGATCGCGATGACGAAGGTCTCGACGAACGCGATCGCGCCCCGGATCACCGGAATGTTGAGAGGTCGGTAACGCCTGACGAGGCTTTTGAAAGGCTCCCGCTGCACGACGATCGCGCCCGCCGAAGTCCGCACCGCGGTGGCGATGCAGTCCGGCGAACGCATCATCACGCCTTCAATGACGGCCTGGCCGCCCACCTGGAGGCGCTTTCTCGTGTCTTTTTCGGACATGAACCCCTTGCACGAGCTCGGATGAGGATGGTTATGGCGAGCTTATTTCTCCGTATCCGTCCCGGTGTCCTTCTCGGCCTTCTTCTTGCCCTTGTAGTCGGCGTACTTGCGCTGGAAACGCTCGACGCGACCGGCGGTGTCGATGAGCTTCTGTTTCCCCGTGAAGAACGGATGACACCGGGAACAGATTTCTACGTGGAGGTCTTGCTGGGTGGATGACGTCTCTATCACGTTCCCGCAGAGGCACGTGATCTTCATCCGCTTGTAATCGGGATGGATATCCTTTTTCATTGCCTACTCCCTGTTTTTCCTGACGCGTGCGCGTGCCGCATACCGGCCTATCATCGGATTATACCACGAAAAGTGTGGTAAATGTAATAATGCTGTCTCGAAAAAACAAACGGAATTTTGCGGCCGCCCCTGCCGCGGCTCCGCCGGGGGCTTCCCCCGCGGATCTCAAGCGTTCATCGCCGAGAGGAATTTCTGGTTCGATTTCGTCTTGGACATCTTCTCGAGGAGAAACTCCATCGCCTCGACTACATTCTTGTCGCTCAAGAACTTGCGCAGAATATATACCTTGCTGAGGACCTTCTCCGGGAGCAGCAGCTCCTCTTTTCTCGTGCCGGAACGGAAGATGTCGATCGCCGGAAACACGCGCTTGTCGGCGAGTCGCCGGTCGAGAACGATTTCGAGGTTGCCCGTGCCTTTGAACTCCTCGAAAATAACCTCGTCCATGCGGCTTCCCGTCTCGACGAGGGCCGTCGCGATGATCGTGAGGCTCCCCTGCTCTTCCGTGTTGCGCGCCGCTCCGAAGAAGCGTTTCGGCCGCTGGAGGGCGTTCGAATCGACGCCGCCCGAGAGAATCTTGCCCGAATGGGGCACGACCGCGTTGTGCGCGCGGGCGAGCCTCGTGAGGCTGTCGAGAAGGATGACGACGTCCTTGTTGTGCTCGACGAGGCGTTTCGCCTTCTCGATGACCATGTCGGCGACCTGGACGTGCCGGTCGGCGGGCTCGTCGAATGTGGAGCTGATGACCTCCCCCTTCACGGAGCGCTCCATGTCGGTGACCTCTTCGGGGCGTTCGTCGATGAGCAGCACGATGAGGTAGATCTCGGGGTGGTTCGCCGTGATCGCGTTCGCGATCTTCTGCATGATGATCGTCTTCCCTGCCCGGGGCGGCGAAACGATGAGGCCGCGCTGGCCTTTCCCGATCGGAGTCAGGAGGTTCATGAGACGCGTCGAGAGATCGTCGGGATTGCTCTCGAGATTGATGAGCTGGTCCGGGTAGAGCGGCGTGAGGTTATCGAAGAGGGTCTTCTTCTTGGTATCCTCGGGATGTTCCCCGTCGACCATCTCCACCTTGAGAAGGGCGAAGTAGCGCTCCGATTCCTTCGGGGCGCGGACCTGGCCGGAAACGGTGTCGCCCGTCCGCAGATCGAACTTCTTGATCTGGGACGGCGAGACGTAAATGTCGTCGGGGCCCGGCAGGTAGTTGTAGGTCGACGATCGAAGGAACCCGTATCCCTCGGGCAGGACCTGGAGCACCCCCTCGGCGAAAATGAGCCCGTTCTGCGTCGCCTGGGCCTCGAGGATCTTGAATATGATCTCCTGCTTCCGCAGGCTCGACAGCCCCTCGATGTTGAGCGTCGAGGCGACGTCGATGAGCTCCTCGATCTTCTTCGTTTTCAGTTCCGCAATGTCCATCACGGTCAGACCTCTGACTTTCGTGTAGGTTCGTAGTCCGGAGTTTGTTATTTATTAAAACCGGCCAGCGCTTCGATCGCGGATGAAAAACGACTGGCTTGGCTTTGCACTGGATATTCTAAAAGGAATCCGTTTCGGGAGCTGCCCTTTCGCACGCGCACTGAAGTAAGATGAACGGTACGTAAGGATGAACGCTGTTCTCAAGCCTCTCCAATATTACGAAACGCCGCCCCCTTGTCAAGGATTATGGGAATCGCTTCCCTGCTCGATCACTCGCATAAACCGTTCCAATACCCCGCCCCGCGCCCCGAGGAGCCGGGCCCGAGGCCCGGCGCTCCCCGGAATCGATCGTTACTGCGATAGCTCCTGGAATTTCTTCGCGGCTTCCTCCGCTTTGATCTTCATGCCTTTCTTGCTGTAGGAAAGGCTCAACAGCCTCCACCCGTTCGGATCCTCCCCGAATTTCTCGGTGTACTTCTGCCCCTGCAGCAGCGCGTCGTCATACATCTCGCACGTGTAATAGGCAAGGAGCAGGCTGTAGTTGCCCTGCCGGTTCTCCGGATCGATATCGTATGCGGCCAGGTACGCCTCGATCGTCTTGGGGCAGTCCTTCGCGTTGAAATACGCGACGCCGAGATTGTAGTACGATTCGAAATCCTCCGAGTCGGTCTTCTTCCGCGCATCCACCGCCATCTGGAGGAACGTGGCCCCGCTCTCCCAATCCCTTTCGGCGAGGTACTTGTTGCCCGCGCGCTCGACCTCTTCGTAGTTCGCCGGATCGTCGAGCAGGAGCTTCTCGAAAATCTTCAGAGCCTCGTCCTTCATCCCGCGCTTGACCATGACGTGGCCGGTAAGGGCGAGGACGCTGGCGTAATCCTCGCTGTCATCCTTCGTCATCGCGATGAGGGTGTCGACAGCCGCGTATTCCTGAGGCGTGTAGGTCGAATCGCCCACAGCCAGGCCGGCGTACACCTTCGCGAGGTTGAGCCAGCCCTTGATCTGCCGCGGATCGGACTGCGTCGTGAGCTCGAACTCGTGCGCCGCGCCGGCGAGGTTCTCCGTCTGGAACTCGCTGATCCCCGCGTTGAAATGCTTCGCCCAGTTCGATTTGATGCCGGTTTCGGCGTCGTTCACCCTCGCGGGATCCAGCCGCGCGGCGGTCTGTAACTCCTTGTACGCTCCCACCATGTCCCCGGTGAAGCTGTACGACCTGCCGAGCTCGAAGTGCGCGTCGGCATCGTTCGGATTCTTCTCGATCGCGAGCTTGGCCTGCTGGATCGCTATATCGTAGTCGCCCTGATCGTTGCGGAGAATCGCGCTCATCGTTTCCTTGCTCTTGCACGAGTACGTCGCGACAATTGAAAGGATGAGGATCGCGAGAATGGCCATGTTCCGTTTCATCTACCCGATGCCTCCTTCCGGCTCGTTTCGCCGGCAAAAACCGATATTCTCCGGGGGCTCAAAGCTCGAAGCCGTATCCTGAATGTGCCCGGGGAAATCCTCCTGGAATGAGCTCAACGCGATCAAACAATCTTGATCATAGTGAGGTTATGCTGCCTTTACGTGAAAACTATCAATCGTCCGGCATGGTGTCAAGCATTATCGGACCGCGCCGGGCGCTCCGCGGCGCGCGGACCGGCGGTCCCGCGTCACGCGAGCTCGATCGGGTCGACGTCCCATTGAAGATCGACCTGCTTCGCGCCGACGAGCGACTCGCGCGCCGATCGCACCATGGATCCGCGAGCCTCCGGCTCGAACGTTCCCCTGACGAGAAGCTGGAAACGGTGCCGCCCGCGAATGCGCTCGACGAGCGCCGGCGTGGGTCCGAGGACGGCCGCGCTCGCGGGATCGAGCGAGCGTTCGAGCTCCCCCGCGATCTTCGCGGCGGCCGATTCCGCCTGCTCGCGCGTGCGCGCCGACACGGTGAAGAGCATGAGCCTGCCCGCCGGCGGATACCCGAGCGCCTTCCGCATCCCGAGCTCTTCCTCCGCGAATCCTTCGTAATCGTGTTTCGAGAGGTACCGGTACATGGAATGCTCCGGCGCGAGGGTCTGGATCAGAACCCTGCCTCCCTTCTCCCCCCGCCCCGTTCTCCCCGCCGCCTGGAAAAGGAGCCGGAAGGTCTTTTCCGCCGCGCGGAAATCGGGAAAACAGAGACCCCGGTCCGCCGAGAGAACGCCGATGAGAGTGACGTTCGGATAATGATGACCCTTCGCGACCATCTGCGTGCCGAGAAGCACGTCCTTCTCGCCGCTCGAAAATCGTTCGAGCACGGCGAGGTGGCCCGCGCGCCCCGCGGTCGTATCGAGGTCCATCCGGGCGACCCGCACCCCGGGGAGCAGATTCATGAGCTCCATCTCCACGCGCTCCGTGCCGGTCCCGCGATGCACGATCTTGTATTTCCCGCAGCGAGGGCAGGCGTCGGGAACGACGCCCCGGTGTCCGCAGTAATGACAGAGGAGCTGCTGGCCGCGGCTGTGGAACGTGAGCGAGATCGAGCAGTTGGGACACCGCTCGATCCAGCCGCAGGCTCGGCACTGGACGAAGTTCGCGTGCCCGCGCCTGTTGAGGAGAACGACCGCCTGCTCGCGCCGCGCGACGCATTCCTCGAGCGACCGGAGGAGCTCCTCGGAAAATATCTCGTAGCGACCCCGCATATCGACGATATCGACGCGCGGCATCTCGAGTCCGAGCGGCCTCGACCGCAGGACGAGATAGCCGGTCTCGCCGCGGCGGGCGGCGTCGTACGCCTCGAGCGACGGGGTCGCCGAGCCGAGAAGAAGCACGGCGCCCTCGCGCCGCGCCCTGAATTCGGCCGCCCGCACGGCGCTATAGCGCGGTTTGTCCTCCTGCTTGAACGAGGAATCCTGCTCCTCGTCCACGACGATGATCCCGAGACGCGCGAGCGGCACGAAAACCGCGGACCGCGCGCCGATCACGATGCGGATCTCGCCGCTCCGGGCGCCGCGCCAGAGCGACGCGCGCTGCGCGCCCGAGAGCCGGCTGTGCAGCACGGCGACCGACTCTCCGAATCTCCGCCTGAAACGCGACGTCGCCTGCGGGATGAGGGCGATTTCCGGAACGAGGACGAGGGCGCTCTTCCCCATGCGCAGCGCTTCCTCGATGCAGCGGAGATACACCTCGGTTTTCCCGCTCCCCGTGACGCCGTGGAGCAGGAAGCGGGCGGAGGCGCCGGAGTCGAGCGCCGCGCGGATCGACTCGAACGCCGCCGCCTGATCGGATGTGAGCGCGGGATATTCGATCTCCGCCGGGAACTTTCCCTTCGTCTCGTCCTCGCCCGCCGGCCGCCCCTTCCCCTTGATCGTCGACGGAAGAACCGCCCTGAGGACCTCGCCGAGCGGATGTAGATAGTACGCGGACATCCACCGGGCGAGATCGAGAAGCTCTCCGGTGAGGAGCGGCTCCTCGTCGACGAGAGAGGCGATCTCCTTGAGCTTGACCGCGCCCGGCATCCGGCGCCGCTCTTCGATCGCGTAACCGGTGACGCGCCGGTGCCCGAACGGCACGAGCACGCGCGAGCCGGGTTTCACACGGCCCCGAAGCGCTTCCGGCACCGCGTACGTGAACAGCTTGTCGACGGGAAACGGGACGGCGACGTCGAAGAGGGAGGACGGCTTCTGCGGGGTTTCCATACCGCCAACAATACGGAAGCCATCCCCTCCCCGCAACTAAAACCGCTACTTCTTGTGGCAGGACAGAAGCTGATTGATCCTCTCGATGAGCCTGTTGGGGCTGAACGGCTTCACGATGTAATCGGTCGCGCCTACTTCCATGCCGAGCCTCTTGTCGATGTCCCGCCCTTTCGCCGTGAGGAGCACGACGGGGATATTTCTCGTGAGCGGATTCGCTTTGAGGATGCGGCACGCCTCGTAGCCGTCGATCTTCGGCATCATGACGTCGAGAATGATGAGATCGGGCTGCTCCCGGCGGGCCTTTTCGACGGCCTCCTCGCCGTTCTGCGCCGTGATGACCTCGAAGCCTTCGGCGCCGATCGAGAACTCGAGGATCTGCGTGATGTTCACCTCGTCGTCGACGACCAGAACTTTTCCCTTCTTCATCGAACTTCCTCCTTCACGGATTCCTGCTGAAGTATCTCCAGACGCTTTTTCCGTTCGATCCGTCCCTGCTGCAGCTCTTTCTCGACCGCCTCGAGCACGAGCTCGTGCTTGTCGTCCCGCGCCCCGAGATCGTCGAGCGCCTCGCCGAACGCCTTGACGACGTCCGGATCGAAGCGCGTGAGCGAGCCCTTCTCTATCTCCGCGCGCGTCTCTTCGAGCGAGAAGGTTCTCCGGTACGGCCCCTCGCTCATCAGCGCGCGGAACGCGTCGACGACGCTCACGATCCGGGCCTCGACCGGTATCTCGTTCCCGGAGAGGCCGTCGGGGTAGCCGCTTCCGTCGTAATGCTCGTGATGGCTCCGGATCATCTTCATCACCCGGTCCTCGAGATTCATCGGAGAGGTGAGCGCGAAACCGATGTTCGGATGTCCGCGGAGCACCTCGCGCTCCTTCGGCGTGAGCTCCTCCTTCTTGATGCGGATGTTCCGGGGGATGCGCATGAGCCCGAGGTCGTAGAGATTCATGCCGAGGCGAAGCGCCGTGAGCGAGCGCTCGTCGAGCGCGAGCTTTTTCCCGATCGTGAGCGCGATAAGCGTGAGGTTGACGAGATTCCTGCTTCCCCACGCCTCCCGCATCTCGAGGCTCGCGCGCATCGCCTCTTTGAGCTTCTCGAAATTCGTCGAGACCAGCTCGTACGCGTCCAACTTCTTGAGCATGCCGATGATGATCGTGCTGAGCGCCTCGAGGAGCTCCCGGTCGGCGCGCGTGAATTCGCGCCCCTCGACGTGATCGCTCACGTTGAGGACGCCGACGATCTCGTCCCCGTCCCTGAGCGGCGCCGATATGAACGAGCGCGTTCCGTAGAAGAGGGTGTTGTTCGCGCGCCCGTACTCGCCGTCGCTTTCGATGTCGAAGACGTGGAGCGGTTCGCCCGTCTGGGCCACCTT
>Ga0315286_10001969_pt1 | contig 18933 bp, 41 predicted proteins | sample YL17G10_0_MG_FD_205038 | JGI IMG/M metagenome (GOLD analysis project Ga0315286, IMG submission 205038) | Sediment microbial communities from Yellowstone Lake, YNP, Wyoming, USA - YL17G10_0 | ecosystem: Environmental > Aquatic > Freshwater > Lake > Sediment | place: USA: Wyoming | collected... | reverse complement strand
AGGTTCATTATTCAACCCGTTCAGAAATTCCTTGTATGCAGATGCCCATTTTGGATCACTTGCAATTGCTTTCTCGCCTTCTGGAAATCGACCTTTGATTATATCATGTGCATAGTAATATGCCCAATCTGGACTACTTGCAATTGCTTTCTCGCCTTCTGGCCATCGACCATTGATGATATGCCGTGCATAGTAATATGCTTCATCTGGATCACTTGCAATTGCTTTCTCGCCTTCTGGCCATCGACCTTTGATGACACCATATGCATAGTGATATGCCCAATGTGGATCACTTGCAATTGCTCTAATCAAATAAGGTGCTGTATCGCCTTGCTCTAGTCGGCCATATGCCTCTTCGGGCGAAATAAATTTCCCATATGTGGCCAACTTCGATGGATCGGTAACTAAATCATGCAGTTTCATTATTCAATCCCCTTCAGAAAGTTCTTGTATGCAAGTGCATAAACTGGATCACTTGCAATTGCTTTCTCGCCTTCTGGCCATCGACCTTTGATGACATGACGTGCATAGTAATATGCATAAAATGGATCACTTGCAATTGTTTTCTCACCTTCTGGAAACCGACCGTTGATGATATTATATGCATATCCATATGCATAACGCTGATCACTTGCAATTGCTTTCTCGCCTTCTGGCCATCGACCTTTGATGACATAATATGCATATTCATATGCATAATACGGACTACTTGCAATTGCTTTCTCGCCTTCTGGCCATCGACCGTTAATGACATCACGTGTATATGCATATGCCCATTTTGGATCACTTGCCACAGCTTTAATCAAATAAGGTGCTTTATCGCCTTGATCTAGTCGGTCAAATGCCTCTTCAGGCGAAATAAATTTCCCATATGTGGCTAACTTCGATGGATCAGCAACTAAATCATGCAGTTTCATTATTCAATCCGTTCAGAAATTCCTGGTATGCACGTGCATATCGTGGATCACTTGCAATTACTTTCTCACCTTCTGGCCATCGACCTTTGATAACATCACGTGCATACCAATATGCCCGATATGGAGTAGTTGCAATTGCTTTCTCGCCTTCTGGCCATCGACCTTTGATAACATCACGTGCATAGAGAGATGCATAAGTTGAATCACTTGCAATTACTTTCTCGCCTTCTGGCCATCGACCATCGATTATATTAGATGCATACGAATATGCAGTTTCTGGACTACTTGCAATTGCTTTCTCGCCTTCTGGAAATCGACCTTTGATTATATAACCTGCATACCGATATGCCCATTCTGGATCACTTGCAACGGCTCTAATCAAATAAGGTGCTTTATCGCCTTGATCTAGTCGGTCAAATGCCTCTTCGGGCGAAATAAATTTTCCATATGTGGCTAACTTCGATGGATCATCAACTAGGTCATGTAGTTTCATTATTCAATCTCTTTCAGAAATTCCTGGTACAGATTTGCATAATATGGATCACTTGCAATTGCTTTCTCGCCTTCTGGCCATCGACCATTGATGATATGACGTGCATATGAGTATGCATAATTTGGATCATTTGCAATTGCTTTCTCGGCTTCTGGCCATCGACCATTGATGATACCATATGCATAGTAATATGCATAATATGGATCACTTGCAATTGCTTTCTCGCCTTCTGGCCATCGACCTTTGATGACACCATATGCATAGTGATATGCCCAATGTGGATCACTTGCAACGGCTTTAATCAAATAAGGTGCTTTATCACCTTGCCTTAGTCGTTCATACGCCTCTTCGGGCGAAATAAATTTTCCGTATGTGGCCAACTTCGATGGATCATCAACTAGATCATGCAGTTTCATTGCTATGCTCAAAATGATGCTTTCTCACCATCATCTCAACGAATTGATACCACTCACTATGTCCACTTAGTAACGCAATCTCATTTTTCACAAGTTCGTGATCTTTTTCATTCATAACTTGCCCACTTTGATAATGGAACTGGAACTTCCGTGTTACTCCATTGGGCTGTTTTACCATAATCACATATATGTCGCCGCTCCTTGCATAATCTTCAAAAGTCGACTCGGCAGAAGTACACCACTTCGTTCCTGCTGCATAATACTTCGCAGCTTCACCTGTTAGCAAATGAACGATTGTAATTCCATCCCCCTTTACCACAACCTTTGACCCTTCTTCCTTAACCCTTCTCTTTTCTTCCTTACCCGAAACTGGAATCACCGTATCTGTAGTTTCTTCAACCGCCGCATACAAATCATGAAGGGTTCTATACTGGTTAATATCACGGTTAGCAAGTGTTTGCTGAATCTTGTAGAACTGTGTCAAAGCATCAACAACACGTGTTTTATCCTCAAACCTAAATTCCCCACGACTATACCTAATCGCAAGAAATTGGACAGTCTTCTTATCTGGCGTTGGATCAAGTCCCGCAAGTGCATTAACAATTTGAATTGGTTCAAAAGATCGAATAACTCCCCTCGCACTAACATCATTATGTGCGGCTTGAACGAGTTTATCACCATACATTTTCGCAATCGTGTCAAGACGACCCTCATTTAGTATCTCACTGAGCTTCATTTGTTTTCATCCTTTAATTAAACATATATTATACAGTGGTTTCTTATGAGAATCAACGACCACTTTGATGCATGTAATTATTTATCACGATTGATATTAGTCCACAACAGGATCTATACCCACAAATCATAGGCGATGTGACGTTCTACAAAACATGATATTGTTTATCTAATTGGTTCCCATTGGTCAGCAGTAATTCCAAATTGTTCAAGTGGTCTAATTAGATCTTGTATTTGTACCCCACGAGCAAGAATGTATCCGTCACGTTCTTGACCCAAAGAATCTTGATCCCTCGTTATTACTGTATGATACGCTTTCCAATTCCCAGGTAACCGTGCTACAATGAGACGACGATACAGAGGAGCCCTATTACTCTCATTATTATCAGCAGCCATAAACAACCCCTTTGGTTGATACTGTTCTGCAAACTCTTGTATAATCGCAATAACAGTTGAGAATACGGTAATAGATTTTGCTCCGGCTCTACCTGTTAGAAGTGGTGTTCCACCACCAAACTTCTTATCCCTTGAATCGTTTGTCTTCTCAAAGAAGTTCAATATCCATAGATTCGATCCACCATGTTGGAAGTCTACAAAGTAATCATTATTCCCAACATCAAACTCATAACGAGCATGATCCGATTGTTTGATTGCTTGTGTCGATTGTTTTGGTTGATCGAAAATTTCCAGTAACAGCATAATACAGGTACCCTTGTTAAAAACCCGCATCGATATTTATACAATTGACCAATCGTTTTTTTGGAAAATCAAAAAAGTCCAACAGGAGTCACTTAACTCTGAAAATTATATAACCAGGAATGAACTTATTTTGGAAAATCCAAAAACTGTTATTCAAATTGGAAACTGTCGGAAGGGAAACTGTATTAAAATTGGAAACTGTTAGAAATAGAATTGGAAACTGTTGAAATTAGGGTTTAGATATTTTGGAAAATTTGGAAATTTGGGTCGGAATTGGAAACTGTTGAAATTAGGGTTTAGATATTTTGGAAAATTTGGGTCGGAATTGGTTGAATGTGTTCCGGTCCCTTTTTATAAGGACCCGCACCAAAAACAGAATGTGTTTAAAACTGGGTCCTCGCCCTTCGATACTATTTTAGGATTATACATGACTTCAATCTAGAAGTCAACTGTTGACTTCCTCCGCCCGATGTGGTATGCTATAGGGTCCAGTCCACAACACAGCCACTGACCATATCGGTCACTTCCTGTGGATCATTATACTACATCCCATTCGATAAGTCAACTGTTGACTTCTTCCACCTGATGTGGTATGCCATACACATATCGTCTTACAAGTCAACTGTTGACTTCCTCCACCTGATGTGGTATGCTATAGTAACCATTGCCACAATGACCACTGACCGTATCGGTCACCTCCTGTGGATCATTATACATTAAACAATTTTGTAGATCAACGTTGACTTAACTTTTAGTTCATGTATAATGATCAAACTGAAGAACAAAAAGAAACAGACAAAAAGAAAAAGAAACAGACAAAAAGAAAAAGAAACAGAAAAAAACAGTTGACATTCAATAAAGAACAAAGTATAATGTTCTTAATGAATGAGACAAAAGAAACAGAAACAAAAAGCAGTTGACTTGAAGTACGAACTGTAGTATGATGATGGTCCTTTAACTAGACAGGAGTGTCAAAATGGCTGAAGTCAATCCGAACAGCAAGTTTCAACGTGCGATCGTGATCGTTCTCGAGGGCAAGAGGGTCGGTAAGAGTCGGAAGGTCCTGATCCAGGAGATCCGTGAAGCATGCAACATGTCTGATGCAGGTGGAGCGACGTACTACCAGAACGCGATCCAGAAGCTTCGGGATCAGGGCAAGTTGGTCAAAACAGTCACGATCGTGACGGATGTGGTGAAAGAGCAGAATCGGCAGATGGAACTGGAACTGCCCCTGACCATGAAGGACTGTTTGGAAGCGTAATACAAGATCGAGAGACAGATCAGGAATGGTCTGTCTCTCTTCTCTTCACCCCCACCCATACTAACCGATCAACCTCCGACCTACACAACCTCTCCCACACAACCGTTCCGGGTCAATATAGGTCCTAAGGGTGTTACTAGTATTGATATAGGGTCAACAACCGATAGGGGAACAGGGGGGCACATAGGCTCTAGTAGGTTACTAGTAGACCGTTGTATCAGTCGTAAAATCCTATGTATAATATACGTATAGGATGTTACTAGTGATACAGAGTGTCCCTGTCTTGGGGGCGAAGTACCTTTCGCACATTACTAGGAACAGCATCAAAGTGGTCGTTGTCTTCACATGAAAACCACTGTATAATGTCTCTTTGTAGTAACGGATATTACTAGGAGGTAAGATGGTCTTTCTGGACCGCGTTCTCATCGTACGTCGAAACATAACGAAGTTCGGTGACGTCAAGATCGGCAGCACGTTCATCGACCACGCGATGGGCGGTGCCAAGTTCGTGAAGAAAACCGACACCATCGCCCGAGACGTCGTGACTGGTCACGACGAGGACTGGAGCGAAGCGCTCGAGATCGACGTCGATCTGATCGAACAGTAGAGAGGTACTAGTAATGGAAATCAAACACATCTACACCGCGACTGGATCTCACTACCTTGTCGTTAATGGGGTTCGTGGGGACACAGCACTGTACGAGTCGGTCGCAACGCATCCAGCCGGTTACATTGCCATCACTGCGTACTATACCGGTGATGATGAAGGGCGGGTGATGAAGGTCGAATTCATCGAACGCTATAGCGGTGGCCAGTCGCACCTGACCACCTACGACCCCAACCGGAAAGTCCGAAACCGGTGGAGTTGGTCACGCCTGTGGCGTCGGCAAGACAAGAGAGAACAGAACCGGTATGCGCATGCCACCAAGGATCTGTTCGGGCCAGATTGGCTGAAGAAGGGCTAACTACTAGTAACCTGCGGTACAGCAGCAAAGAGGTCGTTGATTCCCACAAGAAGACCACTGTATAATGTCTTTTAACGATGGTGATGAACAAAAACAAGTTCGACACTGTTGTCTCTTTCAATCAACCTGATAGGAGCCACACACATGGCCGAAGTGAACCCGAACAGCAAGCAACAGCGTGCAATCCGCCTGGTTCTGGAAGGCAAGAAACTGGGCAAGAGCCGCAAGATCCTGATCCAGGAAATCCGTGAGGTCTGCAACATGTCGGACGCTGGCGCCGCGACGTACTACCAGAACGCGGTCAGTAAGCTCCGCGACCAGGGCATTCTGGTGAAGACCACCATCGTGGTTGTCGACAAGGTGGTCGAGCCCGTCACCGCCCCGATCGCCCCGCCGGTCAGCTCGTTGGACGAGACCGCTGACGAAGCGGCCGGTGCCGATGCCTATGTGCAGGGCATGCTCGATGACGAGCTGGCCGGCGCCGACGAACAGGGCATGCTCGATGAGGAGCTGGCCGACGACGAAGAAGCAGCCGAACTGGCTGAGTAAGACAGAAAGGGGACAGAGGGGGCCTAGGCCCCTTCTTCCTTGAGTGCCACGAGAAAGGGTACTCAAGGAAGGATCAAGGAAGGAGGTACTAGTAATGGACGACAACGAACGACTCCTCTTCGACATCGAGGCGCAAACTGCGTTAATCAAACAGCTTGAAGCATCCTATCCCGTGCTAGCGAGTAGTGATGCATTCGACAAGGTGGCAGAAATGGAATGGAGAACGGCTTTTAATCTCCATCACACTAAAGTACGGGACGCCTTCTGGTGTCGGAGAATGCTGATCGCAGAGCGGAACGGCGACCTCGGCGAGATGCACGCAGCCGCCCAAGTGTATTAACAGACAGGAGATCTGAGTGCTAGTCACGAAATGGTCGATGTACAGCGGTAAGATGCACACAAGGGAGATCGACGTCACTCCCCAACAGTTGGAGAGGTGGAAGGCTGGGGCGTTGATCCAGGACATCATGCCACATCTATCAGCCGACGCTCGCGAGTTCCTGGTGAACGGCCTCATACCGGAGGAGACGTTCGGTGATTGTTAAGACTCCAGTTGAACTGCTGCGGCAAGCCAGAAACGATGTCCTGGGTGCACAACGAGTGTGTGCTTGGTGTGGAACAGCACACTGTTCCGCCGGTGATCTCGTGAAACATATTATCGAGAACCATCCGAAAGACAACCAGGGAAACAGGCACTAAGATCACCGAGAGAGGGACAGCCCTCTCTCGGTCACCTTGACCGTTACTAGGAAGGAGTTACAGATGGCCCAACAGCGTGTTCGTGGTAGCGTGTTCGGTTCGAAGTCGCAAGACAAGTTCATCCTACATCGGCGCGGCGCCCATTCGTCGGGCCGTTGGCTGACCAAACACCCCTCCGGGTACGTGTTCAGCTTCCCCAACCTTCCGACGGCCAGAGCGTACGTCGGCAACGGCTACGACCTGATCCTCCGTCGCAAGAACAGCAACTGGAAAGTCAAGTAAGTACACGAGGGTGCTTCGGCACCCTCACTTCCTGATAGTCTACTAACGTGGGCTATCAGGAAGGACACTCCTCCCCCTTAGGCCACTTCGGTGGCCATCTTTTTAGTGGACCCGGGTAGGGCGCACTCCGTTCACTCGGGAGGGGGCCAGAAAGAAAAAACAGCCGGTGGCCCCGCATTCCGGGTGAAGCCCACCGGCTGTGTAACTTGTTCGGTGTACTAGTACTTCACGACTGTTCGCTTTGCTTGGGCACGTTCTTGTTGCCCTTCTGCCACCAGGCGTTCTTCTTGCCGTGCTTGGCAGTCGTCACACGAGGACCCTTGTCTTTCCGGGTCTGACATTTCTTGGCCATCTTGCTGTTCCGTGACATATCGTTCTCCTGATTGTGAAAATACATTATACCCGAGGTCGTCGAGTCGGATCAACGGTCGTTTGCGATTGGAATCACGATCCAGGACGTCTCATCCGAGTCTGTCCCATACAGCCCGTGCATACCGGCCCGGAGCTTCATCTCTCCACCAAACTGTGTGGAGAATGTTTCCCAAGCAGTCTGGAGTTCTTCTCCTCTGAGGTTACTAAGCGTATAATCCTCAAGAGCGAAGACGTTCTTCCAGTACCATTCCCAAGCAAGCTCAGGTGTATCACCTCTGATTGTCGTAGCAGTACTGTTGCGCGCGTTATACCTGTCGACTGTGATCAGTTGATATTTCATGATTTCAGACTGTTTTGAAGGAGGTGTTCTTTGTCGACGGTGTCGAGATCACAACCGTAGGTGTCAATCATCGTGTACTGATCGTCACCATCGAGACGGATGTTGAGAACCTGATCTCCATCCATGAAGTCGATCATGACGATTTGTTGATCATCGAGAACCTCATTCAACTGATCGAGTGTTGATGGAAGTCCTTCGATCAGTTTCGTAACTTGGTTCTTTGTCATCGTTCATCCGATTGTGAAAATACATTATACCCGAGGTCGATGAGTCGGATCAACAATCGTTTACGATTTAGTACTCAATCGTGAGCGTCACCTGATCGGGAGCAGCCTCGTCGATGAGGATCTTGCTTTTGAGAATGTACGCGGTGTGGTGGGCAGTATCGAGCAACACTGGTGCACCCTCGACACACTCGCCGATCTGGTACTTCACGCAGTTCTTCGTTACACCAGTCTTATTGTACTTGTACACAGACTTCATACGAACTCCCTGAGTAGTGCCGCGATGATCAGGACTGCCGGAATCACAAGTGCGATGTCCACGTTGTTCCTTTACTGTTGAGGTGAAAGAAGCGTCTGTTGGACGAACTTGCCGCCGGTTGCATCAGCAGGGCGTCGATTCCGTTTTTACTGGAAGACGAGCGTCAAGGTCTCCTATGTAGAACCATCCTTGCGTATGGGCGGCGCCGCCGTGGTTGAAGGCGGGTTCGACATTCCACCCCAAACCATCGGTGATGTACCGTTTTGCCGTGTCGAAGTTACCAAATACGACTGGTTCGATGTACACAGTCTCACCCTCCAGTCGAGCCGGAAGGTCCTCGAGATCAGTACCAGTGGGAACAATGAGTGTCAGTCCGTCTGAGTAGTGCATAACCAACCACATGGAATCTCCTACATCGTTTCTCATTGTGAAATACGATTATACATTGGTTTTCATGATGGTTACAACGTGGATAGCAGCTCAGTGGGCGTAAGTGGGCGTTGAACCGGTCAGGGGAACTGGCGTATAATGTCTTTATATGATCTCTTGCGCGAAAGCGGAGCGAGAGGGGGGAGGCTGGACGTCGTTGTGCGAGAAACAGGAGCGATTTGGTCCCAAAAACCACGAAGAGACCTGTTGATCTTTGTCGAAAAAGAGTGTATAATGTTATTTCAGTAAAGATGTCGTTCGATTATAGGACTAAACTGGAGGTCTACATGAGGCAGTACAGAGTTGTCACACAGCAACATGCTCCAACATCGTATTTTCGACCCAATCGCGGTCAAAAATTGTTCACAAACCGGGGCGATGCGCTCGAGCGTGCACGGTCACAAGCGGTACGGTGCGCTCGGTTCGACGGAATCCCGGCTGTTGAACACTACAAGTGGGGTCGATACGGGGCCAGTCTTGATGGTTACCTCGTTCTAGTCAACGACACCACCAACACTCCCTACCTACTCTTCTCGTTCATAGTTGAACAGGTGTCGTAACCAACCACAGAAACACCTCCTACCACTGTTCGATCGTGCTATGAGGCGCACGAAGTGCGTCTCAGACAGTGCTAACAACCAGTTTTACCCTAAAGACATCCACCCTTCACCCTAAACCCACCCCCAACACATCAAAAACACACAATTTCTGCTTATCCGCTACATTCAAAATCACGAGATCGTACTTTACCCTTAACCTCAATTACTAGTAAATCGCTATACTAAGCGTATAAGCGGTCAAATACGCCTTGTTTAGGGGAAAATACTACATCAAACCACTGTAAAACGCCCAAAAACTGCGAAAACAGTGCGGTTTTGCTGTAGGAACAGTCTAGGAGGTGGTTGGGAGGACTCTATTGGGGTGATCACCCCGTTCCCCGCGATTTTGAATGTAGAGAGGAAGGTGAGTTTAGGGTAAAGACGGAAAACGGTGTGGTTTTGACGTCCAAAATTGAGGTCGAATTCGACGATATGTTTTGATGTGGTCGAATTGATGTGGCCGCGTACCTAGACCCAAAAAGTTAGGCTCGGCTTAAACCTGACCCCAGAAACAAACTAACAAGTTGATTGTAGAGATTGTTTCTTAGGGTTACTGTTGATTACTAGTAATTGAAGAAGTCCAGATTATCCAACACCAGCTCAAGACCTTCAACAGTACTGAGCTCTTGCTGAAACTTCTTCACCCCTTCTTCCATCTCATCAACACTCACACCAAACTGTTTGGCCAGCTTTCTCACCTGATCATCAGATAGTTCAAGATTAACCTTCAGCTTAATCACTCTCTCCTTAGTTCCAGTCAGAATCACCAACCGAAACCCCCACCATACTCTTCGAAACCAATTAAATCTACCATGTGAGCGACAATATGGTGCATCATCGATGTATGTGGTGAATTTCCAGCCACATTTAGGACATTGTTTCATCATATGTACTCTCCTTAGCTCCAATTAGAATCATCCAGCCGCCAATCAGAATCATCACCGATTTCAGCTTTGAAAAACTCTTGTTTAGCTTGTTCTTTTGTTGTTCCGTAACCGAATAGTTCTTCTTCACCCATTTTCCAGAATGACTCGCCGTTCTGAATTTGTTTAATCTGTTCGTCAATCTTTGACAGATCTTTGTCACAATCGAACGATAGCAGATTGATTGCAATAAGACTGATTGGTTCTTTGGTATCATTCGACCGACCGGCTTCAATATATTTCTTGTAGAGGTTGAGATACTGAATTGCTTGTTCGGAATCAAATGATGTACGAGTCCACAATACATCACCACGACAGATTGTGTTACCAAAACAATAGTACTTCATTTGGATTTCCTTAATCGTTCTGGTGGGAGCGAAGCCATTTGATGATTTGTGGCGTGTTCCACTTATAGTCATCGTTCAATGAAATAATAACGTCCCAAAGGGTGCATAAGGTGCCATCCAACCTACCGTCCCGGCTGCTACGGGTGACTGAGACCCTCTTGCCTTTGAATCCAGAAGGATAATAAACTAATTGGTCAAATAGTGGAGGGAACTGATCGACAATGTGAATGGTACTGTAGTAAATTCCAGAAAAATTACCTGATCCAACCATTGTGTGACCGATGGCACAACAGGCAATAACTTTATCGTTAGCATCAGTTTTGAAAGAACTGCCTCGATGCATTGTAGGGAACTGTTTCCAACCACGTTCCATCGCATCAGCTAGTTCTTTAATATCTTGTCTCATAATTTGTTCCTAATGACCATATAGATCAAATCATTATTAAGGCTGCGACGGGAAAAAGTTCGGAGAAAATGTACATGTTAAATGAACCCTTTCTGTTGCATCTGTTTTCTAATTTCTTTTATTTCAGCTCGGCGGCCGGCGAGCCATGCGCTGTAAAAAATTTCTTTTAATGTAGTAGCACTCTCGATCCTGTTGGTTTCCCACCACCACCCCTCAGAGTCTGGATCGTGAGATTGACAATGTTGTCTATTTGTGTCTACTATAGCACTCTCGATCCTGTTCTTGTTGGTTTCCCACCACACTTCAAAGTCCGGATCGTGATTTGTGTCTTGTCCTTGATTTCGTTTAACCATAAATGGCTACACCCACGATGAAGCAGATAAACACGATAATACAGACTTTGACCCCAATATGGAGTTCATCTCCATCTTCATCTTCACCATCCGTTCCCATCATAAGATGTTCTAAGTGGGTTAATAACCGGTTAAACATTTGTGTTCTCGTTGGTCTATCTGAAAACGTTTATGTAATCTTGTATGGCTTTGACAACAGGAGTGGTGTCGGCAGGGACAGCAATGTACCATTCCCAACCGCAAAAGGCTATCACTTTGAAGTGATTGTCGGTTTTGTAGTCGGGCCGGTGATCAGCACGTTTGGTAGGATCAAGGTAATCTTCGAACTTGAAGATCTTGCCGTCGATCCTACCGTTAGTTTTACTGATGATATTGACTGCAAAGCGATCATAGTGATCTGCATAACCACCAGTTGTGAGTTTGATCGAAACTCGCCGGTCTTCATCTAGCTTGTGATATCCAGTATCATCGAACCACTGAATAACAGTATCAGACCAGGGGAACGACCGGCAAAATTCGGTTTTGGTCATTTGTTGCCGCCGGCGCAGGCATCGAAACGCTCCCTGAGTATTGTCGTAGCATACTTCACGAGCGCCTCGTGGATAATTTTTTCCTCGTCAGTAGTCAGCGGATTTGGCTCCCATTCATGGCTCCAAATGCCGAGTGTAACTCGGACATTGTCAACGACATCCTTAGCGTCTTTCAAACTCAAAGTGGTTTTGTGACGCACGAGCTTGACTGCGCTGATCGGATCGTTCGGTAGGTAGCTAATGGTGTCGATGATCCATTGCAACGGTTTCGGTTCCAGCTTTACTTGACTTCCCAGTATCAGTTCTCGGTTGGAATACCACGGTTTCGGTTCCGGCTTTACGGTGTCAGAGACTATAGGGTCCAGTCCACAACACAACAAAAACAGTTTGGGATTGGTCTGTGCGAGCTTGATGCCAATAGCGCGGAAATCAACATCATTGGTCATCAAGACGGCAATTACTTGCGAGTATTCATCATTCATTGCTACAGTTCCTTATTGTTACCCGACAATGTTCATAGTCCATCCGAAACTAGACCAACGATCGGATGTAGGACCAGACCTACGATAACAGTTCAGTCGTACTGTACGGCTGACCGATTTTCCATCCTCGTCCCGTTCACGTGCTAATGAACGGCCAATTTCTTCAGCATCGTGTCCCCCATTGGGGGCGCATTGATCATAACGCAGCATGTCTAGGGGAAATGGTATCCGCCCAGTAACTTCGATCGTGATAATTTTCATTTTTTGACCATGTGTTCAATAATGAATGTGCTGATCCAGACAATGAGACCGATTATTATCAACGGTATCAGGATATCGTCGCTCACAATATCGATCCTATATGTTATCTTAAATATATTATACTATAGGTTCGTAGGAAGGGGCAACGACCGAGCGAGTATCTGTTCAATAAAAACCCCAAGCCTACCAGTTCGGCTTGGGCAATTCTCAAAAGTCGGGCTGGCTCCCGGTAACACACTTTAATTCGCGGTGTTACTTACGCCTACTGTCATTGGCAGCAGGGCAACAAGAACGTGCCCATGCGCGCTGAACAATCGTGTAGTTCAGTGGGTGGACCGGAACTTGTATGGAAGGTCATTTCTTTCCTTCCTCCACTGCCTTTGACAGTCCGTCTCAGGATTATAATGCATTCGCGGTCAAGCTGAGCGGTCGGCTTGTCGCTTACTATTACCGTTTATATAGAGCCCAACAATCACGGTTCCGCCTGCGCCTATCTCTTGAGAGTGTCAGGGTAGCTACTCCCTCTGTTGTCTCTGTTCGAGCCTCAGCATCTTATAGCGTGGCTTACACTAATGCATTCTGGTCAAGTCGTCGATGGCAGTAGAACGTCAGCCCTCAAAGACTGCGCACATACCAACTCCCCAATGCAGCACACATAACGACCATAGTACCTCCTGCTGCCAGGAGAACACCCAACAGGACAATAAAGTTTGCTACACGTTGTCCGCTATTGATGTGCATCTTACGGATTCAGACACTGTTGAAAGCGGCTATTCGCCATGCTCGTAGTAAACATCCCTTCGGCACGAGCCTCACATTTCCTGCCACCGTTGTCGTCAGATTTCAGGTAGATTGTATTCGTGCAACCAGAGAGGAGGATGATACACACGATAGTGGTTGCAGTTTTTATAGCTGTTACGGTTTTCATTTAACAGTTCCTTTTGGAAGTGCCAAGAGTTAGATAAGATGCGTCAGTTGAAGCAAATTATTCTGATTCCGAAGCTTCTGAACCGAGTCCCCTTAAATTCTTTGAATGAGGACGACTGGGATCGATTAGACTCCTTACGAGAGTCGCAGGAGGACGGCCGATGCCGAAATAAAGATCTCCGATGTTGAACATAATGTACCATTTACCTAACTTCATGATGCTTCCTATTAAATTAAATCATTAAAATCATTTTACATCGGTTCATTGAATGTATCAACAATCAACCTCATACTTATATGCACAGATAGAGATGATCATCGATGATATCGTCATCTAGGATCCCACGACTTTTGATACCCAGAGTCGTGCTCTCGCCGTAGCAGTCGACCTCGATAATGTATCTGGGAGAGTATCCACTATCATTCGTATCGACGCTGGATGAAATTGATACAAACCCTGCAGCGACAACTTTATACCCCCGAGCGACATCACTATGATTGAGGAGTTCAGAGAACAGGATTGGGACTTCAAGTCCCATAGTGTCAACGATGATGTATTTCATTACAGATCACCTTCCCCAACGAACTCTATAACAACATCAAACTCAACACCAGTTGGTGTCGTGACAGACTCGATCCGAACGTTAAAGTCTTTGATGTTACCATACAATACACCGTCACCTTTGTTATGATCGATGATAACATTCGAAATTGGTAGTGACGAACCGATTTTTGACAGTTGTTGTAGCGCTAGTCCGAGAATGTATTTAAGGTCACCAACAGTTGTTGGTTGTGCTTGTGAAAGTTTGTTAGTCATTTTGTTTAGCGATTTGATGTTGTGTTTTGGTTGAAAGAATGAATCCACACAATACTCCAGCGCAGACAACTATACGACCAAGATCGTACATACCTGTCCGTGCAAGAACGATCCCGACAAATAAGTAAAAAAGGACCAACACACCGATTGTCGTTACTCTGATCATGTTCATTAGTCTTTAGCCTCCGGCCGCAATTGTATTGGTTGTGAGGGACCACGTATTGGTTTATATGGTTCTGGCTTGACATCAATCGTGTACGGAATCATTCGTTGTGCCCGAACACGCATCACTTCAACATCACTACTACCAAATAGTGCCATAAAGTATGGGTTTTCTACACGCGTTGCAGAACCAATGTGTTCAAGGTACATATTCTGTACCTGATATGCAACCGCCTCACGTTTTGCTAGAACTAAACCTAGACTCAGAGGACACTTATCCTGTGTGTAGTGAACAAGTTCGTGAACAACAATCGACTTTCCGAGATCGGAGTTCAGATCAAGTTGATCGGAGAGATACACTCGTCCATCGATGCACAATCCACTAGCTGGATGTCCTTTATTGAGGACTTTTAGTTCCGCAACTGATGCGTACGTAACGACGACATTACGATCGGGTACGTGCATTCCTATACTCTCAATGAATGCAAACGCTGCTACAATCAATGCTTGATCAATCACCTGTCGATCTCGTTAGTCGTATGACTGAACCCTATAGTCACAAGGCATGAACGATCTCACACGTTCGTTATTGACAACAAGGTCGTAGTCGTTGGAAAAACCACACAACATCATGTACATGTCTTCAACACTACATGCACTGTCATGACAGTCCTGTAAAGCAGACAGGAAGTATCCACGACTGGCAAACTCACCTATAGAGAGATTGAGATCAATCAGTCCAATCTCTTGGAACAGATTCATCGCACGACCTATGTCGACTACCTCATCAGTCCTAAGGGTGTCAAAGCCAAGGAGATCGAGAACACTCTTCCTCTCAAGACTTATATAATACAGTGGTTCAGGAATGAACGATCCGATCAGGCAAGCGCGACCATCATGGGTACGATATGCAGGATCCTTATCTAGGCTAAACGAAAGTTGATTCATTTCATCTGCATAGTTGCAGACCCGATCGAAAATTTCTTGGTTCGACAGCATAGTTCTCTCCTAAAGGGGTAATCCAAATACTGCATCAAGATCTGCCTGTCTCTGATCACGAAGACCAGCTGCACCTGCAATCTTCTGGTACACAGTGATGTTTGGTTGATACACACCTTGTGATACTGCATCACGAAGTTCCCGACCAACATCAATGAGACCTAGGATGTCTGCTGCCGCCAGTGCAACAGCTGGTGATCTCGAAAATCCTGCGTCACAGTGAACAACAAGTGTATCAACATCAGCACAGTGTTTCCTGATGAAGTTCACTACTACGATTGCCTCATCATCAGAGATTGGAGGTATCAACCTCTGTTGTTCGTTTTGCATAATCGACCGTGCGAAGTCTTGAGAGTCTTCAACATCGGCGAACCTACAGTAGAGTATCGCATCAAACTCTGTACGGAACGAAAGTCGTGTGAATCGCTTTTGTGATGTGATCCTGATCAGAGCCGTTGTTCCAAGTCCAAGTTGTTTTGGACTAAACGTCTTAATCTTGTTCCGATTTGTAATAAGGATCTTCACGTGTTGCGATCTTACCCTTTGACGCGTTTTTCAATATAATCGGCAATCTCTGCGAACGTACTACCATTATCGTTTAACTTCGCCAATTGGTTTTGCATTCTGTAGTCGAGATTACATTTAGCGAGCTGTTTTGGCGACAGCAACCCGCCATCTTTGCTCTCTGAGAAGTCACTTGGATCCATAATCTCTCTCAACACACCGAGACAGCAGTATCCTGCTGTGTTTTTAAGATGACCTTCTGTTTGGTTGTATTGTCCTGATCGTAGTGCCGTAATCCATTTTTCCTTCCATGATGTAACCATTGTTCGAACTCCTGGTACTTTAGTATGTAAATGTTGATTTTTATATTATACGATGGTTACGAGGGACCTTTCAAGTGGAGTTCTGCAAAAACAAAACCCAACAACCTTTCGGATGTTGGGTTTAGGTTTAGGCAGGGTCCTCAGTTAGTAAGGTGGCAAGTTACATACCGCCCGTTGGTTCAGTGGATTTCCACCTTTTCAGACCTTTGATCAACTCACCAACTTGGGATGAAGTCAGTTGAACGTTTTTTGTCGAGCCATCATTCTGGCCAGCATGTGGATTTTGTTCCACAGTGATTTGCAGGCACCGAAGAGACTTTTCAGTGTCTACAAGGATACCAGCACCACAAAAAGAGGTTAGAGAAATACTATCCGATCTATGAAAGGTGTTGCTCATGTCATTCATTCCCCAAAAGTAAACAGAATAAAAGAAAACCCCCAAGCCTGCATCTTCTAGCCTTTCCTTCAGCTTTCGATCAAGACACTAAAGTACGGGACGCCTTCTGGTGCGCCGAAGCGCTCTTGCAGATCCTCTGTCATGTCCCAATATGCGTCGTTGAACACAGAATCACCAATGCCACTCGTGAGATCCATGTGGATCGGTCCGGTTGGTCCCCACTCGATGTTCGCCGTGAGAATGGTGGCGACACGCTGAACTTGTTCGTCCGTCAACGAAGGGTTGTTGACAAACTCGCAGATGTCGTCACGGTTGAACTTCGCCGTATAAGTGGTATCTTCGAAATTATCTTCGAACGTACCAATGACCGTTTGATTCGGAACGATTGATTTCAACTGCATCACCTTGGGCGAACAGCGCGGCGGGCTGCCTTCGCATTTTCTTCCATCTGGTCGTAGTCGATCGACCAACCAAACATCGCCTTACCACATTTCTTCCCTTCGTGACCGGGACACAAAGGACTCGGAGTCACTTTGATCTGACCACCGGTCACTTGAGTGGTGACTTCACCATTGTACAGATGGCCATCACGGCACTTGATGATTGCAGGAACGCTCATGTTACTACTCCTAATTAGGCTGCTTGTTGATGTTGGGATTTGTTTGGTTTCTGGTTGCGACGAGTGAGACGTACCTGCTTCTCATAAACGGTTTCAACACCAGGCTCGACGAGCTCGTAGTCACCGATCTTACCCTTGTACTGGGTTTCGATTGTGTTGGTGTGGATCTTGACGATCTCCTTGAAGTACGATGCACCCATACAGGCCTCTTTGAGGTCCATTTCTTTTACGATGTGCTCGATCGTGTTGGACGACGTCGTGACCTTGACGATCAGACGCCATTTCTGGTTGCGATTGGATTGTTGATGTTTCATAAAAACTCCGTTATGTGAAACCCGTGACCATGAATTTGTTATTATTCATTATATATGAGGTCTATAGACCGGTAAAAGGAAAAAAAGGGGCCAGTACGTCCTGGCCCAAAACGGAGGTCACACACGAAATCTACGCAACCGTAAAGTAATCTTCCTCACACATCGATACATAACCATTTTGCACAGGTCGACCCCATCCTGTAATAAGGGGACTGATGTCACTCTCAGACAGATTGACTACAGCTTGTAACAATCCCTCATGGGTTGATCCATGGTCGACATAGTACTCTATGTACGAATTGACAGCCGTAGCAATGTCATTTTTGCTCGGACGCTCATTGAACACCAAAGTGGTAGTGTTTGGTCCAAGGACGAATCGTACAACGTAACATTGATTCGGTCGTTTAGACATTCTGTTCCTTCGACTTCTTCTTACCACCACCAGGTGCTGTGTACCCACTCTTCATCAGACCGAGACGGTGATCAAATCCACGAGTGACGACCCACTTGAACACTTCGTTCCCATCGCCATCCTTCTTGTTCAGCTCGAAGCGTTTGATCTTCGCATCCTTTTTGGATTTGAAGTACATCGGAGCAGTATATCCTTCATTGACATACAGCTGACCAGCATCGTTTCTCAGTGCGAACAAGTTATTCATAGAATGATACCTCCTAACTTGGTTGAACAAAACTACTTCTTAGACTTTTTTGCCCTGGTAGACAGGTGTCTTGGCAGGCCAGACCGTTAGGTAGTCCAACAGATCTTGGTCGCCACATTTGACCTCATCATAGACACAGCTGATGTACCACTTCTCGCCGGTCCACATAATGTACTCAACTTGAAAGTCTGGATCCCAGTCACCAACGTTCTCGTCGTCGGTGAAGGTGATCTCGCGACCACCAGCTGGGATGTGGACCTTCTCACCTTCGCGTTCGTCTTCAGCGACCTTGAAGTATTTAGCGATCTGCTTCGGTAGCTCTCTGAATGGGTAGGCCATGTTCAATCTTAAAGATTGTGAGCAATGAAGGTTGCGAATTCGCCATGCCACAGGTGCACACGCCGTCGAGTATTGTACGGCACGTTTGCGAAATTATCGATGATGTATAGCAGTTCATCACCATCCGCCTGAACAGATTCGATCTCATCCGACTCGGCGACTGGCGGTACTGGTTCACCAACATGCCATGTGAATCCAGTGAACTTGTATCCAATGAACTTGTCTTGCGGCTTTGCCCTGGTCTTCAATTTGATGTAAAGCATTTGTGGACCTCATTTGATTATGGGATAATTATATGATGGTCTCTGTGGTTGGATCAAGATTCTTGGTTG
>Ga0315286_10001968_pt1 | contig 18947 bp, 9 predicted proteins | sample YL17G10_0_MG_FD_205038 | JGI IMG/M metagenome (GOLD analysis project Ga0315286, IMG submission 205038) | Sediment microbial communities from Yellowstone Lake, YNP, Wyoming, USA - YL17G10_0 | ecosystem: Environmental > Aquatic > Freshwater > Lake > Sediment | place: USA: Wyoming | collected... | reverse complement strand
CCTGCTGGCGCTGGCGGTGCGCGTCTTCTACCTGCTCGAGAGCACCGGCAATCCCTTCCGCCGTCACCTGATTCTCGACGCGGCGTTCTACGACCAGTGGGCGCGGGCGCTTGCCGCGGGCCAGGGCTTCGGGAGCGGGCCCTTTCTTCAGGCGCCGCTCTATCCCTACTTCCTGGCCGGCGTCTACGCGATCTTCGGACCCCACGCCGGCGCGGCGCTTTGGATCCAGGCCCTGCTCGGCGCGGCCACGGTATCCTGCGCGGCGCTGGTGGCGGGTCGGATCTGGGGCCGCGGCGGAGCGATCGCGGCGGGCCTGCTGTTGGCGCTCTACCGGCCCGGGATCTTCTACACGGGAGTTCTGCTGGTTCCGGTCGTCGTGACCTTCCTGCTCGCCCTGGCCTTGCTGTTCGCGCCGAGACGGCCGCTGGCCGCCGGTCTCTGCGTCGGAGCGGCGGGACTCGCCCATCCGCTCGCCGTGCCCGGCGGGCTCGTCGCGCTGGTGGGCGGTCTCTGGGCCGAGCGGGCCACGAGCGCGGCGCGCGCACCCGAGTGGCGATCCCTGCGGCGTCCGGTTCTGATGGCTCTTCTGGGCGCCGCCCTCGGCATCGCACCGGCGACGATCCACAACCTCGCGGCCGGTGGCGGGTTCGTGCCGATCGCGACGAACTCGGGCCTCAATCTCTTCATCGGCAACGGCCCGACGGCCAGCGGCTACTTCACGCCGCCGCCCGGGCTCGGCCGGGACGAGGATCTGCACGGCCTGCGCGAGGCGAGCCGTCTCGCGGGCCGCCCGCTGGATCCGGCCGCGGCTTCGCGCTTCTGGAGTGAGCGTGCGACGGCGGCCATGGCTGCGCGTCCGGGCCGGGCGGCGCTCCTCTTTCTGCGCAAGGTCTATCTCTTCCTGCATGCCTACGAGACACCGCAGGTCGAATCGCTCGATTTCGAGAAGCGCTACTCGCTCGCGTTGCGCGTGCCGTTCCTGCCCGGTTGGGCGCTGCTGGCGGCGCTCGCGGCGGTCGCGGTCTATCTCGATCGGCGCGGCCGATTCGTCCTCGCGATGCTCGCGGCGGTCGGATCGATCGCGCTGGCGACGGCGCTCTTCTTCGTCACCGCGCGCTTTCGCTTCCCGGCGCATCTCTACCTGGCGCTGGCGGCGGCGGGGGGTCTGGTCGCGCTGGCGCACACGCCACTGGCGCAGCGGGCGCGCTGGGGGAAGGCCCTGGGCGTGGCGCTATTGACGGTGCTGCTGCTGGTCCCGAACTGGGCGGGCGTCGCCGGGACGCGCACGACCGGCAACCCGCACCTCCAGCTCGGTCTGATCGCCGAGCAGGAGGGCCGCACGGCCGACGCACAGCGCGAGTACGCCGAGGCGCTGCGGGCGGATCCCGACCTGGCGCGCGCCGCGATCAACCTCGGGATCCTGACCGCTCGCGGTGGGGATCTCGAGCGCGCGCGGCCGCTCCTCGACCAGGGGGTGGCACTCGATCCGCGCAGCGCACGCGGCTTCCTGGCGCTGGGTCAGATCCGTCAGGTGCGCGGCGATCTGGCGGGCGCCTGCAGCTTGTACGCACGCGCCTGGGCGGCGGACTCCTCCTTCGCCAAAGGCCTCGAATCGCTGGCGACCGCGACCTATCTGCGCGGCGATGTGGCGCGGGCGGAGTCGCTGGCGCGCGATCTGGTGTGTCGTCTCGGGCCGCGCGACCCGCTCGCGACGCGCTGCGTTTTTCTGATCGCACGCCTCGACGAGCGGCGGCGTTACGGCTGGCCGCTCTGGACGCACCCGGCGCGCGCCGAGGGGGATCTCGCCTTCGCGGCGCGCGATCTCGCGCAGGCGGACACGGCGTACCAGCGTGCGGCCGCCGAGGCGCCGGGAGACCTCGCGGCGTTGCTGGAGCTGGTACGCGTGGCGGCGGCGCGCGGTGATGCCGCGGAGAAGACGGCACGCGCGACGCGCTTCGTGCAGGCCGGAGGCATGGGCGAGATCGTCACGCGGGCGGCACCGTAGCGTGGGGCTCGACTCACTCCTTCGCATGGAGTCTGCACCCGGCATGTCGCTTGAGATCCACCCCCGCCCGATGGTATAATCTCTTCTGAAGTTTGCACTTCCTCAGACGACTTCCGGGCAAGGAGGACTCACCCATGAGATCGAGCGTGATCCCCACCCTCATCGCCGGCCTGTTCGCCTTGGCGCTGGCGTCATCCGCGACCGCCGCGGCCGCCTGGCTTCCGATCGGCGCGGCGCAGCCGGCGGAGCCGGAGATACTCGTTCGGACCGACACCCCGTCGCTCCTCGAACTCGAGGTGACGATTCCGGGCCTGCTCGCCGAAGACCGCCAGACGCCCGAGGGATTCGATACGTATCTGGCGATCCCGGGCCACGGTCACACCCTGCCGGTCGGAGCCCCCGCCATCCCCGAAGTGCGCTTCATCGTCGAGGTCCCCTTCGGCGCCGAGTTCGCGGCCGATGCGGTTGCCTCTGGCACGCGCACCTTCACTCTGGGCACCGGAGACCTGCGTTCGCGCCTCTACCCGGTGCAGGCCTCGGTCTCGAAGAACGAAGAGCGATTCGATCTCCGCCGCTTCCAGCGTGACGACGCGGCCTACGCCCAGGCGGGCCTCATGCCCCAGAGCTTGGTGCGCGTGCAGGAGATGGGCGAGCTGCGCGGCCATCGTCTGCTGCTCGTCGAGGTGAGCCCGATCGCCTACGATCCGGTGGCGGGCACGCTGCTCTGCCACGAGCGCATCGACGTGCGGATCGGCATGGCCGGCGCTGACGTCGCGACCACCCAGGCGCTCGGCGAGCGCTACACCGCGCCCCCCACCGACGCGCTGCTGCGCCGCGTCGCGATCAACCACGACACCTTCCTCGGCGGCCCGCGCGACCTGCCGACGCTGCCGATCGGGATGCTGGTCATCACGACCGATTCGTTCGTGAGCGCGCTCGAGCCGTTCACCGACTGGAAGATGCTCAAGGGGTACCGCCCGACGGTCGTGACCACGACCACGACCGGCGCGACCAAGGAACAGATCAAGGCGTACATCCAGAACGCCTACGACAATTGGCCGATCCCGCCGACCTGGGTACTCCTGGTCGGCGACACGAACACGATCCCGACCTGGACCGGCACCGGCTCCGCGACCGAGACGGACCTCTACTACTGCACGCTGTCCGGCACCGACTACTTGCCGGAGATCGCGATCGGCCGTTTCCCGGCGCGCACCACGACCGACGTGAACACGATGGTCGAGAAGACGGTCGACATGGAGAAGCTGATCCTCTCCCACGGCACCGCCTTCACCAACCGCGCCGCGTGGCTCGCGGCCTCGGATCTGAGTGGGTTCGCGGAGCAGACCCACGAGTACTGCATCAGCACCTGGTTCGGGCCGCTGGGATTCGAGAACACCCGGATCTACGAACGACTGGGCGGCACGACGCAGAACGCGATCGACGCGCTCAACCTCGGGATCGGTCTGAACATCTACTCCGGGCATGGCTCCGAAACGAGCTGGTCCAGCATTCCGTTCAGCCAGACGAACATCCGCAACCTGACCAATCTCGACATGTACCCGTTGGTTTGCAGCCACGCCTGCCTGACCGGAAGCTTCGGGGACACCGAGTGCTTCGGCGAGACCTGGGTCATCACCCCGAACAAGGGCGGGCTGGCCTTCTGGGGCGCGTCGAACTACAGCTACTGGGACGAGGACGACATCCTGCAGCGGCGCGGGTGGGACGACTACTTCACCGACCCGAACTACGACCTCGGCACCTTCTGCCACGTCGGCCTGTTCGAGGTCTATACATACTACGGCGGTGGCGGCTACAGCCGTTACTACTTCGAGATGTACAACCTGCTGGGCGACCCCTCGGCCGACATCTGGGTTACACCGCCGAACGCGCTCACCGCCAGCCATCCCGAGGTGGTCTTCATCGGTCAGACCGAACTCACGGTCACGGTAACGTCGAGCGGCACGCCGCAGTCGAACGCGCTGGTCTGCGCCTACATGGAGGGTCAGACCTATGAAGTCGGTTACACCGATCTATTGGGGCAGGTGACGCTGCAGCTCAACCCGGCGCCGCTCGTGCCCGGCACGATGTTCCTGACCGCTAGTAAGCACGACCGGACGCCGTACCTGGGCAGCATCCAGGTGATGCCCGCTTCCGGGCCGCTGGTGATCTACGATTCCTCGATCGTCGACGACGACGGCGCGGGCGAGAGCCTGGGCAACGGCGACGCCGGCGCCGACGCGGGCGAGACGATCGAGCTGGTGGTGCGGCTGGAGAACGTGGGGGTCGATCCCGCGGTGGGGGTGACCGCGACGCTGAGCACGATCGATCCGTACGTGATGATCACCGACAACTTCGAGAGTTACGGCACGATCCCTGCCGGCGGGACGGTCCCCTGTGCCGACGACTACAACTTCCACATCGCGGGGAGCTGCCCCAGCGGGCATGCGATCGCCTTCCATCTGGACATCCAGGCCGCCGACCGGCCTGCCTGGAACGCCGACTTCAACGTGCTGGTCGAGGCGCCGGGGCTGTCGATCACGCGCGTGATCATCGACGACGCGGCCGGCGGCAACGGAAACGGCCGCGCCGATCCGGGCGAAACCTTCGACTACCGCGTCTTCGTCACCAACAGCGGCGCCGAGGATGCGATCGAGGTCAGCGCCGATCTGACCCCGGGCACGTCGATGATCACGGCCAATCAGGGCACGGCGGGGGCCGCGCTGATCGCTCCGGGCGCCGAGGTGGAGCTGACGCCGCCTTACAACCTGACGGTCTCTCCCACCGCGCCACAGCCCGAGGTCTACACGCTCTGGTTCGGCGTCACGGCCGACTGGGAGTACGCGGTCAACCTCTCGCGTGAGCTGCCGGTCGGCGGTTTCTTCGACGATGTCGAAACCGGCACGGGAAGCTGGACGCACTACGTCGGCACCACCGGCTTCGTCGATCAGTGGCACCGCTCCTCAAGACGCAATCACACGACGGGCGGTGGCTGGTCCTGGCACCAGGGCGACACCGGCACCGGCAACTACGCCAACCTCTGCGACGGCTGCCTGGTGAGCACTCCGATCGCGCTCGGCACGACGACCTACCTGCGCTTCTGGCACTTCATGGACGCCGAGGTCAGCGGGTCGTATCCGGGCTACTGCTACGACGGCGCACGGCTCGAGCTGTCGGTCAACGGCGGCGTCTGGCAGGCGATCACGCCGGACGGCGGCTACCCGTATCGGATCCGCACCGGCGGTACGCCTGGGCCGTTCCCGGCCGAGACGCCGGTCTACTCCGGCACGTCGACCGCCTGGGCGCAGGCTACATTCACGGTGACCGGGCAGACCGGCATGGCGCAGTTCCGCTTCCGCTTCGGCTCCGACGGCGCGACCGCGCGCGAGGGCTGGTACATCGACGACGTGGAGGTGAGCGGCACCGGCGGCAGCGGGCAGGGGGCCGAGGAGTGGCGCCCGGTCGCGCTGCGGACCGCGCTGATGCAGAACACGCCGAATCCGTTCCGGCCGTCGACGCTGATCGCCTTCGAACTACCGTCGGCGCAGACGGTGAGCCTGAAGGTCTTCGACGCGCAGGGCCGTCTGGTCCGCACGCTGGCGGAGGGCACGCGTCCGGAGGGCCTCCAGAGGATCACCTGGGACGGCGCCGACGGGCGGGGCGCGCTCCAGCCTTCGGGCATCTACTACTACCGGCTGCAGACGCAAGACGGAACCTGGACGCGGAGCATGACGTTGGTCCAATGACGAACGCGTCGCCGCGTGCGGCGCGCGAGGACAACCGGAGGGGCAGGGCGGGTCGTGAACCCGCCCTGTTCCGTTCACCGCACGCGTTCGACCCGCGGCCGCGCGAACGCCAAACGCCGCTTCATCACCCGCACCGCCACCGGGTCGTGATCGACCATGACGAACTCACGGCCCAGACGCGCCGCCGCGTCCCCCGACGTCCCGCTGCCCGCGAAGAAGTCGAGTACGCAGTCGCCGGGGTTCGAGTGCACCCTGACGATCCGCGTGAGCAGCGCCAGCGGCTTCTGCGTCGGGTACCCGGTCCGTTCGCGCCCGCTCGTCGGCACGATCGTCTGCCACCAGACGTCGGTCGGGACCTTCCCGCGTGCCGCCTTCTCGCGACCGACCAGCCCCGGCGCGAGGTACGGGACGCGATCGATCGCGTCGTAATTGAACGTGTAGCGCTTAGGGTCCTTCACGTACCAAAGCAGGTTGTCGTGCTTCGCGGGCCAGCGGCGCCGCGAACGACCGCCGTAGTCATAGGCCCAGATGATCTCGTTGAGGAAGCTCGTGCGCCCGAAGATCGCGTCCAGCAGTACCTTGCAGTAGTGGACCTCGCGACAGTCGACGTGCAGAAAGAACGCGCCCGCCGGCGCGAGCACGCGATGAGCCTCACGCAGGCGCGGCTCGAGGAAGCCGAGGTAATCGTCGTGACGGTCGTCAAACCCGTGCCGCGTGAGGACCGCCGTGCGATAGCGGTGGCCCTGGAATCCGGTGCGGTCTCCGGTGGGATCCTGCACCGTACGCAGCCGGGACCGCCGCTGCACCCGGCCGGTATTGAAGGGCGGATCGATGTAGATCAGATCGATCCCCCCGTCGGGCAGGCGACGCAGGACCTCGAGATTCTCACCCAGTACGATCCGGTTCACGGCCCCCGATGATCCGGCCGGTCACGGCGACGGTCAAGCGTCGCGCTCCTCTTAGGCTCGGTGCTTCCGCCCGTCTCGCGGCCGGTGCTATGATCCGCGCTCACCCGGTCCGGCGCACGGCGGTCGCGATCGGGAACGGAGGTTCGGGATGGAACGGTGGCGCTGGCGCTCGATGGGGGTCGCGATCTGGCTGACCGCGCTGGTCGCGCTGGCGGCCGGTCTGATCGAAGTGTTCGGCCCCCACCCCATGGACCCGAGCGCTCCCGGGCTGCGCGACCTGCCCTACGCGCTCGACCTGCATCTGCTGGCCGCCGTCGGCGTCACGCTCGGCTTGCGGGCTCTCTTCCGCCGTGCCGCCGAGACGACTTTCCCCTCCATCGCGCTGGGCGGCATGCTCATGCTCGAGCTGGGCGTCGTGGGCGTGCACTGGCTCATCAAGGTGCCGTTCCTCCCCCGGTTCTACACCCCGGCGGGCAAGGCGGTGGCGGCAATCGCTTTCCTCGCGGCGATCGTCCTGGGGCTCGTGCTGGCGCGGCTGGTGGCGCGCGCGCTGCGGCGCGAGACGTGGATCCGCTGGACGCGAGGTCTCTGGGGCGTTTCCGGCATCGGGCTCGCCATCGCGATTCTGGGACTGAACGCGGTGCTGTTCCTGACCGCGATGCCGCGCCCCGTCCGCAGCGCGGTGCGCAGCTACGCCGCCGGCCACCCGCGCCCCGATGTCTTCATCATCCTGGTCGACACGCTGCGTCGCGATCACCTCTCCTACTTCGGCTACCCCCGTCCGACCAGCCCGAACATCGACCGGCTCCTGAGCGAGAGCGTCGTCTTCACCGCGGCGAGCACCCCGAGCACCTGGACCATCCCCTCGGTGGCGAGTCTCTTCACCGGCCTGTATCCCACTTCGCATCAGGTGACGGGCGCGACGAATCGGATTGCCGCCGACGCCCCGTTGTTGGCGGAGCACTTCCGCAGTTACGGCTATCGCACCGGCGCCTTCGTGGCGAATCAGATTGTCACCCGCAGGAATGGGTACGGGCAGGGCTTCGAGGCCTTCTTCCCCCCCTCGCCGCCCTGGTGGACCTATCACCAACTCACCGCCTTCGAGCGCCTCGCCTCGCGCGTGCGCAAGCCGGCATCGGCGTCACAAGGCTGGCGCATCAACCAGGAGTTTCTGCGCTGGCTCAAGGCGACGCCGGACCAGCCGCACTTCGCCTACCTTCACTATCTCGACCCGCACTCGCCCTATGAGCCCCCGGCGGAAGACCTGCAGGCCGTAGCGCCCGATGCGCCGCGCGGTCCGGCCGATCCGCCGCGCATCCGCGCCTATGTAAACCAGATCCGCGATCCCACGTGTCGCGATTGGGAATGTCTGGAGAGCCCGCCGTCTCTTCCGCCGGAGGAACTCGCCGGCATGATCGCGCGCTACGACGCGGAGATCCGCTACACCGACCGCATGATCGGCGCCTTGCTCGATAAACTGGGCCGGACGGGCGCGCTCGAGCGCTGCCACATCCTCTTCCTGACCGATCACGGCGAGGAGTTCGCCGATCATCATGGTTGGTCTCACGGCAACTCGATCTACGAGGAGATGATCGGCTGCCCGATGGCCTACCGCCCCCCGGGCGGCCGGCCCGGCGGGGGGACGATCGCGCGCCCGACTCCCGAGTTGGATCTGCTCCTGACGCTCTGCCGGATCCTGGGTCTGGACGACCCGCCGCTGCATCAGGGCCGCGAGATCCCGGAACTGCTCGGCCGGCCCGCACCAGCGACCGTGCCGCCGGTGCTCTCGGAAATTCCGCCGCATCTCTACGCGCTGCGCCAAGGGCCGTGGAAGCTGATCCGCCGCGGATCGACCCATTCCCCCGACTGGCGTCTCTACAACCTGCAGGACGATCCGGGCGAGCTTCACGACGTCGCCGACACCTATCCCGACACCCTCGCCGCGTTGCGCGGCTACCTCGAGGGGCGGCTGGCCGAGCTGGCGAAGGTCACGCTGATGGAGATCTCCTCGACCACCGATCCGGAGTTGCTCGAGCGGCTGCGGAGTCTCGGGTACATTCAGTAGGGGAGCGGCAGACCCGCAACGGATTGTGACGTAATGTCTTGGGAAAAGCAGACACCGCCGTCGAGACCCTTTCATTGCCCCACGCGATGCGCTACCCTGGGCTCTCGCGCGAGCCTGTTCACCAGGCTCTTCTCTGTATAGGGGGAATATGCGAATCATCGAAGCCCAACCGGCGATGGTCGCCGAGACAGGAAAACGTACCGTGGACACGCACTCGCGGGTGCTCGGCACGGGGATGGCGGTCCCGGAGAAGGTCATCACCAACGAGTACCTCGCCTCGGTGGTCGACACCAGTGACGAGTGGATCGTCACCCGCACGGGCATGAAGGAGCGCCACCACGTGCGCACCGACCAGGCCGCGTCCGACCTGGCGGTGCCGGCGTCGCTCGAGGCGCTCAAGCGGGCTGGCCTCACGGCCGCCGATTTGGACATGATCATCGTCGCCACCGTGACCCCGGACATGCTCTTCCCCTCGACCAGCTGCATCGTGCAGGACCGGATCGGCGCCCGGCAGATCCCGGCCTTCGATGTCTCCGCCGGCTGCACCGGCGCGATCTACGCGCTGGCCCTGGCCGACCAGTTCATCCGCACCGGTTCCTGCCGCCACATCCTGGTGGTGGGCGTCGAGGTCTTGAGCAAGATCACCAACTGGTCCGATCGGGCGACCTGTGTGCTCTTCGGCGATGCCGCGGGCGCGGTGGTCGTCGGCCCTTGCCGCGACGGCGCCCACGGCATGCTCGCCTGCCATCTCGCCTCCGACGGCTCCAACCGCGACACGCTCTACATGCCGGCGGGTGGCTCCCGCATGCCGGCCAGCGCCGAGACGGTCCGGCAGAACCTCCACACGCTCCACATGCGCGGCAACGAGATCTTCAAGCCCGCGGTCAACACCATGATCGAGTCGACGCAGACGTTGATCCAGCGCGCGCGTCTCACCGTCGACGACGTCGACCTCTTCATCTTCCATCAGGCGAATCTGCGGATCATCGAGGCGGTCGGGAAACGCCTGGGGGTCCCGGAAGCGAAGGTTTTCGTCAACATCCACAAGTACGGCAACACTTCCTCGGCCTCGACCATGGTCGCCATGCACGAGGCGCTGGTGCAGGGCAAGATCCGTCCCGGTTCGCGCGTGATCCAGGTCGCTTTCGGCGCGGGCCTGACTTGGGGCGGCATACTCTGGAGCTGGTAGCCCCCCACCCACCCCCGTCCCCGGCCGGGCAGTGAGGAACGGCGGGGAACCGGTCGATACATCCCGAGGTGCTCCTGATCCGGGTTCCGGTGGCCAAGGAGGGCAGTAAGATGGCGATCCGACGTGTCAAGACAGGGCCCAGGTCCGGCAACGGTCGAAACCGCCGCGAGACGCGTGCGCCTCGACCGCCGGCGCCGAACCCGCACCGGGCGCGCCCGGCTCCCACGGTCATGGACGAGTCGATCCACCGGGTCGGCATCATCTTCGCCGGTGGTCCGGCACCCGCGGCCAATGCGGTCATCAGCGCCGCGACGATTTCCTTTCTCGACACCGGCCGTGAGGTGATCGGCTTCCGCGACGGCTACCGGCACCTGGAGAACTACCACCCGGTGACGGCGCGGCTGCAGCGCGATGTCCACTACCGCGTCTTCACCGCGCACGACGTGACCGGCATCCGCAACACGCAGGGGATCCTGATCGGCACCTCGCGGGCCAATCCCGGCTCCGAGATCCGCGGCCCGCGTGACCTGGACGACCCGCAGCGCACCGCTCGGTTGCGCAACTGCTATGCGGCGCTGATCGATCTCGGGGTCGATGCGCTGATCTCGATCGGCGGCGACGACACGCTGAAGACTGCGAACTTCCTGCTCGAGTACCAGAAGCACCTGCCCAAGGGCGCCAAGCGCGTGCGGATCGTGCACGTGCCGAAGACGATCGACAACGACTACAAGGGGATCGACTTCACCTTCGGGTACTTCACCGCGGTCGATTTCCTGGCCAAGGAAGTGCAGAACCTGCGCGCCGACGCCGAGGCGAGCAACCGCTACTACATCGCGCAGGCGATGGGTCGCAAGGCGGGCTGGCTCTGCTACGGCGTGGGCATCGCCGGCGAAGCGAACATGATCTTCAGCGTCGAGGACATCGAAGCCGGGATGCTCTTCAACGAGATGGTTCCCGGCCCGGACGGCCGGCGCCACTCGGAGAAGCGCCTGCAGCTCGACGCGCTGGTCTCGCGGATCGTCGACCTGATGATCTGGCGCGAGGATAAGGAAGGGAAGCAATTCGGGGTCGTGGTGCTCGCCGAGGGGCTGGCCGAGCTGCTGCCCGAGAAGTACATCCAGGGCATCGACAAGGATGAACACGGTCACATCTCGATCGGCAAGATCGACCTGGGCTACATCATGGCCCAGATGGCCGAGCGCGAGTTCAAGACGCGCACCGGGCGCAAGCGGAAGGTCACCGGGCTCCAGATCGGCTATGAGGCGCGCTGCGCGCCGCCGCACGCCTTCGACGTGATGCTCGGCAGCCAGCTCGGGATCGGGGCCTACCGCGCGCTGGTCGAGGAGAGTCTCGACGGCCACATGGTGAGCGTGGCGGGCCAGTTCGACCTGCGCTACGTGCCGTTCCGGCAGCTGGTCGACCCCAAGACGCTGCGCACGCAGGTGCGGCTCATCCAGCCGGGATCCGATTTCCATCGGCTGGCGCGGTTTCTGGAGTCGAAGACCGAGGTGGCGCGGGTCTGAGCGTCCGGGCTTCGGCCCCGCGGCCGGAGGGGGCCCACATAGGGCTCGGCGCTCGGACATTCTCGCGCTGCCTGATGCCGGCGCTCGTCTGCACGCGGCTCCTGTATGGTCCGATGCCCATGGGGACGTGGCGGGGGCGCTGCGAAACTCGCGGCGAGCCCTATGTGGGCCCCCTCCGGCCGCTGCGCTGAGGATGGATGCGGTCGGGCGACGATTAGCGCACCACCACGTCGCGCCGTTCCGCCCCCACCCGCCCGTCGACGAAGACGCGCGCCTGGTACACGCCCGCCGCGAGCGACCAGGTGATCGGACCCGACGCCGGGTTCGGCCACGCCGGACCGACGCGCAGGCCGGACGCGAATGCCGCTTCGTTCGGCACGGCGGTCGCCTCGCGATTGCCTTCGAGCGCGTAGACATCGCCGCCGGTGCCGGCGACGACGTCGGCGATGCCGTTGCCGTTCAGGTCGGGCACGCCGCGGATCGTCATTACCTTGTCGGCAGTCGGATTGAGCCAGGACCAGAAGATGGCGCCGGTCACCCCGTTCAGCAGGTGGACGTAGCCGTCGAAATCACCGACGACATCGTTGACCCCGTCTTCGGTCACGTCGGCGATGCGGTCGACGGCCCAGGTCCAGTCGCTGGACGGCGTGTTCCAAATCGTCGCGCCGGTCAAGCCGCTGCACACGCGACAGGCGCGCGTGGTGTTGAATCCGATCGCGACGTCCGAGACCCCGTCGCCGGTGATGTCGTTGATGAAGGTCAGGTTCCAGATCGACCCCTGCGGCGGGCGTTGCCAGAGCACGTGGCCGTCGTCGCCCGCATAGGCGACGATCCGCGGCGAGACCGGCGAGTTGTCCCCCAGCGCGGCGACGACGTCGCCGTTGAGATCGCTGCCGAGATCGTCCATGGCGTAGATCCAGCCCGAGCTGTTCGACCCGTAGTGCGCGTAGGTGTCGTAGCTCCAGAGGGTCACCCCCGTCCCGCCGTTCAGCGCGTACGCAGTGCGCCCGCCCCACGCGGTCCCGAGCAGCACCTCCGGGGTGCCGTCGCCGTTCAGGTCGGGTCCCAGACGCAGGCAGTTGTCACCCCATCCGCCGCCGCTGCTGGCACCCCCGATCGGGCGTGCCGACCAGATCACGCTCCCGACGCCGGAGGAGTTGCCGCGTATCGCGAAAACGCGGTCGACGCCTGAGGGTCCGTTCTCGTAGCCCTCGAAGACGATGTCCGGCTCGCCGTCGCCGCTGATGTCCGGAATCGCGGCGATCGCCTGCATGTTCCCATTCGCCTGGAACGACCAGAGGAGCTCGGGTCCCGGCTGGGCATGGGCGGCGGTCAAGAGCCCCGCGAGCACGGCGAAGAAGGCGAGGCGGCGGGACGCACCGTTCGGGGCGCTAGGGCCGCGGGCCCGCGGTGCGTCGCGCTGCGCGCAAGTGGGACCGAACGAAAAACGCGATCGCCCCGAGCAGCACGGCCAGCATCACGATGTCGATCGGCCGGCTGTAGCGCTGGATCAGCTCCCAGTGACGGCCCAGATGATAGCCGAGCCAGGTCAGGAAGCAGTTCCAGGCGCCCGCGCCGAGGATCGTGTAGATGGAGAAGCGCCAGAGGTTCATCTTCCCCATCCCCGCGGGGATGGAAATGAGATGCCGGACGACCGGGATGAAGCGCGCGATGAAGATCGCCACCGAACCCCGCCGGCGGAAGAAGCGTTCGGTCACCTCGAGATCGTGGGGGTTGAGGAGCAGGAACCGCCCGAAGCGCATCACGAAGGGCCGGCCGCCGAAGTAGCCCATGGCATACGAGAGCAGCGAGCCGACGATGCTGCCGAGGGTGCTCGCCGCCGCCACGCCGAAGAAGGTGAAGCGACCCGCCGGGATCAGCGAGCCGGCAAAGGGCATGACCGCTTCGCTCGGCACCGGCGCGACCATGCTCTCGAGCATCATGAGAAACGCGACGCCCGGATAACCAGCGGCGTCGATGGCGCGGGTGATGTGCGGGATGAGCGTTTCAGTGATGCCCACGGGCGGGCGGTCCTCCCATCAGACGGAATCCGATGGGCTCAAGACTACCTCAACCCGTCGGTTCTAGCGATAGAGGGTCTTGACGCCCCCCCAGGTCTTCGGCACGCCGGGTTCCGGGCCCGGATCGGCCGGCTCCTCGATCCCCTGACTGCTGGTCACCGTCAGATTCACCCGGGTGCAGCCCCGGCAGTCGTCCTCCCCGATCACCCAGCCCGAGTACTCACCCATCTCCATGCCCTGCGTGTCCACGGTCAGCGTGAGGAGGTAGGTCGCCCAGTCGATCTGCTCGACCCCGAGACTCATCCAGCTCTCGGTGCCGGTGAACGAGGGCGTGCACGGATCCTCCCAGGAATACACGATCGCCTGGATCGTGTACTGGTCGGAGAGCCCCCGCGGAACCTCGACGTCGAGCGTCGCCGGCGTCAGCTGGGGATGGCAGAGCATCTGAAAGCCGCAATCCGCGTAGCAGTAGTCGCACTCAACCCCGGCTCGGGCCTCCACGAGCGCCGCCAGGTCCTCGGTATGCTCGCTGGGCGGGCAGCCCCAGGTGACGCGGCGGGGCTCGGTGTAGTTGTAGTTGAACTCGCCGTAACCCGTCACGTCGAGCACGATGCGCGCGACCAGAGACACTCCGGTGTCCAGGGTAGGACAGTCCGGCAGCCAGGACGCGTCCACGACCGCGCGATTGCCCTGCACATCGATCGAGCCGTGAGCCCCGTTGCAGAGGCTCGCCCCCACAAAGCCCCAGGACGTGGGCCAGGTCGCGGTCACGCGCACCGCATTGAAACGATCCCCCGCGAAATACGCCCAAAGGAAGAGGTCGAACTCGAGCTGCCCGGTCGCCTCGGTGTACTGGACGATCTGGTCGCACGTCATGGACGGAGCCTGGTCGCAGAATGTCGGATTCGGCGGCTGGACGTGGGTGAAGATCGCGCTGGGAGGGAGCGGATTCGCCCCCACCGTGAATAGGAGGCCGGAAACCAGCGGCAGCAGAAGCATCCCGAGGATCCACCAGGACGCCGTCGGTCGAAGGACACGGGGAACGCGAGTCATACTCCCATCCTTTCGAGCGAGGTTGGCAGTCAGACGTGACACGATCATTATACGCGCCCGGCGCTCGACGCGCCCCCCACAAAACCCGGGCCCGCAGAGCCTCCCTCGGCTCCGCGGGCCCGCAAGACTCGCCCGACCACTCCGCTTCCCTGCGACACCCCCCATCCCTGGGTACGGGCGAAACCCTCCTACCCCTTCACCGGCGGCGGCGACTTGATGAACCCCGCCTTCATGAGCGCGTGGGTCTCCTGGCGCGCCCGGCAGATCTTGTCCTCCGCGAGCTTCATCAGCTCCTGGCGCGTGAGCGTCAAACGCGCGACGCCCTGCTCGATCGCCTTCAGGCCCACCGCCACCGCCTCCCGGGGGAAGACCTCCCACTCGTCCATCGACGGGATGATGTAGTCCTCGCGCAGGTCCTTGTCCTCGGCGACCTTCGCCACCTCCAGGGCCGCGGCGATGCACATCTCGTCGGTGATGGTCCGCGCCATCACGTCCAGCGTACCGCGGAAGATCCCCGGGAAGCCAAGGGAGTTGTTGACCTGATTCGGGAAATCGCTGCGCCCGGTGGCGACGATGCGCGCACCGGCTTCCTTCGCCTCCCAGGGCCAGATCTCGGGCACCGGGTTGGCGCAGGGCATGACGATCGCATTGCAGGCCATCGCCCGGATCCACTCCGGGTGGATGACGCCCGGACCGGGCTTCGAGGCCGCGATCACGACGTCGGCACCGCGCATCGCCTCGGCGATGTCGCCCACGACCTGATCGCCGTTGGTGATCTGGCAAAGCTCCCACTTCTCCTTGAAGCTCTCCACCAGATCCGTCCGGCCGCGATGCAGCGTGCCCTTCGAATCGAGCAGGACCAGGTTGGCCCAGGGCACGCCGCCCTTGTTCATGATGTGGGCTGCGCGGATGTTCGCGGCGCCCGCGCCGACCAGGACGATCTTCACGTTGTTCAGCCGCTTGTGCACGAACTTCACCGCATTCACCAGCCCGGCGAAGATGATCGCCGCCGTGCCCTGCTGGTCGTCGTGCCAGACCGGGATGCGCGCCAGATCACGCATCGTGTTGAGGATGCGGAAGCACTTCGGCTGCGCCAGGTCCTCCAGGTTGAAGCCTCCGAAGGTGGGCTGCAGCGTCAGCGCGATCTCGATGAAGCGATCCGGGTCTTTCTCATCGATGCAGATCGGGAAGGCATCCACGCCGCCCAGGTACTTGAAGAGCAGCGCCTTCCCCTCCATCACCGGCAGACTCGCCTCGGGGCCGATGTCGCCGAGACCGAGCACCCGCGTGCCATCGGTCAGCACCGCAACGAAGTTCGATTTGTTGGTGTGCTCGTAGACCTTCTCCGGATTCGCCTTGATGTCGAGACACGGCTTGGCGACCCCGGGCGTGTACCAGATGGCGAAGTCCTGAAAGCTGCTCACGCTGCACTTCGGGACGATTTCGATCTTGCCCCGATAGAAGGGGTGCAGCCGCATCGCGTCGATGCCGGGCTGCGCGGCCTTCGCCTCGAGCTGCTCCCGAGTAAGGGGCTGCACCAGGACCGGGGCGGGTCGCTTCGCGCCGGGCGTCTTCGGGGCGGGCCGGCAGACCGGGCGCTTCAGGGCCGGCCTGCGTTCCGCGTGCCGGACGGGCTTGCGCGTCTTGCTCGTCGCGGGCCTGCGGGTCGTCTTCTTCGTGGTGGTCCTCGCCGCGGGCGCGCGAACCGTCTTCCGAGCCGCCCGGGGGGCAGCCTTGCGGGCTACGCGGCTCGCCGCCGGTTTCTTCGAGACCTTCTTCCGGGCCATCGTCTCCTCCCTCCCCGAGCAACGCCTGACGCGGGGCCGACCGCCCCCTCGCTGCCGGCGGATTCTGCCACCTCCGGCCCCTCGCTCCAATGCAGGTATTCTTATGCGTTTGTCGCACCCCGCTTCTGACATCGAGGAGCCGCGCAATCGACCCATCCTGCGGAACGGCCGCCGGTTGCCGTCCCGCATCAAGAAACCCGACGCCTCCGACGATTCATTGAACAGACGGCGTGCGCCCACCCCGGACTCGCGTCCGATGGGGCGCACATCTCTTACTAGGAAAAAGAGTTAGGACAACGGCGGGAGACCATGAGGACGATTCAGAAGTTCCGAGTCCGACCGACGCTGCCCGACCGCCTCGATCCGTTGCTCGAGATCGCGCGCAATCTCTGGTGGACCTGGAATCCCGAGGCGGTGAGCCTGTTCGAGCGTGCGCATCCGAGTCTCTGGCGCGAGGCGAACCACAACCCGATCGCGCTGCTCGCGGAGATCGACCAGGATCGCCTGAACGATCTCGCCGGGCAGGAGAGCTTCCTCGCCCATCTCGATCGCGTGCACCAGAACCTGCGCCGCTATCTGGCGCATCCGACCTGGTACTCGCAGGTGCACGAAGAGCCGCACCAGAGCCGCGTCGCGTACTTCTCGACCGAGTTCGGTCTCCACGAATGCCTTCCCTTCTACGCCGGCGGTCTCGGGGTGCTGGCCGGCGATCATCTGAAATCCGCCTCGGAGCTGGGCTTGCCGTTGGTCGGGGTGGGCCTGCTTTTCCGCCGCGGGTACTTCCACCAGCAACTCGATCGCGACGGGATGCAGATCGAGACATATCGCGAGGTTCACTTCTCCGGTCTGCCGATGGAGGTCGTGCGTGGCGCCGACGGGGAGCCACTGCTGATCGAGCTCGCGTTGGCCGAGCACCGGGTCCTGATGCGCGTCTGGCGCGTGCAGGTCGGGCGCGTGCCGCTCTTCCTGCTCGATACTGACATCTCGGAGAACGATCCGGAGGACCGGCGGATTACGCAGTACCTCTACGATGCCGACCTGGACATCCGCATCCGCCAGGAGATCGTGCTCGGAGTGGGCGGCATCCGCGCGCTGGAGCGCTGCGACGTCGCCCCGACCGTTTGCCACCTGAACGAGGGCCACTCGGCGTTCCTGGCGCTGGAACGGATCGCCTCGCTGATGGAGCGGCACGGCGTCGGGTACGCCGACGCCCGCGAGGCGGTGATCGCGAGCAACGTCTTCACCACGCACACGCCGGTGCCGGCGGGCAACGAGGTCTTTCCGCCGCATCTCGTACTCCGCTACCTACGTCCCTTCTGCGACCGGCTGAAGCTGAGTGAAGCGGCGCTGCTCGGTCTGGGCCGTCTCCGGCCCGACGACCCGGGTGAGCCCTTCAGCCCGACCGTCCTGGCGTTGAAGCTCTCCTCCTTCCGCAACGGCGTCAGCCGCCTTCACGGTCAGGTGGCGCGCACCATGTGGCGCGGCCTCTGGCCCGACACGCCGCCGGAGGAGATCCCGATCACCCACATCACCAACGGCGTGCACCTGCCTTCCTGGTACTCGGAGGAGATCGCGCGTCTCTTCGATCGCTATCTAGGGCCCGAGTGGCTGGACAATCCGGTCGACCAGAAGATCTGGGAGCGCGTACAGTCGATCCCCGACACCGAGCTCTGGCGCGCGAGAGAGCGGTTGCGGACGACCCTGGTCGCCGAGGCGCGCCGGCGCCTCCGCGAGCAGCTGGTGCGTCGCGGCGCGCACCCGGGCGCGATCCAGGGCGTGACCGAGGTGCTCGACCCGGACGTGCTCACCGTCGGCTTCGCCCGGCGCTTCGCCACATACAAACGCGCCACCCTGCTCTTCCGCGACCTCGACCGCCTGGCACGCATCGTCAATCATCCCGAGCATCCGGTGCAGTTCATCTTCGCCGGGAAGGCGCATCCGAAGGACCAGCCGGGCAAGGAGATGATCCGCGAGATCATCAAGATCGCCGAGCTGCCCGAGTTCCGCCGCCGCATCGTCTTCCTGGAGGACTACGACATCCGCTTGGCGCGCCTGATGGTGCGCGGGGTCGACGTCTGGCTCAACACCCCGCGGCGCCCGCAGGAGGCGAGCGGCACCAGCGGCATGAAGGTCGCGGTGAACGGGGGGCTACAGCTCTCGGTGCTCGACGGTTGGTGGTGCGAGGCCTACGACGGCGAGAACGGCTGGGCGATCGGCGACGAGGTGACGCACAGCGACCACGACTACCAGGATCGCACCGAGAGCGAAGCGCTGCAAACATTGCTGGAGCAGGAGGTGGCGCCGATGTTCTACCAGCGCGGCGCCGACGGCCTGCCCCGTGAGTGGATCCGACGGATGAAGATCTCGCTCATGACGATCTGCCCGTACTTCAACACCAACCGCGCGGCGGAGGAGTATACGCGGCGCTTCTATATCCCGGCGTTGGTCAACTGGAACTGCCTGCTGGCCGATCGAATGAATCGCGCCAGCCGCATCGCCGCGTGGAAGTCGCGGCTGCGCGAGAACTGGGGCGACGTCAAGATCGTGGACGTAGCGAGCGACTCGGGGGTCGACCTGGCGGTCGGCGACCGGTTGACAATCCAGGCGCAGGTCGCCCTGGGCCAGCTCTCGCCGGAGGACGTCAACGTCG
>Ga0315286_10001967_pt1 | contig 18949 bp, 18 predicted proteins | sample YL17G10_0_MG_FD_205038 | JGI IMG/M metagenome (GOLD analysis project Ga0315286, IMG submission 205038) | Sediment microbial communities from Yellowstone Lake, YNP, Wyoming, USA - YL17G10_0 | ecosystem: Environmental > Aquatic > Freshwater > Lake > Sediment | place: USA: Wyoming | collected... | reverse complement strand
GATGTTGAAAGGTTTGCCAGTCTTCAGTGAAAGGCATGTCGCGAGAGGAATCCCAAGCGCCTCTATCGTGGTGATCAGGTCGCAGTCGAAGTTGCCTATCTCGGCCATTGCATCTGTGACTTCGCGGAGAATCACAGGATCGATGGACGGTATGCCGTCTGTGATCGGGTGCACGAGGTAGTCGTAGTCACCGCGCCTGACGACCGGAGAATCAGCAAGTGACGCTTTCAGCGCTTCTAGGGCCATGGCCTAAGCAATGACCGACCAGATATTAAACCTTCTTTTCTAGCTTCGCCGCATCGGAGTCAAGACATGCCAAACCGGAGGTCACCATCACCTCAGCCCTGCTCTGTCGTCGTCTTGCAGGAGACCAGCGAGTAGATGTCATACTTGTCGCCCAGATACTCCCTCGGGCGCAGGTATTCCAGCTCTACGAGAAAGCCCATCCCCACGACCTTGCCACCTAGCTTCTCGACAAGGTCGGCGTTTGCTTTGATGGTTCCTCCTGTAGCCAGCAGATCGTCTATGAGGAGAACCCTGTCGCCAGGCTTTATCCCGTCTTCGTGAATCTCGATGACGTCTGTCTCGTACTCCTTGTTGTAGCTCATGCTTGCGACTTTGTGGGGCAGCTTGCCCTTTTTCCTTATGGGCACGAATCCGACACCGAGTTCATGTGCGACAGGCGCTCCTATGATGAAACCCCTGGCCTCGTTCGAAACCACCACATCAACATGTTCGTCTCTGAAATGATCGGCCAGACCTCTGACGCATTGTCTGAAGGCTTGTCTGTCCTTCAGCAAAGGCGTGATGTCCCAGAAGACCACGCCTTTGTGCTCAGGAATCCACCTGATTTTCGATTTCAAATCCATGATGGGCTCACTCCGCACGAGAGCAGCTTTCGATTCAAGGCTGCGTTCAAAGCTCTTCGTCTTGGCATCTCGCCAATCACTTTCGGAATAAATAACCTTCCTGACCCTCGAAGACAGGCGAAATGACTCTCAAAGACAGACGTCGCCAAGTCTAATAACCCGCGGAACGTTCGCCGACCCTGGAGGTTCAGATCATGGCCAAGCCAATGGGAACAATAGCCATCGCCCCCAACGTCTTTTGGGTGGGAGTCAAGGACTACAACAGGAGACTTTTCGACGGATTGATTCCTCTACCGCACGGAACCAGCTACAACGCCTACCTGATCGTGGGGAAGGACAAAACAGCGCTCATTGACACGGTCAACCCAGGCTTTGAGAAGGACCTGGTCGACAAGATCGCTCAGCACGTGGACCCGACCAAGATCGACTATGTCATCATGAACCACGCCGAGCCTGACCACGCCAATGCGGCAAAGCATTTGTTGAGCATCGCGAAGAACGCGAAGCTGGTCGCGGGCGCGAAGGGGAAAGAGGCCGCGATGATGTACTTCGACATCGACGCCTCCAGGATCGATGTCGTGGACGAGAACTCGCAGATCGATCTGGGAGGGAAGACGCTCAAGTTCGTCGATGCCCCATGGCTCCACTGGCCGGAGACCATCTTCACGTACCTCGAGGAGGACAAGATACTGTTTCCTTGTGATTTCTTCGGCTCGCATCTTGCAGGCGGGGCGTTCTATTCGGACGAATATGGAGACGAGAAGGCTCTGGACATGGCCAAGCTGTACTTCGCCGAGATCATGATGCCCTTCCGGAAGCCTGGCCAGGCCGCAATCGAGAAAGTCAAGAAGCTTGCCCCGAAGATAATCGCCCCATCGCACGGTGTCATCTGGAGAGAACCGAAGGTCATACTGGACGAGTATGCGAAGTGGACATCAGAGAAGATGGAGAAGAAGGTGATGATCGCCTATGTCTCGATGTGGGGCAGCACCGAGAAGATGGTCAAGGCACTTAACGAGGCGCTTGTCAAGAAGGGGATCTCGGTCAACGTGTTCGACCTAACGAACACTGAGGTCGGTCATATCGCCAAGGAACTGGTCGACACTCCAGTGGTTGTCGTCGGAGGCCCGACCGTCCTCGGGGGCGTGCACCCAGTGGCGGCCTACGCAACCCTGCTTGTCAAGACGCTCAGAGCACCGACAAAGTACGGTGTGGTCCTAACATCATACGGATGGAGCGGTGGTGCCGTGAAGCAAATCCAGGCGTTGCTCGAGGGCACGAAGCTGGAGGTGCTGGGTGTCGTCGAAGTCAAGGGACCGCCAAAACAGGCCGAATTCGACAAGGTCGCCGACCTGGCGAGCAAGATCGAGGAGAAGCTCAACCAGCTCTAGCGCGGTCCTGGAAACCGTTTCCCTGACTTCATTCTTCCTCGCTCGCCCATGATGTCGAAATCAAGATATCTTCTTCATATGATTGTCTACCGCGATGGTATATCCGAGGGAGGTGCTCAACCGACTTCGCTGGACTGAAGGCGAATCGCTGAGGGAAGCCGTTGTCTGGTACGTTCATAGGGGAGCTCCAGGTAACGTGAAGAAGATCGCCGGGACCAGCATCATCTCGCTCGGAAGGGGTTTTTTCAACACTGATGAAGCGACAATCCCGTATCATCGCATCCTCAGGGTCGACTACAAAGGGAGAATCCTTTTCGAGAAGGATGAAAGGGCCAGAGAGCTCGCTTGACCCTGGGCGCCCCAAAATCTACAGATCTTTTGTCGAAAAGGTATATCTAGGCCGTGGGCATGCGAACGCAACATGGAGCTCCTGTGGTTGCCTTTTTCCATTGCGACCATACTCATGTACGGCTTCGGACAGGTACTCGCCAAGGAGACCAGGACCAACGTCTCGTCAGCCAACATACTGCTCCTTCTGGGCGTCAACATATTCGTTATGTGGCTCGCATATTGGCTCTTGTTCAGAGTATCTGGATCATTTCCTGCAGAGACATGGCTTCAGGCGGCCGGAGCGGCTGGGCTCTCCGGAGCCGCGTTCGTGACGTACTACGAGTCCCTAAAACACGGTAAGGTGAGCATCGTTGGGACGGTTGCGGGCGCGTATGCTCCCTGGACAGTGGTGCTTGCCCTCGTCTTCCTTGGCGAGACCATGAGCTTCGGCGAGGGAATCGGCGTCGTCCTAGTCGTGATGAGCATGCTGGTGTTCACCTACTCCACGGGGAATGGAAACAACGGCAAGAAGAAGACCGAGCTTCTCGGGATCGCGTTTGCAATCTGTTCCCTCTTCTTCTGGGGTACTTCCGCCGCCATGGCAAAGGGGTCTATCTCCGATATCGGGGACACGAACTTCATCGGCGTCTACGCCCTGGTCGTTCCATCCATATGGGTCGTCTACTGGCTCGCCCGCGAGAAAGGCAAATTCGAGAGGCCGAAATCGAACGGATGGCTGCTGGAACTGTCCTTTTTGTGCCTCGCAGGTGGAGGCATAACGCTGTACCTGGCTATCCAGAACGGCAATGTTTCCATTGTCTCTCCGATAACAAACCTCTATCCCTTGCTCACGATCGCAGTAGCAAAGGCCAGGCTGAAGGAACAGCTGAACTTGAGACAGATCATCGCGCTCGCGATGCTCTTCATCTCTGTACCGTTGTTCTCTTTCTAAACGTACTTGTATTTGCCGTCGGAGAAGACAATCCTGTCCAGGATTCGTAGTTCGGGTGGCGCCTTGGACGGGGTGAGGTCCGCGACAATCTCAACATAGTCTCTGAGGACGCTCTTCGCGACCTTGTTCCCGAGTGTCTCTTGGACCTGGTAGATCCCGGCTGAGTTGGACATGTTGACATGGATCTCTATCAGCTTCGTCTTGCCCTTGTAGATGTCCACGGATTCTATCGACAGTGCCGAGATGGAGTGAATGTCGTGCTTGCCGAGATCGAAGGACAGCCTCCCTCTGCCCTTCGTAATGTCACATCCATCCGCAATCACGACGATCGCACTCTCGATCGTAAGCGCGTTCTCGCCAACATCGTGCGCGTAGACAGCGTGAAGGATCTGCTCAGTCACGGCCGTCCTTTTGGGCAGGTCCGGATAGATAGCTGGCAAGAGTCTCTCGAGGATCCCCTTTGCCAGGATGACGCTGAAGATCTCGTGCTCCTCCCTGTGGATTGCGTTCCCGATGTCATGCAGCATACAGCCAGCAACGACGATGAGATGGGCATCGTCCTCAGACATCCCCAGACCGCCAATAGAGTCTGCCTGCAGTTCCTTGCTGTCCAGTACGATTCTGAGAAGCTTAACGCCGTTTGCGGTGACGATGCGTGCGTGGATCGGGCCATGGTCGTTGTAGCCCATCTTCCGAACGGCAATGTAGTTCGCAAGACTCAGAAAGGTGTTCGTCTCCTCATCGTTCTGGAGCATTTCGAACATCCTGAGCGCGTTCGGGTACCCCTCGAGACCCTCGTTGATGGTCTTGATGGATTTCTCTTCCAGCGCAGTATAGGAAGATGGCATCTTCAATCCGTACAGCAAGCCGCTACCTAGATCCTGTTCAGACACGGCATCACACCAGCGTTTCTCAGTGTCTCGAATGCGAAATTGGGGTATTGAATCCTTGCCCGGACACATCGGACCGAAGGGATACAGCTGAGCGTTGGGAAATGACCTTTGTGAAAGAAAGGAGGGGAACTCCAAAGAAAGGTCAATATGGGAGAGAAGAGCTCTGTGTTGACACATGGCAGTCTGCATGAGATGCGGAAAAGCCTTGCCTCCTCCATCGGGTGTGCTGCGCGCATACGCGAATAGGGGTCTGGCTTGGCTTGTGATTGTGGTCATCACCGTGAGTCTCATGGCAATTGGATTGGGGATCGGGTTGATGACATCAATGCTCGAAAGCGAGTTGCCATACAAGTGGAAACTAGCCTTGATGCTTGCTTTTGGCGCAATCATGGTCCCGGTGATTGTCTTGTCGATGGCGAGAGCGCTCGAGGCCAGAAGACTCGCACTCTACTGTTCGGATTGCGCGGCGATTCTCACAGCGCAGAAGTTGTCGAATCCTGAAGAATTCGGAGCACACAAGGTCAGGATGAAGAAGGAATGAGGGTGTTGGCACCCTACCTCGAAGAAACTCGATGCTCGAGCTTGTTGTTCAATCAAGCTTTTGTATCGGCAATTCTCTGACAACCTACTAGATGTCCTACATTGACGAGCTCGTGACAGCCCTGGGAAAGGAGAAGATCCTCACGGACCCTTCAGAGAAGTTCGTCTACGGGGCTGACTGGAGCCCAAGGACCCCTGACGAGTTCGTCCCACCAGATGTTGTTGTTCTCCCCAGAACGACGAGAGACGTTCAAAGGATCATCAAGATAGCATATGCTCACGAAGTCCCGGTGACCGCAGGGGGAGGCCTCACTGGCATGCTGGGCGGTGCGGTGGCGATCTACGGAGGCATCTACCTTGACACAACCACTATGAATTCGATCGTCGAGATAGACTCCAGGAACCAGACGGTGAGAGTCCAAGTCGGAGCGACCCTTCAAGAGGTCAACGACGCCGTCCAACCCTATGATCTGTGGCTTCCCCACCAGCCCGAATCGAAATGGGTCAGCACGGTGGGCTCTGCGATAGCCTGCGACAACGACTCCACATTCGGCGTGAGATATGGGAAGATCCTGAACTGCCTCCTGAGCGCGGAGATCGTCACAGGAACGGGCGAGATCCTGGAGCTGGGTCACAGAAAGGCGCACTTCACTTCTTCCGGATACAAGTTGAAGGATCTTCTAGCCGGCAGCGAAGGGACTCTCGGCGTCATCACCGAGGCTACCCTGAAACTCGAACCTATCCCAGCATCTCGCAGGGTGGACATGCTCGTCTTTCCGCGCATGGGAGCAGCTGTGGACTACCTGAACAGGCTCCTGAAGGCTGGACTCTGCATAGAAGCCGCTCACATCAACTGCAAGAGGCGGCTGAGATTCTACACTCACAGCTACAGTCTGAAGTACGGGAGGGACCCGGAGATTCCAGCATGGGCGGAGGCGCTCCTCGCAATAGCATTCGCAGGCGACGTCGAAGTCGTTGAGATGCAGCGGAACTACGCACTGAAGATCGCAAAGGAATTCGAGGCGCAATTAGTCGAGGAGCGGGAGATCGTCGACGCATGGTGGGCCTCAAAGTACACGCTCGATTTCGAGCCGTTCAAACAGAAATGGCCGGACTCGCAGAAGCAGAAGAAGTTCGGCGCGGCCGACCCGGGCGTGCCCATGGGAAGGCTGGAGGAGTTCTACCACAAGTTCGTCGAGATCGCGGAGAAGCACCAACTTGAGATCATCGGAATGAACGCCTATCTCGAGCACCCGAACAGCATCGGCTTCTCGCTCTCGTGCGCGGTCTTCGTGGACTACAGGAGCGCTGACGAGGTGAGGAGGTTCAGGGAGTTCCACGACGAACTCTGCAAGCTGGCCGTAGCATTCGAAGGGACCATGAGCACATTCATGAGCGATACCTATCAGAAAGCCCCCTACCTAGAGTTGGAGCACGGGGCGTCTCTGAAGTACATGAGAGAGGTCAAGAGGATATTCGATCCGAAGGGCATTCTCAACCCCGGCAAGAAATTCCTAAGAGAGGTCGGCAAGAAATGAGCGGCCTCGAGGGGTTCAAAGAAGAGCTTGAGACTTGCTTCGGAACGTCCTGCGGGTTCTGCGAGAGAGGATGCCCGGTCTACCAGGACCTGAAAGTCAAGACGCTTTGCATGAGAGGCAGAAACAGGACCATGCTGGGCCTCCTCCAGGGGAAGTTCGAGATCACGCCAGCAGTGGTCCAAGCTGCGTTCGAGTGCACGCTGTGCGGCAACTGTGACAGATGGTGCGCGCTCAAGAACACCGACCACACGCAGGCGTTCAGAGAATATCTCCTCAAGCACGGCGTGGAGCCGATGAAGGAGCACTCCTCACTAGCCCTCAGCCTCAAGAACTATGGCAACCCGTGGTTCCAGCCGAGGAGTGCAAGGAATAGGTGGACGAAAGGACTCAACATCCCGAAAGCCGCGCCTGGAGAGCAAGAGGTCCTGTTCTTCGCGGGCTGCACATCCGCCGTCACGAAACCACTCAACCGAAGTCTCGTAGCGACCGCGAAACTCCTCCAGAAAGCGGGCGTGAAGTTCTCGACGATGGGCCAAGACGAACCCTGCTGTGGCTCCACATTGCTCCGGGTCGGACAGACGGATGCGTTCAACGAGCTCTCCGCGGCAAATCTGAAGAAGTTCGAAGCTCTCGGAATCAAGAGGATTGTAACCGCGTGTCCAGGATGCTACACCACGCTGAAGAAGTCCCTTGAAGGAGCGGGGTCGAAAATCAAGGTTACCCACGCTGCGCAGGAGATAGCACAACTTGTCAAGGATGGCAAGATCAAAGTCAAGAAGTCGACCGAAAGGATGACTTATCACGATCCGTGTCATCTCGGAAGACTAGGCGGAGTCTTCGACGACCCAAGGACGATCGTGGAATCCGTTGCCACTCTCGTCGAAATGCCCAACAACAGGTACGAATCGAGGTGCTGCGGGGCTGGAGCTGGATTGCAGAGCGCATTTCCGAAACTGTCCAAGAACCTCGCGTCCAAAAGGATAGCAGAGGCGAAGGCGACCGGTGCGACGACGCTCGTGACATCGTGTCCCTTCTGCGAGACGCAGCTCAGGACAGTACCGGGGATGAAGGTCGTCGATCTGATGGAGCTTCTTCTGGATTCAGCTCTAGACATCGAGAAGAACAACGGACAGAACAAGAAAGCAACCTAGGGTTTGATGCTGATCAAGGCGATATTCTTCTTCTGGACTCGCGTTCATGGACTCTCATCGAGTCTCTGGCCATTGTCCAGATGATCAGGAACGTGAAAGCCATGGTCAGCGAAAGACCGCTCGCCCAGAGTATCTTCACCGTCTCAGATGCGTTGGACATCGCGATGGCAAGATAGAGCAACGACACGCCTATGACGGCGAAGACCATGCTGAGCTGGATTGACATCCTTGATACTTCGCTTGCGGTTTGTGTTTCGACCATTTGACCCCTGAGGCGAATATTTCACGGCTGTGTACTTAAGGGTTTAGCTGGATTGCCTAGAAACCTATACCTGGACGAGTTCGTAGGTTATTCGCTCCCGATCCTTGCCCTTGTTCTCCCGCTTGATGACCTTGATCTTGCCGACCTCAGAGAGCGACCGGACATGGGTTCCGGCACAAGGGCAGACATCGTATTGCTCGACCTTGACCACTCTCAGCTCCTGCACGGACTTGGGGAGAAGGTCTAAGTTGGCTCTTTGGGCGTCCACGCTCTTCTCGATCTCAGCGCGGGATTCAGTGCATATCTCGACCTTGGCCCCCGAGGCCAGCACCTCGTTCGTGCGCCTTTCAACCTCGGCGACCATCTCGTCGGTGAACTTGATGGGTGCGAAGTCTATCCGAGACCGATCATGATAGAGCTGATTCCCAACCGTTCGGGCCTTGCAGATGTCGTAGACGACTCCAGATAGGATGTGCTGGGCAGTGTGCATCCTCATGTGAGCGTATCTTCGCTCCCAATTGAGCACGCCCCGCACGACATCAGGCACGATGTCGGGGTTCTGAACCAGGTGATGCCTCACGCCCTCCTTCTTCGTGACCTCCTTGACCTCGGCTTTTCCGCCAGGCCAGACAAGAGAGCCGGTGTCAGAAGGTTGGCCGCCGCCCAGTGGATAGAAGGCCGTCCTGTCAAGAATCACATAGTCGAAACCGCGTTCGATTACTTTCGCATCGAACTCCCTGATGTAGTTCGATTCCACGTCCTTCATGTACAGCATGTCGGTCATGATTCACACTAACTGATGAAGAACCGAAAAGGATGGAAAGAGAAATAGTTTTCCGCATCCAGAATCGGATACGTAACAGTTCTAGTCGCTGAATCGCTCAACAAAGAGTCTCGTCCGTCCCCACAAACCCTTTCGAGTCTTTTTCCTATTACAGGAGCCTGGTTGCTCCCGCCGGGATTTGAACCCGGGTGACTGGCCCAAAATCAATCAGAAGGGCATGCAGGCTGCCGCAAACCCTTTTCTTGCATTCTTGAAAGGTGTCAAGACCTACCTAAGGTCTAGTCGCTCTCGATGAACCCACGGAGCATGGCGTCAACCTGGCTCCATGTGTATGAGCTAGGCTTCTTGGATACAGTCACGGTAATCTTGTCGCCGACAATCCGGTAGCTTCCCCGGACTGTCATGTCTCCCAGTAGAGGTAGCGACAGACCCCCTGAGAAAGTCCCTTTCTGTAAGTCTCCCACAAAGGTCACAAACTTCTGAGCCGCTTTCTGCTTAATTGTCACAAGCTTCTGAGCAGGGTCTCCTCTCAGTACGTATTCGAACTTCAATGCTACTCACCCGAGAGTCAGATGCCTTTCTCTCCTAAGGATGTTATGCTGAGCGCCGAATCAGTTCGGTATGGGGCCGTCAACGTCAACGCTACCGTGGTAGAGACGATGCTCAGTGATTCCAGCGTGGTCTATGTAGGGGGTCCCACAGGTAATCAAGTGACGTGTCTCTTGTCTTCGTAGGCTGGGCCTGAGTCGCAACCGAGGTAGCCTTGCGCCCTGTGATTCCCGCTTTATGGCATTTCATCGCGCAACAGGTCGCTGACTCTTTCTGGCGTCTCGGGGCCCGACTGGGCGTCCCTGGTTTCGGCGTCGCCGATTCGAAGTCTCAGACCCGGTCATCTTTCGGTCGTCATGCGATGGGACTACTTGAGGCGCGAACGTAGACGTCGTCGACATACATGTTGACACCACCACACAGGTTGTTCCAGCCAGCGTTAAAGCCAACAGAGCTGATTGATGTCCCGCTTCTCAGCAGGCAGCCAGACCACGTTGTCATAGTTCCTCCCATGGGTTGGATCGAAATGCTGTATTTGCCCGAGTTGCTGTCCGAGCTGATATCGATGTTGAATCTTATGAGATACCACGAACCTGGAGTGAACCGCATAAGAGACTGCCAACCATTTGTGTCGTCATAATGGCTGAGGTACCCGTTGACGAATGCGAAGGTGACTCGTCCACCACCGACATAGAAATAGGCATATCCGTGGCTTCCATCACACACCGAGTCTACCATCATGTATGCCTGAGCCAAGACGTAGTTGCCGCTCTGCGATGCGAAAGCGGCCGTGGCACTTGAAATGCCCGTCACAGTAGTGCTCTTCTTGACTTCGAGGCTGTACGGAGAACTCTCGTAGGTCGTTGAGGTTCCCACGTATCCATTCGGGTTGACATTCGTTGACCAGCCACTGAGGCTTGAATATAGGAAGGTGTCGGTGAATATCTGGGACAACGGGGTCGACCTAACCGAGACATCATCAATCCATTGATTGACTGTAACTCCACTGGTACCAGCGTCTCCAGACTGGAATCTCAGAACAGAGGCATGGCCTTGCTGATAGTAGAACGACATCCCTTGAAAGACCAGCGTGCCACCTAGGTAGAGATTGTATTTCTGCGTAGCTGTGTCAACGTCTAGCCCGAGCAGATACCAAGTATTGAGAGCAAATGACGCTCCGGTTGGATGCCAGCCCCCTAGATCTAGCCACTGGACTGTTCCTCGGGCAATGCAGATGTGGCAAACAGTATTACCCGACGAATCAAGAAGGCTCACGTACATTCCGCCGTAGGTCGGGTTCGCGGTGGTCATCCGCAGGCGGGCTCCGACATAGAAATGCCCGGTCTGGGCGGCAAATGTGTGACTTGCCTGAACGTTGCCATTCTGACCGCCGACACGTTCGAGGACCATGCTTGGGTACCACTGCCCGTACTGACCAACGTCCATGAGTGCCGAGCCACCCGTTTGGAGCACATCCCAATCGGCGGCCTCGAAGTCAGCAAAATCGTCGGCAAAGACGTATTGCGACGTGCTGTCTGGTAGATATGGTGTACTGTCTATTGCGAATCCGAAGATATCCGAGTCATAGCCGGTGACCCAATTCCAAATCCCCGATTTTCCTGTTTCATACACTGTGCCATAGACATCCAGCTTGAAGTCGCCGCCAAAAGTGATCACGTAATCTTTCAAAGGCCAGCTGTTCAAGTCGGCTTCGGCTGTTTTTTGAAACGACTGAGTGTCGGGATAACGATGGGAAGCCATCGATTCGTAGATGCCGTTGCCATCACCGCTTACTGGCCAATTGCTTGATGAATCGAAGACTACGAGGTGTTGTAACGGAGCGAGCGTACTATCCAAACTCAATGAGGCTGGATAAACAGAGCAGAATTGGCTAGTTGGATGGAGTTGGATTACAGCTCTAAGGTCGAGGATAAGCTTGTTTGCTATGACATGGTAGGAGCCGTGATTGCGGGTCTCGGGAATCGTCAATACTTGGTTGTATATCATGTTTGTCTTGACGCGAACCACTATTCTGTGATCTGTGCCATAATAGCCGTTACTATTCAAATGCACAGTCGGGACAACCCCACCAGGACCGTAGTTTGGATCGTCCCACATGGTGTTGTAGTTGTGACTGAATTGGCAGCCCTGAAGCTCAATCCAGTACTCTGCCATTGTGCTGTCCGGTCTAATCAAAGGCGGGTAAGGAATACTAAATAAACCTGGGAGTATCAGGACACTGTAAGGCTGCTCGAAGTAACCGTTCACATCCAGGAACAGGTTCAATGAGTCGACGATCCCGTTGCCATCGACATCTCTTTCAAATATCCTCACATTGTCAGCATTCCGGCTGCCACCAGTCAGTTCCCATGGCTGAGGAACCTCGTTCCATTGACACCTCAGACTGACATCTTTTGTTTGCGTTGACGAAATCGTCAGGTGCGCATCGTAAGTGGCGTGGTCATGATAGACCACGCTGAAATCATACATCCGTCCTCCAGGAACGCTGAGACTGTAGTACCCACTCGAGCTTGCAGTCGTTGTCAATACAACTCCAGTGTAAACTCCCGGGGATGTCTCCTGCTTCGCAGTGATTGTTGCGCCAGCCAGTACGTAGGTCCTGAGATAGTCGTAGCTCGATCCGCGGATCGTCCCAGAGATCGTGTATAGTGTTACTTGAGGTGTCAGAGAGAAATACGCGGTTCCCGCTTGATGGTAGACTAGGGTTACAGTCTTGGTCTGACTAATGTACCCGACCCTGCTGGCGGTGACGGGAGACGATCCAGTAAGAGTGTATATTGGTGCCAAGCGATAGGTTCCGTCCGATGCAGTCGTGGTGGTCAGGCCAAAACCAGTCACGGTTGCACCCGATACTGCAAGACCCGTAGACGCGTCATGCACCCATCCTCCGCACGACGTAGCTGGTCTGTCTCCCGCCAATGCGGATCCTGCGGACAACAGGAATAGCGCGCTAGTAACCAACGCAAACAATACCCCGATTCTGTTATGCCTGTTCATCGTGTTCACTTCCGTTCCACTGAGCATGATTCTGAGGGCGATAAGAACATGGGACAACTTCTTCGGTAACTTCGAGCAAGACCCCCTTTCCCCCTCGAATCGGCATAGAGATACGTGCTAATAAACTAGCATGGCATTCTTTCGAATCGGGAACTGCGTTCGAACTCAGTTCCAATCGTAGTCTGAACATGCAAGTCGGTTATCCCAATGTCGATTAGACTATCGGCACTGCTAAAGAGAATCTCCACTTGAGATTTGTAGCATATCCGATTATGACTGCTATTCTGCTGAACACATTCCTTCCGGTAAGCATCTCTTCCCCCTCACCACCTGGCTGCCCCGGAGACCTGGGGGAGATTGAGTGGCAAAAACCGTGCAACACAGGACTAATCGAACGACAAATGAAGAAGCTCACAAGGAAGTATTCTCTACCTCACCTTCTGCCGGTGGAGATTAGACATTGGGTAAGCTCCGCCTGCAGGGACTCCGGACTCTCTAAAGTCGCCACATCCTACCTCCAGGGACATGACTCGACTCAGAGTGGGGTTATGAGAGATTTCTACGACAATCCACCCGAAGAGGAGGTCTTTGAGGAGCAGGCAAAATGCATCCCTCAAGGGCCGTTGGGGACACTGAAACGCATCGAGATATTAGGGAGTATACCGGAAGAGGTTGGAATTATGTGGTCGGCCTATCTAGAAGGCAAGATAGGCACTATGGAGTTCGCTGGACAAGTGGAGGCTTTGCGCAATCGGATTGTCACCGAGGAAGCATCTCGCTCTCGCTTGCTCTAGTCCTGTTACGTAACAAAAGACGACTATGAAAATAGTTTTACTCTTTTGGAGCCCCGCAGTTCGGGCACGAATGCATGAACACCGGGTATTGCACGCTGCAGTTCTTGCATCTTACCATCGGGGTCTGGTGCGCGTGGTACTGAGGCGCTCCAGGCGGAACCGGCTGTACCGGCGCGGGCCCCTGGATCGGCGCGGGTGGCGGAACGTAGGGTCCTGGCTGCTGTACTGCGACGGTGCCAGGCGAATACGGCTGGTAGCCAACGGGAGCCTGCGTCACGAGGGCATCCCCGAGCTTGGCGTATGTCAGGATCAGGAACAGCGCAGGTAGGACGAATCCCACAAGGCCGAATATGACCCATATGAGGCTGTCGTTCTTCGCGTCGTGGAATCTGCCCTGGTCTATCGCGTCGATGACCGTCCTCTTCATGAACACGGCAGCCAGGAAACAGATGAGCATCCCGAAGAACCCGAACACGCCCACGATGAGCGTACCGGTGCCGCCTCTGGCTATGAAGAACGCAATGGAAGCTATGGCCAATACAAACCATAGGACCGCCGTCAAGAAGAACATTATCTGTGCCCACCATGCGAACTTGCGGCCTTCCGCGACCTCTCGCGGAAGCCACGGCGGGGTGGTTCCGTGAGCGAATATTGTGCCCATTGGACTGTTCATTTGCGAATGCCTCCTCTAAATCATCCCTTCTTTCGCCGCCCTGAAGGCGGCTTCACTCAATAATCGTGGTGGCCATATATAGGCTTATCTAGTATTGGCCAGCATCCGCCCCGGTCTCCGACCCGAACTAAGACAGCGCGTTGCCCAGCTTATCGGTTTCCTCAATCGCATCGTGGACCATCTTAGGCGTCACGAGAAACGGCATGCAGACCATCGAATCGTTTGGATCGCACGCCTTGTCTGCCGCCAGGTACAATTGGCCTCTGTCGAGCTGGCCGAGCTCCTGCAACCGTATCGGGAGACCCATCGACTTACACCACCGCATGACCCTCTCTATCTCGCCCATCGGGCGTTTCTCGAGGACCATCTGGACAAGGGTGCCGAAAGCCACTATCTCGCCGTGCTTCCTCACGATTCCAGGCAAAATCGTCAGGCCATTGTGAACGGCGTGAGCTGCCGCGCAGCCCCCTCCCCCGAATCCGAAACCACTCTGAAGCTTGATTGCCTCGACCACTGCCTCGACGGCGTCGGTGATCTTCCCAGCCTCGACGTCCTTCTTCGCTTGGAGGCCGTGGGTCATCAGCATCTGAAAGCATCTCAGATTGACTTCGAGGGCTGCAGTCGTTGCCTGATCGCCCGCTTTCTTCGCTCGCTGAGACGCAGCGTAGGCTGGCTTCTCGAAGGCACATGCCAGAGCATCCCCCATGCCCTGAACGATGTACTGGGGAGGCGCTCTTCCGACGATCTCCGTATCCACGAGCACCAAGACCGGAGGCCTGCTCAGGTATAGGTCCTCCACGAACTTGTGATCGTCCGTGAATATCACCGCATCGGCCATACCGTCAGCATTCGTCGCGCATTGGGTGGGAACTGAAATCGACGGCACATGAAGCCTCTCAGCGACTGCTTTGGCCGTGTCAACCGCCTTGCCACCACCGCAACCGATGATGATATCCACATCTATCTCTTCGGCCTTCGTTGATACTTCGCTTATCTTGGCGCGAGTGCACTCCGTGACGCTATCCACGTAGCCGACCAACGGGATCCCTGCGGACAGAAGGCTCGCTTGCACACGTGCCTTGACCTTCGAGAAACTCGTTCGTCCACTCACGACGAAAGGTCGCTCGCCGTACTGCTTGACATAGGCTCCCAGCTGGTTCAGCACGCCCGCACCCTGGACGTATTTCGATGGCAGGATCATCTTCCTAGTGCCGCTCTCTGGCATGTAAAGCACCTCTCAAAACTCTCGTGTCGCGTGAACGCTCATGACTTAGGCGCATTTCAAGGTTGTGCAGATAGGCGTCCAACCGCTGGAAGGCCTGAGAAATATCGGTGTAATCCACAAAGACATAAGTAGACTGAGATTATAACGCACCCGCAGAATCAAGCGAATTGAACATTTCGTTCAGCAGCTTGCTGGACTGTGAACTAATGAAGTACGAAGACTACAAGAACATATATTCTCAGCTGAAGAAACCCTCAGACATCGACCATCTCGCGGAGAGGCTCGGCATAGACCGGGAATTCCTCCTTGTTCTCTATACGCAAAGGACCGTGAGGGACGCCACTCGAAGGTTCTACATCGTCAAGAAGGACATCAAGAAGATCGCCAGGATCATCAACTTCCCGCCTGTGCTCCTCGGGCTGATGTTAGGAGCGGAGATAGACCTGCCGCGAAAGCAGTTCTGGAAGTACATCAGAGACCCGAACTCGTGCCACGACAAGCGGCTCAGGAAGGAGCTCATGCAAATCGCAGAAGAGGACATGATCTACTCTCCCAGAGGAGCCCAGATCCAGACCGACAGAGGTGTCTGGGGCGAGAGGCAACTCCAGGAATGGCTGGACAAGAGAGAGCTGAAGTACAGGACAGAGGTCGAGCTCAGGGCGACTCACAAGAAGACTCCGGACTGCCTTCTCGAAAAACCTATCCAGATCGATGGGATGAAGATCCACTGGATCGAGTCGAAAGCCTCGTTCGGGGACGACATAGAACTCAGGAAGAACGCGCGCAGACAGCTCAAACCGTATACAGAGATGTTCGGCACGGGAGCCGTCGTCTACTGGTTCGGGTTCCTCGAGGGCGTCGAACCACCCGAGGGCGTCATGCTGCTTCCAGGCACATTCTTCGACAACCACAAACGGGACCACGTACCTGGCAAACATTTTTAACTCTTGACGATTATAATTTCGCATATGGCGCATGTCCCGGGCAAGTTCATCTCCGCTGGCGATCTGGAGAAGTACAGCTATTGCCCGCTGAGCTGGTGGCTGAGCCAAGAGTTCGAAGGGGATACCCAGGAACAATCAGAGGGAATACAGGGGCATGAGAAGCTGGGCCGGTCCCTGTGGAAGATCGACTCTGGGGAGAAGACTGCGCGCGAGTCCGAGACCCTGGTTTTCTGGTGGGCGATCGTTGCTACGGTGACCTCCATCGTAGGACTGGAGGTCCTTCCAGTCAAGAATGCGTTCGACCTGAGCCAAGTCCTCGGGGTGGTGGCGCTCATCTGGATGCTAGCAGCCACGTACTTCCTCTACAAAGCGACCAAGTCCACAATGCACAGCACAATTGTCAATTATGAGAAGCTCATACTCATATTCGCGATTATCGCAATGCTGATCGCCATCAACTCTGTGGCTTTCCTGATAACGAACGTGCGCTTGGCCGAGGCCCTGGAGGTCGTGGCGATCACATGGCTCGTCGGAGCGTCGTTCTTCATGTACAGGACTCTAAGATCCACAGGCATAATCGAGTCCCTCCGAAGGGAGTTCAGAGTCAGAGGGAAGATCGAGTACATCGACATGGATTCTGCGAAGGTGTTCAAATCGGAAAAGTACGGTCTATCTGGAAGGCCGGACTACATAATCAAGGTCAACGACAACCTCATCCCTGTGGAGGAAAAGACTGGACGGACTCCGCGAGGACCCTTGTTCTCGCACATACTCCAGATCGCAGCATACTGCTTGCTGATAGAAGATGGCACTGGCAAGCTGCCGCCGTACGGCCTCGTCAAGTATCCGCAGCACGAGCACGAGATTGAGTACAACGAAGACCTGAAGAAGGTGCTCTTGGAGAAGCTCGACGAGATGCGGACGATCATGAGGACTGGTGATGCTCACAGGAATCATGAAAGGCCTGGTAAGTGCAGGAACTGCTCTCGAAGAGAGGTCTGCCCAGAAAGACTGGCGTGAAGCGCTATTCGACCGTCACTGTCTTCGCGATGTTCCTCGGTTTGTCGATCGGACACCCGCGCGCCTTGGCGAGATAGTACGCCCACAACTGCAGCACGACTATCACTGGCACAGGCGAGAACATCGGAGGTATCTCCCGTATCCATATGGCGTCATCCACGTACCTCGGAAGCTCAGTGTCTTCCTCAAAGCCAATGGCTATGACCGGACTTCCCCTCGCCGATACCTCGCTTATGTTCCCGAGCATCTTCTCGTATGTGTGATCCTTGATCGCGATCGCCACAATGGGCGAGTCCCTCGATATCAGGGCCAAAGGTCCATGCTTGAGCTCGCCCGCGGGGAATCCCTCACCGTGGATATAGGCAATCTCCTTGGTCTTCAGGGCGCCTTCGAGAGCTATGGGATAGTTGATGCTCCTGCCTATGAAGAACATATCCCTGGCTGAGGAGTATTTCTTGGCCAATGCCTCGATCTCTGAAGCCTGATTCAGGACATCCTGCACAGACCTTGGGAGGTTTCTGAGAGTCCCGACAATGGAGCGTTTAGCCTGGGCCGTCAACGACCTGTTCTGCGTCCCAAGTTCTATGGCCAGGAGATACAGAGCGACGAGTTGCGTGGTGAATGTCTTGGTAGCTGCGACGCCGATTTCGGGACCGGCCCGCGTGTAGATGGTGTGGTCGACCTCCCTCGTGATCGCAGACCCGATCACATTCGCGATTCCTATCGTCTTGTTGCCCCGCTTCTTGGCCTCCCTAGCGGCGCCTAGGGTGTCCGCAGTCTCTCCGCTCTGAGTGATCAAGACGACAAGCGGATTCTCCCTCGAAACGGATGAATACCTGTATTCGGAAGATATCTGGACCGTCGTCGGGATCCGCGCAAGCTCTTCGATGATGTATTTGCCAACGAGACCCGCATAATACGAAGTCCCGCAGGCAACGATCTTCACGGTTGAGAAGTGATCGTTCTGAAAGAACGGTTCCGATTCGACCGACTCGATCCTGCCCAGCAGCGAATCATGGATCGCGTCGGGCTGCTCGAATATCTCTTTGAGCATGAAGTGCGGGTATCCACCCTTCTCGGCGTCCTCAAGGTTCCAAGTGATCTTCTGCGGCTCCCTTCGGACCTCATTGCCTTTGCCATCGACTATCTTGACCGAATCTTTCGTGATGCTGACGACCTCGCCGTCCTGGATGTATACCATGCGGTTGGTGTACTTCAACAACGCAGTGACATCGCTCGCGATGAAGTTCTCGCCCTCGCCCAGTCCGACGACGAGCGGACTCTCGCGCCTCGTGGCGACGACCTGATCGCATCCCGCGCGGACGACCGCGAAAGTGTATGTTCCGTCGACCTTCTCGAGTGCCTTCTGCACAGCCTTGACGAGGTCGTCCTTGAACTCCGCCTCCACGAGGTGCGGGAAAACCTCGGTGTCGGTGTCCGAAGTGAAGTTGTGGCCGTTCTTCTGCAGCTCCTCGCGAACACCCATGAAGTTGCTGATGATGCCGTTGTGCGCGACGGCCAGCCTGTTCGAGCAGTCGGCGAGCGGATGAGCGTTCACGGTGGTCGGCCTGCCCTGAGTGGCCCACCTCGTGTGCGCAATCCCGATCGAGCCCTTCATCTCCGGCATCGCGGCCTCGAGGACAGCTATCTCGCCCGCGCTCTTGAAGAGCTGGAGCTCCGTGCCGACAACAGCCAGCCCCGCCGAATCGTAACCTCTGTACTCCAGCCGTTTCAGGCAGTCGAGGAGAATGGGTTGCGCATCACGCCACCCCGCGTAACCAACTATGCCACACATTCGAAATGACCTCTAGGTCACGAGCGACCTGTTAGGCAGGTTCCTGATGATCTTCGACCCGCTCGATATCTTGCACCCGGCACCAACGATCGTGCCAGGCTCGATCATGACGCCTGTGCCGAACGACGTGTCCTCGCCCATGATCGACCCTATGTGAGGGACTTTGTAGAACTCGTCCCCGATGTTGACGTAGGCCTCAGCGCCTGCGCCCATGAGGTGTG
>Ga0315286_10001966_pt1 | contig 18949 bp, 17 predicted proteins | sample YL17G10_0_MG_FD_205038 | JGI IMG/M metagenome (GOLD analysis project Ga0315286, IMG submission 205038) | Sediment microbial communities from Yellowstone Lake, YNP, Wyoming, USA - YL17G10_0 | ecosystem: Environmental > Aquatic > Freshwater > Lake > Sediment | place: USA: Wyoming | collected... | reverse complement strand
CCTTCAGTGTCTTGTTCTTGAACGCGACCGTGTGGACGCCCTGGTCTCCTTCTGCGGCGAGCACCGAGCTGCAGTACTGGCACAGGACCACATTCTCGCCCTCGGCCATCGAAATGGCACCGCCGCATGCGGGGCAGTTCAGGCCGACTGAGATTCCATCGCTCATGATCACATCCTCCTTGCGACTTGCAGTCCAACGTAGAACACCGCGACCACCGTGACCGCCATGAGGGCGATCGCCGGAATGAGCATGGACGTGGCCAGCAACCCCTCGCCTATGAAAGCGACGAATCCGACACCCGCGACCGCCATGTAAGCGTTAGAGCTCCTGGTCGGGAACTCGGACGAGAACACCTCTCCCGAGCTTGCGTCTACGACGGCCCCGTACTTCTTCTGGTTGAACACGTAATCGATGGTCCATATCGGGAAGAAGACTAGGGCTTGCTCCTTCGGCTTTCCTGGAAGGGAATTCAAGTAAGGCGTCATCTCGATGTCGGGCTTGATCAGCTCAGCGCCGCCGACATCGAACGTGGCATCGTACACCTTGAGGTCACCAGCTGGCACCTTGAGGTTGTGCAGCCCGGGCAACGTCGTCGAGCCGGCGGTCTCGATGAAGACCTGCTCCACGCCGTTAACGTCCCTCTTGAACATGTAGACGGGGAAGTACTTCTTCTTGACCCCTGCCAGCTGGGCCAGCTTGTCAAGGTCCTTCGCCTTGGTCGATCCCGCCGCCCACCGTCGGAACGTTCCAACGGCGTCGTTCTCGTTCACCATGAACGGGATGGCGTAGTAGAACCCAGCGCCGGTCCTGTCGATGTAGACCAGGGACGAGCAGTACGGACACTTGACGAACTTGACCCCTGTGTCGAAAGGCACCGGGGCCGCACACTTCGGACATTTTATGGATGCCAAGCTGACTCAACTCCTGCTGACTTGTCTCTCTGCCCGTCTGCTTGTCCAGGCTAGATGGCTTTTCCGCATCCTGGGCAGAACTTGGATGTGGTCGGTGCGTCCGCGCTACAGTTCGGGCATTTCTTCGTGGCCGGTGCCGCCATCGGGCCGCCGCACTCGGGGCAGAACTTGGTGCCTTCTGCCACCTGCGCATTGCACTTAGGACATGGAACCGTCGTGGGGCCCATCTTGACTCCGCATGACGCACAGAACTTGTTCGTCGGCGGGTTCGCTGTGCCGCACTTGGCACATTGGATCAAGGGCACGGCTGCGACCTGAGCCGGTGCCGGTCCTGGGGCCATGCCTTGCTGCATTGCACCGACCATCGTGTAGCCCATGCCCAACCCGGCTCCAAGGCCCACACCAGCAGCCGCCGTGCCCCCTGATGGGTTCTGAGCCGCATCGCGCATGGCCTGTCCGGCCTGGTACTGCATGTAGTTCGCGCCCAGTATCGTCATCGAAGACTTCGTATCGACTGCCTTCTGGACGTCTTCCGGCAACGAGATGTACAATCCGGAGAGCTTCTCGACTGAGACCCCGTAGAGTGCGAAGTGATCGTTGGTCCTGGAAAGCACGGTCTGCTCGAGGTTCGTCAGGTTGGCCGCGATGTCCGCGACGCCCATCCCCTGCTGCTTCATGTCGCCCAGCGAGTCGTAGATGAGGATGACCACTTGCTCCTTGATCCTGTCCTCGACCTCCGCGCTGGTCGCGTAGTTGAAAGTGCCGACGAACTGGTTGACGAAGTTCTCCGGCGACGCCACCTTGTACCTGAACTCGCCGAACACTCGCAGGTTGACCATGCCGAAGTCCTTGTCCCTGAACTGGTATGGTTGCTTGCTGCCGAACTTGCCGTCGAACGCCCTCTTCTGGAGGTAGACGACCTCGGCCTGCTGCTGAACCCCCGAGAGGAATTTGACGATCGCCCCTACGATGGGTGCGTTCAGCGAAGTGAGCGCGTATCTGTCTGGCCTGTCGATGTATGCCAACGCCTTTCCGTCCCTGTAGAAGACGGCCATCTCGTCTTCACGGACGACTATGTTGTCGTTGAATTTGATATTCCTTGGCATGCGGAACATGATGTTCTGCCTCTTGTCCGCATCCTCCCATTTGAAGGTCTCCGAACCGATCAAGCTCATCTATCACACCTCCGTACCAGTTATCACGAGCATCCGATTCTTGAACTGCGTCTCGAAATCCGACAGCCTCGCCTTTATGTTCATGAGATCCTTGTGCTCCGTGGGTTCGTCTGCAGCCATTATCGAGTTCTTCAGAGAATCCACGCTGGCAGCGATGGAAATGACGTGGTCGATCATCGCTGAATCATATTCATAGAGCTTGTCGAGTTCGTTCTCGCCGACCTGGATGTCCGCCACAAGCCCCGAATAGCCCATCTCGGCGTGCGTGACGAGGCCCTCGATCCTCTTGAACTGGAATATCAGCCCGCCGAGCGTCTCGGTCTCCTTCGACCCGTAGCTCTGAACGAGCATGCCTCTGCACTCCTCGAGCCCCTGCCTCTGCAGGCCGAGCTTCGTAGCCAGCTGCATGCGCAGCATGCGGTCGGCGTCATGGAGGTCTTCCCTTCTCCTGTATCCTCTGAAGCCCGGAATGACGTTCTGTATCTTCTTTAAAATGCCCCTGTCTTCTTCAACACGTTCTCTGATATCTGGCATTGGGGGTCCCCCTGATGGTACCGGTAATATCACTTATGATAGCTAATAAAGATGTCGTTGGAAAACCGGCTCCTGATAACGACGCAGGATTCGAGTGCTGGATTCGAGTATATGAGGGGGTACGGCCATTATGACCGAACGTGGCGTTCAAGATAGTCGGTGTGATAGGTTCCAGCAAGGCAGACCCCGATATCCTCAAGGCGGCCGAGGAGGTAGGAGCGGAGATAGCCAGACGAGGAGCTGCTCTCGTATGCGGCGGGCTCACGGGGGTGATGGAAGCCGCGTGCAAGGGCGCGAGGAGCCAAGGAGGCCTCACGATCGGGATAATCCCGTCCAACAGCAAGGAGGATGCGAACCCCTACGTCCAGATCCCCATCGTAACAGGCATGGGGATGGGCAGGAACGTGATGCTTGTAATGACGGCCGATGTCCTCATCGCCGTGAGCGGGGAGTTCGGAACGCTATCCGAGATCGCCCACGCGCTGAACATCGGTAAGAAGGTAATAGGCCTGAGGACGTGGAAGCTTGAGAATGCGCGCTCGAATCCCATCCCGAACCTGATCGAGGTGGACACTCCGAAGAAGGCCGTGGATTTGGCGCTCGAATCCATTTCTGCGAATATCTGATCCGAGAGGTCGTTGGAGGCGCCTTCGAAGGTGTCCCCGAATGGAGATACGATCACACGAAAGCATCGACGGGCTGAGCTCGGGCGCAGGATTGTTGTAGGAACCCACTCTCACCGCAATGCATACGCGAACCTGAACCCAGAAAGGTTCGTGGTTATGAGGACGCGCGGCACGAATGGCCGTCTCAAGGATCGAGGAATCCTCGAACAGGACCATGTCAAGATGGGGATAGGGCTAGAACTCGGAATGTCTAGTCCGGAGGACATTACGGCTGAGTTCGTACAAGGTCGAGACTGTTTAGAGAGCGTTCCCTTAGCCCTTTCCGGAACCCTTCACAAGGGAGAAGACGGATCGACCCGCCACCCCTTTGGAGCATTGAACGAGGGTGGATCCAACAAGAGCACGGCCCATATTTGCCATTCGTCAGATAACAAAGTTATATAGTCGAATAGTGTTGACGGCAAAAGGCCAATACACTGTTATATGCTGTTGGCGACATGTCCTCGACGGACATGGCAGTGATGAACTGAACTTGGATGGTATTGGGATGACAAGCAGAACGGAAATGACCGAAGGAATGATAGGACCTTTGAAGAGAAGCACGAAGCCAACAGCAACAGCAACAGCAAGACCATCGGCACGAAAGAAGGTTGCCGGACTCGTCGTGGTCATAGGCGCGATCGCTCTCCTGGCAGTTGCCCTGATTCCGGCATCGAACTCGACAGAGGCTTACCCCGATAGAGAGGGAGGATGTGGGTGCCATTCATACAGGATTACGCCCTTTCTCACGGTGAACGGTATGCCGAGCGGAACATACACTCCGGGACAGCAGTATTCGGTCGACGTGATAGTAGCCGACCCGAACGGCCTGACGGGGAACAACTCCTTTAGCTTCCGCATCACATCACCGGCTGTAGGGGGAGGGACGCTAGCCACGACCGACCCGAACGTTGAAATCAACACCGCAATCCAAGCCTCCGCAAACGACTCGGTAACCCCGATGACGGCGACCCAGTGGACCGTGCTGTGGACCGCACCGGCCTCCGGAACTGGAGCAGTGACGCTCAACATCACGGCGGTCATGAACCAAACGAGCATTGTTGGAACTCCGCCGTTGGACCGATACACCGTAACGCTAACCGAGGGCGCTGCCATACCTGAGTTCCCAGTTCTACTGGTCCCGGTAGTCGGAATCGGTCTCGCCGTGGTGGTCGCAGCCAGGGTCACGAGGAGATCCAAGTAGACACAAACCGTTTTCTCTCTTTCAACGAAGACGATGAGCCGGTTGCCTTTAGCCCGTTCGTTGAGATTGGTCAATGAAGCCCCGGCGACGCTAGACGCGAGGCGTGCAGAGGCATGCTCGTTCAGAGCGAGTCCCCAGGGTCCTTTCCGGATCCCTTCACCAGGGGAATAGGGATCGACCCGCCATCTCTTTGGATCATTGAACGAGGGTGGATCCAACAAGAGCACGGCCCATATTTGCCATTCGTCAGATAACATCGTTCTATGACCGAACAGTGTTGACGGCAAAAGGCCAACTCAACAATATAAGCTGCTAGAGACATATCCTCGTCGGACAACGTGGTTATCAACTGAACTTGGAGGGTACTAGAATGACAAGCAGAACGGGAATGAGCGAAGGCGTGATAGGACCTGTGAAAAGAAGGGCCAAGGCAACAGCAAGACCATCGCTACGAAGGAAGTTTACCGGCCTCGCTGTGATCATGGGCGCGATCGCTCTCCTGGCAGTGGCCCTTGTTCCGGCGTCGAACTCTACCGATGCCACCCCCGATCAAGAGGGAGGCTGTGGGTGCCATTCATACAGGACTATAGCCTTTCTCACGGTGAACGGTCTGCCGACCGGAACGTACACTCCGGGATTGCAATATTCGGTCGACGTGATAGTGGCCGACCCGAACGGCTTGACGGGAGAGAACGCCTTCAGCTTCCGCATCTCTGCAGGCGGAGGCACGCTAGCTACGACAGACCCGAACGTTGAGATCAACACCGCAATCCAAGCCTCCGCAAACGACTCGGTAACCCCGATGACGGCGACCCAGTGGACCGTGCTATGGACCGCACCGGCCTCCGGAGCTGTGACAATCAACATCACGGCGGTCATGAACCAAACGAGCATTCTCGGAACTCCGCCGTACGACCGATACACCGTCACGCTCACCGAGGGTGCAGCCATACCCGAGTTCCCAGCACTACTGATCCCAGTGGTCGGGATCGGCCTCGCCGTGGTGGTCGCAGCCAAGGTCACGAGGAGATCCAAGTAGGCACAAACCGTTTTCCCACTTTCAACCAAGACGATGAGCCATTGGCATGTAGCCTGTCCGTTGAGGTTGCTGATTCGGTCCGCGAGAGGGAAAAAGTTGAAGAGCTTCCGCCAGCAATGTGGATAGAGGTGAGCCAATGGTCGATCGCATAGCCTCGGTGAGTCTAGACAGACTCGTTTATGTCGAGCGAAAGCCGGCGCTCGTTCTATTCACAGGAGAATGGTGCGGAGACTGTGCTGCTTTCGCACCCCTGTGGAAACGGTGGACCTCTCGACGGACCGAACCGATATACACAGTTGATGTGTTGAGAGGCGCTCCCGAGTGGAACGACTGGGAGATCGACGAGATCCCCACGGTCGTTGCGTATTCAGATGGGGCGGAGAAGGGGAGGTCGGCAGGAACGATCCTTGAGAAGGACCTTGACGGACTCCTGCGGCATGTCACGCAGACCAAGGTCGCGAAGAAAGGGTCACCCTGATATGCTCTTCCCTGCTTTGCTGTATCTCATCTTCATCAGGACCAGCAAGGTGGTGAATGAAGCCCCGACGACGTTTGCCGCGATGATTGCTGAGTCTTCTCGCGCCAATCCATAGATCAGCCACAGGAACATTCCGAAACCGAGAACCGCAGGCATGATCAAAGAGACATCATCGAGCTTGCGGGTGCGGTATCCCTTGATGATCTGTGGTATGTATCCGGTCGAGGTCAGCGCCCCCGCGACGAAGGCTAGGTAAGTCCAACCGTCCATAGGATGCGTATGGAGCCCGGAGTTCTTCTGCCTTTACACCCTGGTCAGCGTTCCTTCCATGACATCAATCTGCTAGCGAGGATGAAGAAGATGAAGCCGATGACGACCACGACCAACAGATTGGCGAAGGCACTTACGCTGTTGCCGTAGACCATCGTGTCTCTCAGGCCGTTGTTGAAATAGGTGAGCGGCAACGCAGCGGCCAGGACTTGCAGGAAGTGAGGCATCGTGTCAAGCGGAAAGAAGGAGCCCGACAAGAACATCATGGGGAAGCCGATGGCGTTCGCCACTGCTGCACCCGATTCGGGGTCCTTTATGGCAACTCCCAAGAGCATTCCAAGAGAGACAAAGAGGAATGTGCCGGCAGGAATCATTACCAGAGAGAGCAGTGTGATCGTCGAGTGCGTGCCAAATACGACACTCGCCACGGCGAAGGTCGTCAGGAGGGACAATACCAGTATGATCGAGAAGAAAACGAACTTCGATATCAACCATTCGTGCTTTCTCAAGCTAGTTGTGGCGAGCAGCTTGAAGAATCCCCGCTGTCTGTACTCCGCGCATATCGAGGACATGCTGAACAGCGAATTCGTCATCACAGTAATGCCCACGACGCCGGGCAAGAAGTAGTCGAGGAACTGATAGCCCTCCTTGAGACCCTGAACACCTGGTGCGACCAGCGGCAACGTCCGCGAGAGGTTGTAGTTGTAGCTCACGCTCGCAGCTCCCACAGCGGCAACTGCGGTCCCGAAGGTGGATTGTGACTTGTCACCGTAGATCGTGACGAGGACTGGCCCTGAGTAATTGGAGCCTAGGCCATCAACAATCTTCGAGCCGAAATTGGCTGGTATCTGAAGCGCAAGTGACAGTGAATTGTCGTTGATGTAGTTCGTGATGTTCGTGTCGGCTGGAATCATCCTTACATTCACGAGAGTCGTGTTGTTCAGCTCGTTCAGATAAGCGACAGAAAAGGAGCTCCCGTCCAAGTTCTGGACCGGCAGGGACACCTTCTGGGTACCGCTCGCGCTGAATATGAATCCGAATAGCAGGATCAGCATTATGGGGAATCCGAAGGTGAAGAACGCTCCTACCTTGGATCTGAGGTATTGCCTGCCGAACCCCTTGATGTCCGCAAGAATCCGGCTCATGGCTTCAGGTCCCCCTCATCCATCTTCGCCCCAACAAGGTTCAGGAAGACATCCTCTAGCGACTGTCTCCTGGTGTAGATGTCCTTGGCGTGGAGCTCGATCCCCGAGATCTTCTGGAAGATCGTTCTCATCTCAGTGGGATCCTTCACGGGGACAAGGACGTCCCCATTCTCCTCGGTAGCCTCGATCCCTCTTCTTCTGATCTCGCGAAGTGCCTCGCTCCCTGCACCTGAGAGCACTATGACGGTCATCTTGCCATACTTCGCTATAAGGTCGTGCGGACTGCCTCTCGCCACGATCTTCCCCTTGTGCATGATAGCGACATCATCCGCCAGTTTCTCGGCTTCATCCAGGTAATGAGTCGTAAGGAACACGGTTGTGCCCTTCTTCCTGATCTCCTCGATCAACCGCCAAAGGTCTCTCCTAGCCTTTGGATCCAGGCCTGTCGTGGGCTCATCCAAGAACAGCAGTTCTGGTTCGTTTATGAGAGAGAGCGCGATCCCGAGTTTCCTCTTCTCCCCTCCCGAAAGACTTCTCGATATCACCGATTTCCTCTCAGTCAAATCGACCAGCTCGAGCAGGGCGTTCGCCTGACTCTTGGTCATCTTGATGTCGTAGAGACCGGCCCAGTATTGCACGGCTTCCGTGGGCTTGAGATTGTCGAAGGGTTCGAAGCTTTGCGGAAGGATGCCCACCCTGTCCCTGAGTGCGCTGTAGTCCTTGGTAACATCGACGCCAAAGATTGTGGCCGTTCCCGAGGTGGGGGTTCGGAGCCCCTCAAGGATCTCCACAGTGGTCGTCTTTCCTGCGCCATTCGGACCAAGCATGGAGAATATCTGACGGGGTTGGATAGTGAATGAGATATCATCGACCGCTTTCACGTTTGGCGGATAGTGCTTCGACAGCCCCTCGACTTGAATCAGTCCTTCACTCACTTAAATCCCAGAATACACAAATGGAATCATAACATAAATTCTTTAGGTTCGCCCCGGAGCGAACTAGAGCACCCGCGGGCGCTTCGCAAGCTGTGTGTGGAAGTGGACCGAAGGGGATTTCTACCCACTTTTTCGACTGGATCGACTCAAGAAGGTGCAAATATCTTCCAGAATGGCATCTCGCGAAGGGTAACGAAAAGGAGGGGGGCAATAGCCCCCTCACAAACCACTTACCTGTTCGTCTCAAGTGCCCTGTGTTCTTGCAGCGAGTGTGCAACGAGAGCGAACATGATTCATACAAATTATACACCCGTATGCTATTCATGCTGATGCGGTACGGATGATTGTCTCAGAGGATTTGTTATTGGGTCTCATCTTGGGGGCATCTCTGGTCCTCTTGTCATTCTCAATCGTTTCCTTCAGGAGAAGTGGCTTGAAAGGACTACAAATCATGACATTGGGACTCGCGCTACAAAGCACGCTCACTGTGGTCCTGCTACTAATCAACCTTGAAGCCGATTGGTTTGCGCAGTTCGACTGGTGGGTCGTCCCATTTGCAGATGCTTTGGTGCTGCTCTTGGTCCTCATCGCCAGCACGCTTACAGGGAGGTCTCATGAAAGATCCGCTTGAACTGGCGAACAGGAAGCGAATCTTCGAGACCATCCGGCAGAACCCGGGGGTACACTTCCGAGACCTGCAGCGGCGGACAAACATGCCCATAGGCGTTCTGAGCTACCATCTCGACTACCTCGTCGAGAGGGGACTATTGACGGTCGACAAGCATGAGAGCTTTACCAGGTATTTCCCCGGAGGCCAGATAGGACGGGACAAACAGCAGATGCTTGCGGCGCTCCGGCAAGAGATACCGAGGGGCATCATCCTCTTCCTCCTAATGAACCCCGGCGCCACACACGGTAAAGTCCTGGAGAGCTTTACTGTTTCTGGGGGGACGCTCTCCTACCATATCAAGAAGCTCGTCTCCAGAGGCCTGATAAGGGTTGAGAAGGCCGGGAGAGAGTCACGCATGACAGTCATTGATCCGGACAAAGTGTCCGATCTGCTTATCGTCTACCGGCGGTCGTTCCTGGACAAGCTTGTCGACGAGTTCGTCGCGGCCTACGTTGGAGCAGGTAGACCATCGGTTCCGAGACCCGAGGAAAGGACGGATGGACAATCTACTTCCGCCCTCGATAGTACCGATTCTTCTCAAGATCAACAGAAGCGCCAGGGTCCTGATCATCGCTCCTAGACGAGAGCAGATATGCCCCACCACCCACAACCCCAACTCCCACCATCACACCAACAACGACCGACAGCAAGGAAGTCCCGAGCAGTGGAATCTCTGGCATGACCACTGGATAACTACTTCCGCCGAACACGCCGACGCTAGGGTCATGGTCAATCGTTATTGTGTCCGTCGTGAGCGGCGTCGACAGGTAGACTGTCAGGGCCTCTCCGTCCGTTCTGTAGAATGCAGAGACGTTGGTTAGGCTGGCACCACCTGTGGTTCCCGTCCTCGCCTGGCTCGCCCACGAGAAGAATCCGTCCTTAACGCCTGTCTCGTTCATGAAATCGAAAGTCTGCTTGAACTGGTCCCGGTTCTCGAAGTTGCGGGTCACAAGAGCCGACCCCTGGGTCTCGTTGACAGACGGATCGCTATCAGTGATTTTACCACCCCCTTGGTAGCCTCTGAACCCGTATGACCCAGAGCTAGTGGATGGCGTGTACAATGCATCATCCATCTTCATGAGGGCCACCTCAATCGCGAGGCTGTCTACAGGCAGGGGCTTCAGGATGACTACACTCACATCGAACTTGAGTTCGGAGCTGCCATTGATAGAGTAGGCCGGAGACTGGGAGAAACCCTGGTATGTTGACGGATAATTGTAAGTTGACACGGAAAATCGAATTGAAACCTCCGCCCAGTCCTGGATGACAGAGCTAGGTCCGCCGCTCCCTGGACCTCCAGGTCCACCACCAGTTCCTCCGACTTGGACCATGTCAAGTCTTGTACTCAGCTCCAAGCCAACGATAGCACCCTCCGAGGTCTCGCTCTTCTGGGGGCCTATAAGGGTCCAAGTGCTCCTGTTTGTCGGTGCCTTGAACTCAACCAGATCAGGCGAGAAGCCGCTCCCAGTGCTGGCATTGTAGGCTACAAATGAGCGGAGTATGAAGCCGTCTCCCGTTAAGTTCGTCAGGTTCCCTGCCCTCACAGAAGCAGCAGGGAACGAATTCGATACCAGGACAGTGGTGTTCGCACTGTGTATCTCGACGCCGTTCGCTCCGACGGAATAGGTGATGTCGTGTGTGTCTTCCACCGCGGAGGCTCCGCTTGCACTGATGAACAGCGAGGCTAAGAGAATCAGCCCCATTAGGAGAACGGTAGGCACAAGTGCGATCTTCATCATGATGTCACATGTAACATGCAGGGGGACGATATTAACGAATTTGGTACACGATTAGAACTCTCAGCATGTCATCTTCCGTTCCTCCCTCCGTCGCATTGAAGATTGAACTAACCTTCGAACCTTGCACCACAAGCGCCTTAACCTGTTTTTCGAAATTAGAGTCCTAGGGCTTGATGCCCTGTAAACAAAAGAGGGGTGAAAAAGAAATGATGACAAAGCTCATGTTGGCCGTGATGGTCAGCGCCGCCGTAATGCTCGGCGGTGCCGGAGTTGCCGCAGCTGCTGGTTCAACCGCCAATGGCGATTGTGACCAGACCCAGGACCAGACCCGGCTCCAGCAGAGGGAGGGTTCGTGCGATGGCAGCCTATGCCAAGAGCACCTCTACGACTGGGACTACAACTGGAACTACAACTACTCCAACTCGGCCTAGACAAGCTGCGCTTCAGTTAGGCAGTCAAACCTCTTCCCATCCAATTTTCATTGCTGTCTGATTATGGGATTACAGTATTTGATCGGTCAGACCTTTCGGCGAAGGTTCGATGATTGTTCCACTGTTCTAATCTTGTTTCATAGGTCCTTAAGTATCCCGCAACGACAAATCGATTCTCAGACTCCCCCGGAGGCATTCGAATGGACAAGAGAATATTGACTGTCTTGTGCGCCATGATTGCGACCGCATTTTCACTATCAGGGCTCGACTTCGACCATTCAACCGAAGTTGTTCCCCTGGAATCGACAACCCAGGCGGCCGATCCGCCCCATAACATAACGCATTTCCTCCACACGGGCGATACCGCCAGATACATTTCACCGCAACTCAGCGTCCTGAGTTTCTTCGACACCAACCTTCCGTTCAACATGACGGGAGATGGGAGGAGTTATTCGGGGCAGGAGCAGTTCGCTATGCAATGGTACTTGTTCCCGCCCGCCGCATCTAACCTCACAGTCACAGGCATTGACGCGATCTTCTGGATTACTGGTGAAGTCGGCACTGGACAGCCGAACTTTGCAGGCAGCATCGAGGTGTTCGAAGTCACAGAGCAGGACATCCTGAACCTTGACTTCGACGGCACATCCGTGTACCTGTATAACATCCCGAGCAAAACTCCATTGTTCACGTATCCGCCATCGGCGCCAATGGTCTTCCCGCTCGCATTCGTCCACACTTTCAACGCAAGCGCGACAATCAGATTCGTCTTGACAATCAACCCAGGAGCTTCGGGCGCAGGAGTGGGGTCTCAGTACACTAATGTGACCGTCTTCTGGGACAGCTATCATCTGTTCGATTCTCGCCTGATTCTGAAGACCCAGAACCCGATGACAATCGACTCGAGCGCGACAAGCGATTTCACCCGCCAGCCCAAGAACGGCTTCATCGATGAGGGCAACACGACGATGTACTTCACCGCTAACGTTTCTGACCCCTACGGCGGCTATGACATACGCTGGGTCAACCTGACGGTGAAAGCGCCAAACGGGACCGCCATTCCCGGGCTCGATAACGAGCCGATGGACCGGATCACGGGCAGTGACACAGCTCCAGTATCCGTCTATGAACTATCATGGGATTACAGTGGAATGCCCACGGGTACCTACTCATACGATGTGTGGGCAGTCGATGACTCGGGCATGACATACTACTACTACTTTGCCCAGTCCACATTCCAGCCCTATGACGAGCTGATCACTAACACGTTTGCAGTAGGAGTGATCTACAACCTGGAAGTCCATCTGAACGACTCGCTGGGCGTGTCGCTCGAGGGCGCGACGGTCAACTATGACGGTATCACGGCGCTGTCCAACGACATCGGCTGGGCATCATTGACCGTGTTCGGTAACGGCACGATGGCTGTCTACTGGCACAGCATCCTGGTCTATAGCTTCCTCGTGAACCTGACAGAGGACTCCATCCTGTTCGTGACCTGTGAGGTCTATTCTCCGGAGCTACGCTTGGTCGACTCACAGTCCCAACCACTCCCCTCAGCTACGGCCTTCTTCGAGTATGCGGATGGAGAGAGACTCCCCGTTCTGATGTCTAGCATCGATGGATCCATCGGTGTCATTGACCAGGTCCCGACCGGCAACAGCCTACTTAGTGTGTGGTGGCGGGGCTCACTGGTCTTTGATGGGGACGTGCTGATTAGCAGTAGCGAGGTTCTCAACGTGACCTGCAACGTGTATTACATGACCGTCCACGTGACGGACAATGTCGGGACACCTATACCGATCTCGACTGTTGTTTGGCTGGATTCCGAGACACACATTCTCATCGACTCAATGTTCTCCAACGAGACGGGCGTTGCTGTAGCGCGCCTGCCAGCGGGTACCTACGATGTGGATATCTACTGGCACGGCAACCTAATAGGCGCCGCGCCTGGCACACTCCTTTCCACAGATACTCAGGTCACGGTCATAGGCCAGGTCTGCAGCGTGAACATAGTAGCCATGGATACCAGGGGCATTCCTCTGTCTGATGCGCATGTTGTGATCAAGTCTACAAGTGAGATAATCGTGAGCAAACTGACCAATGATAGCGGGGCCATACACGCCATTCTGCCCATAGGAACGCTGGAAATCGAGACTTACTGGTACGGTGTTCTTGTCAACGATACTCTCGTCACGCTCGACGGCGATGCCAATGTGATAGTTACATGTTCGGTTTCCTACCTCGAGGTGAACACAAAAGATGCAGCAGGGAAGGCATTGAGCGGAGTCGAGGTAGTTGTCAAGGATCCGGAGGGGAATGCGCTCGGTTACGGCCTGACTGCGGACGGGACAATCGTGTTCCGGCTGCCCGACCAGATGGTGACTATCGAGGGCCATCTCGTGTGTGAATACATGATGACGCATGTGAGCTTGGCGCAGTCCGCAAATATGAATGTGACGGGTGATTCGCAGGTCACATTGACTTTCGACTATCCGCCGGGAGTGCTATCGACCGTGCTGTTCTCACTCGGCCTCGTCGGGACATTGGCTGCCGTGCTTGCAGTGTTGGTGGTCTTCCTGTTGCTCAGAACCCGCAGCAAGGGCCGCTCGGAGCGAGCGGACGAGAAACCCTCAGAACCGAAGCCGCACGCTGAGGAAGAGCCCGTTCCACCGCCGTTTGACTCAGAGCCTATGCCTGCCGTAGTGACAGTCCAGCCGGAAATGGCAACTGAACGGTCGTCGAGTGCGCGCAAGACAAGCACTCCCCGCCGCCAGAAGAAGCCATAGGGCGAGGATCCTGGTTCTTCGTTACGGTGTAGCCCCTCACAAACTCCTTCTTCTTTCCTCCCCTATAGATGTTATGATGAAATCGTCTCCTCGCGTTCGCAGGATTCGAATAGTCGAAAGACCACACGATGTTCTAGTCACAGATTCAACCCCGGGAAAAGAGTGCACCTCGAGTGCGTCCTAAGGATTGGGGCATATCCCTGACAAAGGGACGAAGTGACCATAGTGCGGGAAAACCGCGAATAGAGGCATGTCCGATAGCCCCAGCGAATCCGTGATGATCGGGAGAATTGGAAAGAAGATAACCTGCATCATGTCGTCAAGAGGGACATTTCAACATAGAGGTCTTTTCCGAGGCGAGGTAGCTCGATATTCATTCGAAAGTGAAAATGGACCGAAGGGGATTTGAACCCCTGAGAAGCCAGCATGTCACGACTCGGGTTCAATCAGCGGGAATTGAGGCCGGATCTAAACCCCTTTCTTCCTTTCCATGTCTTGCTTGAAGCCCTTGCGATAGAGGACCAACGAGGCTGTCACAAGCAGCAGCCCAAAAACGGCAATTGCCACAAAACTCCAATCAGAACCTCTGGAATCGAAGACGAAATTGCTGGTCCCTATGAATGCAAGAAATGCTCCAGCCAAGAACACGACTGCCACATACAAAGCCAGCGCGGTCCATTCCTCTGGAAGATATATACTCAAATGCCGACTACCGGCGAATGATACGCCGAGGAAAAGGACTCCTAACGCCAGGAGTATCACCGCCAGGAGTATCACCCCTAGTCCCGAGATCGAGTCGAAACCAGAAGTCTGTAGGCCTTGGACCATGCCTATTCCTGCGATGGTCATGATGATTCCAAGACTGAACGGTGCAAGAACCCCAATTATCGGATAGAGGGTTGCGATTCGAGGCGGGAGAATCACGGTCCTAGGAGTCTCAACGACAGGAGGAGGCTTGGCGGCTCGAATGAGGGGGTCTGTCGGCGGAGCAACTGTCATCAATCGGATAAGCGACACCGCAAATAGATAGAGATTGCTACGGACTTCTGCTTGCCTTTCCCATCTAAGGTCTTTTCCGAGGCGTGCTAAGACACCTTTCATTCTTCCCATTTCTTCCATACAACAATGCTTGCTCCAAGAAGTCCTATACCTACAGCAAAAGGAACGACTCCCCAATTCGTATTGGACCCTCCGCCCAAGACTTTCAACCACAAGAGAGAGCTTGCCACTAGCTGAGCGCCCCACCAGATGAGAAAGACGAGAACGATTTCTTTTGTTGTCATCTATCGTCCACCCTACCTCTAATGATAGTTCTTGCGCTATATCGCTTATTGCCTGACATCTTATCGCCTTTCCTCCTCTATGCTCGTTTCTTAATGGCAAGCCTCTGAGTAACAATAATAAAGTCATTTTTATTAAAAAGTAAGAATGGACCGAAGGCGATTTGAACCCCTGATGAGCCAGTAGATCGCGGCTCGGATTCAATCAGCAGGGATTGACGACTCGGCGCAAACCCCTTTCGTCTTTCTTCACTGTCCTACAAAGGCATTCTTCGTGAAGAACCCCATCGCTTTCATGTGCAGAGGGAAGAGCGAGTCCTCCTGAAAAGCAGACTCGTCCTGTCTTGGGGAGAAAGCACGTGCCTGCAAGCCGGCTTGATATTGAGTCTTCGCCGCTTCCCGATTCTTGTATGTCCTTCTCAACCTAAGGTCTTTTCCGAGGCGAGGCTCCCTTCTTGTTTTATACATCACAGAGCAGATCCAAAGAGAAAGCGGCCAGAGTGTGAGTCGGCTCGAAGAACTAGCCATTCTTTGCTGGGACAGATTCCGTTTCTTGCCCCTTTCCTCCACCATGGGCTCTTCCCCATATGCACACGCCTGCTTGACAGACTGCTTGCATGATGTGGCAATCACCACGATTGTCACGGTACCTTGAACTACTCATATAGATGAACAGTCAATTCTGGCAAGTCGGGTTTCGAGGAATAGAAAACTTCTTGAGTCGAGAACACTTGGAGGATTCCGTGCGACTGCCGGATAGATTCGAGAGAATCTCGCTTGCCAATGTTCCGTCACCCTGCTACATCATTGACGAACTGGCACTTGAGGAGAACTGCAGAATACTAGATGAAGTCCAGAACCGGACAGGGTGCAAGATTCTCTTGGCACTGAAAGGATTTTCTGTGTTCAGTATGTTTCCACTAATCAGAAAGTACTTGCATGGCACGTGCGCAAGCGGATTGTTCGAAGCGCGTCTAGGAAAGGAGAAGTTCGGAAAAGAAGTTCATGTGTTCGCCCCTGCATATGACGATCGTGAGTTTGCGCAACTGCTGAAGATCTCAGATCACATTGTGTTCAATTCCCTCGGCCAATGGGAACGGCTGCGCCCGCTTGTGGAGAAGAGCCGACGTAAGATCAGTTGTGGCATTCGCATCAACCCCGAGTACTCTGAAATCAAACTGGATATATGGAATGCCTGCGCAAGATACGGTCGTTTCGGGGTGAAAGCTAGTGATTTCCACTCCGTTCCGGAAGGAATTGAGGGGCTCCACTTCCATGCTTTGTGCGAGCAGAATTCTGACACTCTGGAGAGAGTGCTCACCGTGATTGAGAAGAAGTTCGGCAATCACCTGTCCAAGGTCAAGTGGGTCAACTTCGGCGGGGGACATCACATCACTAGGCCAGACTATGACATCGACAGGCTTTGCCGCATCATCACGGACTTCAGAAGGAAGTACAACGTAGATGTCTACATGGAACCAGGAGAGGCAGTCGGATTGAATGCAGGAATCTTGCTCGCTAGGGTACTTGATATCGTCCGCAACGAAGTTGAGATAGCAATCCTGGACACTTCAGCTTGGGCTCACATTCCTGACATACTGGCTGCATCGTTTCGGCCAGATATCATTGGGGGTGGCAAGCCAGGCGAGTTGGAATATACTTACAGGTTGGCAAGCCGAAGTTGCATGTCAGGAGACATCATTGGTGACTACTCATTCTCGCGGCCATTGCATAGCGGATCAAATATCATGTTCTCTGATATGGCCAAGTATTCCGTGGTGAGCAACAACATATTCAATGGTATTCCTCTTCCCTCAATAGCGATACTTGCGAAATCCAACAAGATCAGAATTCTCCGCAAGTCTGGGTATGAGGATTACGTGGGGAGGCTGTCGTAGCTTCGCAGGAACACTGGCCTCGATAGTCGAGCCGGTCGACGCAATCCAGATGGAATCGGCAAAGGGGGTCAAAGACGAGGTGACATATTGAGCAGAGCACGGATCAGCATGATGTCCAGGTCAGAGAAGGAGCAGACACATGCAGCCTCGCTCAAGATACTTGAGAGGTCTGGGGCTTATGTCCGAAGCGCAACTGCTCTACGTCTTCTCAAGGACGCGGGAGCCAGGGTCGGTGAGGAAGATATGCGAGTGTACTTCCCCGAGAGCATGGTTACGGACGCGCTAAGATCTTCTTCCAAGGAGTTCGTGCTCGGGGCCAGAAATCCAAAGCACGATCTAAGAATCCCCGCCAATGGCTTTCCATTCTTGACCACGGATGGCTTTCCGGTAGCCATACGGGACAGCGACACATTGGTCAAGAGGCCTTCAACGAGAAGTGACTTGGAGAAGTGGGCAAAACTCGCGGACTCGGTATCTACCGTGGATTTCTTCTGGCCTTCCACAACGCCAACGGATTTGCCGACTCATTTGCAGCTTGTGGGGGGCCTCCGAACCTCATACGAGAACACCGAAAAGCACGTTCAGTACCAGGCGTTCAGCGGGCAAGAAGCCCGGTTTGAGATAGAGATGGCTTGCGCTGTCGCAGGAGATGAGGCGGAGAACAGACGAAGGCCTCATTTCTCATCTGTGCAGTGCATCGTCGCACCGCTTCAATACGACGGCGGGTCTACTGACGCGGTCATTGAATTCGCCCGCGCTGGCATTCCCGTGGTGGCAATGTCAATGGTCACTCCTGGCATGACTGGCCCTGCCACATTGGCAGGATCGGTTGCCCTCGCAAACGCTGAGGTGCTTGGATCGTTGGTCATATCGAACCTCGCCAACAGGGGAGCGCGGGTCTTCTACTGCTTCGTATGCACGCCGCTAGACATGAAGTTCGGAACCTTCGCGACTGGGTCGCCAGAGTATGGAGTTCTCGGGATAGCCGGGTCCGAGATGGCGAGGCACTATGGATTGCCGTCGATGATGAGCGGATACGGTTCCTCTGCGAAGACTCCTGGTGTTCAGGCCGGGTTTGAGAAAGGGATTACGACTGCGGCCGTCGCCTTGTCTGACTGTGATTTGCTAACGGGCATCGGTTCGCTAAACGACGCTTCATACGCTTCGATGGAGGAGCTGCTAATCGATGCCCAGATGTGGGAAGACATCAAGCGGACCTGGACAGGAATGGAGGTGAATGAGTCAGACCTTGCACTGGAAGTGATTGAGAAGGTCGGCCCAAAGGGGCAATATCTGAGCCACCCGCATACGCTCGCCAATTACCGCAAGTTGCACGTCCCAAAGTACCGCGACCGGTCGAGCTATACTGCCTGGGAGGCGTCAGGGAAGAAGGACATGCTGGTCACGGTCCAGGCCGAGGTCAAAGACATACTCGCGAGGCACAGACCGAAGCCGCTGGACAAGGATGTAGAACTGAAGCTAGCGGTGATAGAGAAGAGGGCGTCGAAGGCCGTAGCATAGAATGGAAGGTGCAATAGGCATCGCGACATCTTGTTTCATATGGGCCATTCATCCGAACTTCTCATCTACTCCGAACTCGCCTAGGTGGAGGGCTGGCTTTCACTGATCGCGAAATAGGCAACCTTCCTGCATCCGACGATTACTCTAAGTATGATACAGACAATGCTCATTCGAGCCTTCAGTCTCGAGGGCTGGAAGATGTCTATGTCGACCTTCTCAGTGAAGAGAGGCCTCGGCGAGCTTACTGTCCTCACGGAAGCACAGAGGAAG
>Ga0315286_10001965_pt1 | contig 18951 bp, 16 predicted proteins | sample YL17G10_0_MG_FD_205038 | JGI IMG/M metagenome (GOLD analysis project Ga0315286, IMG submission 205038) | Sediment microbial communities from Yellowstone Lake, YNP, Wyoming, USA - YL17G10_0 | ecosystem: Environmental > Aquatic > Freshwater > Lake > Sediment | place: USA: Wyoming | collected... | reverse complement strand
GGACAGCCCCGGCGTGATCGTGTAGGTGTTCTCAGTGGCGTCGGCGGGTAACGAATCGGCGTTCACCAGAAGCCGCTGCCAGTCGAACTCGACGAAGAACGTCACTTGGGGCGCAGGGAACTCGATCGCCGAGTTGAACACGAACAGATCGTTGAACGAATCGCTCTCGCCCGAAGGAACAGCCGGATATGCCGGCGGCTGGAAGCCCGACGAATCGGGGAAATCCGGGTCGAAGATTCCGTACCCGTCTTTCTCGTTCTTGTTGAATCGGTAACCCGCGTTCAGGTGGAGTCGGGTGGGGACAAACGCCTCGATATCCACGAAATCGAGCGTGAGAAGACCGAGGAGGAGGAAGTCCGTTTTGTCCGCCGTGAAGCCGCGGGTGTCATCGCCGGTTGGGAAGCTCGCCTCCCCCAGGGCGCCCAGTTTGACGACACGCGACTTCAGCGGAACGGTCAACTTTCCGGAAATCTGGGTATCCCCGATACCCCCCCGTGTGACTCTATCGAAATCGTTTCCCGCTTTCTCCTTTGGGTCGCGGATCCAGCTTCTCACGTCGAGGTTCGCGCCGAGTTCCAGAAACTCGCTGGCCGCGAAGGTCAGTGTTCCGCGCGTGATGAACATGTGGTAGTCCACCGTTGCGCCCGGGTACAGCGACAACAGTTCCTCGCCGGGATACTGGAAGTAGTGCTCGCTCAGCTGGAAGTTGAGCTTCCCTTTGCCGATGTTGTCGGCGGAGAGCGATCGGATCAAGCCGCGAGTGCCGTGATACGCGACCCCCGCACCGGCGGGCACCGCACACACCACCACGCTCGCAGCAGCCAGAATCGCAAGGAAACGTCTCATTCGATCTCCTTTCCTCTCCGGTGAGCGATAGCTCCCCGGACTTTTTGATTTTCTTCGGGCGGCCGGTCCTTCCGTGTCGGTCTCAAGAGACGGGGCCGCTTCTCGAGACGACTACCCGTTCCCCCTGTTGCCGTCGGAGTCGCGTTCACTCGCTTCCCCGCCCGGCGCCCCACCTTCACGCCCTTTCGGGAGTTCTTCCTTGGACCCTTCCCCCGTTTTCTCCCTGGCCTCTTCCTTGGGTCTCTTCAGCTCATCGATGTAGTTCATTTGGGATTCGAAAAGGGCCTTCCCAAGGTACTCGTCTTCCCGCTCGGTCAGGTTGCCCCGTGTCTTCTTCTTGAGCATCGCGAGGATGTCGACGGAGACCTTTGCCTGGTCGAGGTCTCTCTCGATCTCGTTCGTCAAGGGGTTGGGGATCTTGCCCATCTGCTGCATCGCCGCGATCTGAAACATCGACACCACTTGGAGAAAAAGAATCTCGTCGTGCAGCGGTCTTTCGTCATCGTTCACGAGCCGACCTCCGTTTGCGGGATCCCCCGAACAAAAGCCCCAAACCGCGGCCGCCATCGCGGGACGTTTGGATATTCGGCCACCGCGGCGAAAACTGTCAATAAAAAACCCCACGCTCGCACGAGCGTGGGGTTTGCGTCCCTGTTCCCTTCCGCGCCTACGTGACGGATCGTTCCGTGCTCACCCAAAGCATCGACGCCTTTTCTTCGCTGGACGCGTTTATGTAGGAATGCGGCTCGAGCGCGTCGTAAAAAATCGAGTCGCCCTCGCCGAGCTCGAACTCCTCCGCACCGGCCTTGAACAACACCCGCCCGGAGAGCACCAGCGCGGCCTCGTTTCCGCGGTGGCTGTGAGGATCTCCCCGATGCGACTTGCCTCCTTCGAGCGTGATCACGCACGCCTGGAGCCTCCCCCCGGGGATCGATGACGTGAGACGCTCGATTGTCCCCGCCCCGCCCTTCAACGACTCCTGAATTCTGTTCTCGAGCGTCACGAGCGAGACGTCGCCGAGATCCTCTTCTTCGATGAAATACGCGGGGTCCTTGCCAAGCGCCCTCGAGATCCTCACCAGCGCTCCCAGCGTCGGCGATGTCTTGCCGCGCTCGATCTCGGAGATGTGCGTCGCCGAAATGCTCGCAGCCGCTTCGATATTCTTCAATGTTAAGTGTTTGCTTTCACGTACCTTTTTTATCCGTTTCCCCAGTTCTGCCTTGTCCAACATGATGTTTCTCCAGACGGACGTTCCGTATCCCATTGGGCTAAAGGTTGAATGGAGGCGAGGCCACCCAGAGTACCCGCGACGGGCCGTCGCCAATGTTCTTTATCGTGTGGGGTTCGCCGGACTTGAAGTGGATGCAGTCCCCCTCTTTCAGCAAGTGACGCTCGGAGCCGATGTGGATCTCGACGACCCCTCTGAGGATGTGGATGAGTTCCTCCCCCGTGTGGCTCAGAGGCTCCGGGGTGTGGGTCAGACCGGGGTCCAGCTCGACTTCAAGACAGGACATCTGCGCTCGGCTGATCCCGCGACTCAGACATCCAATTCGCGCACCCCAATCCTCGTACGCGAACACCCGCCGGTTTTCCTTGCGTACGACCGATACCGCTGGGTACGCGTCGCTGTGGAGGAAGTACGACGGCTCCGTGTCGAGCGCCTTGGCAATTTTGGCGAGCGCTCCAACCGTCGGGGAGGTCATCCCGCGTTCGATCTCCGAGACGTGCGTGGCGGAGACTTTTGCCTTGAGTTCCACCTCCTTGAGAGTGAGCTTCCTGTCGAGGCGACACCGTTTGATGCGTTCTCCCAGTTCCTGTTTGCTCGGCATTGGCCCGACTCCTTTTTGACTCGTCTGAATTTCGTGGGCTCCGTTGTCACCATCACCGGTACCTGTTGCATGCTTATACTAAGCAACGAATTGCCTGGAATCAATGAAAGAATTGAAAGATATATTAGAATTTCCACAGGGCCTCAAATGCCGATGATCTGTTAGCCTACGTATGTTAAATCTGCGCCGACCCTCCTGACCGGCCTCTCCCTCACCCGTCGACCCGCGAGGATTGACAACCAGGGCGGGGTGCCTCAGAATCGGTCTTTCGCTTCGGTTTCGAAAAAGGGGGTCCATGAAGGTCTGGGTTATGCGGTTCGGGGCGCTGGGGGATTGTATCCTTCTCTGCCCTTTTCTGTACCACCTCAAAGCCAACGGGGTCGAAGAGGTCACGGTGGTGACGAAAAGAGCGTACGTGGAACTCTTTGCCGCTGCCCGGGGCGTCGATCGGGTCGTCGCGGTCGCCGAAGGATCGGGGGTTCGCGGGCTCTGGCAGATCGTGCGAAACCACCACGCGGACGATGCCGCGCTCATCGACGCTCACGGCAGCCTGCGGAGCCGGATACTCGGCGGCGGTCTCGGGGGCGCCGGTGTCCGCATAAAGAAGTACTACCCCCAGCGTCTCGGGTTGATCCTGCTCAAGCGTTCATGCCGGATCCCGAGGGTCGTCGAACGGTACAGCGAGCTGGGAGAGTCCTTGGGTCTGCCGCCGATGAAGGCCCGCGTGGGCGGGATCGAAGTCCCTGGTTCCGCCGGACGTTCGGCGGAATCGCTGCTTGCCGGTGTGACCGGCGACATCGTTTGTCTCGCGCCGGGGAGCCGCTGGCCGATGAAGAAATGGGGAGTGGAGAACTATATCGAACTCACCCGGCGTCTCGTGTTCGAGTTTGGGTACCACGTCGTACTGCTCGGCGACAAGAAAGACGCCGAGTCGACGGCGCCCATCGCAAATCAGATCCCCGAACGGGTGACGAATCTCCTCGGCCGGACGGGGATCCTTGAGACTGCGGCCGTGATCAAACGCTCGCTGGTGTTCATTGGGAACGATTCCGGGTTGATGCATCTCGCAGAAGCCGTGGGCGTTCCAGTCATCGTTCTCTTCGGACCGACGGTGGAAGCCTTCGGTTACTACCCGTCGCTCGCCGAGAGCAAAGTCGTCGAGCGGTCGCTTGCCTGCCGTCCGTGCTCACGAAACGGTCGCCGTCCGTGCCCGAGGGGCACACAGGAGTGTCTCACCGGAATCCCGGTCGATTCGGTGGAGGAAGCGTTGTGGGACCTCCTCGAAAAGCGAGGTCCGGCGCGCTACGTTCACGAGTAGTCCTGCGGGGTCGAGAGATGAGCGGTTACCGCACGCAGAAAACGATCTACAACCGGTTCGTCCTTCCCGTGTCGTACGGTCTCGTGCGCGCGGCCGCGCCTTTTCACGAGAAGCTGCGAAACACGATACGCGGACGCGAAGCAATAATGGACAGGTGGAGGACGGCCGGTGACCGTATGGGCGACAGACCCATTTGGTTCCACGTCGCAAGCGTTGGCGAGTACGAACAGGCCCGGCCGCTCATTACGGCGCTCAAGGAAACCCACCCCGGCATAGACGTCGCATTGAGTGTCACCTCGCCCTCCGGCTACAAGTATATTTCCGGGAAAGAAAGGATCGACGAGGGGAACACCATACGATTCGTGGATTACCTTCCCTTCGATTTCGCGGAAAACGCTCGTTTTTGCCTTGCGGCTCTCGGGGCGCGGTTGCTAGTTTTCGTCAAATTCGATCTGTGGCCCAACCTCGTTTGGGAGGCCGCCGCGCGGGAAACCCCGATGGTCCTCATCGACGCGACGCTCAGCGAGACTTCCAGACGGAACACGGCTCTCGGCAAACGGTTTTATCGCGCCGTATACTCGAACTTGAACAAGATTCTGGCGATTTCCGACGCCGATGCGCGCCGATTTCTCGAGTGCGTACCGGGTCACCGGTACGTCCTGGCGGTGGGAGACACACGCTTCGACCGTGTGATGGACCGAAAGCGGGACAGAAAGGACGCGAAGCCGCGTATCGACAAGAAGGGCCGTCTCACCGTAATTGCAGGGAGCACCTGGCCGAAGGACGAAGCGCACCTCCTCGGCGCTCTGGCCAGGTTGGCGAAAGCCGACCCCGGCACCCTGCTCGTCGTCGCGCCCCACGAACCGGCCGTGGACCGGGTCGAAACGCTTCTTTTGTGGGCGAGGAACGAAGGGCTTCGCGCCGCTCGCCTGAGCGAGCACGCGAAAGCGGCCGCGCACGATGACGCGGAGCAAGTGGTGATCGTCGACTCGGTCGGCGTTCTGGCGGAGCTTTACGAGGACGCAGACCTTGCGTACGTTGGAGGGAGTTTCTCGACAGGGGTCCATAACGTGATCGAGCCCGCGATCATGGGCATACCCGTGCTCTTCGGACCGATACACAAGAACTCTTTCGAAGCGCTCGAACTCGTCCGGCGCGGCGCGGCGATCGAGGTGAATACCGAAACGGAAACCTTTGATGCGCTTGCCGCGCTGGTCAAGGATCGCAACAAAAGGACGGAGATGGGGGGGCTCGCCCGCGGGTACGTCGAGTCCCAGCTCGGCGCGACGCAGCGGTGCCTCGAAGCGATCCGCGAATATCTCTGAGCGCGGAGCGGGGGCCCCATCGACGCCACCCGCGGCGGGAAGCCGAGCGCAGCGGAGCGAGGGCCTGACAACAGCCCTCCTCGCGAGCACACGCCGATAGCGGACAGGACTCACGGCAACACGGAGCAGTCATGGTAAACACCGACTCACATCCCGAATTCATCCAGATCGAGACGAACATCGCGTGCAATGCGAAATGTCCGTTCTGTCCCCAGAAGACCATGACACGCAGGCCGCGCCGCATGCCCGACGACGTGTGGATGAAGATCATCGACGACACGAGAGGACTGGGCATCACCTACAGGCCGTTCATGATCAACGAACCGCTCTCGGACCAGCGGATGGGCGCGATCATGCGCTACATCCGCAGGGATGAGACGGCAATGATCGATCTCAACACCAACGGCGAACTCATGACCGAAGAGATGGCGATGGAGATCCTCGACGCCGGCATCGAAGTCATCCGTTTCTCGATCGACGGTTTCTCCGAGGCGTCGTTCTCGCATACCCGCGTGGGTGTCGACTACGAGACAACCGTCGAGAGAACGCTCAAGTTCATCGAGCTCGCGAGAAAACACGGGGGGGCGGGGCGTATCGAAATCCGCATGATCGATCTCGAGGTCAACCGGGCCGAGCAGGACGCCTATAAACGATTCTGGGCCGACGCCGGCGCGATACCGATCATCACTTTCTTTTACCGCTGGCCTTGGGAACCGGGGGTCGAGAGGGTAAACCTCCCCTGCCTGAAAATCCTCAACGAGATGTTTTTCTACGTCAACGGCAAGGCGACGTTGTGCTGCTGGGACGCGCACGAGCGGGCGGTCATCGGCGACGTAACGAAGCAGCACGTTCTCGATATCTGGAACGGGGCGGTCAACCAGCGCTACCGGTTACTTCTCGCCCAGGGGAGGAGAGACCAGATTCTTCTCTGTTCGAGGTGCGAGGCCTACAAGGACCGTCGCTTCGAGGGCTTTCCGGCCGCCTCCCAGTCGTAGCCTCCCGCCCTGAGCACAACGGGTTTCTCTCCCGTAAAATCGACGAGCGTCGAAGGTCCGCCGCCGGCGAGACGCCCCTCATCGGCGATGAGGTCGACCAGAGCGCCGAATCTCTGCTCGATGACATCCACATCTTCGAGGGGCGGGTGCCCCGTCTCGTTGACGCTCGTTGAGAGAATCGGCTCGCCCAACGCGTCGATAGTTGTTTTCACAAGCGCGTGCCGGGGGACACGGAACGCGATCGTCGCGCCCACCCAAGAAGGGCAACGGTCTCCTGAGCGGAACACCGCGGTGAGCGGCGCGGGCCAGACTCTCTCCAGCCTCCCGCGGGAGACGCACCCCCACCCCTCGATGTACCGTTCCACCATCTCGGCGTCCGCGGCGAGATAGAGAAACCGGCGATCGTCCCCGCATCGCTTGATGGCGACGATCCTGTCGAGGCCTTTCCGGCTGGAAAGCGGCGTGCTCAACCCGTAGAGCGTGTCGGTGGGAACAACGACGACCCCGCCTTTCGACAGGACGTCTCTCAGAAGAAAAGCGGCGTCGGAGCGGTCACTTCGAACCCTCGTCATGCGATCCTCTTCCCGCAGCCCCTGTCATGTCATTGTCCGGTCGTGACGACTACTTCAGACCCTCGCGGTACTGCCGGAGCCTCTCACGAACCGTTTCATCGGAGAGGGCGAGGATCTCGGCGGCCAGAACCGCCGCGTTTTTTGAACCGTGCGAACCGAGACCCACGGTGGCCACGGGGATCCCCCCGGGCATTTGGACGATCGACAAAAGAGCGTCCACACCCCCGAGCGGCCCCCCGGGGACGGGGACGCCGATAACGGGCTTGAGTGTGTGAGAGGCGATGACACCGGGGAGCGCCGCGCTCAGACCCGCCGCCGCGATGAAAAGACGTGCCCCTTTCCCTTCAGTCTCCCGCACATACGCCCGCAGCTCATCCGGCTGACGGTGAGCGGACAGCACCCGTTTCTCCCAGGGGATGCCGAGTTCGTCGAGGATCTTGAGCGTGGGCTCGAGATGACCCTCGTCGCTCTTGCTCCCCATCACGATCGAAACAACCGCATTCTTGACCATTACTGATGCACACCTTCTCTCTGTCTGAGCTCGCGCACCGGACGAGGATACTAGAGCGCCCGTTTGCCGATATCTTTCCTCCAGTACGCCCCCTCGAATTTCACCATGTTCACACCGTCGTACGCGTGATCCAACGCTCCGGCGAGATCGTTTCCCCACGCCGTCACGGCAACGACACGCCCCCCGGAAGTGACAAGACCCACCGGCCCCTTCTTCGTTCCCGCATGAAACACGACTCGCGTGTCGTCATCGATCTTCTCGAGACCCTCGACGGAAAGCCCTTTTCCGTATGAGCCCGGGTACCCCCCGGATGCCACGACGACCGTCGCGGCACACCGGCCGGTGTGGAACTCGACCTTCTCGGGGATGCTTCCTCCGGCGGATTCGTAGAGAAGCTTTACAAGATCGCTCTTCACCAACGGGACAAGAACCTGTGTCTCGGGGTCTCCGAACCGGACGTTGTATTCGAGCACACGCGGGCCTTCACTCGTGATCATGAGCCCCGCGTAGAGGACCCCTGCAAACGGAGCGCCTTCTGCTTCCATCCCGCGGAGCGTGCGCATGACGACCGTCTCGAAAATGTGCGCGCGCAGGTCGTCTCTCACGAACGGGACCGGGGCGTACGCTCCCATCCCACCCGTGTTGGGCCCTTTGTCGTTGTCGAAAATCCGTTTGTGGTCCTGTGACGAGGGGAGTAGAACCGCCTTCCCGCCCCCGCACACGGCGTGTATCGATACCTCGTCTCCCTCGAGACACGCCTCGATCACAACCTTGTCGCCCGCAGGGCCGAATTGTTTTTCGACCATGATCTCGTCGATCGCTTTTTCGGCCTCCTCCACCGTTCTTGCGACGATCGCCCCTTTTCCTGCAGCGAGCCCGTCCGCTTTGACGACGATCGGCGCCCCTTTGGACCGGATGTGCGCCTTGGCACTTCCCGCGTCGTCGAACACGACGAAATCAGCCGTGGGGATCCCGTTCCGGCGCATGAATTCCTTTGCGAAAACCTTGCTTCCTTCGAGACGCGCGGCACCACGTCTCGGGCCGAAACACCTCCGTCCCACCGACTCGAAACGATCGACGATCCCTTCGACGAGCGGGGCTTCGGGTCCGACGATGGTGAGATCCACGTGACGTTCGGCGGCAAAGTCCGCCAGGGCGTCGATGTCGTCGGAGGGAATGGGAACGTTTTCTGCGATCGCCGCCGTGCCTCCGTTCCCCGGGGCAACAAAAAGCTCGTCGATTTCGCGGGACTTTCTCGCCGCCCACGCCAGGGCGTGCTCGCGGCCTCCGCTTCCGACGACCAGCACTTTCACGCCCCACCTCCTGGTTCTAGCTTTGGCAAGAGATTGTGCCCCTCCTCGATCGCGGCTATCTTGTCCGCGCCGTGCCGCTCCAGCGTCTCTGCGAGAAACGACTCGGCGTCGACACACGGCTTCATGCCGCACGAAAAAAGAACATCCGTTGTCATCGAGGTGACCACGCCGACTTCGTAGTTCTTGCCGAGGTCGTAGAGCGAGACCAGTGTCTGATTGTTAAGGTCGTACCGCTTGTACGCAGTCTTGAGAAATTCCTCCTTCTTCCGCTTCAACGCCGCCTCGAGATACGAGGAGCCAACCCCTTCCTCACATTCCGCGAAGTAGAGCACCGTTCCGCCTTTTTTCACCGCTCCCGCCGCATGGCGCAAAGGCTTGTGGCTCTGGAGAAAGTTGATGTCGTACGGATGGCCTCCCGCGCTGAGCACGACGACGTCGTACTGCTCCCGCAGCGGGCACACGTGAGCGTCTCTGTACGCCTCGCATGCCTCGAGGTGAGACTTGAGGAGATCCCCCGCGTTCAAGAATACGATGTCTCCGGCTCTGTCGGCAAAAAAATTGACTGCGAAAACCCTGTGCAGCGCCGAAGCGGTCTCGCACATGTCCTCGTGGACGGGGTTCCCTTCGAGCACGCCCGGCAGACAGGACGGGTGGAGCTTGACCGGTCGGCCGTCCACAAGGCTCAAACGGTGGTTGGCGAGTATGGCCTGACGGTCCGCGCATCCCGGAAGAACGAGCTTGCGGCCGCCGCCAAAACCGGCGAAATAGTGGAACGAGATCGGCGCGAGCACAACGATCAACCCGGCGTCTCTCAGCGCGATGTTCACGCGAACCGGCGTTCCGCGGCGCGTCAGAACGAGGGCGGAGAGCTTTTCGGGATCGTCGCAGTCGTGTTCTTCGAGCACCATCCCGGCGAGCGGACCCTTTCGGAAAAACGCCTTCTCCGTCTTGGTGAGCTTCCGGTGGGTGCCGCGAGCGACGAGGATCTTGATCGAGGAGGGGTGAACACCGATCCCGTCGAGATAGGCGATGCACAACGGGAGGATGACCTCCGCGCCCCGGCTACGCGTCAGGTCGGATACGAGGATCACCACGTCCCCCGCCGCGGCAGCCATTTCGTCCAAAGACGCGCCACCGACGGGGTCGCCGCAGGCGCCTGCGAACGCCACGGGGAGATCCTCCAGCGGCGCTCTCTCACGCGACCTCAGAAAGTCGACGCGGACCCCCTCCGGGATTCGGATGATCCTCTCGCCTTTCCCGTATGGGAGCTTAAGTTCCATCGGTGGGTGTTCTGCGGATCGTTGTCCCTTTTCGACCTTCGACGGCATCGAGGAGATCACCCGGTTGGGCGATGAGGACGCTCCGTCCGCCGGATTCGAGAAACTCGATCGCCGCTTGAACTTTCGAACCCATGCTGCCCGGGGGAAACTGCCCCTGACGGAACAGGGTCTTGACCTCATCGAGCGTCACGGCGGGGAGGGCTCTCGCCGCCGGCTTGCCGAAATCGACGTAGACCGCGTCTATATTGGTGATGATGATCAACCGTTCGGCGCCGAGCTTTCGGGCTAGGAGAGAAGAGGCGAGGTCTTTGTCGATCACGGCCTCGACTCCTTCGTAACGGCCGTCCTTGAACACCACGGGAATCCCGCCGCCGCCCACGGTGATGACGACGGTGCCGTGGCGAACGAGGTTCTTGACCACTTCGATCTCGACGATCTCGATGGGATAGGGGCTTGGAACAACTCTCCGGTACCCTCGACGCGCGTCCGCGACGATCTTCCAACCCCGTTCTCTCGTGAGCCTCGACGCCTCGTCCTTCGAGTAGAACGGACCGATGGGTTTCACGGGGTTCTTGAACGCGGGGTCGCTCTCGTCGACGCGAACCTGCGTGATCAGGGAGACGACCTCGTTATCCCTCCCCTTCTCCCGCAGCACGTTGCGAAGCGTCTGCTGGATCATGTAACCGATCCCCCCCTGAGAGTCCGCGCCGCACACGTCGAGCGGCATGGGGGGTATGGTGGCCTTCATCGCCTCGTTGCGAATGACGATGTTGCCGACGATCGGACCGTTTCCGTGCGTGAGGACGACCTGTCTGCCCGACGAAACGAGACCCGCGATTTCGGTCATCACTGTTTGCGTGATCGCGACCTGTTCCGTGATCGTTCCGGCCTTGCCGGCGGGCAGGATCGCGTTCCCCCCAAGGGCAATGACATCAAGCCTGTCCATAGATTCCTTCGCCCGGGCCGTCAGACTTTTTCCAAGGCGCTCGCCATGCTCTCCAGCGCGGCGCGGATGTTGTCGCGAGAATTGGCGTACGACAGACGGGTGAACCCCTCGCCGTACTCGCCGAACGACGGGCCGGCCACGACGGCTACACCGGCCTTCTCCATCAGAAAACGCTGGAGATCCGTCGACGTCATCCCCGTTCCGGCGGTGTTGGGAAACACGTAGAAAGCCCCGGCGGGTTTGTGGCACCGAAAACCGGGGAGACGGTTGAGCCCCTCGACGAGCAGGTCCCGGCGCGCGTGGAACTCCGCCACCATCTCGCGAACGCTCTCTTGCGGCCCGGTGAGCGCCTCGATCCCGGCCATCTGTATAAAGCTGCACGTACAACTGTTCGCATTCGAGAAGAGCCGTGTGACAACCGGAGTGAGTGCTTTTGGCATCACCGCGTACCCAAGCCGCCACCCCGTCATCGCGTATGTCTTCGAAAACCCGTCGACGAGGATCGTCCGCTCGGCCGCGCCGGGTATCGAGTAAAAACTTTCGAACGACCCGTCGTAGACGATTCGCGAATAGATCTCGTCTGACAGTACGTAGAAATTATGTCTCTCGGCGAGCGCGGCGATCCCTTCGAGAACATCCCGCGGGAGCATCCCTCCGGTGGGGTTCTGGGGCGAGTTGAGGATGCAGACCTTTGTCTTTTTCGAAACGAGCGACGCGAATCGTTCGAGATCGACGGAAAACCCCCGCTCCTCCTCGAGCCGCATCGGGACACCAACACCCCCCAGCACATCGATCGTCTCCTTGTAGGCGGGAAAACCGGGGTTCGGGTAGATCACTTCGTCACCCGGGTCCACGAGCGCGAAAAGCGAAAAGAAGATCGCCGGCTTGGCGCCTGGGGTAACGAGAACCTGGTCCCGCTCGACGGGAACTCCCCGGCTTTGGCTGACGAACCCGGCGATCGTCTGCCGGACCTCAGGGAGACCCGCCGACGGCCCGTAGTGCGTGTAGCCGTTCTCGAGGGCGCGCATCGCCGCCTGGCGTATGTTCGCCGGTGTGTCGAAGTCAGGTTCGCCTATTTCGAGATGGATCATCCGGCGGCCCTCCGCCTCGAGGGCCTTCGCGCGGGCGAGGATGTCGAGGATCGACGCGGTCTCACGCGCCTTCGCCCGCTCGGCTATACGCGGTTTCTGAGCCATCCCGAGGACTCCATGCGATCAAATAAAACAGCCCTGGGCATCCCCTCTCGCCCTGCGGCCCACCCCTCCCACCCAATGCATCATACGGGACTGGGCCCAGTTCCGTCTTGTTCATCTATTGATGTACAGACCCAGAGTACCAACGCGAGAGTTCTTTGTCAACTGGTGTGTTCATAGTGGTTTTGCTTGCCGAGCGTCCGAGGAAGACAGTGGTTCCGCGCAGGTCCGGCCGCCGTATTCCGCCCGAGAATCGCGTGCGGTGTCGCGCTGCGCGATCACCGGCGGTATTCCGCCCCGAGGTAGAGACGCTCGGCCCCCAGCCACGGAGACCCGTAGAAAACGACAAGCTTCGCGGCGCCCCAGACTCGCGCACGGAGCCGCATCGAGAGATCCGATCCGTCGCCATAGAGCGGGGCAAGAAACTCGAACGGGCCGATACCGGGTCTCGACGCGAACCCCCGCCGTCCCGGGGGGAGTGAGTGGGCCGACAGTTGAACTCTCGCCTCGATTCGTCCTGTCACAAGCTCCGTCGCGAGGGAGAGGAGCACACCGGAGCCGATTTCGTCGATCCTCGGCAGATACTCGATCCGCGCCGACGCGTTGAGCGCTTTCCCGTCGCTCACGCCCACCGCTGCGCGGAGCCTGAGCTCCCGCCACAGTTCCGACGAGATCTCACGAACGACAACAGCCGCCGTGTAGGTGTCCTGCACGTCGGATCTTGCTTGCGCGGATGCTTCCCACCACACCGGACCGCGGCCGCGGTGTTCGACCCCCACAGACAAACGGCGGTAGATTCGCAGTCGCGAGGATGACCAGGTTCGACCGGCGATGAGAACGACCGAGGCGCGCACCCCGGCAAGACCGGACGAGAAATCGAGCCTCACTCCCTGGTCGGCTTTCGTGCTCGGTTCGAGACCGGAGACACCGTTCGGCGAGCTGTACGGAGCTCGAAAGAGGAGAGCCGTCCAGCGGCATCGTTTCGGCCGGCCCCGTTGGGTCATACGGGCGGCAAAAAACACCTGCCCGCGTGTCAGACGCGCGACCTCACACGAGCCGCTGAATCCGTCGCCGCGAAACGAGCCGTGCCACGAAAAGACACGGGGGCGCGTCACGGCAGGACCCGCGTTCTCCGCGCGCATGTCTCCGAGCGGTTCTCCTGCGGTCATCCCCACCGTCCCCCATTCCATCTGTTTCACCGCCGATCCCCAGATGGATTGCAGCTGCGACCAACTCCCTTGACCGGACGAGAGGACGACGGTCTGACACCGCCACCCCGCCCACTCGAGGCCGAGAGCCGCGCCGTTTCGTCCGAACCACCGGGAGAGAGAGGGCGAAACGGCAAACCCCTCACGAACCGCTCCCGACCCCGACGACGCGTAACTCCCCATCCCCCGTCCCAGTATGAGGCGCTCTCCGGCGCGGAAGGTGAACCGCCCTACGTGGATCCCGCGGAGGACGCCGCGTCCGCCGACACCAGCATAACCGGTGGGCCCCGACTCGCCGACCCTCAAGCCGCCCGAGAGACCGTGCCATCCATGGACGCGCGCCCGGGCGTCGGAGCGGTATCCCGTGATTGCCGTGATCTCGCACGTGAGATCCTCCGTTGGCGGATCGGGCGGCGGCTCTCCTTCCATAACCGCTTCGTTCGCTCGAGCAGCGAGCGTCTCGTCGTCCAAAGCGTCGAGCAGATCAGCTTCGAGAAAATCGTCCTGCGCCCCCTTCAACGAATCGGCCGGTTCCGCGGACACGTGTCCCGAGGAGGACGAGTCTTCTGCTCCGGTGGCCGTGTTACGCTTCCCGAAAAAAGGGACCCCCCCGCTGCACGCGACACCGGTGGCCAGCGTCAGGACCACACACACTCTGAGCCACACGCCAAGCGTCTTCGTTTTCACCGTCCTTTCCTCCACGACACAAAAAGAGCCTCGGACACGCCGAGAACCGGATGCACGCTCGCACCCACGTCGAGACCCATCGATCGAAACCGAAACGACATCGATCCGTTGAGCGCTCCTGTCCCCTCCTCGTACCCAACGGCGAAAAACACCCCGCGCGCCATACGAAGACGCGACGACACGCCGAGAGTCACGCCGCCGCTTCGCGACACACCTATCTCGGCAACCCCGCAAAGCGCCAGATCGGGAAAAGCCACGACATGAAGCGAAGCATCCGCTCCGGAAAGCCGTTCGCCGCGGACACGGATATTGTTCACGCCAGGACAGAGAGCGACATGGGGCGACAAACGAAGCAGCGCGTGCAATGAGATGCACAAGAGGTACGCGTGTTCGAATCCCTCGAACGCAACGGTGTTGAGACGAGCACCACCGGCGAGACGAACCCGCCCCGAGCCGGGGGAGAGGATCGCTCCCGTCAGAACGGCCTCTTTGCCGATCGGTGACGACACGACCGCGGCCGATACCCCGCACCCCCAATCCCCGCGCCGGGCTTCGGCGCCGCACACCGTTGCAAAGAGACCGGCGGCGTCAAAGAGACGCCACTCCCCCGCCTCTACGCTCCACGAGCTCGCCCTTGTCCCGCTCGAGGCCGTCTCGAACACGAGCGAGAACACGGGCCGGTCCATCCCCAGCGCCGTTTCCTCGGGGCTGCGGGACACAACGAGACCAAAGGCGTGCGCCTCCGCCGCGGCCGAGATCAGCGAGATCAGAATGACGAGAGCACAAGGACGCAACAGACGATCGGCGCCGCGATGGCGACGATCAGCGAACAGCACCAGCGTTGTTTCTCCGCCCACACCCAACCACCACCCTCTCCACACGTCGTGATCCGGTCGTCACAGAAAAAAACTCGCACGCGAGCACGTAGATCCCCGGGAGAACGATTTCGCCGCCTCCGTCTTTACCGTCCCAAACCAGTGTCGTAGGGAACACCGTCGCCGATCCCAGCTCGGCGACACGGCGCCCGCCGATGTCGAACACGCCCACAACGACCCTCTCCGGTTCATCGCGACGCGGAACCGTCACGACGAGGTACTCCGACCGGTAGGGGTCAAAAGGGTTTGGAGAAACGGCGACGCGCCGCCCCTCGGGGGGCGCCAAACGGGAGTCTCGAGATCGTTCCCCCGGTGAACCACCGCGAGCGGCGGACGACAGGACCCAGGTGTGGGGGCCTGGACCGGGAAAAAGATCGACGCGCTCGAGACTTCGCCCCTCCGCATCCGTCGGCTGCGGCGGATACGCGACACGCTCGACCGGGAGAAACGCGGCGTCGAGAACGACGACCGAGTCCGCTTCCCCGCTGCCGCCGGTCTGGTTGAGCGTCGGCCACCGTCCTTCGATTTCCACCACGGCCGCAGCAGCGAGTTCGGGAAACCACGCGAGAAGACCTTCGGCGTCCGCCGTCAACACCGCGAATCCCCCCGACGGAATGACGCTGCTCGTCGAGACGATGAGCTCTGGACCGTGGGCGTCATCGTGGATCCAGTGACCGACGAGGTCGTACGGCGCCGCCCCGCCGTTGAAGAGCTCCACGTACTCCGGGCACCCCTGGAACGGATAGCTCATCACTTCACTCACCAGGAGCGGCGAGCTCCCGACACGCCGGAGCATCCAGACGGTGTCGTTCTCCGGACGCTCGTCGCCCGGGCAAACGGCAGACGCGCGGATCCAGTGGCGCCCGATAGAGAGCTCGGCCCCGAGCTCCACGCGGGCGCTCTCGCCGACCGCGATCGCGTGCAATACCGGCGCGGAGGTCGTGGCGACCCGCCCGAGATCGGTCGAATCGGTGATCTCCGCCGTCACTGTTCCGGGATCCACGGGCTCGAGACCGAGATTCACCACGTAAAGCGAGAAAACCTCCACACCCGCGTCCGCCCGCGCGTCGCGCGCCCGCGTGTCCCCGGCGAGACGGAGCGCGACATCGTGCCGCGCCGTGTTGAACCGTCCCGGCGACGGCGCGGCTGCCGCAAAATCCGTCTCGTTATCGTCGGAATCCGCGCCGTCCGGACGCCTCGCGAGACTCATCCCCGATTCGACATCGGGAGCGGGCGCCCGTTCGAAGTATTGCGGGTCACCGAGAAGGCCGTAGCCGAGTAGATCCACAACACGCCAGCCGGCAACGAGACGGACCGCATCCGGACCGTTCTGGAGCCCGAGTTCATCGAATGCGTCGGGCAGCGGCACAACGCGCTGGCCGCCGACCACAAACAGACCCGCACGCGCAATAGTGTCCAAGGAACTCGCCTGCCAGATCGTGACCCACCCCACGGAAGCTCCGTCGTGAAACTCGAGCGCGTACCCCTCGAGCGCGAGCGGCGCATCGGTGAGATTCACGAGTTCTATGAACTCGTACCCTTCGTCGGTTCCGAAATGGTCGTAGTAGACCTCGTTGAGAAGGACCTGACTCCGGCAAAGGACGGGAAAAAGAAGAGAGAACAAGGCGAGAAAAAACCACCGCACATCCACCACCTCCCACGACGACAGTATACAGATCTCGACGGTTGGCGCAAAGAGTTTTTTGTCGCGGTCACACCATGCCGACCCGCTTTCGTATGATCCATTCGACGCTCAAGAGCGCGATGACGACGGCGAAAACGGCAAGACTCGTGCGGAGCGTCATCTCGGAGGTCGCCGGGGTTACTTTGGGATTCACCGCGATCCGACCCCCCAGACCGTCGATCCCCTCCCCGTCGGCGTAGAACCCGCCCGATTGTCTTGCGATCATCTCCAGATTCTGCCGGTCCTGGTCGACTCGCTGGAATTCGACCGACACATCGGACACCGCGATATCGAGCGGCGGCGATGTGATCGTGCGTTCGGGAAGATCCGCTTCACCCGTAACCCGGTACCGCCCCGGGCGTAGCGCCGGGAGCGATACCTTGAATCTTGTGTTGTCCGATCCCTCGCGCTGCATCGAGAGAACATCGAGCGGTACGTCGCCGTCTTCGTCTACCCTCGACACCTCGGCTCTCACCGGGACGCCCGTCACAGGCTGCATCTTCTCGTTGAATATCTCCGCGGTGAGAACCGCCGGTTCACCCGAGTCGTACACGTTCTTCGCGGACCTCAGAACGAACCTCTCCGTCTCCCTCCCACGGGAGAGAAAATCGAGCAGCCGTGACATCAAGTCGTCGTACACCGGGTTGCCTTCCGCGAGAAACTTCCACCTCCACACCGGCCCCGCAGCGACGAGGGCGACCCTCCCGCCACCCGTTTCCTGGCACACGAATCCCGGAGCCCGCGACTCCACCGTCTCGAGGAGGATCTCGGCGCCCGGCTTTGGGGAAAGGGGCGCGTAGCACCCCAACAGAGGACTCCGCTGCTGCCACTCGGTCTGACTGAGGAGAGGAACGAGCTGCGACGTGACGGGGTGAGCCGCCGCGTGCGGCCCGGGCCGGAGCGTCGTGTACTGGAGATTGAACCTCATGGGAGGTTTGCCTTGAACAGGGAGAAGGCCGGCGAGCTGTCGCCAGGCGGCGGGTTGCTCGAAGAGCGATCCGGGGCCCGGCAAGACGAGGAGCCCCTTGCGCTCGTTGCGGACAAACGCGTCGATCGCCGCGGCCTCGGCTTGTCCGAGAAAATCGCGTTTGAGCGACACGATCACCAACGCATCGTACTCCTTGAGCCGTCTCAAGAAATCCTTCTCGGGGACGACATGCCCGCCCTTGACCGCGGGCTGATCCGCGACGGCGGACACGACATCGAAATCGAACGACGGGTCGTGCCGGAGAAACCCAGTGAGAAAGTGGAGTTCCCACGTGGGAACCAGGTCCAGGACGAGGATCTTCTCCCCCGCCTTTTCCGCGTCGATCACGATTTCCCTCCGGTTGTTCCCCTCTTCGGCATCGTACCCTTGAACGGCGACTTCGAGTACGAAACGCCGTCTGCCCGGCTCGCGAAACTCGACGGGGATCTCCTGGACGAGCTCGCCTTGAGATCCGGTGAAAAGAGTGTCGTTCGTGAAAACGTCCCGATCGTTTTCCTCGAGCTTTATGCGAACCGCCTTCGATTTTCCCGCGCCTCCCGAGTACTCGACAACGGCTCTGATCACGCTTCGCGACGGCGCGCTCACCACACTGTTGTAGTCGACGTCCTTGATACGAACGTCCTCCGGGGCGCTCGTGTCACCGAGACCGACGGCGTAGACCGGCACCGGAGGCACCGGCCGGCGGATAAGCCGTTCCTCCGTATCGACACCGTCGGAGATCACGACGAACCCAGCGACATTTCGGCCCTCGTACCGTTTGTAGGCCTCACCCAAAGCGCTGCGGATGTCCGTCCCCTGGCCGTCCGCCGAAATCGTGTCGCTCCGCGCGCCGAGCGCGCCTCCGGAAAAGTACATCTCGCTGTACACCGCGCCTTTCGACTCGACGTCCGTTTGCACGCGGCGCGCGATCTCCCGCGCTTTCTCGAACCGGGTCGAGCCGGGTTGTGAACCCCACCCCCGCGCGGGGAGCGACATGCTCTCCGACCGGTCGATGAGCGCGATCACGTTCGCGGGTTCGCTTCTCTCGGAGCGCACGACATACCGCGGATCCATCATGAGGAATACGATCAGCAGAAAAGAGAGAACACGAAGCCCCGTCAGAAAGACCCTCACCCGTCGGGAGAGCGGCGGCGTCGTCCCCCGGTATGCAATGAACGCCACGACGAGCACTGCGGCGGCCGCGAGAATGAAAAAGAAATTGACGCTGATGGCCATGCCCCTCGATCACCTTCTATCAATAAGTAAGCTTCGGGTGTGCGATGGAGGGTCGTCGCGAGCCCTTTCGCGAGAGCAAGCGAGGATCACCCGCCGCGGGTCCAGTCGCCGATTTCCCCGCCCGTGCGCGCAGGCTGCGCGCGGAGCGGGGGCCCCATCGCCGCCC